>Ga0075434_100000030_pt1 | contig 64435 bp, 90 predicted proteins | sample RhiMethybrSRZTD3_FD_75298 | JGI IMG/M metagenome (GOLD analysis project Ga0075434, IMG submission 75298) | Populus rhizosphere microbial communities from Tennessee, USA - Rhizosphere MetaG P. TD hybrid SRZTD3 | ecosystem: Host-associated > Plants > Roots > Rhizosphere > Soil | place: USA...
TCAGCTCGAGGATCTCGCCCTTCACGTCCACCGTGATCTTCTTGGAGAGGTCGCCTGCGGCCACCGCCTTGGTCACGTCGGCGATGTTCCGCACCTGCGAGGTGAGGTTGCCGGCCATGAAGTTCACGCTCTCGGTCAAGTCCTTCCACGTGCCGGCCACGCCCTGCACGTCGGCCTGTCCGCCAAGCTTGCCTTCGGTGCCCACTTCGCGCGCCACCCGCGTCACCTCGGCGGCGAAGGAACGGAGCTGATCCACCATCGTATTGATGGTCGATTTGAGCTCGAGCACCTCGCCCTTCACGTCCACGGTAATCTTGCGCGAGAGGTCGCCCGCCGCCACCGCCTTCGTCACGTCGGCGATGTTCCGCACCTGGGAGGTGAGGTTGCCGGCCATCGAGTTCACCGAGTCCGTCAGGTCCTTCCAGGTCCCCGACACGCCCTCGACTCGCGCCTGGCCGCCGAGAATGCCTTCGGTGCCCACCTCGCGCGCGACGCGCGTCACTTCCGCCGCGAACGAGCGGAGCTGGTCCACCATCGTGTTGATGGTGGATTTCAGCGTGAGGAACTCGCCCTTCACGTCCACGTCGATCTTCTTCGACAGGTCGCCTTTCGCCACCGCGGTGGTTACGTCGGCGATGTTCCGCACCTGCGAGGTGAGGTTGCCGGCCATCGAGTTCACGTTGTCGGTGAGGTCCTTCCACACGCCGGCCACGCCCTTCACCTTCGCCTGGCCGCCGAGCTTGCCTTCGGTACCCACCTCGCGCGCCACCCGCGTCACCTCCGCGGCGAAGTTGCCGAGCTGGTCCACCATCCGGTTGATGATCTTCGCGTTGCGCAGGAACTCGCCCTCGAGCGGGCGGCCGTCGACTTCCAGCGCCATGGTCTTGGAGAGGTCGCCCTGCGCCACCGCGCCGATCACGCGCGCCGCCTCGTTGGTCGGGTGCACGAGGTCGTCGATCAGCGAGTTGATGCTCTCGACCTTCTGCGCCCAGAAGCCGCGCGCCTGCGGCAGGGTGGCACGGCGCTTGAGCTTGCCCTCCTTGCCGACCGCCTGCGAGAGCTTGGCGAGCTCCTCGGCCATGGCGACGTTCTGCTCGACCAGGTCGTTGAACACGTCGGCGACCTTGCTGAAGCCCGGGCTACCCTGGATCGCCAGCTTCGCGGTCGGGTCGCCGCGGCGCAGGGACACCAGCGCGGCATGGATCAGCGCCAATTCCTCGGCCTGACGGGCGTCGGACACGGCAGCGTCTTTGAGCGGAAGGTTCACTTGAAGCTCCGTTCGTTCGTGACTGCTTAGTCGGGGAAAACCGGTCGAAGATAACGCACGCTCCTTGTAGACGGGCATCGAGTCTCGTGTAGCTGAGAGCACTACATCGCTCCATAGCGATGCCCGTCGACCTAATTCGGCATCTGTCGTAACCCGACGACACGAAAAAAGGGCCGACACCATGGGGGTCCCGCCGAGCGGGAGTCATGTGCCTTGAGTAACATCCGCGCCGTGTCGATCGAACAGCCCAAACCCCGAGCCAAGCAGCGCCTGCGCGTGCTCGTCGCCGACGACGAGCGCGACAGCGTGTCGATGCTCGCCTTCATCCTCGCCGACGAGGGCCACGAGGTGCGCGAGGTCTACCGCGGGGCCGAAGTGCTGCGCCTCGCTCGCGAGTTCAATCCCGACGTGGTCCTGCTCGACATCGGCATGCCGGGAATGACGGGCTACGACGTGGCGCGCGAGCTGCGCCAGGAGTTCGGGCCCGGCAAGCCGCTGCTGATCGCGGTCACCGGCTGGAAGCAGTCCTCGGACCGGATCCTCGCCAAGCTCGCCGGCTTCGACCACCACCTGGCGAAGCCCTTCGACTCGGCCGAGCTCCTGAAGCTGCTCGAGCCGCTCCGCTAGCGGTTCAGTCGAGAGAAACCAGGCCGCGCTGGATCGCGAACTTGACCAGGCCCGCGACGTCGCGGATGCCGAGCTTCTCCACCAGGCGCGCGCGATAGGTTTCGACGGTCTTCTGCGAAAGCGCGAGGCGCGCGGCGATCTCGGCGCCCGTGCGCCCCTCGGCGACCAGCTGCAGCACCTCGCGCTCGCGCGCCGACAGCCGCTCGAGCGGGTCGTCGGCGCCCGGCGCGGCGTAGTCGTCGATCACCACGTCGGCGACGCGCGGGCTGAGGTAGCGCGTGCCCGAATGCACGGCGCGGATCGCCTCGACCAGCTCGTCGGCCGCGGAGCGCTTCACCACGTAGCCGGAAGCGCCGGCCTTGAGCGCGCGGCGCACGTATTCGCGCTCGGCGTACATCGACAGCACGATCACGCGGCAGCCGGCGTTGCCGTCGAGGATGGCGCGCGTCGCGTCGGCGCCGTTCATCTCGGGCATCGACAGGTCCATCAGCACCACGTCGGGCGCGAGCTCGCGCGCGATGCGCACCGCCTCGCGGCCGTCGGACACCAGGCCGACCACCTGCATGTCGTTCTGCGACTCGACCACGTGCTTCAGGCCCTCGGCGACCACGCCGTGGTCATCGGCGATGAGGATGCGGATCGTCATCTAGCGGCCCGATGATAACCCCTTAACATTGCCGTCATGGTTACGGTGCAGGACGTGCGCGCCGCCGCGGGGCGCATCCAGGGCGCGCTCGAGCGCACGCCCTGCCTGCCGAGCCGCACGCTGTCGCGGCTGACGGGCTGCGAGCTCTACCTCAAGTTCGAGAACCTGCAGTTCACCGCGTCCTTCAAGGAGCGCGGCGCGCTGAACAAGCTCCTGTCGCTTTCCGCCGAGGAGCGAGCGCGCGGCGTGATCGCGATGAGCGCCGGCAACCACGCGCAGGCGGTCGCATACCACGCCGCGCGCCTGCGGATACCTGCGCGCATCGTCATGCCGCGCGGCTCGCCCAACACCAAGATCCGCAACACGCGCGTCCACGGCGCCGAGGTGCTGCTCGAGGGCGAGTCGCTCGCCGAGGCGGCGGCGCATGCGCGCGAGCTCGCACGGCGCGACAACCTGGTGTTCGTGCACCCGTACGAGGACCCTCTGGTGATCGCCGGCCAGGGCACCGTCGGCCTGGAGATGCTCGAGGCGGTGCCCGAGCTCGAGGTGCTGGTGGTGCCGGTCGGCGGCGGCGGCCTGATCTCGGGCATCGCCACGGCGGCCAAGGCGCTCAAGCCGCAGATCGAGATCTTCGGCGTCGAGTCGGCGACCTATCCCTCCATGCATCAGCGCCTTGCGGGCCGCCCGGTCAAGGTCGGCGGCGACACCATCGCCGAAGGCATTGCGGTGAAGGACGTCGGCGACACCGCGTTCGGCATCGTGCAGGAGCTGGTGCGTGAAGTGCTGGTGGTGCGCGAGGAGACCATAGAGCGCGCGGTGATGGCGCTGATCGAGATCGAGAAGACCGTCGCCGAGGGCGCGGGCGCGGCCGCGCTCGCCGCGCTGCTCGAGCACCCGCAGCGCTTCGCCGGCCGGCGCGTCGGCATCCCGGTATCGGGCGGCAACATCGACAGCCGCGTGCTCGCCTCGGTGCTGATGCGGGGCCTGGTGCGCGACGCGCGCCTGGTGCGCCTGCGCGTCGCCATGCCCGACGTCTCGGGCAGCCTGGCGAAGGTGGCGCAGCTCATCGCCGAAGCGGGCGGCAACATCGTCGAGGTGCAGCACCAGCGCATCTTCGGCACCGGCTCGGTGCGCACGCCCGAAGTCGAGTTCCTCGTCGAGACGCGCGACAGCGAGCACACTCAGGCGCTGGTGCGCTCGCTGGAGGAAAAAGGCATCAGCGTTTCGGTTTCCTGAGCCGCGCCAGCTCGGCCTCGTCGAGCCCTTTGCCGAGGCCCGCTTCCTCGGGCCCGACGATGCGGTCGACGCCCGCCTCGTCGCGCTTCTCGCTTTGCGGGGCCCTTCCCACCGTGACACGCTCGCCGGTGCCGCCGGCGTCGGTGTCGGTGTTCTGCGCACCCGGCCGGTCGGCGCTGGTATCGGAGAGGTCGCTCGGCCCGACTTTCGGCTCGGCGCGGCCTTGTCGCCTCGGAATTCCTGCCATGGAAGCCTCCTTATGGAATGGGGCTTTCCGTGCAAGGCCCGTTCCCGCCGTCAGGCGCTGCCGAGGCCGCTCAGCTTGAGCGCGACCCAGAGCGCCGCGAGGCCGCACAGCACGCTCGACACGACGTAGAGCGCGGCCACGGCCCACTCGCTGCGCTCGACGAGCGCGACGGTCTCGACGCCGAAGGCCGAGAAGGTCGTGAAGCCGCCGAGGAAGCCGGTGAAAAGCAGCAGGCGCATGTCGGCGGTTAGGAAGTCGTAGCGCTCGCCGAGCCCGGCAAGCAGGCCGGCGATGGCGCAGCCGGCGACGTTCACCGTGAACGTGCCGTAGGGGAACTGCGCGGCCAAGGTGTGGCGCAGGACCAGCGCGCCCACCTCGTAGCGCAGGGCGGAGCCCAGGCCCCCGCCCAGGACGACGAGGAGGAGCGCCTTCAAACCTCGTACACCGAGATCTCGACCAGGTTCAGGTCGGGGTCGCGCACGTACAGCGAGCGGATCGGCCCGACCGCCCCGGTTTTGCGCACCGGGCCCTCGACAATCCTTATTCTGTGCCGCTCGAGCTGGCGCTGGACCTGCTCCAGGGGAACTGCGGCGATGAAGCACAGGTCGAGCGAGCCCGGCACGGCGACGTGCGCGCGCGGCGCGAACTCGCGCCCCCACTCGTGGAGGTTGATCTTCTGCTCGCCGAAGGAGAACGCGAGGCGCTCCTCGGTCGGGGTCTTGAAGGTCACCAGCTTCATCCCGAGCACCTCGGTGTAGAAGTGGATGCACGCCGCCTTGTCGCGGGTGGTGAGGACGATGTGGTCGATGTGGTCGATCATTTATTTGCGCTTCAGGAGCCGCAGCGGGTTGTACTCGAGCACCGTCTCGCCGTGCTGGTTCACCACCTTGTTGGCGAAGCGCACCAGCCCGCGGTCGCCTTTCGAGGTCAGGCGGTGCTCGGTCACCTCGGCCTCGACGTGGATCGTGTCGCCGACGTGGGTGGGCGCTTTCACGTCGAGCGTGGCGTTGAGGAAGGCGATGCCGGTGTCCTGCATCGTCGGCAGGAGCAGCCCTTCCGCGAACGAATAGACCAGCGCGCCGGGCACGAGGCGCGGCTTGCCCTTCTCCCCGACCGCGAACAGCTCCTCCGTGAGCCAGGTGGCGTTGACGAAGGCGACCAGGTCCGCCTCGGCGATGGTGCGACGGTGCGTGCGGAAGCGGAAGCCGGCCCGCAGGTCCTCGAAGCAGAATCCGCGGCCGACGACCGGCAGCGCCTCAGTCATCGCGGCATTCTAGCCGCGCTTCAGCTGCTCCTCGAGCCAGCTCGCGAGGTCGACGCCCATGAAGCGCTGGCCGTGCGCGAGACGCGTGCCGACCGCGATCTCGATGCGGCCGCTCGGATGCGGGACGCGGCAGCCCTCGACGCAGAGCCAGCTGCCGTCGCCCTCGCGCCGGAAGTGCTTGCGGATCTGCTCGGGCGACATCTAGTGCACGTGCGCGCCCAGGACGCGGCGCGACTCGGCGTAGCACTCGCAGGAGGCCGCCTCGAGCCGCGCGCGATCGAGGATGCGCACCTCGCCGCGCCGGTAGTCGATGATGCCCTCGCGCTTGAGCCGCGCCGCGGCCTGGCTGACGCGCGGGCGCGTCGCCGCCAGCATCGCGGAGAGCGTTTCGTGCGTCAGGCGGAATTCGTCCTTGCCGGCGCGATCGTGCGTGAAGAGCAGCCAGCGGGCGAGGCGCTGGCTGACCGAGTGGAACGAGTTGCACGCCACCGAGCGGCTCGCGAGGTGCAAGCGGAAAGCGCTGTAGCCGAAGAGCGCCCGGCGGAAGCTCTCGTGCTGGCGGCACAGGTCGAGCACCTGGCGGGCGGCCAGCCGGTAACCCAAGCCCGTCACCTGGATGAAGCCGCGCGAGTAGCTGAACGGCACGCCCAGCACCAGCGGCACGCCGACGAAGCCGTCGTGGCCCACGGTGGCGGTCTCGGCCTTGTCGCCCGAGGCGAGCTCGACCACGACCGAGCAGACCGCGGTGGTCGGGAAGAAGAGGTGCGTGATGCGCGCCCCCTGGCCGACGAGCTGCGTGCCCGCGGGCAGCTCCACCAGCGTCCTCTGGAACGAGCGCTTCGCCCCGGACGGCAGCGCGTCCAGAATCCGGTTCCCGGTTTCTCCCCGCATCCCTCTCTCTAGCTTGTCGTTGAATTCAGTATGCACGGCTGGCGCGGCAAAGTTTGTTCTTCAGGGGACAATGGGCTGAGGGGCGAGGACTGCGGAGCGGCCATCCTAGGGCGGCGTGCGCGACATCGATCGTTTCGCGACATGCGTCCAAGGGAGTATTCGGAGGCCGCGCCGCTAGAATCGGCGACAGATGCAGGAAGGATTCGACTAGTGGGCGACTCGCTCGGCTGGCGCGCCAAGTTCGGCGTGCTCGCGCCCTCGACCAACACCAGCGTGCAGCCGGAGTTCGACGCCATGCGGCCGCGCGGCGTGACCAACCACCACTCGCGCCTCGTCATTCCTGACTCGCGCGTCAGCGACGACGCGAGCTTCCTGCGCATGATGGGCAATATCAGACGCGCGCTCTTCCCCGCCCTCGAGGCGGTGCTCACCTGCGACCCGGATTACGTGGTGCTCGGCATGTCGTCGGAGACCTTCTGGGACGGCGTGAAGGGCTCGGCCGAGCTGCGGAAGAAGCTCGAGCGCCGTGCGAAAGTCGGTGTCGCCATGGGCTCGGACGCCTGTCGCGCCGCGCTGCGCGCCTACGGGAAGGGCATCCGCCGGCTCGGCGTGATCACGCCCTATATGCCGGCCGGCGACCGCCAGGTGGTGCGCTTCTTCACCGAATGCGGCTACGAGATCGTCAACCTGCTCGGCCTGAAGTGCAGGAGCCCGGTGCAGATCGCCCACGTTTCGCGCGAGCGCCTGCGCAAGGCAATCCGGCGCGTCAACCGCGGGCGCGTGGATGCGGTGGTGCAGGTCGGCACCAACCTCGCCATGGCCGAGCTCGCCGCGGCGGAGGAAAAGCGCCTCGCCAAGCCGGTGCTCGCGATCAACACCGCGACCTACTGGTACGCGCTGCGTGACTACGGGATCAAGGACCGCATCCCCGGCTGGGGCGAGCTCCTCGCCCGGCACTGAAGCAAATCGGGGTCAGGCACCATTTCTTGCAGGGTGCGTCGCATGAAGCTCAAACAGCTGAATTTCACAAAAGGCTTCCGCGTCTTATCGCGCGGCGAGCGCCACGCGATCCGCAACACCGGTCGCAAGGCCGGCGCTAGCGCGCAAGGAGATCCGCGACCAGGATGCCGAGCAGCGCCGCCACGCTGATCGCGAATGACGCCGAGCGGGCCCGGCGCACGTCGGCGTAGTAGCACAGCATGTGCGCCGTTCGCGCCGCGACGTACAGCCATGCCAGCGCGTTCAGCCAGCCGGGCGAAGCCGCCGAAAAGATGCCGAACAGGGCGAGCAGGAGGAACGCTGCGATGCTCTCGTTCGTGTTCGCGTGCGAGCGATAGGCGCGGAACAGGAACTTGCCCGGATCCGGCTCGACCGGCGTGCCCGGCCTGTGCCGGGCCGCGATGCCGGCGAAATCCAGCACAAGGAGCTGAACGAGGAACAATGCGCCGGCCGCCCCCAGGGCGAGGACGGTGGGCGCGTAGGGCATCAACCAGGCTTGCATGTCGGCCTCCCGGCGCGCGCTTTCGTCACTGCGTCGATGAATTCGGCCCGCTGGCCGCCGGCGGGAGGTCCAGCACCACGCGCCGGATACCGGGGCCCGAGTCATGCGCATGGAAGCCGAGCTCGGCGCACATCTGCAGCATGGCGGCGTTCTCGGCCAGCACGTCGCCGTACACCCGCCGCAGGCGCCTTTGCCTCGCGTAGTCGATGACCTGATGCATCAGCAGCCAGCCCAGGCCGTGACCCTTGAGGCGCGAGCGCACCAGGATCGCGAACTGCGCGGTCTCTTCGTCGAGCTCGTCCCTGAGCCGCACCAGCCCGAGCATCTGGCGGGTCTTTTCGTCGATGGCGACGAAAGCGGTCTCGTGGGCCTGGTCGAGATGGGTGAGCCTTTCGATCTCCTCGGCCGCGAGCTCGGCGGGATGGGCGAAGAAGCGCAGGCGAAGGTCTTCGGCGCTGACGTCGCGCACGAACTCCAGGTACAGCGCCCGGTCGTCCGGATGCACCGGGCGGATCAGCACCTGCTCACCACCTCGCGCCGTCTCGTGCAGTTCGCTCACGCCCGCGCACGTTACGCCGGCCGCGAGCCGCGGGCAATTTGGCCGGGAACAGCCATTGCATCGCGCCGCCGGGTGCGCAACCGTCTCGGGAAAAGCTGGCGGGAGCTGAAGCGCGGCGAGCCGGGCCGCCGCTTCCAGAACCGCTACGAGCGCCGCGGGCGCAGCGGCGGCGGGCTCAGGAAATGGCTGCTCATCGCCGGCGGGCTGCTGCTCGTGCTCGCCGGCATCGTGTTCCTGCCGCTGCCCGGCCCCGGCATGCTGATCATTGCCGCCGGCGCGCTGCTCATGGCGGAGGAATCGCTCAGCGCGGCGCGCGCGCTCGACTGGCTCGAGCGCAAGGCGCGCCGCGCCTTCGCGAAGCTGAGCGGGGCCTGAGGCTGCCTACCCGCCGTTCGTCGACTTCTGCACCGGCTGCTGCGCGCCGCCGTCATTGGCGGCCGGGGCCGCCGGACGGGTGCCTCCGGTCGCGGCGCGCTTCTTCTGCGCCTCGGCGGTCACCCGCTTTCTCTCCGCCACGGCGGCGTTTCGCTTCTCCACCGCCGCCTTCCTCGCCGCATCTCTTTCGCGGGTTTTGTCCGTCGCGTTGCCCTTCGCCTGCTTGCGCGGGCCCTTCACGCAGTCCTCGACGAACTTCTTGCGCTCGTCGCCCTGCAATCCCTGCGCAACCGCCTGGCCCTCGCAACTCCTCGCCACGCGGTCCTGTGCGTGCGCTGCCGTCGGGGCCGCCAGCGCGCCCATCACCACCACGATGCCCATGATGCGCTTCATCTGCCTGACTCCTTGTCGCTGAAGCCGCGCGCCGGCGAGCCGCCGCCGCGCGGCGCGTCGCGCTCGCCGGCTTCGGCGATCTGCGACGCATGTTGTCTCCCTTCGTCGTACCACTTCTGCAAAAGCTTGCCGGCGACGTCACGCCCGCCCAGGCCGAATGACAGCCCGAGCGCCAGCACCACCAGCGCGACGGCGCCCATGAACAGCGTGTTGACCAGCGTCTGCGCGATGCCGATCTGGTTCACCGCGACGATGATGGCGAAGATCCACACCGCGACGCGCGCCACGTTGGCGATCAGCTCGGGATGGCGGAAGCCCGCGCTCTTGGTCGTGCCGCGCACCACGCCCGCCGCGGCGTTGGCGGCGAGGCCGCCGACGATCAGCACCACCAGGCCGACCGCCAGGTTCGGCAGCCAGAGCAGGAGCTGCCTGAGCACGTCGGACACCGCCGGCAGGCCGAGCGCGTCGAACGCCACCACCAGCACGATGAGCCGGATGAACCATTTGGCGATCGTGGCGAGGAGCCCCGCCGGGTCGGTATTGACGCCGCTGTTGTAAACGAAGGTACCGAAGCCGGAGCGGATCGCGAGCTCGTTGAACCTGACGCGCCGCAGCAGCGCGCCCGTCGCACGGGCGATCAGGCCGGCGACGATCCAGCCGAGCACCAGGATCACGGCGAAAGCGAGCACCTTGGGGATGGCGGCGAAGAACAGCGCCATGGCGCCGGCGAGCGACGTCAGCAGCGCTTCGGACCAGTCGGTGACGGTGGCGAACATGGCGGCTCTCCGGAACGAAAACTCGGCGCGCAATGGCGCGCGGAGAACCGCTAGCAAAACGAATGCCTAGGGCCCCACGTCGTTCGGCACCTGGCCGGTCTTTACCCAGGCGCGCATCGCCTGCACCGTCGGCACCTCGATGCCGACAAAGCCGTGGGCGGTGCGGGCCTGGCAGACGTCACCGCTCCAGCCGCCGCCGCCGCGCACCGTGACGAGCGGCGCATTGCTTTTCTTCGCGAACGCCTGCGCGGCACGGTAGGGGGTGTAGGCGCACGGATCGTCTGCGTGATGCACCCACAGCAGCCGCGAGCGAAGTTCGCCAAAATCGACGCGCGAGAGCCCCGGGCCGTTGCGGCTCGCCTCGAACACCGACGAGGTCAGGATCACGCGCCGCGCGAGCTTGGGGTTCATGCGCGCGGCATGGAACGCGCTCACCGAGCCTTCGCTCGTGCCGACGAAAGTCCAGTCCTCTACCCCGTACTTGCGTCCCGCCTCCTCGACGAGCGCGGCGATGTCGGCGCCGTAGCGCGCCGATTCGCGCCACGCCTGGTAGAAGGTCGCCCACTGGTCCGACGGCGCGTCCACGGAGAGCACCATGGTCTCGGCGTCGATCCAGTGGCGCCGCGAGCGGATCAGGAAATTGCCTCCCATCTCGAACTTCGCCTCGCCGTCCTGGCTGCGGATCTTCATGATGCCGGGATGCCCCGGAAACAGCGCGACCCCGAACTTCGGATGCGCCTTCTCGCCTTTCATGGCGAGGCCGGAGACGGTGTAGCTGCCGCGCTTGACCGTGACGATCTCTTCCACCGGCTGCGCGCGCGCCGCAAGCGCCGCGAGCAGCATCCCGAGCAGGACCGCGAGTCGCATCGGATCAGAACATCCCGTTGGTGTTGGCGGCCTTCTCGGGCACGTCCTGCGCGACGTCCCAGTGCTCGACGATCTTGCCGTTCTCGAGCCGGAAGATGTCGATGATCGCGCGTCCGCGGCTGGCCGGCTCGCGCACCGCGTGCACGTGCAGGATGACGTAATCGCCCTCGGCGAAGACGCGCTTGATCTCGCTCTTCGCCTGCGGGAATTTGTCGCGCAGGAAGCCGATGAAGGCCTTGAGCCCTTCGGGCCCGTCGGCGGCGCCCGGGTTGTGCTGGGTGTAGCGAGCGCCGAGATGCTTCGACGCGGCGTCGAAGTCCTTCTGGTTGATCGCCTTCTCGTAGAAGTCGGCCACGGTCTTCTTGTTCGCCGCGGGATCGGCCTGGGCGGGCGGCGCGGCGACGAGAAGCGCGATGGCGAGCACGCGGACGTTCATGGCTACCTCCCTCAATACGATTTTGGCAGGCCGAGCACGCGCTCGGCGATGTAGCAGAGGATGAGTTGCGGGGTGATGGGCGCGATGCGCCCAAGGAGCGCCTCGCGCAGGTAGCGCTCGACGTGGTACTCGGCGGCGTAGCCGTAGCCCCCGTGGGTCATCACCGCCTGCTGGCAGGCGTCGAAGCAGGCTTCGCCCGCGAGGTACTTGGCCGAATTCGCTTCCGCGCCGCACGGCTTGCCGGCGTCGTAGAGCGCGGCGGCCTTCCACACCATCAGGCCCGCCGCCTCGAGCGCCATCCAGTTCGCTGCGAGCGGATGCTGGATCGCCTGGTTCTTCCCGATCGGGCGGTCGAACACCACGCGCTCGTTGGCGTACTTCGCCGCGCGGCGCACCGCGCAGCGCCCCAGCCCGACCAGCTCGGCGGCGATCAGGATGCGCTCGGGGTTCATGCCGTGCAGGATGTACTCGAAGCCCTTGCCCTCCTCGCCGATGCGGTCCTCCTCGGGCACCGGCAGGCCGTCGATGAACACCTGGTTCGAGTCGACCGCGTGGCGGCCCATCTTGTCGATCTCGCGCACCTCGATGTGCTTGCGGTCGAAGTCGGTGTAGAAAAGCGTGATTCCGGCCTCGGCGCGCGCGAGCAGCAGCACCTTGTCGGCGATCTGCGCGGTCGAGATCCACACCTTCTGGCCGGAGACGAGATATCTGCCGGCCTTCTTCTCGGCGCGGGTCTTGAGCTGGCGCGTGTTCAGGCCGGTGTTCGGCTCGGTGACGGCGAAGCACGCGCGCTCCTTGCCCGCGATGAGCGGCGGCAGCATGCGGCGCTTCTGCGCCTCGGTGCCGAACACCACCACCGGGTTGAGCCCGAAGATGTTCATGTGCACCGTCGAGCAACCCGAGAAGCCGGCGCCGGACTCGGCGATGGTCTGCATCATCAGCGCCGCCTCGGTAATGCCGAGCCCGGCGCCGCCGTAGGCCTCGGGCATGGCGATGCCGAGCCAGCCGTCGCGCGCGCACGCCTGGTAGAGGCCGTCGGGGAATTCGCCGCTCTTGTCGTGCGCGAGCCAGTACTCGTCGGGAAAGCGCTCGCAGAGCTTCGCGATCGCTTCGCGGATCCTTTCCTGCTCCGGGCTCAGGTCAAAGTTCAGGAGGGCCTATCCAATTGTGGAGCGCGATGCCGCCGTCGACCACGATCGTGCTGCCGGTGATGTAGGCGCCGAAGCGCTCGGAAAGCACCGCGACGGCGGCTGCGGCGACGTCGGCCGGCGTGCCGAAGCGCCGCAGCGGGATCTTCTCCACCATGCCGGGCGGCGCCTGGAAGCCGCCGCCGGGAATCGCCCCCGGCGCGAGCGCGTTGACCCGGATGCCGCGCGGCCCGAGCGCGCGCGCGAGCTCCTTCACCAGCATGGTCTCGCCCGCCTTGGCCGCGCTGTAGTGCGGCAGGTTGCGCGGCGATTCGGCGTGCAGCGAGGTGACGAGCAGGATGCGGCCCTTGACCTTCTTCTCGACCATGTGGCGCGCGAGGCGCTGCGAGAGGATGAACGCGGCGTCGAGATTGACCGCCAGCATCTCGCGCCATTGCGCCTCGCTGACCTCGAGCACGTTCTGGCTCTCCTGCCGCCGCGGGCTCGCGCTGTGCACGAAGATCGACACCGTGCCGAGGCGGCGGATCGCCTCGTCGGCGAGCCGGCGCGCGTCCTCGGCGCTGGAGAGGTCGGCTTGCGCGACGTCGGCGCCGAACACCTCGGCGCCCTCGTCCCCGAGGGCCTGCGCGATGCCGCGGCCGATGCCGTTCGCCACGCCGGTGACGAGCGCCCGGTCGCCTTCCAGCAGCCTCATTTCAACCCGGCTTTGGCGCGCTTCGCCGCCAGGCGCTCGCGGCTCTTCGCGGTCTCGACCACGAAGCGCACATGCTTGCCGCGGCCGCACTCCTCGACCGGATCGCGCACCGTGAAGTCGAACGTCACCCGGCGGCGGTCGATATCGACGACTTTTATGTCGACGATGACCTTGAGGCCCAGCGGAGTAGCGGCGAGATGATCGATCGAGACATGCGCACCGACCGAGTCTTCGCCCGGGTCGAGGTGCCCGAGCAGGAAGTCGCGGCAGGTGTACTCGACGTCGCTCACCATGCGCGGGGTCGCGTAGACCATTCCCTCGCGGCCCATGAAGCCGATGCAGCGCTCCTCGTCGACCGTGATCGTCTTCGACGCCGCGAGCCCGGCCTTGAGCGAAGGCTTCACTTGACCAGCAGCACCGGCACCGGCGAGATGTGCAGCACCTTGGTGGCCGTGGAGCCGATCAGCGCCGCGGGCGAGCCGATGCAGACCAGGTCGCAGCCCGTGCTCTTGGCGTGCCTGGCGAGCATCTCGGCGGGGTCGCCGACCAGGATGCGCGGCTCGTAAGGCACGCCGGCGCGCTCGAGCAGCTTCTTTGCCGCGGCGAGCGCCTCTTCGCCCTCTTCCCGGTAATAGCGCTCGATCTGCGACTTGCCGACGACGACCCGCATGCCGGGCAGCTTGGGCACCGGCCGGTGCACCGTGACCAGCTCGACCTGCGGCTTGTCGCGATACCAGTCGGCATGGTCGATGACGCACTTGACCGCGTCGAGCGAATGCTTGGAGCCGTCCACCGCCAGTAGGATTTTCATGCGCCGGGATTCTAATTGATCTGAATCAAGCGCCCCCCGTGGCGCGACGCCAGAATCGCCGCATGAGGCGATTGCTCGCGATGCTGCGCCGGCGGGGCGCCACGCTGCCGGCGCGCCCGGACGCCGACGCGCTCCGGGCGATCGCACGCTGCGAAACGTGCCTGCGCACCGCGCTGTGCGACGAGCTGCTGGCCGCTCCCGGCAACGGCGGCTACCGCGGCTTCTGCCCCAATTCGCAATACGTCGAATACCTGCGCGACAAAGAACTGACTTTCTAGGCGACAATCGCCGCGCATGCGCGGACTGAAGGGCAGGAGGGCGATCGTGACCGGCGGCGCCTCGGGGATCGGCGCCGCGATCGCAGAGCGCCTGCGCTCCGAAGGCACCGAGGTCGCCGTCTTCGACCTCAAGGGCCGCCCGCCGGTCGACATCACCGATTACGAGGCGGTAAAGAAGGCGGTCGACGCCGCCGGCACGGTGGACATCCTGGTGAACAACGCCGGCTGGGACATGTTCCGCCCGTTCCTCAAGACCGACCCGGCGTTCTGGCAGAAGATCATCTCGCTCAACCTGGTCGGCGCGATGAACGTCGTGCATTGCGTGCTGCCGGGCATGGCGGCGCGCGGCCGCGGCAAGGTGGTGACGATCGCCTCCGACGCGGGCCGCGTCGGCTCATCGGGCGAGGCGCCGTACTCGGCGTGCAAGGGCGGGCTGATCGCGCTCACGAAGACGCTGGCGCGCGAGATGGCGTCGAAGAACGTGCAGCTGAACGTGGTCTGTCCCGGGCTCACCGAGACCGGCATGCTCGAAGAGTTCATGCAGGGTGCGGGCAACCCCGAGAAGCTGCGCGAGGCCTACCGGCGCGCGATTCCGATGGGCCGGCTGGGCAGGCCCGAGGACATCCCGGGCGCAGTCCTCTTCTTCGCGAGCGAGGACGCGGACTTCATCACCGGCCAGGTGCTGAGCGTCTCAGGCGGCCTGACGATGCACGGCTAGAGCAGGCCGTGGCTGCCGGCGGCGGCCGCGAACACCGTGGCGAGCGAGATCGCAACCACCAGCCAATGGTGCCTGCGCATGCGCGCGAGCGCGCCCGCCGGGTCGCGCTGCGCTCGCTCTGCGAAGCGACGCCGCAGCAGGAGCGGCTCGAGCACGAAGAGCGCGAGCGCATAGAGAAGCCAGAGAATCACCATCGCGTGCATCCACCAGAAGCGCGCCTCGGCGAAGCGGCCCCACAGCGCCATGCGCCAGACGAGGTAGGCTCCGCTCAGGCCGGCGACGACCAGGATCCAGCGGGCCTGCGCGGCGAAGCGCAGCTCGAGCTCGCGGAAGACTTCGGCGCCGCGCTCGGCGCGCTCGAGCCCGGGGAGGAGCACGCTCGTCGACATCGCGACGCCGCCGATCCAGACCACCACGGCCAGCACGTGCAGGCCGCGGGCGATGGCGAGGTCGGTCAAATGCGGTGCTCGACGACGAACCTCGTCTCGACGGCCTTTGCACCGGGCGGCGTGACTCTCACCCGCAGAGAATACTTGCCGCTCCAGCCGAAGACGAACAGCTCGCTGTAGTCGGGCTGTCCGGCCGCCTGGGTGTGCAGCAACGACTTCTCCACCACCGCGCCGCGCGGATCGCGCACCTGCACGACGACCGCGGCATCGGCGATGCGCTTTCCGCCGCGCGCCTCGGCCAGCGTGATCAGGACGTGCTGCGAGCCGCTTGGGAAGGTGGCCGGATGCGCGTCGCGATGACCCTCGGCATGCACCGCCTGCTCGGCGGGCATCAGGCCGAGGTTGACGGTGAGGCCGCCGACCGTCTTCTCCTGCTGCGCCCATGCGGCGCCTGAGAACGCGGCGGCTGCGACCAGAAGGGCAGCGAGTCTCATGACATCCTCCCGTCAGCGGTAGACCAGCGTGGGGATGTCTGAGTGCGTCAGGATCTCGTGCGTCTGGCTGCCGTGCCACATCTCCGCCAGCCCGTTGCGGCCGTGCGAGGCGATGAAGATGGCGTCGCAGCCGCGGCGCCTGGCGGCGTCGATGATCGCCTGGTAAGGCTTGTCGGAGCGCGCGAACTCGGTCTCGAAGGCGATGTTGGCGCTCTTCGCCGCGGCCGCCACCTTGTCGAGCACGGCGCGCGCGGCCTGCTCGGACTCGCGCTCGTACTGGTCGAGCGACTTGACCCGCCGCGACATCAGCTCGGCTTCGCTCGGTACCTGGTACTCGGGCACGGCGGTGAAGAACAGCACCTTCGCGCCCGCCTCGCGCGCGTAGTCGATGCCGGCCACGACGCCTTTTGCCGCGGTGTCAGAGCCGTCGGTGGGAATCAGGATGTGCATGTACATGATTGCCTCACTTTCCGAAGATGAGTGTGCGCTCGATCGCCGGCTCGGGCGAGCGCTCGAGCAGCGTCGTGACGATGAAAATGTGCTCGCGCTCTTCCGTGGCCATTTCGCGCGCGAGCGCGCGCAGCGCCGGATCCTCGGCGCTCCACGAGACGCGCTCGAAGAACGCGTACGCGCGCTGCTCGGCGCGCAGCGCGATGGCGAGCGCCTGGCGCGGCGTCATCAGCCTGAACACCAGCTCCTCGGCCGCGGTCTCCGGCGCGCCGGCGTCGAGCCAGTGGTAGCGGCCTGCGGCGATCGCCGGGAGCTCGACGCCCGCGGTGCGCCGCTCGAGCGCCTCGAGGTGCCCGGCCTCGGCGCGCGCCAGCAGGTCGAAGATGCGCGCCAAGTCCTCGCGTCCGTCATCGGCCATGCGCTCGGCGAACTGCGCGTAGCGCGCCGCCGCCTCCCGCTCGATGGCGATCGCGTGCGCGTAGAGCTCGGCCGCCGAAGTGATGGCCATGCTTCGACTGTAGGCGGCCCGCCCGGCGCGGGCTTGACCCACGTCAAACGCCGGCCCCGCGAGGCCATGCTTTAAGTCCGGCGGCAAATCCCCCATATTCGGGGGATGAAGTACAAGGATTACTACAAGATCCTAGGCGTCGAGCGCTCGGCGGGCGAGGAAGAGGTCAAGAAGGCCTACCGCAAGCTCGCGCGCAAGTACCACCCGGACGTCTCCAAGGAGGCGAATGCAAAGGAGAAATTCCAGGAGGTATCGGAGGCCTACGAAACCTTGCGCGACAAGGAGAAGCGCGCGGCCTACGACAGCCTGGGCAGCTATCGCCCGGGGCAGGACTTCCGGCCGCCGCCGGACTGGTTCGACCGCTTCGGCTCCGGACGCGCCGAGGACTTGCGCGACATCGACCTCTCGGACCTGTTCGAGCAGATGGGCATCTTCGGCCGCGCCCAGGGCCGGCGCGGCTTCGGCCGGAACGTGCCGATCCCTGGCGAGGACTACGAGACGCCGGTGCGCATCACGCTGGAGGAAGCTGCGCGGGGCGCCGAGCGCAGCCTCGCGATCGACGGCCATGCCCTGACCGCGCGCATCCCCAAGGGCACGACCGACGGCCAGCGCCTGCGCCTGCGCGGCAAGGGCGGCCCCGGCGTGAACGGCGGCCCGGCGGGAGACCTCTACCTGCAGATCGTGCTCGAGCCGCATCCGCTCTACCGCGCGCGCGGCCACGACCTCGAGATCGAGGTGCCGATCACGCCGTGGGAAGCGGCGCTCGGCGCGCAGGTCGAGGTGCCGACGCTCGAGGGCCGCGTGACGATGAAGGTGCCGCCCGGCTCGAAGGGCGGCCAGAAGCTGCGCCTCGCCGGCAAGGGCCTGCCCAGGCCCGGCGGCGGCGCGGGCGATCTCTACGCGGCGCTCGATATCGTGGTCCCCGGTACGCTCACCGAGCGGGAGAAAAAGCTCTACGAAGAGCTGCGCGAAGCCTCGCGGTTCGACCCGCGAGGGCGCTTCACCAGGCCCTGAGCCGCTTCCACGGGTCGCCGAGCCCGACCGGCGCCGGCGCGAGGCTGACGATCCTGCTGAAGAGCGTCGCGAAGTCCTTCTCGCGGATGCCGGTGATCGGATCCTGGTTGACCTCGAACGCGGCATCGATCGCGCGCCAGTCCTCGGGCAGCAGGTGGCGCTCGGCCATCGGCAGCAGCTCGTGCTCCTCCTTGCGCATGTGCTGCCAGTGGAACTGGGCGTACGCGTCGACCGTCGTCAGGAACTCGACCGCGCCCGCGGGCCAGCAGTCCTCGAAGAAGACGAGCTTGCGCTCGAGCTCGCGCACCAGGCGCGCGCCTTCGACGTGCTCGCGCTTGAGCGCGTTGACCAGCGCCTTGGCGCCCGGCACGCGCGCTTCGAGGCGGCTGAAGAGGTATTGGTCCTCCTTCGGATGGTGCAGCTGCTCGGGGAATTCATCGATGTAGCGGATCATGGCGCGGAACACCGCGAAGTCGGGCTTGACGCGCGCGTCCTGCGCGTCGCGCGCGAGCTGCTTCAGGCCGTGCAGCACCGCGGAGATCGAGCGGTGCTCGTCGCGGATCTTGTTTAGGGCTTTCATGGGGCTTCTCCTCCTGTGGACGCGAGTCAAATGACCTTGGAGTAAGACGCGCGCGCCCGCGCCTCGCGCAGGTAGCGGTCGAACGTCATGCAGATCGCGCGCACCAGCAGCCGGCCGCGCGACGTCACGCTGATCCACTCTTCGGTGAGATCGACCAGCCCTTGCTGCTGGAGGCGGCGCAACTCGCGGATCTCGGCGGCGAAGTAGCTCTTGAAGTCGACGAGGTAGGCGTCCTCGATCGATTCAATCGAGACGCGGAAGTGGCACGCCAGCGCCTGGATCACCGCGCGGCGCACCAGGTCGTCCTGCGAAAGCTCGATGCCGCGCGCGACCGGCAGCCGGCCGGTGTCGAGCGCGCCGTAGTAGTCGTCGAGGCGCTTCTGGTTCTGGTAGTAGGTCGGGCCGATCTTGCCGATCGCCGACACACCCACGCCGATCAGGTCGCCGTCGGCGCCGGTCGAATAGCCCTGGAAGTTGCGCTGCAGCCGGCCCTGGCGCTGCGCGATCGCGAGCTCGTCGTCGGGCCGCGCGAAGTGGTCCATGCCGATGTACACGTAGCCCGCGCCGCTGAGCCGGCCGATCGCGAGCGTCAGGATCTGCAGCTTGGCCTCGGCCGGCGGCAGGTCGGCCGGCACGATGCGCCGCTGCGGCTTGAATACCGTCGGCAGGTGCGCGTAGCTGTAGAGCGCGATGCGGTCGGGCGCGAGCGCGATCACCCGGTCGAGCGTGCGGTTGAAGCTGTCGAGCGTCTGCTTCGGCAGGCCATAGATGAGATCGAAGTTCACTGAGCGGAACGCGCTCGCGCGAGCCTCGGCGACGACGCGGCGCACGATCTCCTCGGGCTGCACGCGGTGCACCGCCTTCTGCACCTCGGGATCGAAGTCCTGTACGCCGAGCGAGACGCGGTTGAAGCCGAGCCCCGCGAGGAACTCCATCGTCCCCGCCGGCGCGTGGCGCGGATCGACCTCGATCGCGCACTCGCAGCCGGGCTCGCGGGCGAAGCGCGCGTCGAGCGCCGCCATGAGGCCGCGCATCTCGTCCTGGGCGAGGAACGTCGGCGTGCCGCCGCCCCAGTGCAGCTGCGCGATCCGCGAGTCGCCGCCGATGAGCGGCGCGAGAAGCTGCAGCTCGTTCTCCAAGTACTTGATATACTTGGACGATCTGCCGTGGTCGCGGGTGACAACTTTGTTGCAGCCGCAGTAATAGCAAATGCTCTCGCAGAAGGGCAGATGGACATAAACCGACAGCGGCTGGCTGATGCCGCCGATGTTTCGCTTGCCGAGCCACTGGCTGAGCTGCGCTGCGCCGAACGCTTCCACGAAGCGGTCCGCGGTCGGGTAGGACGTATACCGGGGCCCGGCCACGTCGTAGGCGCGGATGAGGACCGGATCGATCACCAGCTCGGAAATCGGGTGGTTCATTGAGGTCACTATGAGCACCGGCGGACGCCAGGCCTTGACCTCGGTCAAACGCGGGCTGTTGCGCCATCCCGCGGTCGTCGGCGCCGGGGCTGCCGCGCTCGTGGCGCTGCTCGGGGCCAACGTCACCGCCTTCGTGCGCGGCCTCGACTCGCCCTGGCTGCTCGGCACGGTGATCGTCGCCGACATGCTGGTGATCGGTGTCGGCGTGCTGGTGGCGGCGCGCGAGGTGCTCACCGCCGAGGAAGGCACGGCGCTGGTGCGCGTCGCCCTCGAGGAAAGCGAAGCGCGCCTCGCGGCGATCGTCGACTCGGCGATGGACGCGATCATCACCGTGGACGAGCGCCAGCGCATCGTGCTCTTCAACCGCGCCGCCGAGCAGCTCTTCCGCATCGGCCGGCACGATGCGCTCGGCACGCCCCTCGAGCGGCTGCTGCCCGAGCGCTTCCGCGGCGCGCACCGCGGCCACCTAGAGCAGTTCGGCCGCACCGGCGTCACCAGCCGGCGCATGGGCGACGTCACCACGCTGTGGGCGCTGCGCGCGAACGGCGAGGAGTTCCCGATCGAGGCCTCGATCTCGCAAGCCGGGATGCCGGGCCAGCGCTATTTCACCGTGATCCTGCGCGACATCACGCTGCGCAAGAAGGCCGAGGACGAGTCCGAGCGCATGCGCGGCGCGCTCACCTCGGCGCAGGTGCGACTGGTCGCGATCGTCGACTCGGCGATGGACGCGGTGATCACGGTCGACGAGGAGCAGCGGGTCGTGCTCTTCAACCGCGCCGCCGAGCAGGTGTTCGGCGTGCAGCGCGAGGATGCGCTCGGCAGCCCGCTTGACCGCTTCATGCCGGCGCGCTTCCGCGGCGCGCACCGCGGCCACGTCGAGCAGTTCGGCCGCACCGGGGTCACCAGCCGGCGCATGGGCGACGTCACCACGCTTTGGGCGCTGCGCGCCGATGGCACGGAGTTCCCGATCGAGGCCTCGATCTCGCAGGCCGCCGAGGGCGGCCGGCGCTACTACACGGTGATCCTGCGCGACATCACGGCGCGCAAGCAGAACGAGGACGAGCTCAGGCGGCGCGAGCAGGAGCTGCGCGAGCTCTCGGCGCGCGTGCTCGAGGCGCGCGAGGACGAGAAGGCGCGCATCGCGCGCGAGCTGCACGACGAGCTCGGGCAGCTGCTCACGGCGCTGAAGATGGATCTTTCGTGGCTGCACGAGCGCCTCGACGGCAGGCGAGATCTGGCAACCAAGGCCGCCGAGATGGGCGCGCTGCTTGACCAGACCGTGACCGCGACGCGCCGCATCTCGGCCGACCTGCGGCCGCTGATGCTCGACGACCTCGGCCTCGCCGACGCCGCGCAGTGGCTGGTCGACGACTTCGCCAAGCGCACCGGCATCGAGGCGCGCATCGAGCTCCCCGGGCCCGGGACGCTCGACGACCTCTCGAAGGCGATGTCGACGGCGCTCTACCGCGCGGTGCAGGAGTCGCTGACCAACATCGCGCGCCATGCGGGCGCGAAGCACGCCTGGGTGGTGTTCGCCGCCGAGGACGGCGCGCTCCACGTCGAGATCGAGGACGACGGCCGCGGCATCGCGGCCGAGGACCTCGCCAAGGCGCGCTCGCTCGGGCTCAAGGGCATGCGCGAGCGCATCGCGTATCTCGGCGGCTCGCTCGACATCGCGCGCGCGCCGCGCGGCGGCACGCGGCTGCGCGTCAAGGTGCCGCGGCGGAGCGGCGCATGATCCGGATCGTGCTCGCCGACGACCACAAGATCGTGCGCGACGGGCTGAAGCGCATCCTCGCGGCGACGCCGGACCTCGAGGTCGCCGCCGAGGCCGCCGACGGCGACGAGCTGCTGCGCCTGGTGAAGGCGGCCGACTACGACGTCGCGGTGGTCGACATGTCGATGCCGGGGCTTGCCGGCGTCGCGCTGGTCAAGCGGCTGAAGGACCAGAAGCCCAAGCTCAGGATCCTGGTGCTGTCGATGCACGGCGAGAGCCAGTACGCGGCGCGCGTGCTGAAGGCGGGCGCCTCGGGCTACCTCAACAAGGACAGCGCGGCCGAGCAGCTGGTCAGCGCGCTGCGCAAGGTCGCCGCCGGCGGCGTGCACATCGGCGACGCCGCCGCGGCGAGCCTGGTGGCAAGCGACAAGCCCGCGCACGAGGCGCTGTCAGACCGCGAGTTCGAGGTGCTGCGCCTGCTGGTCGAGGGCCTTGGCCCGACCGAGATCGGCGGGCGGCTGCACCTCTCGGTCAAGACCGTCAGCACGCACAAGACGCGCATCCTCGAGAAGCTCGGGCTCGGCAGCACCGCCGAGCTGGTGCGCTACGCCCTCGAGAACAAGCTGCTCCAGTAGGGCTTCGCGGCGCCCGCGGGCACGCGCTTGAACTCCTCGATGGCGATCGCCACGCAGGTCAGCGCCCAGAACACGGGGTATTCGTAGCCGCCGGTGTTCCAGGTCCAGCCGCTGAAACCTTTCACCACCTGCAGCGCGTAGACCGCCACGCCCAGGATCGCCGCCGCGCCGAGCGCCGCGTAGCGCGTGCACAGGCCGAGCACGAGGAAGATGCCTGCCGTCACCTCGGCCGCCGCCGCGAGATAGACCCAGAGCTCGCCCGGCGTCATGCCCGCCTTGGCGAAGAAGCCGATGGTGCCGGCCTTGAGGGTCAGCGTGCCGATGTCGGCGAACTTGCCGGCGACGTGCGGGAACATGAACGCGCCCGCGGCGATGCGCAGAATGTTGTTGCCGTTGGTGAGATCGAAGTTTTCCGCCTTGAGGCGGAAGTCGTCCTTGGTGAAGAGCAGCATGGTTTGTCTCCCTGAGTGGTTAGATGACAAGCACGATCGTGCGCTCCCGCGCGCACCGCGAATTGACGTCGATCAATCGTCGCGCTTCTTCTCCGGGCGCGGGATCACTACGCCGATGATCGGCACGTTGTCGCGCACCGCGGCGATCGCCTCGTTGAGGTAGGCGATCTTCTCGTCCTTCGAGAGTTTGGCGAACTCCTCGTGGCTCAGCATGCGGAAGGGCTTTTTCGATTCCATGCCGCCACCATGCTCCCCGCCTCGCGGCGAGGCTTGATGCAGATCAGCGTTTCGCGGTTTTCAGGTCCCCCGGACGCTCCATGATTTGCAGCGCCATGAGCGAGAGCTTGTGGCGCGCGAGGCGCTTCTCCAGCGCGGCCTGCACTGCGGCAAGCGACGTGCGCGCCGGGTCGTAGGCGAGCGCAAGGGTCGCGGTCTCGGGCTTGAAGCGCGCGCTGCCCGCGTCGACACCGGGCGTCGACGCGACGCTGCTCGCAATATCCCGTTGCGAAGCGAGCGAGTATGGCAGCGCCCCCTCGACGTGGAAGAAAACGACGCGGTGCTTCTGCGCCAGGGCGCGCGTGATGGCGGCGTGGTCGTAGACCGACGCGATCTTGTCCTCCACGCAGTAGCCGCAGGCGAGGACCGGCGCGCTGACGAGCAGCGCCGACAGGAATCCGGCAAGGCGCATTAGTGCCCTCCTGCCGAGTGCGGCACCGTACCGGCCGGCTGCGCGTCATACCACTGGAAATACTTGATGAACTCGCGGATCTCGCCGTCGGTAAGGCTCTGGTTCGGCATCGGGATGTTGTTGAACTCCTTCAGCATCGCCTTGGCATGCTCGTCGGTCTTGAGCATCGTCTCGGGCGACTTGAGCCACCGGGTGAGCCAGGCGACGTCGCGGTGCTTGGTGACGCCGGCGAGATCGGGCCCGAGCTTCTTGCCCTGGCCGATGCTGTGGCAGGCGAGGCACTTGCTCTGGAAGGCAAGCTGGCCGCGCACCGCCTCGGGGTCGGTGGGCGTCGCGTCGACCGACGGCATGTTGTGGTGCTCGAGCTCCTGCACCGGCGGCTTGACCGCGGTGGAGATCAGGCCGATCGCGCCCTGCGAGGCATTGGCGAAGTGATGGTCGACCATGATGTAGGAGCCCTCTTCCGGGATCATGAACTCGACGATCGCGCTGTTGGAAGAGCCGAGCAGCACGGTCTGCACGCCGCGGAACTGGTTGTCCGGGTTGCCTTCGAACCAGACCCTGTCGAAGATCGTGCCGACCACGTGGAAGCTGGAAGTCTTGCTTGGGCCGACGTTGAGCACGTGCAGCCGCACGCGCTCGCCGGGCTTGGCGGGGAGCGGCGACTTCACCATGCCGTTGTGCACGCCGTTGAAGACGGTATGGGTCGGCTGCGCGGCGCGCAGGCGCTCGGTATCGAGCACGTAGATGCCCGACTTGTCCCCCTTCGCGGGCGCCTTGGCGTAGAACTCGCTCTGGATGATGACGTATTCGCGGTCGACCCTCGTCGGGTAGCCGTTCCGCGGCTCGACGATCACGGCGCCGTACATGCCCGAGGCGATGTGCTCTAGGATCATCGGCGTGCCGCAGTGGTACATGAAGATGCCCGGGTAGTTGAGGGTGAACTCGAACTCGATCGTCTGCCCCGGCGCGATCGAGCGGTACTTGTCCTGCGGCGACACCATCGCGGCGTGGAAGTCCATCGAATGCATCATCGGCGCGGCGGTGAAGCGCAGCCCGGGCGCGGCCTCATCGCTGCGGTTGGTCATGACGAACTTGATCCTGTCGCCAACGCGCGCGCGCACCGTCGGCCCCGGCACCTGGTCGCCGAAGGTCCACGCGCTGAACTTCACGCCCGGCGCGATCTCGATGATCTTGTGCGTGGTGTCCAAGCGGATGGTTTTCACCGGCGAGGGATCGAGCGGCTTCAGCTCCGGCCCCTTGCTGAGCGACGCGCCGTCGGAGAAAGCGCCCTTGTTGCGCTCGGCGCTGACCCTGGCCGGCACGGGCTTCAGGTCCATCCTGGATACGTCGTACGGATCCGGCCGCGGCGGCGTGCCCGGACTGCAGGCGGCGACGGAGGCGGCGGCGAGCACGGCAAGCAAGGTGCGAGGTGTCATTGGTCTTCCCTTGTGGAGACGCCGCTAGGCTATGCACGGCAACGCGGGCGGCTTTGACCCAAATCAATAGCGCGGCGCCGCCCGGACCGCAGTTCGGAAAATTCCTACATACGCGGCTCGGCCGACCCGGCACACTCGGCAAGTGAGGGTGTTCCTGGTCGAGGACTCGCCGCTGCTGCGCACGCGGCTGGAGGCGATGCTGGCGGCGATCCCCGGGGCGGAAGCGGCGGGCTACGCGGAAGGCGCCGACGAGGCGATCCGCGAGATCCTGGCGCGGCGTCCCGACGCCGTGGTGCTCGACATCCATCTCAAGCAGGGCAACGGCTTCGACATCCTGCGCGCCGTGGCGAAGACCGCGCCCGAGGTGGCTTTCTACGTGCTGACCAATTATCCCGCCCAGGGCTATCGCGCCAGCGCCGAGCGCCTCGGCGCGCGCGGCTTCTTCGACAAGTCCTCCGAGTTCGCGCGCCTGCGCGACGCCCTCGCCGCGGCCGCGGCGTAGGAATTCTCCGAAGCCAATTTCAGCCGCCGCCGATGTTGCGCGCGCGCGGCGCCGCGCACACTGCCGGCATGCACATCTATCTCGTCGAGGACTCCACGATGGTGCGCGAGCGCCTGGAAGCGCTGCTCGCCGAGGTGCCTGGAGCGCAGATCGTCGGCCGCGCCGCGGGCGCCGCCGAAGCGGTGAAAGGCATCCTCGAGGCGCGGCCCGATCTCGTGGTGCTCGACGTGCAGCTCGCCGAGGGCAGCGGCTTCGACGTGCTGCGCGAGCTGCACGCGCGTGCGCCCGAGCTCGATGTCTTCATGCTCACCAACTACTCGGCCGACCCGTACCGGCAGATCGCCAGCCGGTTCGGGGCGCGCCAGTTCTTCGACAAGTCCAGAGAGTTCGAGCGCGTGCGCGACGCCGTCGCCGAGCGCGCCGCCCGATTGATCTGAAGGGAGCCAAGCCCATGCCCGCCGTCATCGCCATCCAGCCCCGCATGAGGACCCAGTTCATGAGCCAGCCCGAAGCCACCCGCACGCACGGCGTCGCCTGCACCAGCTGCAACCTGCGCGAGATCTGCCTGCCGGGGGCCATGTGCATCGAGGACCTCGAGCAGGTCCAGAACATCGTCTATGCCCGCCGGCGCGTGAAGCGCGGCGAGAGCCTGTTCGGCAGCGGCGACGAGTTCACCTCGGTCTACGCGATCCGCAGCGGCTTCTTCAAGACCAGCGTGGTCGACGGCGAGGGCCGCGAGCAGGTCACCGGCTTCTTCATGGGCGGCGAGCTGCTCGGCCTGGAAGGCCTCGGCTCGGGACGCCATACCGGCACCGCGATCGCGCTCGAGGACAGCCACGTGTGCGTGATGCCCTACTCGCTGATCGAGCGCATGGCGCACGACTATCCCCAGCTGCAGCGCCACCTGCACGCGGTCATGTCGCGCGAGATCGTGCGCGACCACGGCGTGATGATGCTGCTCGGCTCGATGCGCGCCGAAGAGCGCCTCGCGGCGTTCCTCTCCAACCTGTCGAAGCGCTTCGTGCGCCGCGGCTACTCGCAGTCCGACTTCCACCTGCGCATGACGCGCGAGGAGATCGGCAGCTACCTCGGCCTCAAGCTCGAGACGGTAAGTCGGCTTTTTTCGCAGTTCCAGAAGGACGGCCTGATCGCGGTGGAGCAGAAGCACGTGCGCATCCTCGACATCGCCGGCCTGGAAAGGATCCTCGCCAAATGACCTTCAAGCACATCCTCGTACCGCTCGACAATTCCGCTGCCTCGCGCCGCACGGCGCGCGAGGCGATCGACTTCGCGCGCGAGACCGGCGCGCGCCTCACTGCCTATCACGCCCTCTCGCTCGCGTCCGGCGGGGTATACGGCGAGGGCTACCGCTTTGCCCATTCCGGCGAAGCCAAGGAGCAGATCCGTCTGGCGCGCGAGCGGCTGCTCCAGGCCACCGAACGCGCCGCGCGCGCCGCCGGCGTTCCCTGCGATGCGCTCGTCGAACGCGCCGCGGCGCCGGGCGACGCCATCGTCGCGGCGGCACGCAAGCGCAAGTGCGACGCCATATTCATCGGCACGAATGGCCGCCGCGGCCTTGCGCGCCTCGCGCTCGGCAGCGTGACGAGCCAGGTCATCAAGGACGCAGAGGTCCCGGTCCTCGTCTACCGTTGATCGTCAGAGCGGCGAACGCCGGCGCCGTGCCAGCTTGAGAAGCTCATAGACCATCACGCCGGCGACACCCGCGCCGGCAGCGGCGCAAAAATCGCCCGCGCGCAGCGGCGCAAAGCGGAAGATCGCCGCGCTCGCGGGCACGTAGATCACCGCGACAAGCGCCGCAAAGGCGACGACGACGATCCACCACAGCGCTCGGTTCGGCGCGCCGTGCGGATCAAGCATCGAGCGCTCCCCCGCCCGATAGGCGAGGATCATCGCCAGGTTGCCGGCGACGATGGCGGTGAAGCCGATCGCGCGCGCCTCTCCCTCGCTGCGGCCGGCGTGCAGCGCCCAGGCGTACGCCGCGAGCACCCCGATCAGCACCGCCGCCCCCACGGCGAGACTCGCGGCCAGCATGCGTCCGTCAAACAGCCGCGCGCGCGCGTCGCGCGGCGGCCGGCGCATCGCGCCCTCCTCGCTCGGCTCGGCCTCGAACGCAATCGAGCACGCCGGGTCGATCACGAATTCCAGAAAGACGATGTGCACCGGATAGAGCAGCAGCGGCCAGCCGAGCGCCACCGGCACGAACGCCATCGCCGCGGTCGGCACGTGCACCGAGACTATGTAGCGCATCGCGTTGCGGATGTTCTCGTAGATGCGCCGGCCGAGGCGCACGGTCTCGACGATCGAACCGAAGTCGTCCTCGAGCAGCACCAGCGCCGCGGCTTCGCGCGCCACATCGCTGCCGCGCCGCCCCATCGCGATGCCGATGTGCGCGCTTTTCAGCGCCGGGGCGTCGTTGACCCCGTCACCGGTCATTGCCACCACTTCGCCCGCCGCCTTGTAAGCCGCGACCAGGCGGAGCTTCTGCTGCGGCAGCACGCGCGCGAAGACGGCAACCTCGCGCACCGCGCGCGCGAGCGCCGCGTCGTCCATGCGCGCGAGCTCGTCGCCGGTCAGCACGTATTGGTGCTCAAGGCCCGCCTGGCGCGCGATCTCGCGCGCGGTGCCGGGATAGTCGCCGGTGATCATCACCACGCGGATGCCCGCCCCGCGGCACAGCGCCACCGCCTGCGGCACCGACGCGCGCAAGGGATCTGCCAGCGCCACGAAGCCGATCCAGCGGAAGGGGTAGCGCGAGGGGTCGTCGAGCGGTGCATCGCGCCATGCGGCCTCGGCCACCCCCAGCAGCCGCAGCCCGCGGCCCGCGGCGCCCTGCACTTCGCCCAGCAGGTCAGCACGTCCGCAGAGCCGCAGCACCGTCTCCGGAGCGCCCTTGAGCGCGACGCGCAGCGTCCCCGAAGGGCCGCGCCAGGCGTGGCAGACCGCGAGAAATCCCCCGTGAAAAGGGTAGTCGCGCTCGAGCTGCCAGGCACGGCGCGTCTCGAGCGCGTCGGCGCCGGCGGCCGCGACGATGGCGCGATCCATCGGCTCGTAAGGGTCGAGCTCGCAGGCGAGCGCGGCCACGTCGATCACGGCTTGCGCGGTTTCCACCACGCTCATGCGGTTCTCGGTCAGGGTTCCGGTCTTGTCCACGCACAGCACCGTGGCCGCGCCGAGCATCTCGATCGCCGGCATGCGCCGCGTGAGTACGCCGTGGCGCGAGATGCGCCAGGCGCCTAGAGCGAGAAAGACGGTCAGCACGACGGGAAACTCCTCGGGCAGGAGCGCCATCGCGAGCGTGAGCGCGGACAGCACCGCCGCCAGCCAATCCCCCCGCAGCGCGAGGTGCAGCGCCGCGAGCGCGAGGCAGACCGCGCCGGCGATCAGCGCCACCTGCCTGACGATGCGCGCGGTCTCGCGCTCGAGCGCGGTCTTCTCGGGCTCGAGAGTGCCGAGCGACACGCCGATGCGCCCGAGCTCGGCGCGCGGCCCGGTGGCGATGACCTGCGCGCGACCGTGCCCGCCCACGAGCAGCGTGCCGGAGAACACTGCCTCGCCGGAGGCCTTGGCCACCGGCAGCGACTCGCCGGTGAGCAGCGATTCGTCGACTTCGAGCGTGTTCGCGGCGACGAGACGCGCATCGGCCGGCACGCGATCGCCTTCGGCGAGCAGCAGCAGGTCGCCGCGCACGACGTCCGCTCCGGCGATGCGCCTGCGCTCGCCGTCGCGTATCACGAGCGCGCGCGGGCTCGACAGGTCGCGCAACGCCTCAAGCGCGCGCTCGGCCCTGCGCTCCTGCACGACGGTAATCGCGATGATCACTACTACGGAGACCGCGAGGACCATCGCCTCGCGCAAGTCGCCGAGCACCACGTAGATGGCCGCTGCGCCGATCAGCAGCAGGAACATCGGCTCGCCCAGCACGTGCAGCACGATCGCCGCCACCGTGCGGTCCTGGCGACCCGGAAGCAGGTTCGGACCCTCGCGCGCAAGGCGCGCGGCCGCTTCCGCCGAGCTGATGCCTTCGGTGATCAACGTGCCGAGCTTAGCCGAGCGCGCGCGCCGTGGCCTGCCGGGGGGGCGTCGCGGGGTCGCTGGCCGCGTAGTGCCGGGCGCACTCGGGCTCGCGGCCGCGAACCACGCGGCGTCCCGTGAGCGCGCCGCGTCGCTCGGTGACGACCGTCGCCTGGCCATCCTCGCCTTCGGAATCGGAAAAGTAGATCACGACCCAATCGGAGGTGCGGTGCAGCTCGTGCGCGCGCTCGGTGTTGGAAAACAGCGCGGTGAAATGCCAGGGTCCGAAGCGCGTGTTCAGCACCGGTAGCCAGGCGTCGCCTTCGGGATTCATTCGCCGCGGGGCGATCCGGCGCAGCTGGCCGGCGCGCGCCTTTTCGCGGTATTCGCGGTCGATCTCGAGGAGCAGGCCTGCATCCGGAACGGCGCTTGCTGAAGCGTCCATGTCGCTAAGGTAGGCGTTCGCGCGGCACGGTTCTTGATTTCGGTCAAGCTTCCGGCGGCCGCGGCCGATAGGCTGGACCGGCGATCAGGAGACTGCGATGGCTCTCACCGAGACACAGACGAGGCAACTGCGCCAGCTGGTGGACAAGCGCCGCACGGCGATCATCGCCGAGTTGCGCGCCGACGCGGCGCGCACGCGCGACGAGCCCTACGCCGAGCACGCCGGCGGCGCCCCCGATTCGGGCGACGCCTCGCTTGCGACGCTGATCGCCGACCTCGAGCAGGCCGAGCTGACGCGCGACCTGGGCGAGTTCCGCGCCCTCGAGGAGGCGCGCGAGCGCATGAAAAAGGGCGCCTACGGCACCTGCGAGGACTGCGGCAGCGACATCGGGTTCGAGCGTCTCAAGGCCTCGCCGGCGGCGACACGCTGCATCCAGTGCCAGACCCGTCACGAGAAGACCTTCGGCGGCGAGCCGAAGCCCAGCCTCTAGGAGCCCAGCCTCCAGCGGTTGCCGCCCGCGGCCTTGGCCGCGTACAACGCCGCATCGGCGCGCTTGCGCAGCGTGACCTCGTGCCGCGCGTCGCGCGGATAGGCCACGGCCCCGATGCTGACGCTGGTGGCGATGCGCCGCCGGCCAAAGCGCACCGGCGCCGCGTTGGCGGCGCGGATCTTCTCCAGCACGTTCGCCGCCGCAGTGCGCGAGCGAGTGCCCGCGAGAACCAGCGCGAACTCGTCTCCGCCGATGCGCGCGACCGTGTCCACCGCGCGCAGGCAGCGCAATGTACGGTTGGCCACGGCCTGCAGCACCGCATCCCCGGCGAGATGGCCGAAGCGCGTGTTGGCGCGCTTGAAAGCGTCGATGTCCATCATCGCGACCACGGCGCCTTCGCCGCTGCGGCGCGCCTGCCGCAGGGCCTGCGCCAGGCGGTCGGCATAGAGCGCCCGGTTGGGCAGCCCGGTGAGCGCGTCGTGGGTCGCCGAGTGTCGCAGGCGGCGGATTTCGCGCATACGCGCCGTCACGTCGCGGCCGGCGGAAAGGAAGTAGGCGATGCGCCCGTCGGGTCCGCGCAGCGGCCGGATCGTCTCTTCCTCGTGGAACAGCTGTCCGCCCTTGCGCCGGTTGACGAATACGCCGCGGAACGCGCGCCCGCGGCGCAGCGTGGCCCACATGCGCCGGTAGAAGGCGGCGTCCTGCCGGCCTGACTTGAGCAGCGCCGGCGTGCGGCCGAGCACCTCGGCCGCGCGGTACCCCGTGAGCGCTTCGAACGCCGCGTTGACGTACTCGATCACGCCCCTGCGGTTGGTGAGCATGACCGCGTCGGGCCACTGCTCGACGATCCAGGCCGGCGCCCGGATGCTCTTACCTCGCGGCAAAGACGAGGAAATATTGGTTCGGCAGGAAATCGTGCTCGGAACCGAGCGCGTAGCCCGCCGCCGCCATCTCGCGCTTCACCGTCTCGGGCGAGACGCGCCCGGCGCGCGGGCCGGCCTTCGAATCCATGCGGAAGTCGATGATGGCCACGCGCGCCGCGCCCAGCTTCGCGAAATATGTCGTGCGCGCGTCGAGGTGGTGGTAGACATTGACGAGCAGCGCGAGGTCCACCTTGGCCGGCAGCCGCGGATCGCCGGCCGCGGCCTGCACCGGGACAAGGTTCGCCAGCTCCTCGCGGCGCGCGCGCTCGCCGAGGTACTTCACCATGTCGGGCTCCAGGTCGACGGCGTAGACCGTGCCCTTGGGCAGCATGCGCGCGAGGCGCGCGGCGAAGTAGCCGGTGCCGGCGCCGATGTCGGCGACGACGGCGTCGGGCGCGAGGCCGAGCGCCTCGATCACCTCGTGCGGCTTCTGCCAGGCGTCGCGCGCCGGGTCGTCGAAGACCTGCGCCCACTTCTCGGCGCCGCTGAAGCGATGCGCGTGCTCGTGCGGCGCCTGCGCCGCCGCGCCGGCGCACGCGAGCGCCAGGATCAGCGCCGCAGCACGCATTTGTCGTAGAGCAGCGGGAACGCGCCCCGCGGATCGTATTTCGCCTTGAGCGCGCGGTAGGCGTCGCCGCCGTAGCGAGCGTCGAACTCCTCGCGGCGGAAGTAGCTGTCGGAGTAGAGCGACTTGATTCCGCCCAGGTCGGCCACCTTGCGCTCGATCAGGCGGTTGAAGTGCCCCGGCGGATGCGCTTCGCGCGTGCGCTTGACGTCCCAGAAGCCGAAGTTTACGTACCACTCGCGCCCGACCGGGTAGAGATCGAACGCGTGCGACTGCGGGCCGATCGGGCAGATCCACATCGGCCAGAGCGCGATCTCTTTCGCATAGAACTCGAGGAATGCGGCGGCGTTGCGCAGCGGAATGTCGACGTCCTGGATCACCGATTCCGAGTGCAGCCCGATCACGCGCTCGAGCTTCCGGGTGATGCCGACGCGGCTGTTCCAGCGCATGATCTTCGTGTAGGTGCGCGAGCCCAGCCGCTCCTTGCCGTAGATCCTTCGGATCAGGGGATGCTGGGCGAGCACGTTCTTCGAGCACCAGAACCAGTCGGTGTCCCAGCGCCAGATGTAGTCGTGGATGGTGAGCCAGTCCTCGCGCTTTCCGGCAATCGAGCGGTAGTAGATATGCTCGTAGGTGTAGTCGCTGGTGTGCGGCGCCTCCTCGGCGAAGCGGCCGAGGGTGAGGTAGATCTCGCCGGGCGAGAACGCCGTGCCGTCGACGAAGTCGGCTTCCCGCTTCTCGAGATGCTCCGCGAGGGCGCGGAAGCAGGATGGGCCGTCCGCAAACCGCAGGTGGCGAAGGTGCACGAAGGGCTTCACCGGCACGGTCTTCGCGCGCACGCGCAGCGCATAGCCGAGCGTGCCGTAGGAGTTCGGGAAGCCGAAGAAGAGATCCGAGTGCTCGTTGTCCGGCCGGCAGCCGACGATGCGCCCGTCGCCGAGCAGCACGTCGAGCTCGAGCATGGTGTCGTGCACCAGTCCATGGCGGTGCGACGAGCTCTCGATGCCGACGCCGGCGACCGCGCCGCCGAGGGTGATGGTCTTCAGCTGCGGCACTACCGCAGGCATGACGCCATGGGCCAGGCACTCGCGCGCCAGGTCCTCGTAGGTGATCATGCCCTCGGCGTCGACCCAGCCCGGCCCGATCTCGAGCACCTGGTCGAAGCCGCGCACGTCGAGCCGGCGCCGCGCCGCTGCCTCGCGGTCGCGGAACAGGTTCGAGGTGTCCTTCGCCAGCCCGACCGGGCCGGCGCCGACGCTAAGCTGCGCGGCCAGCGCTTCTTTTTTCCGCGTGTGCTGGCTGCGCGGGTTCGGGGCTGCGTTCGTAGAGGTAGCTCCGCGTCATGGGGAAGCCCGACATCGCCACGTTGCCCTTCGAGAAGACGATCTGGAAGAGGTGGGTGCGGCCGACCGGCGAGCGGAACATCTCGGCGCAGCCGTAGAGGTAGACGCGCCAGATGCGGCGGAAGCGCTCGTCGAAGCGCCCGGGATCCAGCGCGCGGATCTTCTCCCAGTGGGCGTCGAAGCGCTCGCCCCACGCGTCGAGCGTGAGCGCGTAGTGGCGCCGCAGGTTCTCGACGTCGAGCACCTCCAGCCCCGCCTCCTCCATTTCGACCACCACGTCGGCGAGGCTCGGGATCCAGCCGCCAGGGAACACGTACTTGCGTATGAAGTAATCGGTCTCGAGGTAGCCGACATGGCCGATGAAGTGGATCAGGCCGAGGCCGCCCGGCTTGAGCGCGCGCGCGTGCGCGCGGATCAGGTCGGCGAGGCCGTCGCGCCCGGCGTGCTCGAGGCAGCCGATCGACACCACCTTGTCGTATGCGCGGTCCATGCTGCGGAAGTCGGCCTCGAGCGCGACCGTGTTGCGCAGCCGGCGCTTCTCGATCTGACGGCGCGCGTGCTCGACTTGCGAGCCGGTGGTGTTGTAGCCGGTCACCTTCACGCCCCAGCGCTCCTCGGCGTACTGCAGGAAGCCGCCGAAGCCCGAGCCGATGTCGACCACGTCCTCGCCCTGCCTGAGCTGGATCTTGTTGCCGACATGGTCGAGCTTGGCGCGCTGCGCCTCCTCGAGCGTGCGCACGCCCTCCTTCCAGTAGGCGCAGGTGTAGAGCATCAGCGGATCGTCGAGCCAGAAGCGGTAGAAATCGGGCCCGAGCGCATAGTGGAACTCGGCGTTGTGCTTGGCGCGCATCCAGCTGGTGTTGGAGTGGAGGAACTCGTGCCACCAGTTGGCGAGCCGCACCAGCAGGCCGGGCTGGTCGATGCCGCCCGCCATGCCGGCCGCGAGCGCGCGCTGCAGGGAGCCCTCGACGTCGACGTCGCCGTCGAAATAAGCCTCCAGCAGGCCGACGTGGCCGTACGCCGCCATGCGCCAGTAGGCGCGCGGCTTGCGGAAGATCAGGGTGAATTCCGGCGCGCCGCTGCCGCAGCGCCATTCGGCGCCGTCGGCGAGGCGCACGGCGAACGCGATGCCGGAGCGCTCTCCGATCTGGCGGAAGGTTCGGTCGACCAGGGATCGCACGCGAGAGCGGATTCTAGCGCCCGATGGAAGCCGTCACGCAACTTTGCTAGCCTCGGCTGCACGCGAACGTAGGAGAAAAGCGACATGGCGAAGATAAAGACATCCCGGCCGGCGCCGAAGCCGGCGAGCGGCAGGAGCGCGCCGGACGCACCGAAAGCCGCGCGCAGCGAGCTTTCGCCCGAGGAGGTGTACCGGCTGATCCAGGAAGCCGCCTACTTCAAGGCGAAGGCGCGCGGCTTCTCACCCGGGCACGAGGTGCAGGACTGGATCGAGGCCGAGGCGGAGGTGCGCCGCCGGCTCGAGAGCCGAGCCTAGGCGCCGGCGAGCCTGGCTGCGGCTACGCGCTCGACGAGCCGCTGCAGCTCCGCGTCGTCCTCCGCATCGAGCTCGTCGAGCTCGACTTCGAAATTCAGCGCGTCGAATGCTTCGGTGGGCCCGGCGTCGTCCATGGCTGCCTCCATGCCGCTACCCTAGGGCCGCGGGCGCCCGCGCGCCATCGGCGGGCGCCTAAATTGGCTGTAGGAAAAACGGAAGCCGGCGCGTCGCAGCGCCTTGACGTGGGTCAAGCGCCCGCTGCTGGCCACCCCTACGATGCGGGCTTCGGGAGGACCCTACCGTGAGCTACAAGCGAATCCTCGTTCCCGTCGACGGCAGCAAGACCTCGAGGCTCGGCCTCGACGAAGCGCTCAAGCTTGTCAAGGGCCGCGCGGCCGCGCTCCAGCTGGTGCACGTCGTCGACATCTATCACCTGGCGATGATGCCGGCCGACGGCGGCGGCTACGCCGGCGACCTGATTGCCATCCAGGAAAAGGCCGGCCGTCGCCTCCTGCGCTCGGCCGAGGCGCGCGCGCGCAGCCGGGGCGTCAAGGCGCAGGCGGTGCTCCTGGAGAGCACGACCGGGCCCGCGGCGGACGCCATCGTCCGCCAGGCGCGCAAGTGGCGCGCTGATTTGATCGTGCTCGGCACGCACGGCCGCCGCGGCATGCGCCGCGTGCTGATGGGCAGCGACGCCGAGCAGGTGATCCGGGAGGCGCCCGTTCCCGTCCTGCTGGTGCGCAACCGCCGCTAGGCAGTGCGCCGCTCCGCGTCCCGCAGCGCGGCGCGATGGCGCGCTTCGCAGCGCGGGTGCCTCAGGATGAACTCGCGCAGCACGTGCTTCAGCGCCAGGCTGCGCATCCGGTCGCCGGCCGCGGCCGCGGCACGGAGGTCATCGCGGATCATCGCCTTGATCGCGAGCTCACCGTCCGGCATGCGCACCAGGTAGGCTCCGAGCTCCGCGGCGGCGATTTCCGGGACGTGCTGGTGGGCGGCGATCGCCCGCACCTCGTCCTCGCTCAGCTCGCACAGCGCCAGGCAGTCTTCCAGGGTCAGCATCGACCCCAATGTAGGCCGGCGGCGGGTGGGCGGATTGATCCACCGCAAAAGCGCGTAGTCAAAACTCGACGCGCGCCGTTGCGCGCGCATAAAAACGGCGGCGGCGTAACGCGGCGCGGCGCAGCATCCGGGCGACGGATCGGCGCATGTCCAAGCGGATCATCCCCACCAGACGCGAATCTTGCTTGCTCAAGGACGACACTTGGAGCGAGCGCCAATGAAGATCTGTGTGACCTGCAACCGCGGCCTTCCGGGCAACGAAGCCCCGAGCGCCTTTTACGTCGGCTCGCACCGGCTCACCGTCACCTCGGTCCTCGACCGCTGGACGGACGCCGCGCACCGCTATTTCGACGTGTGCGTCGACGATGGCCGGCGCTTTATCCTGCGCTTCGACCCCGCCAGCCGAATCTGGGAGCTCGCCGCGGTATTCGCCGCGAGCGCCCGCAAGCCGGCGCCGAAGTCTGTAATTCCTGCAAAACCGCGTAAGTTTTTCGCACCGCTCGAGCCCAAGCCACCGGTCGCGGCGTCCTAGGGCAGCACCGCCCGGCCGGGGCGGACGCCGCATCGGCGGCTTTCCGGCGCCTCACTCATGCATCCACCACGGCCCGTACTCGCGGGTCTGCTTGCGCTGCTCCGCGGTGAGGACGGCCTCGACCTGCTTGTGCATCTCGAGGCGCGACGCGAGCATCTCGCGGCGCAGCTCGTCGACCTTCTTCTGCTGCTCGAGCACCGCCTTGGCGTCGACGCTATCGGCGCTCGACAGGCGGCGCAGCTTGTACGCCTCGGCGCGCACCTTGGTCATGGTGGCGAAGTTCTTCGCGTGGTTCTGCTCCTGGATGGCGAAGAGCTTGTCCTCCTGCTCCGCGGTGAGCTTGATCCCCGCGAAACTGTAGCCGTCCATCATTGCGCCACCCATCATTCCAGGGCCGTAGCCACCCATCATGCCGGGGCCATGGCCCGAACCGTAGCCTTGCGCCAGCGCAGCCGTAGCGGCGAGCGCCACGGTGGCAATCGCGATCTTCAGTGCCCGTTTCATCATCGTCTCCTGTGCAGTCGATGGCCCCAGCGTAGCTCCGGCAGCGCCTCGGGACTTGACCTCCATCAAGCGGTAGACTCGCGCCGTGATCGACTGGGCGCACTTCACTCCCTGGACTTCCCTCGCCGGCGGCGTGCTGATCGGCGCCGCCGCAGCCATGCTGGTGCTGCTCAACGGCCGCGTCGCCGGCATCAGCGGCATCGTCGGCGGCCTCTTCACGCCGCGCGCCGCGGACGTCGCCTGGCGCGTCGCCTTCGTCCTTGGCCTGCTCGTCGCACCGGTGTTCATGAAGGGCTATCCGCGGATCGAAGCGGGCTTCGGCACGCTGCTTCTGGCCGGCCTCCTGGTCGGCTTGGGCACGAGCTATGGCTCGGGCTGCACCAGCGGCCACGGCGTGTGCGGGCTGTCGCGCCTGTCGCCGCGCTCGCTCGTCGCCACAGCGGCTTTCATGGCCGCGGGCATGGCGACCGTGTTCGTCGCAAGGCATCTCGCATGAGCGCGCTCGCGGCATTCGCGGCCGGCCTGGTGTTCGGCATCGGGCTGATCCTCTCGGGAATGACCGACCCCGGCAAGGTGATCGGCTTCCTCGACATCGCGGGCAACTGGGACCCGTCGCTCGCGTTCGTCATGGCGGGCGCGATCGCCGTCGGCGTGTTCGCGTTTGCGCTCGCTCGCCGGCGCGCGCAGGCGTTCTTCGGCGGCGCGATGCGGCTGCCGGCGCGGCGCGACATCGACCTGCGTCTCATCGCCGGCGCTGTGGTGTTCGGCATCGGCTGGGGCCTCGCCGGCTTCTGCCCGGGACCGGCGCTCGTGTCGCTCGGCTCGGGGCAGGACAAGGCGGTGGTGTTCGTGATCGCGATGCTCGCCGGCATGCTGCTCTACACTGCGGCCGAGCGTCTTGGAGGAGAAAACCCGTGAAACAAATACTCGCGCTTCTCTCCGTCGTCCTCGCGGCGGGCTGCGCCGGCACCGGGGTCAGCGATCCCGTCGGGCCCGACCGCGTCGTCTACCACCTCAACTCCGGCCTCGAGCAGGCAACGAACGGGCTGCGCAACGTGCGCAACCACCTCGAGGTGAATCCGAAGGCGAAGATCGTGCTCGTGGCGCATGCGCAGGGCGTCGACTACCTGATGAAGGGAATGAAGGACGCGAACGGCAATCCCTACGAGACGATCGTGCAGGACCTCGTAAGCCAGGGCGTGCGCTTCGACGTCTGCGAGATCACGCTGCGCAACCGCAAGCTCAGGCGCGATCAGTTCATCGACGAGGTGACGTTTGTCCCTTCGGGCGTCGCGGAAATCACGCGGCTGCAGGCGCGCGAGGGCTACGCGTACCTCAGGCCCTGATGAGGTAGCATCACGGCCTTTATGAACAAGCTACGCAGGCTCATTTTGCAGGGCGCGGGCGTCGTGGCCGCAGGCTTGCTTGCGCCGCTCAACGCGCTCGCCGCGACGTGGAACAAGGAAGCGTTCGGCGCGAAGAGCGCCGCCGACGCGCTGAAGAGCATCGGCGCCGCCGACGCGGCGGCGAGCAACGACATCGTGATCGAGGCGCCCGAGATCGCCGAGAACGGCGCGGTGGTGCCGATCGAGGTCACGAGCAACGTTCCGGGCACGCGCTCGATCGCGGTGGTGGTGGAGAAGAACCCGTTCCCGCTGGTGGCGAAGTTCGACTTCACTGAAGGCGCCCTGCCCTACGTGAAGGTCAACGTGAAGATGGGCGAGACCTCCGACGTGCGCATCATCGCCGAGGCGGGCGGCAAGTCCTACACGGCCTCGAAGAACATCAAGATCACGATCGGCGGCTGCGGAGGCTAAGGAGAACCGATGGCGGGACCCATGAAAATGCGCGCCACCGCGCAAGGCGGGGTGACCGAGATCCGCGTGCTGATGACCCACCCGATGGAGACCGGGCAGCGCAAGGACAGCGACGGCAAGCTCGTGCCGGTGCACTTCATCCAGAGCGTGGTGGTGAAGCTGAACGGCAAGACGGTGGTCGACGGCCAGATCAGCCAGGCGGTATCGCGCAACCCGGTGTTCTCGTTCCGCGTCAAGGGCGGCGCCAAGGGCGACAAGGTCGAGGTGAGCTGGGTCGACAACCACGGCGACTCCAACCAGACCGAAGCCGCGGTCGCGTGAAGAAGCTTGCCTTGGGTATCGCCCTCGCCGTCGGGGGCGGCTGCGCATGGGCGCAAAAGTCGCCCTACGCCGACTACCAGCGCATGACCGCGGAGAACGCCCCGGTCGAGCTCTACGAGATGCAGGGCGAGGAGGCCTGGAAGAAGAAGCAGGGGCCGAAGAACGTCTCGCTCGAGCAATGCGACCTCGGCCAGGGTCCCGGCGTCCTGAAGGGGGCCTATGCCGGCCTGCCGCGCTACTTCGCCGACGCCGACCGCGTCATGGACCTCGAGGCGCGCCTCCTGCACTGCATGACCACGCTGCAGGGCCGCAGCCGCGACGAAGCGACCAAGCGCGTGTTCGGCAACGCCGATCTCGCCTCCGAGATGGAAGTGCTCTCGGCCTACATCGCGCGGCAATCGAACGGCATGCCGCTCAGGCCCGGCATGAGCCATCCCAGGGAGAAGGCCGCCTACGAGCTCGGCCAGAAGCTCTTCTACCATCGCGCCGGGCCATGGGACTTCTCGTGCGCCTCCTGCCACGGCGAGGAAGGCAAGCGCATCCGCATGTCGGACCTGCCGCTCCTCGCCCGGCCCGAGTACGCGCGGCCGGTGATGGCCACATGGCCCGCCTATCGCGTCTCCACCAGCTCGTTCATCACCCTGCAATGGCGCATGAACGACTGCTACCGGCAGATGCGCATGCCCGAGCCCAATTTCGGCTCCGAGGTGCCCGCGGCGCTGCTGACCTTCCTGACCGTGAACGCGGCAGGCGAGACCTACCGCGGGCCGGCGATCAAGCGATGACGCGCTTAGTCGCCTTCACGCTTCTGTTCTTCGTCATGGGCGCAAGCGCCCAAGAGCGGCCGAAGGAGAGCCCCGTCGACTCCGAGCGCATCGGCGCGCTCCTGAAGCGCGACTTGCACGAGCGCGGCCAGGCGAAGATGGACCGCGTCGCGACCGACGAAGTGCAGCGCGCGTGCAACCAGCACGCCGACAACCCGCCCGCCGAGCTCGCCAAGCGGCTTGAGGCGGCGCAGCTCAAGGCGATCCCCTTCCCCGCCGGCAGCCTGCTGGGCAGCTGGCAGAACGGAGAAAAGATCGCGCAAAGCGGCCGCGGCATGACCTGGAGCGACAAGCCGGGCGAGGCCGGCGGCAGCTGCTACAACTGCCACGAGATCTCGCCGAAAGAAGAAGCGCACGGCACCGTCGGCCCGAGCCTCGCGCGCTTTGGCAAGCTGCGCGGCAGCGGCCCCGAGATGCAGCGCTACGTCTACGGCAAAATCTACAACTCGAAGGCCTACAACGCCTGCTCGCAGATGCCGCGCTTCGGCGCCTCGGGCACGCTCAGCGAGCAGCAGATCAAGGACCTCGCCGCGCTGCTGCTCGATCCCGCCTCGCCGGTCAACCGGTAAGCGTGCAACGTAGAGAATTCCTCCGGCTGCTCGCGCTCGCCGCGGCGGCCGGCGCGAGCCTGCGCCCGGGCGAGAGCGCCGCGCAGGCGGCCGCGGAGCTCTACGACGCGCCGGCCTTCGGCACCCTCTCGCTGCTGCACATCACCGACACCCACGCGCAGCTGCTGCCGACCTACTTCCGCGAGCCGAGCGTCAACATCGGCGACGGCAAGCCGCCGCACCTCGTGGGCGAGGCGTTCCTGAAGCGCTATGGGATCGAAAACGGCAGCCTGCGGGCCCACGCCTTCACGCACCTCGATTTCGAAAGCGCCGCGCGGCGCTACGGACGCGTCGGCGGCTTCGCGCATATCGCCACGCTGGTGAAGCGCCTGCGGGCCTCGCGGCCGCACTCGCTGCTGCTCGACGGCGGCGACAGCTGGCAGGGCTCGGCGACCGCGCTGTGGACCAAGGGCGCCGACATGATCGCGGCGCAGAAGCTCCTCGGCGTCGACCTGATGACCGCGCACTGGGAGTTCACCTACGGCGCCGAGCGCGTGGAGCAGGCGGTGCGCAAGGAGATCGCGCCGATCGAGTTCATCGCGCAGAACGTGCGCACCACCGACTTCGAGGACCCGGTCTTCAAGCCCTACAGCCTGCGCACGGTCAACGGCGTGGCCCTCGCGATCATCGGCCAGGCTTTCCCGTACGTGCCGATCGCGCACCCACGTCATTTCGTTCCGCAATGGACCTTCGGCATCCAGGAGCGCCGCCTGCAGCAGCTCGTCGACGAAGTGCGCGGCAAAGGTGCGCACGCGGTCGTGCTGCTCTCGCACAACGGCATGGACGTGGACCTCAAGCTCGCGGAGCGGGTGCAGGGCATCGACGTGATCCTCGGCGGCCATACGCACGACGGGGTGCCGGCGCCGGTCGTCGTCGGCAGGACGCTTGTCACCAACGCCGGCTGCAACGGCAAATTTCTCGCCGTGCTCGACCTGGAGTTCAAGCCGCGGCTGGCGAGCTATCGCTACCGGCTGCTGCCGGTGTTCGCCAACCTCCTGCCCGCCGACCCGGCGATGGCATCGCTCATCTCCGGGCTCAGGAAACCGTTCGAGGCCAGGCTGGGCGAGCGGCTTGCGACCAGCGAAGGCCTGCTCTATCGCCGCGGCAACTTCAACGGCACGTGGGACCAGCTGATCGTCGACGCGCTGCTCGAGGCGCAGGGCGCCGAGATCGCGTTCTCGCCCGGCTTCCGCTGGGGCACGACGCTGCTGCCGGGGGACGCCATCACGCGCGAGCACCTCATGGAGCAGACCGCGATCACCTATCCCTACGCCACGGCGAGCGAGCTCACCGGCGCCGAGGTGAAGAACCTGCTCGAGGACGTGTGCGACAACCTGTTCAACGCCGACCCCTACCTGCAGCAGGGCGGCGACATGGTGCGGGTCGGCGGCCTCACCTACGCCTGTGCGCCCCGCGAAAGCATCGGCCGGCGCATCTCGGACCTGCGCCTGGGCGGCAAGCCGCTCGACGCAACGCGCCGCTACAAGGTCGCCGGCTGGGCGCCGGTGGCGGAGGGAGCGGGCGGCACACCGGTCTGGGACCTGCTCGAGCGCTGGCTGCGCGAGCGCAAGACCCTCGCGCCGCGCAAGCCGAACACCCCGCGGCTGATCGGGGTGGCTGGGAATCCCGGACTGGGCGCGCAGGCCCGGTAAGCGCCGACAATGCGCCTGGACGGCGAAAAAACCGTTTGACCTATGTCAGGCGCGCAGAACCTTGCGCCGCGCCTCGAACTCGCCCTGGTCGATCTCGCCGCGCGCGAAACGCTCCCTGAGAATCTCGAGCGGGCGGACGTCGGTCCGCCTTGCGCCACGCGCCACGAGTAACACGACGCCAATACAGACGGCGAGCAGGATCAGCATCATCACCGGGCCGAAGAACATCCACGGCATCCATCCGTGGGTCCAACCGTCGGTCAACCACCACATAGCTGCCTCCTTCGTCCCCACAGCTTGGCCGAGCCTCAGGCGTGTGCTTTGACGCGGATCAAAGGCCGCTTCATTCCGTGATGTAGCGTGCCGGTATGGCCGCTTATGTCTGTCCGATGCACGCCCAGGTGCGCCAGTCCGGCTCCGGCAAGTGCCCGATCTGCGCCATGAGCCTGGTGCCTGAAGGTGCGCGCTTCGCGCTGCTGCAGCACATGCTGAGCCGCCCGCTGCACATCGCCGCCATGGTCGCGGTCATGGCCGGGATCATGGCCGCGGCGATGATGCTGATGCGCTAGAGGCCGCGTCCGTAGGACAATTCCCGGTCCTCCAGACGGGAGACTCCCATGATCTTTGGTATCGCCATCGGGCCGATCGTCGCGCTGATCGCCGGCATCCTGATCCTGTTCATGCCACGCCTGCTCAACTACATCGTCGCCCTGTACCTCATCATCATCGGCGTCCTCGGCCTGATCCCGGGCATCGCGCAGGGCGTGAAGATCTAGATTTGACCTGAATCAATCCGGCGCCGGTGCGGCCGTTAAGCTAGCCCGGTGGTCCGACACTATCTCCAGCCGTTGCTGGCGCCGCGCGGCGTCGCGCTCGTCGGCGCGACCGAGCGGCCGGGCGCGCTCGGCGAGATCGTGCACCGCAACCTCGCCGCGGGCGGGCTTCGCGGGCCGCTCTACGCGGTCAATCCGAAGCACGCGCGCCTTTTCGGCGAAAAGGCCTATGCGCGCATGGCGGATCTGCCGGAAAAGGTCGACCTCGCGGTGATCGCCACGCCCGCCCGCGCCGTGCCCGGGATCGTGCGCGAGGCCGGCGCTGCCGGCACGCGCGCCGCAGTGGTGCTCTCGAGCGGCTTCGGCGAGGCCGGCGCCGAGGGCAAGGCGCTGCAGGCGGAGCTCGAGCGCGCGGCGCACGAAGCCGGCGTGCGCGTGCTCGGGCCGAACTGCCTCGGCGTGATGCGCACTGACGCCGGGCTCAATGCCACCTTCGCGCGGATCAACGCACGCGCCGGCCACCTCGCCCTGGTCTCGCAGTCGGGCGCCCTCTGCGGCGCGATCCTCGAGTGGGCGGGCGCGTCGCGCGTGGGCTTCTCGAGCGTCATCTCGCTCGGCGGAGCAGCGGACGTCGACTTCGGCGAAGTGCTCGATTTCCTCGCGGCGGACGCCGCCACGGAGGCGATCCTGCTGTACATCGAGGGCATCCGCGATGCGCGCCGATTCCTCTCGGCGCTGCGCGCCACGGCGCGGATGAAGCCGGTGATCGCCCTCAAGGCCGGCCGCTACGCGAGCGGCGGCCGGGCCGCATCGAGCCATACCGGCGCGCTCGTCGGCAGCGACGCGGTGTTCGACGCGGCGCTGCGCCGTGGCGGCGCGGTGCGCGTCAAGACCTACATCCAGCTTTTCGCCGCCGCGCGCGTGCTCGCCAACGGCGTCATGCCGGCCGGCGAGCGGCTCGCGGTCCTGACCAACGGCGGCGGGCCCGGCGTGCTCGCCGCCGACTGCGCCGCCGAGAACGGCGTGCCGCTCGCGCAGCTTTCGCCTGCGACGGTCAGGCTGCTGGATGAGAAGCTGCCACCCCAGTGGTCGCACGGCAATCCGATCGACATCATCGGCGACGCGCCGCCCGAGCGCTTTGCCGCCGCGGCCGGCGCGGCGCTCGCCGACCCGGGCGTCGACGCACTGCTCGCGCTCTACTCGCCGGTCGCGGTGAGCGCTCCGCAAGACGCCGCGCGCGCGCTCGCCGAGGCGGTGCGCGGCACGCGCAAGCCCGTGCTCGCCGGCTGGCTCGGCGACATCAATCCGAACGAGAGCCGCAAATACCTCGAGGCCCAGGGCATCCCGAACTTCTACACGCCGGAGAACGCGATCGAGGCGTTCTCGTTTCTCTGCGCATACCGTCGCAACCAGGCGCAGCTCATGGAAGTGCCGGCGGCGCTGCATGGCGAGGAGCCGGCGCCGCAGCTCGCCAGGGCCGCCGCCATCCGCGATGCCGCGCTGCGCGAGCAGCGCACGCAGCTGAACGAGCACGAGGCGAAGGCGCTGCTCGCCACGTTCGGCCTGCCCGTGCCACCCAGCATCATCGTCACCTCGCGAGACGCGGCGCTCGAGGCCGCCGAGCAGATCGGCTATCCCGTCGTGGTGAAGATCCTCTCGCGCGACGTCAACCACAAGAGCGACGTGGGCGGCGTGCGCCTGTCGCTGCAGAACGCCGCAATGGTGGCTTCCGCCTTCGACGACATGATGCGCCACGTGCGCGCGCTGCGTCCCGACGCGCGCATCGACGGCGCGCTCCTGCAGCCGATGCTGCGCTTTGGCGACGCGCGCGAGGTCCTGGTCGGGGTGGCGAACGACGCGGTGTTCGGGCCGGTGATCTCCTTCGGCGCGGGCGGCGTGTCGGTCGAGGCGGTGCGCGATACCGCCATCGCGCTGCCGCCGCTCAACGCGCCGCTCGCGCGCGAGCTGATGTCGCGCACGCGCGTGCAGCGGCTGCTCGCCGGATACCGCAACGTGCCCGCGGTCGACGAAGCGGCGCTTGTCGCAATCCTCACCGGCGTGTCGCGCATGGTGTGCCTCCTGCCATGGCTCAAGGAGATGGACCTCAACCCGGTGCTCGCGCATCCCGGCGGCGCGGTCATCGCCGATGCGCGCATCGAGATCGATCCGGCGCAGCCGTCCCGCGTACGGCCTCAATACCCGCACATGGCGATCCATCCCTACCCGGTGGAGCTCGAGGAAACGCTCGAGCTGGGAGGCGCGCGACTGCTGCTGCGCCCGATGCGTCCCGAGGACGCAGGGCTCGAGACCGAGTTCGTCAACTCGCTCTCCGAGCGCTCGCGCTATCAGCGCTTCATGCAAGACCTGCCTCACCTCACCCCGCGCATGCTCGCGCGCTTCACGCAGCTCGACTACGACCGCGAGCTCGCGCTGGTCGTGCTGCACGGGGGCCGCTTCGTCGCCGTAGGCCGCTACGCGCCCAATCCCGACGGCGAAACCGCGGAGTTCGCGCTCACCGTGACCGATGCGTGGCAGGGCAAGGGCCTTGGGCGCGCGCTACTGGAGCGGCTTTGCCGATATGCCAGGGCCGCGGGTTACCGCGCGCTCTATGGGCACATCCTTCAGGCGAACCACGCCATGCTCGAGCTCGCGCAGAAGCTCGGCTTCAGTATGTCCTCGGGCGAAGGCGGCGAGTCCACCCTCGTGCGGCAGCTTTGACTTGGGTCAATATCGGCCGGCCCGCCCGCGCCTAGGCTGGAAGCGTAAACAGAGCGGAGAAACCCCATGTTCAAGCACATCCTCATTCCGACCGACGGCTCACCGGTCGCCGCCAAGGCGATCAGCGCCGGCGTGACGCTCGCCAAGGAAATGGGCGCGCGGGTCACCGGCTTCTACGCCATCGAGCCGCCGCCCACCCACCTCTACGGCGAGGGCTACCTCGCCGAGAAGCGCCTGGTCGACGAGCTTGAGCGGCGCTCGCGCGAAGTGGCGCAGGCCTCGCTCGACGAGGTGACGTCGGCGGCCAAGGCCGCGGGCGTGCGCTGCGACGCCGTGATCGGCAAGGCCGTGCTGCCCTATCGCGGCATCATCGACGCGGCGGAGAAGAACAAGTGCGACGCGGTGTTCATGGCCTCCAACGGCCACCGCGGCCTGACCGGCATGCTGCTCGGCAGCGTGACGCAGAAGGTGCTGACGCACTCCAAGATCCCGGTGCTGGTGTTCCGCTAGTTGGACGCGGGCAGTTCCATGAACTGTCATTTTTGATTTGATCTATGCGGTGAGCGGCCGTAGGCTTGGGGTTCCAGCAAGGAGATCCCCATGAAAGCGCTCAAAGGCACGAAGACGCACGACAATCTGAAGGCCGCGTTCGCCGGCGAATCGCAGGCCAACCGCCGCTACCTCTATTTCGCCGCCAAGGCCGACGTCGAAGGCCAGAACGACGTCGCGGCGCTGTTCCGCTCCACCGCCGAGGGCGAGACCGGGCACGCGCACGGCCACCTCGAGTACCTCGAGGTGGTCGGTGATCCGGCCACGAACCTCCCCATCGGGCGTACCAGGGAAAATCTCAAAGCGGCCGTCGCCGGCGAGACGCACGAGTACACCGACATGTACCCGGGCATGGCCAAGCAGGCGCGCGACGAGGGCTTCGGCGAGATCGCCGACTGGTTCGAGACGCTCGCCAAGGCCGAGCGCAGCCACGCCAACCGCTTCCAGAAGGCGCTCGACCAGCTCTCCGACTAGTCGCGCCATGCGGGAAGGCTCGCTCGAAGCTCCGACCCGCCATCCGCTCGCCTGGCAGGGCGAGGAGTTCTGGGACCCGGCGCGGGCCGAGAAGGAGCTCGAGCGGATCTTCGGGATCTGCCACGGCTGCCGCCGCTGCGTCAGCCTGTGCACCACGTTTCCGACGCTGTTCGACCTGGTCGACAACTCGAAGACGATGGAGGTCGACGGCGTGGCGAAGGAGGACTTCGCCAAGGTCGTCGAGCAGTGCTACCTCTGCGACCTCTGCTACATGACCAAGTGCCCGTACGTCCCGCCGCATCCGTGGAACGTCGACTTCCCGCACGTCATGCTGCGCGCCAAGGCGATCAAGTTCAAGACCGGCGTCAAGTTCCGCGACCGCCTGCTCTCGTCCACCGACGCGATGGGCAAGCTCGCCGCAATCCCGGTGGTGGCGCAGACCGTCAACGCCGTCAACAAATTCAAGCCCGCGCGCGCAGCCATGCAGGCCGTGCTGGGCGTGCACAAGGATCGCGAGCTGCCGCCGTACGCACCGAAGAAATTCAGATCCTCTTTCCGGAATTCCGAAAACCATCCCGTACGCGACGGCAAGAACACTCCCGGCAAGGTCGCGATCTTCGCCAGCTGCTACGCGAACTACAACGAGCCCGCGATGGGCCGCGACCTCGTCGCGCTTCTCGAGCACAACGAGGTCCCGCACGTGCTGGTCGAGTCGGAGGTGTGCTGCGGCATGCCGAAGCTCGAGCTGGGCGATCTCGAGGGCGTGGCCAGGCTCAAGCAGAGGAATATGCCCATCCTCGCCCGCTACGCGCGCGAAGGCTACGCGATCCTCGCGCCCGTGCCCTCCTGCACGCTGATGTTCAAGCAGGAGCTGCCGCTCATGTACCCCGACGACGCCGATGCGCTCGCGGTACGCGACGCGATGTTCGACCCGTTCGAGTACTTTGTGCTGCGCAAGCGCGACGGGCTGCTCAAGACCCAGTTCAGGAACCCGCTGGGCAAGGTCGCCTATCACATCCCCTGCCACTCGCGGGTGCAGAACATGGGGCAGAAGACGCGCGAGGCGCTGGAGATGGTGCCGGGCACGGAGGTCACGGTGGTCGAGCGCTGCTCGGGCCACGACGGCACCTGGGGCGTGAAGACCGAGTACTTCGACAACGCGATGAAGATCGGCCGGCCGGTGTTCCGCCAGATGGCGGCGGTGGAGGCAAAGTACGTGAGCTCGGACTGCCCCATTGCCGCGCGCCACATCATGCAGGGGATGGGCGAGGAGGCGAAAAGCGCTATAAAGGCGCATCCGCTCGCTCTCCTGCGCAAGGCTTACGGCATTTAGGTTCGCCGTCCTCCTCCTGCTGGCGGGGTGCGCTCCCGCGCCCGCCGGCGAGCTCACCTTCGCGCTTTTCGGCGATACGCCCTATAACGAAGGCGAGGCGAAGCGGCTCGACGCCCTGATCGACGACCTGAACGCCGAGCCGCTCGCGTTCGTGGTGCACATCGGCGACATCACCTCCGGCCGGGGGCCGTGCAGCGATGCGTGGTTCGCGGCGCGCAAGCGCCAGTTCGCGCGCATCCGCCATCCGTTCGTGCTCCTGCCCGGCGACAACGACTGGGTCGATTGCCACCGCAGCGGCATGGATCCGCTCGAGCGGCTGGGCAAGTGGCGCGAGCTCTTCTGCGCCAGCACGCTGCGCGTCGAGGTGCAGCCGGGCGAATACTGCGAGCACGTGCGCTGGCAGGCGGGCGGCGTGCTGTTCGTCGCGCTCAACGTGCAGGGCACCAACAACAACCTCGGCCGCACCGCGGAGATGGACGCGGAGCACGCCGCGCGCATGCGCGCGGTGTTCGCCTGGATCGACGACTCCGAGCGCGCGTTCTCGCAGAGGAAGCTCGAGCGCCTGGTGCTGATGATGCAGGCCAATCCCTTCACCCGGCCGCGCGGCGGCGGCGCGAGCGGCTTCACGGCGCTGCTCGAGCGCGTGCGCCAGCTGCTCGCCGCCCACCCCGGCCGCGTGATCCTGGTGAACGGCGACAGCCACATCTGGCGCGACGATGAGCCGCTGCCCGGCCTGCGGCGCATCGAGCCATGGGGCTCGCCCTTCGTCTCCTGGCTGCGCGGCGCGATCGCCGGCGGCGAGCTGCGCGTCGGTGTTGCGGCCACCTACTAGCCTCGCGCTCCTCGCCTTGCTGTGCGGCTGCGCCCAGGCGCCGACGCCGGGCGCGTTCGCTTTCGGCGTGCTCGGCGATACGCCCTACTCTTCCGCCGAGGTCGAGCGCCTCGAGCGGCTGATCGACGACATGAACGCCGAGCGGCTCGCCTTCGTCGTGCACGTCGGCGACATCGGCCAGGGCGCGCAGGCCTGCACTGACGCCTGGCTCGAGGCGCGGAAGAAGCAGCTTGCGCAGCTCAAGTTCCCGGTGGTCATGATCCCGGGCGACAACGAGTGGACCGACTGCCGCGACGCCGCGCCGCGCCTCGCCGCGTGGCGCAGGCTGTTCTGCGAGGCGCCGCTGCGCGTCGAGCGCCAGGCGGGCGAGTACTGCGAGCATCGCCGCTGGGAAGCCGCCGGCTTCCTGTTCGTCACGTTGAATGTCCCGGGCAGCAACAACAACCTGCGCCGCAACCCCGCCGAGAGCGCGCGGCGCATGCCCTCGGTGCTCGCCTGGCTGGACGAATCCGCCGCGCTGGCGCAGAAGCGCGAGCTCGGCCTCGTGGTCATGATGCAGGCCGATCCCTTCATCACGCTGCCGCACGACGGCTACGCCGCGCTGCGCGAGCGGCTCGAGACGCTCGCCAAGCGACGGCCGTGGAAGGTGGTCCTGGTGCACGGCGACACGCACCTCTACCACGACGACGAGCCCATGCCCGGGCTGCGGCGCCTCGAGGTCTGGGGCTCGCCGGTGGTGAGCTGGGTGCGCGGCGAGGTGCTCGCCGGCGAGCTGCGCTTCAGCGCACCACGGAATCGATGAGCACCCTGACGCCGGCGGCGTTGTTGGCCACCGGCTTGCTCGTTCCCTGCAGGTCGCCGGGGGCGGACTGCGGCTTGCCCGACTTCGACACGCGCGCGGTGACGATCACTTTCGGGTAGGCGGATACCGTCATGCCCTGCGCCATTGCCATCGTGTCGTTGAGGGCGAAATCGAACGGCAGATCGCGCACGGTAATGCGGTACACCGCAAGCGGCAGCGCCGGGCCGCCGGGGGCGCGCGCGAATACGAACACGCTGTCGTCGGGATTCGCCTTGTCCTTCAGCGCCGGCGCGAGGCGCACCGTGCCGCGCACGCCGGGATGCACGGGGATGGCGGCGAGCTTGCGCGCCTCCTCGATGCTGTCGGCGATGTTGCGCGCATCCTCGGGCGCCATCAGCGGCAGCATGCGGGACCACAGCGCGCTCGCCTGGGCATAGTCCTGGCGCTGGAACGCCGCGGTGCCGGCGAGCGCGAGCGCCTTCAGGTTGGCAGGGTCGAGCTCGAGCGCGCGCGCGAGCAGCTTCTCGGGCTCTCCCTGAAGGCGCTGGCCGCGCGCCATCGCCAGCGAGTCGGCGAAGTCGGCGAGCAGCTGCGCGTCGCGCGGGTCGAGTTCCGCCGCCTTGGCGTAGGCGCGCACCGACTCGTCGAAGCGGCCCAGCACGGCGTACGAGCGGCCGAGCAGCTTCCAGCCGCCGACGTCCTCGGGATGGTCGCGCAGCTTGGCGGCGAGCCGTCCCACCATCGCCGCGAGCTGTGCTTCGTCGAACCCGGCCTGCTGCGGGTCGAGCGCGCGCGGGGTGCCGGTCGCGAGGTAGACCGCGGCGGCGACGAGCGGAACGGCGATGCCGAGCGCGATTGCCGCACGCCTGCCATGACTCACCTCCCGGGGACTCTCCCCCGAGACATCGGAAAGCAGGCGGGCCTCGATCTCGCGCCGCGAGCGCTCGTGGTCGGCTTGCGCCAGCGTGCCCGCGGCGAGGTCCACGTCGAGCTCGCGCAGCTGGTCGCGGTAGATCGCGACGTTCGCCGCGTCGCGCGAGGGCTTGGCGCGGCCGCGGAGGAAAAGGGGCCGCAGGACGAGCACGACAGCCACCGCGGCGAGCAGCGCGGCCGCGAGCAGGAAGGCGCTCATTCCAGGAGCTTCGCCGCCCGGGCGCGCTCGGCGGCCGAGAGCTCGGGCTCGGGGCCCTGCCTGCGCCGCAACCGTCGCGCCAGAAGCCAGAAACCGCCGAGCAGGAAGGCGAACGGGCCGACCCACAAGGCGATCGTGGAAGCCTTGAACGGCGGCCGGTAGAGCACGAAGTCACCGTAGCGCGCGACCATGAAGTCGACCACCTCGCGCTCGCTCTTGCCCGCGGCGAGCTGGCCGCGGATCTGGTTGCGCAGGTCGACCGCGAGCGGCGCGTTGGAGTCGGCGAGCGTCTGGTTCTGGCACACGAGGCAGCGCAGCTCGTGCGCGAGGTTGGTGACGCGCCGCTCCAGGGCCGGGTCTTGAGCCAGCAATTGAAAGGGGAGGAGGAAGCCCAGGAGCAGGCTAAGGCGCACCGTTCAGCTCCTTGACCAGCGGAATCAGCTTGGCCTGCACCGCGTCGGCGGTGAGCGGACCGATATGCTTGTAGCGGATCACGCCCGCCCGGTCGATCACGTAGGTCTCGGGCACCCCGTAGACGCCGTAGTCGATGCCGATGCGCCCATCGGCGTCGTAGACGATGAGCTGGTAGGGATCGCCGTTGCGCTTGAGCCAGGGGAGCGCGTCCTCGCGCGCGTCCTTGTAGTTGAGGCCGACCACCGGCGCGAGCCCGGAGCGCGAGAGCTGCGTGATCACCGGATGCTCGGCGAGGCACGGCGGGCACCACGAAGCCCACACGTTCATCACCCACACCCGACCGAGCATTTCCTTCTGCGAGAAGCGCTTGTCGGGCGCGCCGAGGAGCGGCAGATCGAAAGCCGGCGCGGGCTTGCCGATCAGGGGCGATGGCACCTCGCGCGGATTGAGGCGCAGGCCGACGGCGAGCAGCGCCACCAGCGCGACGAAGACGCCGGCGGTCCAGGCGATCCTCATGCTCTGGCCGGCTGCGCCACGGCCTGATCCTTCCCCGGGATCGCCACCCGGTACCTGCGGTCGCTCGCCGCGAGCAGCCCGCCGAGCGCCATGATCAGGCAGCCGCCCCAGATCCAGTCGACGAACGGCTTGTGCTGCACCTTGACCAGCCAGTAGCCACCGTCGAGCGCGTCGCCGAGCGAAACGTAGAGGTCGCGCGTCAGGCCGGGATTGATCGCCGCCTCGGTCATCGTCTGGTTCTGCACCACGTAGAGCCGCTTCTCCGGGCGCATCACCGTCACCGGCCGGCCGGCTCGGCTGACGCTCACCTGCGCGCGCGCGGCGACGTAGTTCGGCCCCTTCACGTCGGCGATGTCGTCCAGCCGGAACTGGTAGCCGCCGAGCTCGACCGCGTCGCCGGGCTTCATCTTCAGGTCCTTGTCGCTCTCGTAGCTCTTCACCAGCGTGACGCCGGTGACGAACACCGCCACGCCGATGTGCGCCACCACCATGCCGTACTGGGACCTTGTCTGATTCCATCCCTTGCGCAATGAAAGCGCTGCGGTAGCCACGATCCAGATCGCGAGCGCGAGACCCAGTCCCGTGAGCGCATGCCATTGACCGAAGGCAAGCGGAAGAAGGATGCCCACCGCGAGGCTCACCGCCAGCGCCCAGCGCAGGAGCAGCGCGAGCTCCGGCAGGCTCGAGCGCTTCCAGCGCGCGAGCGGCCCGACGCCCATCAGGAAGAGCGCCGGCGCCATCAGCGGCACGAACACCGCCTCGAAGTACGGCGGGCCCACGGAGATCTTGCCCGCGCCGAGCGCGTCGATGGCGAGCGGGTAGAGCGTGCCGAGGAACACCGACCCGGCCGCGGCGGCGAGCAGGACGTTATTGGCCAGTAAAAGGCTTTCCCGGGAAATGGGCTCAAAGGAACCTCCGAGCCCGATCCGCGAGGTGCGCCAGGCGTAGAGCGCGAGCGCGCCGCCGATGAAGAGCGTGAAGAGCCCGAGGATGAAGATGCCGCGGCGCGGGTCGACGGCGAAGGCGTGCACCGAGGTGAGCACGCCCGAGCGCACGAGGAAGGTGCCGAGCAGCGACAGGCCGAACGCGACGATCGCGAGCAGCACGGTCCAGCTCTTGAAGCTGCCGCGCTTCTCGGTCACCGCGAGCGAGTGGATCAGCGCCGTGCCGACCAGCCAGGGCATGAAGGAGGCGTTCTCGACCGGGTCCCAGAACCACCAGCCGCCCCAGCCGAGCTCGTAGTAGGCCCAGCCCGAGCCGAGGGCGATGCCGACGGTGAGGAACATCCAAGCCACCGTGGTCCACGGGCGCGACCATCGCGCCCACGCCGCGTCGAGCCGGCCCGAGAGCAGCGCGGCGACGGCGAAGGAGAACGCGACCGAGAAGCCGACGTAGCCCATGTAGAGCATCGGCGGGTGCAGCACCATGCCCGGGTCCTGAAGCAGCGGATTCAGGTCGCGCCCGTCGGCTGCCGGCGGGAGCTGGCGCTCGAACGGGTTCGAGGTGAAGAGCATGAAGGCGAGGAAGCCCGCGCTGATCAGCCCCATCACGCCCAGCACGCGCGCGCCCATCTCCTCCGGCAGGCGCGAGCTGAAGATGCTCACCGCGCTCATCCACACGCCGAGCATCAGCGTCCAGAGCAGCAGCGAGCCTTCGTGGCCGCCCCACGCGCCGGCAATGCGGTAGTGCAGCGGCAGCGCGCTGTTGGAATTCGCCGCGACGTAGGCGACCGAGAAATCGTTCGTCACGAACGCCTGGACCAGGCAACCGAAGGCAAAGGCGACGAGCAGCGCCTGCGCCTGGGCCGCCGAGCGCGCGAGCCCGCCCCAGCCCCGGCTGATGATCGGCAGCGCCTGGATCAGCGCCACTGCCAGAGCGAGCGCCAGAGCGATCTGGCCGAGTTCGGGGATCATGCAATCCTCATTTTTCTTTCAGCGTTTTCTGCGCCTTTTGTGCCTGCTCGAGCGCATGCGCCGCGTCGGGCGGCATGTAGTTCTCGTCGTGCTTGGCGAGCACCTCGCGCGCCGCGAACACGCCGTCGGGGCCGAGCTGCCCCTGCGCGACCACGCCCTTGCCTTCGCGGAAGAGGTCCGGGAGCTGGCCGCGGTAGACCACCGGCAGGTTCCTGGCGGTGTCGGTGACGGTGAAGCGTACCTCGACGCCTTCGCGCTTGACGCTCCCGGGCAGCACCATGCCGCCGATGCGGAAGGTGCGCCCCTGCGGCGCCTCGTGGGCCGCGACCTGCGACGGCGTGAAGAAGAACACCAGGTTCCTGTTGAACGCGCTCAGCACCAGCGCCGTAGCCACGCCGAGCGCGGCGAGGCCGAGCGCGATCCACGCCGCGCGCTTATGCCTTGGCTTCACGCTGCCTCTTCCGGAGCAGGATCACTTCGATCGCGAGCAGCGCGAAGGTCACGCCGTAGGAGCCCCAGACATAGAGCGCGTAGCCGCCCATGTGGAGGAACTCGCTCATTGTCCTTCCTCGACGATCAGGCAGCGCACCCGGCCCATCGCCACGGCGATGCTGTACATCCAGAAGGCGAGCGCCATCAGGAGCATGCCGGTGAACATGGCGGCGGCCATGCTCGGCGCGCGCGCGAAGCTGACCGAAGCGCCCTGGTGCAGCGTGTTCCACCACTGCACCGAGTAGTAGATGATCGGGATGTTCACCACGCCGACGATCGCCAGCACCGCGCCCGCGCGGTCGGCACGGCGGCGCTCGTCGATCGCCGCCTGCAGCGCCATGAAGCCGAAGTAGAGGAAAAGCAGGATCAGCTCCGAGGTCAGGCGCGCGTCCCACACCCACCATGTGCCCCAGGTCGGCCTGCCCCAGAGCGATCCGGTCCAGAGCGCGATGAAGGTGAAGAGCGCGCCGGTCGGCGCGAGCGCGCGCGCCATCATCGCGGACAGGCGAGTGTTCATCGCGAGGCCGATCGCTGCCCAGAAGGCCATCACCACGTAGAGGAACATCGACATCCACGCCGCCGGCACGTGGATGAAGATGATCCGGTAGGCCTCGCCCTGCTGCGCGTCGGTCGGCGCGACGAAGAAGCCGACGTAGAGGCCGGCAAGCGCAAGCGCGGTGGCGAGCACTGCCGCCACGCGGCCGATCGCGCCGGCGAGCGGGAAGAACGTCTGCGGCGATGCGTACCAGAACCAGCTCATTCGGACGAGATCCTAAGCGCAGTCGCGATCGCCCAGGGCGCGAACACCGCGGCGACGATCAGGAGCGCGGCGAGGAGCAGCAGCTGTCCGGCGGGATCGAGCCCGGCGGCCGCCATCTCGACCGCGCCCGCGCCCATCACCAGCACCGGAACGTACAGCGGCAGCACGAGCAGTGCGAGCAGGACGCCGCCGCCGCGCAGGCCCAGCGTCAGCGCGGCGCCGATCGCGCCGATGATGCTCAGCACCGGCGTGCCGAGGAGCAATGATAGGGCAAGCACGCCATAGAGCGATGCCGCGACGTCGTACTGGAGCGCGATCAGCGGCGCGATCAGCACCAGCGGCAGCCCCGCCACCAGCCAGTGCGCCGCGGTCTTCGCCGCCACCGCCACCGGCAGCGGCGCCGCGCCGAGCAGGATCTGCTCGAGCGTGCCATCCGCGTAGTCGCCTTCAAACAGCCTTCTCAGTGACAGGAGCGTGGAAAGCAGCGCCGATACCCAGATCACGCCGGGTGCGATCGAGCGCAGCCGGTCGGGCTCGGCGCCGATGCCGAGGGGGAACAGGCTCGCCACGATGACGAAGAAGAGCAGCGCCGTGCCGACGTCGCTTTTCTGGCGCAGCGCAAGGCGCAGGTCGCGCGCGACGAGGGTGCGCGCCGCCTCGAGGATCAAAGCTGCACCACCTGCGCCGCCTCGTCGAGCGCGCACGGCTGGTGCGTCGTGTACACCACGCTGCCGCCGGCCTGGAGGTGCCGGCCGATCAGCTCCTCCACGTACCCGGCCGCGGCCGTGTCGAGCGCGGCGAAGGGCTCGTCGAGCAGCCACAGCGGCATCATCCCGGCGAGCAGCAGCCGCGCCAGCGCCGCGCGGCGCCGCTGGCCCTGCGAGAGCTTGCGCGCCGGCAGGTCGGGCACCGCGAGAGAGGACAGCGCCCAGCGCAGCGCCTCGTCCTTCGCCTGGCGGCCGGCGAGGCGGCAGGCGAAATCCAGGTTCTCGCGCGGCGTGAGCTCGTCCTTGAGCGCCGCGGCATGGCCGATGTAGACGAGCTGCCTTGCGTAATCCTCCCGCAGCGATGCGACGGGCTCGCGGTTCCAGCGCACCTCGCCCTGCGCCGGCACGGCGAGGCCGCAGAGGATGCGCAGCAGGCTGGTCTTGCCACTGCCATTCGGGCCCGCGACGCGCAGCGACTCGCCGTTTCGCAAGGTGAAGGACAGCTTGCGGAACAGCGTCCGGCCACCACGCTGGCATTCCAGCTCCGTTGCCTCGAGCACCTTGATATTGTTGCAGAAAGGCCAGGGCCTAGTGGGCGGCGGCGGCGATGCGGCGACGCAGCTCGCGATAGCGCTCCTGCGGATGCTCGCCGAACAGCGGATCGGGCTCGTCGCTGACCGCGGCGCGCACCGCCTGCCAGTCGGCATCGGTGAGCGCCTGCGCGGCGCGCGTGAGCACCAGCTCGTCTTCCTTGGCGATGTGGTTGCCGTAGTAGACGAGGTAAGTGGCCGCGGCGACCTCGACTTCCGCGCGCGCGACCATCGCTCCGTCGAGAGCGGCCTCGAGCTGCGCGCGCAGCTTCTCGCCCGCGCGCGCGATGATGCGGTGCTCCTGCGCAAGGCGCGCCAGGTCGAGCCTCAGCTCCGGCACGCGCTCGGCAAGGCGCGCAAACGCCACGTCCTCGCGCGGATGATGGAAGCGGTCGCAGTAGTCGCGCAGGTACGCAACGATGTCGAGCATCAGCTCGTAGCTGGGCCGCTCGCCGCGGTGGAACGCGTCCAGCTCGCGGTGCAGCAGCTCGAGCAGCCGCCGGAAATAGACGTGCTCGGTGTGCCAGTGGGCAACCGGACCGGTCATCGCGCCTTCTCCAGCGTGACGAGCTGGTAGAGCCCGCCGAACAGCGTGCGCTTGTGCACGCGCGCCGCGCCGGGGATCCAGTCGGCGATCTCGCGCCGCCAAAGGTCGAGCGCAAAGGGCTCGAGCGTCTTGAGGACCCCGATCATCGGCAGGTAGAGCGGATTGGCGAGCCGCGGGCGGTGATAGTCGACGATCACGAGGCGGCCGCCGGGCTTGAGCACGCGCATGGCCTCGGCGAGCGTGCGCCGGCGCACCTCCTCGGGCTGCTCGTGCAGCAGGAAGAAGAGCAGCGCGCGGTCGTAGCTCGCGTCGTCGATGTCGAGGGCGGCGCTGTCGCCCTGGATCAGACCGACGCGCGGATCGCCCGGCAGCTTGCGCGCGAGGTTGTCGAGCTGCACGCGCAGCACGTCGACCACGTCGAGGCTGCCGCCCGGCGTCAGTCTGGCTCTCAGATGATTCGTCAGATCTCCGTAGACGCAGGCGATCTGCAGCGTGCGAGCGTCGAGCCGCCGGCCCAGGGCGTCGAGCGCGGCGTCGCGCAGGCGGGCGAAGTTGCCCCACAGGATCAGGTTGACCAGCCACTGCCGCTCGAACAGGCGCACCGCGCGCGGGTGCACATAGGCCCACCAGTAGGTGCGCTCGAGGTATCCCGGGACGGCGAGCTCGGCCTTCATCCTAGAACCTCACCGTTGCGTTGGTGTAGAGGATGTTGGCGGTGTAGTTCGGGAACGCGTAGGCGCCGCTCAGGTAGCTCGCGCTGGCACCCGCGCCGATGGTGTAGCGGTAGTTGTCGAGGGCGATGTCGCTGTAGCGGTACCGCTCGTAGGCATAGCCCGCGTTCAGGTCGAGCGACTTGGTGAGCGCGTACGTACTCTTCAGATTCAGCGTGAAGCGCTTGCTGTTGTCGAAGTTGCCGATCGGCGCCGCGCGCGGGTTGATCGGGTTGGGCGTGCGCTGCACGTCGAAGTCGGCGACGCCATGGGTCCACTGCCAGATCGCCGAGCCGGTGAACTTGAGGCGCTCGCGCGGCAGCCAGTCGGTGCCGACACCGAGCAGCCAGCTGCGGTCGCGGTTGGTGCCCGCCCAGTTGTAGTTGCAGCTGCCGCCGGTGCAGGCCGCCGCGGAATTCGGGTCGAAGGCCGCGTTCGGGCCGGTGGTCGGCACGGCGGGCGGAACTACGGAGACGTTGCGGTGCACGGAGTCTGCGCGGACCAGCTCCAGGTCCATGAACACCATGCCGCGCAGCTTTTTCGGGTCGCCGTACGAGGCGCTGCCGTAGAACTCGCCGCGGTCGTCGCCGGTGCGGCCGAGCGTGGTGTCCTTGAAGCGGTTGTTCTTGTAGATGACCTCGACGCCGAGGTCGGTGAGCTCGGCCGGGCGAATGTCGCTCATCAGCTTGACAAGGTGCTGGTCGACGTTGGAGGCGTCGAAGCGCGCGATGAAGCGGTCGAGGAACGCCGGGTCGGTCGGCCCCGTGCCCGAGCTGCCTTCGAGGAAGTGCGAGCGGCGCTGCAGGTACTGGTACTTGAGGCGCGTGCCGAGCCAGTCGAGGCTGGTGTTGCGCCATTCGGCGCTCGCGCGGATGTCGCGCGTGTTGTCGAAGTCGACCCGATTGCGGTGCAGGTTGACGAAGTCGAGGCCGAGCACCATGCGGTTGGCGGAGTTGAACCGGTAGCCGACGTCGGTGCCGAAGTTGTTCTTGTTGTAGCTGAGCAGCTCGGCGACGCAGCTGCCGCCGCCGCAGTTGACGCCCGCGGGCGGGGTGACGAAGGTGACCTCGGTCGAGTGGTTCTCCTTGCGGTACCAGTTCCAGTACACCCGGCTGTCGAGCTCGCGCGACCAGTTGGAATGCAGCGAGAGCGACGCCGTGCTGTGCAGCACGTCGCCGTGGAAGGTCGCATGGTCTGGATTGGTCGCCGCCATCACCCCGCCGGTGTTGAGCACGGTGCTGGCGACCGGCGTGCTGCTCGTCGCCTGGCTGATGGTCAGGCGCCCGGCGAGCGTCGACTCGAACGGCAGGCGCTTCAGCATGCCGTTGACGCCGAGCTTGCTGTACTCGTTGCTCGGCGGCAGCCACGACGTGTCCTGTCCGCCGAAGAACTGGTTGCGCCAGCGCAGGGTCTCGTTGGTGTTGCGGAAGGTGCTGTGCAGCGCGCTGACCGAGAATTGCGCCTGGCGCGTCGCGTAGCCTCCCTCGATGGAGGCGTTCTGGGTGGTGTAGTCGATCGGGAAGGGCTTGTCGGTGAAGCCGTTGCCCGGGCTGGTGCCGTTCGCCCCGCCGATCAGCTGCAGGCCGCGCTCCTGCACCTCGTTCGCGTCGACGCGCACGAACCACGGCGAGCCGTTCCACATCTCGAAGCTGCCGCCGACGTTGTCGCGACGCTTCTGGAAGTCGAAAGTGTGCCAGGTCGCGGGATTGAGGTTGGGCAGCACCGCCGTGAGGTTGCTGGTGCCGATCCCGGAATAGGGAGTGCGCGCGTCGAAGGTCCAGTTGTGGCGCAGCCGGTCCTCGAACAGCTCGTACCGGTAGTCGTTGTACCGGCCGCCCTTCAGCTGCAGCCGCTGGTCGTCGCGTCCGACGTTCTCGCCGAAAAGGTCGAGGTAGTCGTTGGGCCCGCGGCGCTTGAGGTCGATGCCGGTGGTCAGGCCGTCCTGCAGGTCGCGGTATTCCTGCAGCTTCCAGGCGTTGTTGGAATTGATGCCTGAGCCCAGCACGCCGAGGGTGGCCGTGCCGTAGGTCTGGGTCTGGGGCTCGTCGTCGGCATAAGCCAGCCCGGCGCTCATCACCGCGAGGGCGAGGCCGGCCGTGGCTAGGGTTTTCATGGCGCTCCTATCTGAGGAAGAACTTGCCGCGCATCGCCGGCGCGTTGCTGCCGTGGATGTTGGTGTGGCAGTTCAGGCATCCACGGCCGACCAGGCGCGTGTTGGGCGCGCCGGGAGCCGTGCTGCCGAAGCCCTGGTTGCCGCTGTAGTAGCTTCCGGGATGCCGTGCGGCGTCGTGGCAGTCCTGGCAGAGGTTGGGCACGCGCTCGCTGAGCAGCTTGTTGTGCAGCGAGCCGTGCGAGTTATGGCAGGTGAGGCAGTTCTCCTCGACCGGCGGGTGCTCCTGCATGTAGGGCCCGCGCTTGTCGGCATGGCAGCTGGTGCACAGCTGGTTTACCGACTCGTCCTTGATCATCGCGTGCGACAGCGCGCCGTGCGGGTTGTGGCAGCTGGTGCAGGCGAGCTTGCCCTCCAGGATCGGGTGGTGCGAAGGCTTCAGAAGCTGCGCGCGGATCTGCCGGTGGCAATTGGTGCAGGTCTCGTACTGCAGCTGGCGCGAGGTGGTGACGAACGGCGTGATCGACGGGTTGTCCTTGCGCAGCGGCGTGTTCTTCGCCTCGTGGATGACGTGGCAGCTGTCGCACGCGACGTCGTTCTTCTTGTGGCGGCCCGATTCCCAGAAGGCGAGGTGGCGGTCGCTCGCGTGGCACGCGAGGCAGGCGCCGGCGCGCTGGTCGGCGCGAGTACGCTCGCCCTTCTTGCCGAACACGCGGTCGGGCCGGGGGCGCTCGATCGCGTCGGCGGGCTTGTTGACGTGCCGCTCGCTGTCGCCGTGGCAGCTGGTGCAGGTCATGCCGGAGGTGCGCGAGGCGCCGCCGTGGCGCGTCTTGGCGATGTCGAGGACCGGGTACTCCTCCTCCTCGTCGTGGCAGCGCGTGCACTTCGCGTCGCCCTGGAACACCTTGTCCTGCCGCGCCGCGGCCTGCTGCGCCGGGACCTCGGTCGGGACCAGCATCGTGCCCGCAAGCAGGATGAGGAAACCGAGCTCGCGAGCGACGCTCATGGCCTGACCACCTTGAGCTCGCGCGGGCCGGGGCCGTCGGGCTCCTTGTGCGCGATGCCGAAGTGGCAGTCGATGCAGGTCAGCCGCTCGGTCTTGGCCCGGGCGTGGCGCACCTTGGCTTTCTCGCTCTGCTTCTCCGGATCGAACGCGTCGTCGTGGTGGCAGTTGCGGCACTCGAGCGAGTCGGTCTCCTTCATCCGGGTCCAGACCCGGGTCGCGAGCTCGTGGCGGCGCTTCTCGAACTTCTCCTTCGTGTCGATCGCGCCCATGAAGTGGCCCCACAGCTCGAAGGAGGCGCGCATCTTTCTCTTCACCAGCGGCCAGGGCTCGTGCGGCACGTGGCAGTTCGAGCAGATCGCGCGCACGCCGGAGCGGTTGACGTCGTGGATCGTGCCCTTGAACTCGGCGTAAACGTTGTCCTTCATCTCGTGGCAGCCGATGCAGAACTGCTCGGTGTTGGTCCAGGCGAGGCCGGCGGCGCCGGCGGTGAGCATCAGCGCGCCGCCGAAGAGGGCGAGCAGGAGGATGCCGGCGCCGAGGGTGACGCGCGAGCAGGTCTGGCAGCGCTGCTTGAGGTTCGACCACCACCGCATGGGCATTCCCCGCTAGCGGCTCAGGATGTAGGCGACGACGTTCTTGATCTCGGCGTCGTTCTTCGTCTTGAGCGACTCGTGGCGCTCTTCCTTGCCGTCGATCTTGATCGTCGGGTTGGTGGTGAGGTGCTTGTAGAGCGCGGCCTCGGCGTCGGGCTTGCCCTTGTACTTGGCCGCTGTCTCCTTGAACGACGGCCCGTCCTTCTTCGCGCTCACGGAGTGGCACTTCATGCAGCCGCTCTTCTTGGTGAGCGCCTCGGCAGCGCCCACGTCCTGCGCGCGGGCATGCGCTGCCGCCAGGGCCAGTGCCGCGGCTGCGATGAGAACGATTCCCGACTTCATGCTTGCCTCCCTGTTCTTGACCCGGTTCTTCGTGCATCGCCATTCGGCGCTTGTTGGCACGCAACGCTTTGACCTGGATCAAATCCGGGCTTGGCGGGGGTGCAAGCATGCGAACCACCGAACGGGAGGGCTCGAGCCACGCTCAGCCGCGATGCCATTGGCACGCTGCCGCTGCTCCAGGGAGTGGCGCGGCGGAGCTTTGCGCGCGCCTCGCGCGGCGCCTCTATCCGGCAGCTCGCGCGCGGCGAGCTGCTCGCGCGCCGCGGCGGCCGGCTGCCGGGCTTGTGTCACCTCGCCAGCGGGTCGCTGAAGCTCTGCGTCACGGGCGATGGCGGCGGCCGCGTGCTGGGCATCGTGCCCGCCGGCGAGTCGTTCGCCGAGGCGCCCGCGCTGCTCGCGGCGCCCTGCCCCTTCGACGTCGTCGCCCTCGCCGATTCGCGGGTCTTGGTGCTCGCCGCCGCCGACGTGGAGCAGCTGCTCGGCTCCGACGCCCGCTTCGCCCACAACCTGGTGGAGCTGCTCGCGCGCCGCGACCTCGCCGCCACCCTGGAGCTGCAGGGCGCGGCGCAGCACGCGCTACCGCGCCTCGCCGCCTACCTGGTCGCCCTGCTGGAGCCCGCCGCGGAGGCAGGCCGGTGGCGAGCGCGCCTGCCGGTGAGCAAGACGCTGGTCGCGGCGCGTCTGGGGATGAAGAAGGAGACGCTTTCGCGCCTGCTGCGCGAGCTCGCCGACAAAGGCGTCATCGGCGTTGCGCAGCGCGACATCACGGTTATCGACCGCGAGCGGCTGCTCGCGCTCGGGCGCTAGCCGGCCGCCGCTAGCGGCGGTACCACTGGCGCAATTCGATCGGGTTGCCGTCGGGGTCGCGGATCTCGGCGCGGGCGTATTCCGGGCGCTTCATCGGTCCCCAGGCCGGCTCGATCCCTTTGGCCTTGAGGGCGCGCAAGGCCTCGTCCATGTCGTCGACCTCCAGCGCGAGGCACTGCCAGCCGAGCCGCATCCCCGCGCCGCGGGCCGGAATCGACCCCTTCGCCTCGGGAAAGCACATGACTTCGAGGGTGGTGTCGCCGAGCTCCAGATAGACAAGGTCCAGCGGCCCCGCCGGAGTGCCGGGAATCCGCATGCGGTTGCGCTCGCGGAACCCCAGGGTCGCGGTGTAGAAGTCGATCGCGCGCTCGGGCGCGGCGGTGAGCAGCTCGATGTGGTCGATGCGCTTGAACATTGTCAGTTGAGGTCCAGGGCGTAGCGTTTCAGGGCCGAGAGCGGAGCGTACTTGAGGACGTTCTCGTGCGTCGCCTCGAGGATCACGCGCGGCGCGGCGCCGGCCTCCCAGGCCTCGACCCAGCGCAGCACGTGCAGGCACCAGCGGTCGCCGTGCTTGAGTCCGCGGAAGCGCATCTCCGGGCGCGCGGTGACGAGGTCGTTGCCCCGCGAGACGCTGAACTCCAGGAACTCGTCGGTCACCTGCACGCACACCAGGTGCGCGACGCCGTCGGTGTCGTGGGTGGCGCAGCAGCCGTCGCGGAAGTAGCCGGTGAGCGGCGCGTAGCTGCAGGCGCGCAGCTCGCCGCCCAGCACGTTCTTCTCAGTTTTCATTGGCGATGATGCGCTTGAGCAGCGCGACGTCGGGCTCGATCACCCGGACCCGCTGCGGTTTTTCTTCCAGCCCGGCGAATTCAGCCGGCCGCTCGGGCTCGCGCCCGATCGCCGCGCGGATCGTCTCCGCGAACTTGATCGGCAGCGCCGTCTCGAGGCAGATGAGCGGCACGCCGGGCTCGCGATACGCGAGGCCGACCTTCACGCCGTCGGCGGTATGCGGGTCGATGATCACGTTGTATTTCGAATAAATTTCCTTGATCGTCGCCAGCCGGTCGGCGTGACCGCTCTTGCCGGAGACGAACTCCGGGCCGGGCTGGAGGGTGAACTCGCCCTTCTTCTCCAGCTCCTGCCACAGGAGGCGCACCCGCGCCGCGTCGCGGCCGACCACGTCGTAGACGTAGCGCTCGAAGTTCGACGCCTTGGAGATGTCCATCGACGGGCTGGAGGTGGCCTTCGCCTTCTTGCGCACGCGGTAGTGCCCGGTGCGGATGTACTCATCGAGCACGTCGTTCTCGTTCGACGCGAGCACCAGGCGGTGGATCGGCAGCCCCATGCAGCGCGCGACGTAGCCGGCGTAGATGTTGCCGAAGTTGCCGGTCGGCACGGCGAAGCTCACCTGCTCGTTGTCCGATCGCGTCGCGGCGAAATAGCCCTTGAAGTAGTAGACCACCTGTGCGGCGACGCGTGCCCAGTTGATCGAGTTCACCGCGCCGATGCGGTTCTTCTCCTTGAACGCGGCGTCGGCGTTCACCTTCTTCACCAGGTCCTGGCAGTCGTCGAACACGCCCTTGACCGCGAGGTTGTGGATGTTGCGGTCCTGCAGCGAGTACATCTGCGCGCTCTGGAACGGCGTCATGCGCTTGTGCGGCGAGAGCATGAAGACGTGGATGCCGTCCTTGCCGCGCAGCGCGTACTCGGCGGCGGTGCCGGTGTCGCCCGAGGTCGCGCCGAGGATCTTCAGCTGCTTGCCCTCGAAGAGGTTGCCGAGCAGCTGCAGCGCGATGTCCTTGAACGCCGCCGAAGGCCCGTTCGAGAGCTGCAGCAGGTGCAGCCCCGGCTCGAGGGTCCTGAGCGGCGTGATCTCGTCGGAGCCGAAGGCGCGCGCGTGGTAAGTCCGCTCGACGATGCCCGCGAGCCCGGGCACGTCGTCCATGTAGGCGCCGAGGATGGTCCTGGCAAGCTCCGGATAAGTCATCGGCCGCAGCCTGGCCAGGTCCATCTTCGGGAATTCCCGGGGCACGTAGAGGCCGCCGTCGGCGGCGAGGCCCTCGAGCAGGATCGCCGAAAATTTCTGCGCTTGGCCGCCGCCCCGGGTGCTGACGTAGCGCACCGCTATTTCTTTGCGTCGCGCTGGCGCTTCTTCTCCAGCTCGTTGAAGCGCCGGATCTGCTCGGCCGAGGGCTTCTTGTGCGCCTTGGCGCTCGCGACCGCCGCTTTCTTCTTGGGCGCGGGCCTGTCCTGGGCCGCGGCCGGGAGCGCCAACGCGAGCAGGACGACGAAGAGCCTCACAGCAGCTCTTCCATGCGCAGGCGCACGATCTTGCCTGCCACGCTCGCGAGCTTCTCGATGCGCGCGGTCGCGGCGTCGACGTCGCGCTCGAGCGCGCGGTGCGTGAGCATGACGATGTCGACCTGGCTCTCGCCCTTGGCGGGCTCCTTCTGCGTCATCGCCTCGATCGAGATGCGGCAGTCGGCGAGGATGCGCGTGATGTCGGCGAGCACGCCCGGCTGGTCGAGCACGCGCAGGCGCAGGTAGTAGGAGCTCTCCACTTCGCCGATCGGCAGCACCGGCGTCCTGGAGAGCTGGTCGGGCTGGAATGCAAGGTGCGGCACGCGGTGCTCCGGGTCGGCGGTGATGAGCCGCGTCACGTCGACCAGGTCCGCGACCACC
>Ga0075434_100000031_pt1 | contig 64395 bp, 57 predicted proteins | sample RhiMethybrSRZTD3_FD_75298 | JGI IMG/M metagenome (GOLD analysis project Ga0075434, IMG submission 75298) | Populus rhizosphere microbial communities from Tennessee, USA - Rhizosphere MetaG P. TD hybrid SRZTD3 | ecosystem: Host-associated > Plants > Roots > Rhizosphere > Soil | place: USA...
GGTCAGCCCCCAGGAGGTCAGCACCGAGGGGTGGGGATCGATACCCACACAGAGCGGGCCGCGTTCGGCTACCAGTGCCTCGAGGCGTTCACCGTATGACGTGATCAGTAACTCCAGTTCTGCCGTGATCCGGTTCCAACCGGTTCAAATCGTTCACTAGTGCAGGACCGGCGTAGATGAATCCGGTGTAAATCTGCAGCAGGCTGGCGCCGGCATCGAGCATTGCCTGGCCGTCGTCGCGGCTCATGATGCCGCCAACGCCGATGATCGGCAACGAGGTGCGCTCGGCCAAGAAGCGTACGACCTCTCGCGCCCGCTGAGTTAGCGGTGCTCCCGAAAGACCTCCAGATTCCGTGCGCAGCGGCTCATCGGTTTGCAGAGCGTCTCGGCTCAGTGTCGTATTCGTCGCGATGAGACCTTCGGCTCCCGCGTCGCTGCAGACTTGCACGACCTCCTCCAGCGCGGCCTCGGCCAGGTCCGGAGCTACCTTGACGAAGATCGGCACCGGCGGGCGGCCGGCCGCGAGCCGCCATGCCTCGGTGACCAGGCTGGTGATCAACTTTGCGAGCGCCGAGGCATCTTGCAGGGCACGCAGTCCTGGCGTGTTGGGGCTGGAGACATTGATAGCAACATAGTCGGCGTACGGGGCAAGGGTGCGCAGTGAGATGAGGTAGTCCTCGGTTGCCTCCGCCAGCGGCACGTTCTTGGTTTTGCCGATGGAGATGCCGATCGGGATGCCGACCGCCAGATTGCCGCGGCTGACTCCAGCCGCGGCCAGCCGATCTGCCAGAGCGTGGGCGCCACGGTTGTTGAAGCCCATCCGGTTGATGATCGCCCGACTGTCGGGAAGCCGGAAGAGCCGGGGCTTGTCATTGCCTGGTTGGCATTCTGCAGTCACGGTGCCCAGCTCGACGAAGCCAAAGCCAAGTGAACCCCAGGTCTTGATCGCGACGCCATCCTTGTCCATGCCGGCAGCCAAACCAACCAGGCCGGGGAATTGAATACCGGCAACCGTGACAGGCCTGCGATGCCGGGCACAAAGGGCTCGGAGCGTGGCAAGCGCTGACTGGCTTCCTCCCATCCGGGCGAGCGCAGCCAATGTGCGCTCATGGATGCGCTCGGCGTCGCCGTGGTAAGCGCGAAACAACAGCGGCCGTAGCAGGCCGCGATAGCCACAGTCTGCGATCGACAGATCCGCGATCACGAATCGTTCCGGCTCCACGACTGCAGCGACCGGACGTTCACATTGCCGGCGATGATCGCCTCGATGCCCTGTACCGCGGCCGCCAGGCCGGGCACCGTGGTCACGCACGGAATATTCCGCAACACCGCTGCCGTGCGAATCTCGTAGCCGTCGAAGCGCGGGCGGCCGTCCATGCTCAGCCCGTGCGGTGTGTTGAAGATCATGTCGACCTGACCATCCAAGATCATCTGCACAATCGTCTTTTCTCCGTCCGGCCCAACGCCTTGGCTGAACTTGCGCACCGGCGTCACCACGACGCCGTGCCGGCGCAGCATCGAGGCGGTGCCCGCCGTTGCCAAGATCTCGAAGCCAAGATCAGCAAGACGCTTCACGGGGAAGATCACAAACCGCTTGTCACGGTTGGCAACCGAGACGAAGACGGTGCCCTTCGTCGGGAGCGGCCCGAAGCCGGCCACCTGGCTCTTGGCAAAAGCGGTACCGAAAGCCACGTCGAGACCCATCACCTCCCCGGTCGACCTCATCTCGGGACCGAGGATGGTGTCGACTGAGATCCCGTCGACGGTACGGAAGCGGTTGAACGGCATCACCGCTTCCTTGACGGCGATCGCTGCTGATGAATCCTCGGTAGTGCCATCACCAGTTGCCCGCAATAACCCTTCGGCACGTAGCTGCTGCACGCTCGCACCGAGCATGACGCGCGCGGCGGCCTTGGCCAGCGGGGTGGCCGTCGCCTTGGAGACGAAGGGCACCGTACGGGAGGCGCGCGGGTTGGCTTCCAAGACGAACAAGGTGTCACCCGATTGCGCGAACTGGATATTGATCAAGCCGCAGACACCGACACCGCGAGCGATCGCTTCGGTCGAGTAACGAATCCGGTCCACTACCTCCGCGCCCAGAGTGATCGGGGGCAGTGCACAGGCGGAATCTCCGGAGTGGATGCCTGCCTCCTCGATGTGCTCCATGACTCCTCCGAGATAAAGCTCGGTACCGTCATAGAGCGCATCCACGTCGATCTCCACGGCGTCATCGAGGAAGTGGTCGACGAGCACCGGGTGAGCTGGTGATACCTCGGTAGCGCGCTCGATATAGGCCGACAGTGTCGACTCGTCGTAGACGATCTCCATGCCGCGGCCGCCCAGCACGTACGAAGGGCGCACCAGCACGGGGTAGCCGATCTCGTCGGCAATCTTCTTGGCCTCGGTGAAGGAGCGAGCCAGGCCGTGCTTGGGCGCCGGCAGGCTTGCCTCAGCCAGCACGCGGCCGAAGGCGCCTCGTTCTTCGGCGAGATGGATCGCCTCGGGGCTGGTCCCGACGATCGGGACGCCGGCATCCTTGAGTGGCTGAGCGAGTCGCAGCGGCGTCTGCCCACCGAGCTGAACGATGACACCGGCGACCGGCCCGGCGGCCTGCTCCGCGTGCACCACCTCCAGCACGTCCTCCAGCGTCAGCGGTTCGAAGTACAGCCGGTCGGCAGTGTCGTAGTCGGTAGAGACCGTTTCAGGGTTGCAGTTCACCATGATCGTCTCGTAACCGGCGGCACTGAGTGACATGGCGGCATGCACGCAGGAGTAGTCGAACTCGATGCCTTGGCCGATCCGGTTGGGTCCGCTGCCCAAGATCAATACGGCTGGCCGCTGCCGGGCCGCGACTTCAGTTTCAAGATCGTAAGAGCTGTAGTGGTACGGAGTCCGGGCGGCGAACTCGGCGGCGCAGGTGTCAACTGTCTTGTAAACCGGCCGGATCCCCAGCGCCCAACGCACGCCGCGCACCACGTCCTCGCTCAAGTGCCGGAGGGCCGCGATCTGCGAGTCGGCGATTCCATGGCGCTTCGCCGTCCGGAGCAGGTCCGCTGTGAGCTCCGGCGCCGACTTGATCATGTCCGCGATCTCCAAGATCAACACCAGTTGATCGACGAACCAGGGATCGATCTTGGTTGCCTGATGCACTTGATCCGGTGTGGCGCCCGCACGGAGTGCCTGCATGACGAGGTTGAGCCGGCCGTCATGCGGGCGGGCCGCTCGCTTCAGCAATTCCTCGGCCGACTCGTTTACCTCTGCGGCGAATTCGAAGGGCGCCTTGGGGTCCTCGAGGCTTCGTAACGCCTTGCCCAAAGCTTCGGTGAAGTTGCGGCCGATGGCCATTGCCTCGCCGACGCTCTTCATGTGGGTGGTGAGCGTGGAGTCGGCCGACGGAAATTTCTCGAATGCGAATCTCGGCACCTTGACCACGACGTAGTCAAGAGTCGGCTCGAAGGCCGCCGGCGTCCAATTGGGCCGCCCGCCGTTTGCGGGGGTCTGGGGGGACTCCCCCAGCGGGGGGTACACGGGGGGTTTCCCGCTGTGTGAGGTAATGTCGTTCGGGATCTCGTCGAGGGTGTAACCAATGGCGACCTTCGCGGCGATCTTGGCGATCGGGAAGCCGGTGGCTTTTGACGCCAGCGCCGAGGACCGCGACACCCGAGGGTTCATCTCGATCACGATCATCCGGCCATTCGAGGGATCGATCGCGAACTGGATGTTGCAGCCGCCGGTATCGACGCCGACCGCACGGATGATGCCGATGGCAACGTCCCGCATGCGTTGGTACTCACGGTCGGTGAGGGTCATAGCCGGAGCTACGGTGATCGAGTCCCCCGTGTGCACACCCATGGGGTCGAGGTTTTCGATCGAGCAGACGATGACCACGTTGTCTGCCTTGTCGCGCATGACCTCGAGCTCGTACTCCTTCCAGCCCAAGATCGACTCCTCGATCAACACTTCCGTAGTAGGGCTGGCGGACAGGCCGGCACCGGCCATGCGACGAAGATCAGCTTCGTCATGAGCGAAGCCGGAGCCCAGCCCGCCCATCGTGAAGCTGGGGCGTACCACGAGCGGATAACCGAGATCATCCGCTGCGCTGAGCACGTCCTCGATGGAGTGACAGATCCGGCTTCGGGCAACCTCCGCTGGACCGCCCGCGATGTCCTGCAACCCTTCGACGATTGCCTTGAACTGCTCACGATTCTCACCGCGTTGGATGGCCTCGATCGAGGCACCGATGAGCTCGACGCCATATCGTTCCAGCACGCCACTTTCGTGCAGAGCGACCGCGGTGTTCAGCGCTGTCTGCCCACCGAGAGTGGCTAGCAACGCGTCGGGCCGCTCCTTGGCGATGACCATCTCGACGAAGTCGGGAGTGATCGGCTCGACGTATGTCGCATCCGCGAACTCCGGATCGGTCATGATCGTCGCCGGGTTTGAGTTGACCAAGATGACCCGGAAGGCTTCAGCTCGCAGTACGCGGCAGGCTTGAGTGCCTGAATAGTCGAACTCGCAGGCCTGCCCAATGACGATCGGACCGGACCCAATGACCAAGATCGACTCGATGTCGGTACGCCGCGGCACTACACACTCCCTTCGGGAGTGGAAAGGCCGGGAGAACGCTTCGCATTCGCGATTTGTTCACCACCAACCAGGCGCTCCTTCGTCGCGCGGTCGGTCGGCGAATCCTCCTGCGTCGGATTCGGAGCGTGAGCCGCCATTAGATCTGCAAAGCGGTCGAACAAGTAGCTTGCGTCGTGAGGACCTGCGGCGGCTTCCGGGTGGTACTGCACCGAAAAGGCGAGCAGCCTTCCATCATGATCGGTGAGCTGGAGCCCCTCGACGACGTCGTCGTTGAGGCAGATATGGCTAACCTCAGCGGTGCCGTACGGCGTCTGCTGCCGCTCTCCGGGCTTGGCCTCGACGGCGAATCCATGGTTGTGCGCGGTGACCTCCACCTTGCGCGTGGTGAGATCCATCACCGGCTGGTTGATGCCGCGGTGGCCGTACCCCAGCTTGAACGTGCCGAAACCGAGTGCCCGTCCGAAGAGCTGATTGCCGAAGCAGATCCCGAAGTAGGGAATGCCGGCAGCCAGTACCGACCGCAGAAGTTCAATCTGGCCCTCGGCAGCGGCCGGATCGCCCGGGCCATTGGAAAAGAACACCCCGTCGGGCTTGAGCGCCTCGACCTCGGCAGAGGTGATCGTTGACGGCACGACATAGACCTCCAGCCCGCGCTCAGCCATCCGTACCGGAGTCATCGACTTGATGCCAAGATCCACGGCCACGACGCGAAAGCGAGGCTCGCCGTCGGGCTTCACCACGTACCCCTCGGTCGTTGTCACGTCGTCGGCCAGATGAGCGCCCACCATGGACGGTTGAGCCTGTACCCGTTCCAGCAAGGCTGCGGGATTGGTTTCCAGGCTCGAAACCCCAACCCGCATCGCGCCGCGTTCTCGGATGTGCCGGGTAAGAGCTCGAGTGTCGACCTCTGACATGCCGACAACGCCCTGCGTACGCAACTCGGCATCCAGGTCTCGACGGGCCCGCCAGTTGGATGAAAGCCGAGCGGCGTCGCGCACCACATAGCCAGCGACCCAAATCCTGCCGGATTCGCCGTCCTCGTCGTTCCAGCCGGTATTACCGATGTGTGGTGCGGTCGCGATGACCACCTGACGGTAGTAGCTGGGGTCTGTCAACGTCTCCTGATAGCCCGACATGCCGGTTGCGAAGACTGCCTCACCGAAGGTTTCACCGATGGCGCCGAAGGCTCGACCATGAAACGTGCGACCATCCTCAAGCACCAGCAGCGCCGGCGGAGCGGACTCCAGCTGCCGGAGGTCAGGCACCGAGATTTCCGGGCGCACTAGCGGCTGCGAACATGACCGCCCTTTCCTGCCCCAAGGGACGGACCGAAGGTTTGTAGGCCGCAACAGAGGTTATCAGCGAATCGGAGCGGCACCAGATCGATTCAGCACCGCGACTTGACCGCGGTTTCTTGCTCCAGCTGTTCCAGGCGTCCGTTGAGGTAGTTGCGCTCCACGGAATTCGTGGCGAGCTGCAGAGCTCGTCGATATGCGGCCCTCGCCTCGCTGTTACGTCCGCTCCGGCGCAGCAGGTCCGCTCTGGCTGCGTGGAAGAGGTGATACCGGTCAAGTTCGTCCGCGAGCGGTTCCATGAGGGCCAGCCCGGCGTCGGGCCCGTCCGCCATGGCAACAGCGGCTGCTCGATTCAGCTCGATGACTGGTGTCGGCCACATCGCCTTGAGACCCCGATAGAGCGTGGCGATCTGCGGCCAATCAGTGTCTTCAGGTCGTGGCGCGCGCGCGTGCAGGGCCGCGATCGCCGCTTGCACCTGGTACGGACCGGGCCGCCGCAGCTCCACTGCCGCATCGATCAACGCCAGTCCTTCGTCGATCATCTCCTGATCCCAGCGAGCCCGATCTTGATCTTCCAGCAGCACGAGATCACCATGATCATCGACACGGGCATGACGCCGGGAATGCTGAAGCAGCATCAGTGCGAGCAAACCCATTGTCTCGGGCTCGCCTGGCATGAGCCGGTCCACGACCCGTACCAGCCAGATCGCCTCGTCACACAGCTCGACGCGAAGCAGCTCGCCCTCGGTCGAGGTGTATCCCTCGTTGAACACGAGATACAGAACGCCGAGTACGCCGCCAAGCCGCTCCGGCAGGAGTTCCTGCGGCGGGACGCGGTAAGGAATGCCGGCGTTCCGGATCTTGCGCTTCGCACGGACCAAGCGCTGCTGCACCGTTGGTTCGGTGAGCAGGAACGCCCGGGCGATCTCTCGCGACGACAGTCCCCCGACTGTGCGGAGCGTGAGCGCAACCCGTGCTTCCATGGGTAAAGCGGGATGACAACACGTGAAGATCAGTCGCAGCCGCTCATCAGGGATGTGCTGCACGTCGCCTCCCAACCCCTCGAGCGCGCGCAATTCCTCAGCCTGTGCCGCCTTGACGGCTCCCACTCGTTCCCGTCGCAGGCGATCAATTGCCTTGTTACGGGCCGTAAGGGTGATCCACGCTGCCGGGTTGGTGGGAATGCCCCGCGTCGGCCAGGTGCGCAGGGCTTGCACAAAAGCGTCTTGAACAGCCTCTTCCGCCAGATCGAAGCTGCCAGTCGCCTGGATCAGGGCTGCGACCGCCCGCCCCGCCTCACGGCGGAACAGGAGGTCGACGTTCTCGCGTGTATCGGCCGTGGTATCAGCCCTGCGGTTGATCCGGGAACTCCTGGACTGGACGTAGCTCGATGGTGCCGAACATGGCGCCGGGACAGCGGGTCCCTGCTTCAATCGCCTCATCGAGGTTGGCCACGTCGAGCAGGTAGTAGCCACCGAGCTGTTCTTTGGTCTCCGCGAAGGGACCATCGGTCACTACCGGCTTGCCGTCAGAAGCGCGCACCGTCGTCGCTGTCGAGGTTGGCTGCAACGCGTCGCCGGCCACGAACCAGCCCTTCTCAGTGAGCCAGTCGCCGTAGTCGTACCACGGCTGGATCTGCGCAGCTTGTTGCTCTGGTGTGGTGTCCTCCGCCATCGCCGCGGCCGCTGCCTCATCGCCGTAGATCAGCAGCAGATACTTCATGGGCACTCCTTCGCTCGGGGCGGTCCTCTCCGCCCTCTCACCCTAATGACGAATGCTGCGACGATTCCTCGACCGATCGCTCAGGACCGGATGAAGGAGTCGATTGCTCCAACAGTGCGATCCACCCGTCGCCAAGCCAGAGCGGGTGAGTCGGCGTATCGATCGCACCAAGTTGCTCATTCGGCAAGGTGGCTGCAAGAGCTTCGGCATGTTCGAAGCTCGCTGCACCGTCGTTTCGGGTAGCCAGAATCAGTACGGGCTGCGCGACGTCTCCACTGACATCGGTCGGTGCGCTGGTAGGGCACATCAAGATCACCCGCCGGACCAGCTCTGGATAGAACGCGGCCAAGGTCAAGGCTGATCTTGCTCCGATCGAGATGCCGACCACGATCACCTCGGACAGACCAAGCCTGCGGCAAAGGCTTGCCAAGCGCACGGCGAACTCCGCCGCCGAAGGTCCCGCTCCCACAGCCGTCCAGCCATATCCGGGCCAGGATGCGACCAAAACCGAATAACCGGCGTTGCTGAAGATCTCTTAACCGAACCGGCAGCGCGCGGACATGTGGCCGCCGTGCAAGATCAACACCGTACGTCGGCCGCGCCGCTCCAGCCGGTATTCGATCGCCTGCCCATCAATGGTGATCACGCTGGTCGCTGGGGCCTGGATCATGGATCAGATTCTTCCTTGGATCCGGCACTGATCAGCGGTCCACGTCGTTTCAGGCGACCGAGCCATCATTAACGGCATGAGCAAATCGAGCGCAATTCCGGGCCCGCGTGGGTCGCGTTGGCTGGGTATGGGTCCGGAGCTACGAGGTGACCAGCTCGGCACCTTCGAACGAATGGCGGCCGAGTATGGCGATGTCGTACGGTTCGTCGCAGGGCCGCCGGGACTGCGCCGAGAGCTCTATCTCGTGACCCACCCCGACGGCGTGGAACAAGTGTTGGCTGGCAACCCTGACGGCTACTCGAAGAACACGCCCATGTACGAGGAGGTTGCCGCATACCTCGGCAGCGGCCTGCTCACTAGCGGCGGCGCTCGCTGGCGACAACAGCGTCGCACGGTGGCGCCGCTGTTCTCCCACCGGCGCATCGACACCTACATCGACATCATGGCCGACGAGGCCGCGCACTTGACAGATCGGTGCGGCGCCGCCGCCGCCGTTGGCGAGTCCGTCGATCTCAACGCAGAGATGGTCGATTACACGCTGCGTACGGTCGGCCGGGTGCTCTTCGGCGCTGATGTCGAAGACGCCGTGCCCATAATCCGGGCAACGTTTCCCGTGTTGAACGAGCACATACGCCGGCGCGGCATGAGCCCGCTGCGGCTTCCCCGGCGCTTGCCGACGCCGGCGGAGATTCGTGCGGCACAGGCACAACGCACCTTGTACGGCATCGTCGACGACATCATTGATCGGCGGTCCCGGGAATCCGGTCGAGACCTGATCTCACTGCTGCTCGCCGCGCGCGACCCGGAGACCGGGGCGCCAATGAGCCAGCAGGAGATCAGCGACCAGGTCTTGATTTTCTTACTGGCCGGGCACGAGACGACGTCGACTGCACTCACGTTCACGATGCACCTGCTCGGTCGCCATCCCGACGTGCAGGCGGCGGTGCACGACGAGATCGCCGAGGTGCTGGATGGCCGTGCCCCGCAGGCCGACGACATCGGCCGACTCCGTCTGACTGAAATGGTGGTGAAGGAGGCGATGCGGCTCTATCCGCCGGTGTACTCGCTCGGCAGGGTCGTCGAGCAGGAGGTGATCATGGGCTACCGCATCCCCGCGGGCTCCATCATTCTGCTTAGCCAGTGGACCACCCACCGGCGTCCTGACCTCTGGCCGGAACCGCGGCGGTTTGATCCCACGCGCTTCCAACCGGCTGCTGAGCAAGCCCGACCTCGCTACGCCTACTTCCCGTTCGCCGGTGGCCTCCGCGGTTGCATCGGGGGGCACTTCGCGATGACGGAGGCCGTCATCGCGATCGCCACGCTGTTGGCACGATTCTCAGTGATCTCCGAGTCGCCCGACGTCCCTCTAGTTACCGGCATCACGCTGCGACCCGCCAGTCCGGTCCGGTGCCGGCTCGATCTCCGGGAGCCTGAAGAAGCGCACCATCTCCGCGCTGGCGTCCGGGCCCAGGGGATCGGTGTAGGAGGAGCCAGCAGAACCACCGAACCAGGCATGCCCAGCTCCGTGAACAATCCACTGCTCTAATAGCACGTCGTTTTCATCCGAATAGCTCGTGCGCGTATAGGCGCGACCGCCAGGTACCTGGCCTTGAGCCGTCGTCGCGCCATCGCCGACTGTCGCTCCGTCGACTCCGAGTCGTTGTTGACGGATGTGGGTCGCATTGATCACATTGACAATCTGATCTTGATCACCATGGAAGACGATCAAGGGAATCTGCAATGCCCGGCCTTGCCGCGACGGCAGACTGTCACCGCGCATAAGCGCAAATGCGGACTGCACATCGTACGCAGCGCCGTACGGCAAACCGGAATGCACGCCAGCCGCCGCATAGAGCTCCGGGTACGTTGCCGCCATAACAGTCGCCATAGCAGCACCTGCGGAGAAGCCAACGATGAAGATCTTGTCTCGATCCGCAGCATAGTCATTGATGACCTGCTCGGTGATACCTGCGATAAGAGATGGCTCACCATTGCCGGTGCGCTGGTCCTGCGGACGGAACCAATTCCAATACCGCATGGGATTTGCCCGGGAATCCTGGTCGGGGTATACGACCAGAAAGTGATGCAGATCCGCAAGTTTGTTCATGCCTGTGCCGGTCGCATAGTCACGCACGTCCTGAGTCCCACCGTGGAGCATCACGATGACAGGCATCCCTTGGCCGGGACCACCAGGCGGCGCGTACACCAGGTACCGCCTGGCGCCGGAGCCGTTCGAGTAGGTCCGCTCGACGAGGGCGCCGCCTCCAAGACTGTCTGGCGGCGGTGCTTGACGCGGCAACACATTGGGATTCTGCATGGGCAGCTGCAAGGTAGGCGAGTTGAGCAACGGACTTAGCAGCGGCTTATTACCCATGCTCGGCGGATTCATCTGGCCACTGACTGGTGACGGCCCGGACTTCGAGCTTGACCCGAGCGTTCGCTGGATAAGCTCCGTTGCTTCGGCAAGGCGCCCCGCCCTGGTCAGTTGTAGTGCTTCCGCCATCTGATTTTGATCCAGATTGATCATGTGTGTGCTCCTGATGGATGGTTTATCGAATGCGATCTCGCAGTGCGGCTTTCACTGCGGGACTTGCCCGGAATGCGCCCAGCACCTCGACCGAGTCGATCGTCGCGAGTGCCAGTTCTGGAGTTACGTCATCGGCAATCGTGGCCAAGCCCAAGACACGAATCTGCAAGTGACGGCCAGCAGCTTGAACCTCTTCCAGCTGCTGACGGGTATAGTTCTCCAGACCCAACACCATTGTTTTCCGTTCCACGGTCCGCTGCAGCACAGGACCATGGTTGCCGAGCTGCGCGCGTACGGCGGTGCGAAGAAAATCGGTTCGGTTGGCGTAGAACCCCTCTTGGACAAGTAGGTCGATCTGGCCGAGGTCGATCAGGCCGAGGTTGATCGTGATCTTCTCGGTCTTCTCCGCTTCGGGCATATTACCATCCTGCCACCATCCCACGGGATGGTCAAGGGATGCGGGATTGCTCGCGGCCTGCGACCGTGTAGTTAAAGTGCCTCATGCCCGACGACTCCGCCATTGACTTCACACTCCGCCCAATAGGACGGGTAAAGAGTCCGTTGAGCTCGACGGCCGACGCGCCGCGCCAGGGTGATGAAGGAGCTCCGGACGCCGATTTGATCTTGAACTCAGAGGTCCGGCCGGCTCTTGACGGCATCGCCGTCGGAGACGAGATCATCATGCTGAGCTGGTTGCACGAGGCTGATCGCAGCGTATTGAGAGTCCACCCACGAGGAGATCTGAGCCGACCAGAGCAGGGCGTCTTCGGCACTCGCGCATCGAGCCGGCCCAATCCGATTGGTCTGCACCGGGTACGCGTCCTCGGCATCGACGGCGTGCGCCTGCATGTCAGCGGACTGGAAGCGATCGACGGGACGCCAATCGTCGACCTCAAGCCCGTCCTCGGCGCTATCGACGAGCGCTAGCCGCTCTGCTGCCTCACCCGACTGTGGAGGCTGTGATCGCGCGAAGCACACCGTTGACGAAAGCCGGCGACTCGTCAGTGGAGAGGTCCGAAGCCAGCTGGACGGCTTCGGCAACCGCGACTGCATCAGGTACCTCGCCATAGTCGATTTCATACACCGCAATCCGCAGGGCGTTGCGATCAACCCGAGGCATCCGCGGCAAGGTCCAGCCGGATGCCAAACACGCCTTGATCCGTTCGTCGATTTCTGCTGCGTGGTCGACCACACCGCGGACGAGTTCCACGGTGTACTCGCGTACTGGCGGAGTCCCTGCGGCGATGCGGTCCTCCAGGGTCGCGATCGCGTCTGTGTCACGCAGTTCGGCCTCGAACAATATGTCGAGCGCGCGCTTACGGGCCTTGGTACGTGAGGAGCCGGCGGCCATGATCAGCTTCCGACGCGACCCAGATACTCGCCGCTGCGCGTGTCCACCTTGACCTTCTCGCCGGTAGTCAAGAAGAGCGGAACCTGGATTTGCAATCCGGTTTCGACAGTCGCCGGCTTCGTGCCGCCGGTGCTGCGGTCACCCTGTAGGCCGGGCTCGGTGTAGGTGACCACGAGTTCAACCGAGGCGGGCAGTTCAATGTAGAGCGGCGTGCCGTTGTGTAGGGCCACTGTTGCTACCTGTTCCTCGAGCAGGTAGTTCTTTGCTTCGCCCACCGTCTCGTCGGCAATCGTCAGCTGGTCGTAGGTGCTGGTGTCCATGAAGACGAACCCTGAGCCGTCGTGGTACAGGTACTGCATGTCGCGCCGGTCGACATTGGCCGTGTCGACCTTGGTGTCAGCGTTGAAGGTCTTGTCGACGACCTTGCCGGACAGCACATGCTTGAGCTTGGTGCGCACCACGGTGTTGCCCTTGCCAGGCTTATGGTGCTGAAACCAGACCACGGACCACAACTGTCCGTCCAGGTCTAGAACCATGCCGTTCTTCAGATCGTTCGTCGACGCCACGCCTGATGACCCTTCTTCTCTTCTTTCTCTGACGCTCGCAGCTTTCACTATTTGCGCGCTGATTGGCAGCCGCCCAGTTTAGACCCAGCTGTAGGTGGTCAGACGACGCTGAAACCAGGGCTGAGAGTGGCTCGGCCGGTGAGCGCCAGCATCAGTTCCACGCCACGGCCAAGCAGCACGCCGGCCGTGGCAGCGACCCTGGCGACCTGGCTGAGCACCTGGACACTGAACTCCGGACCTTCGATGTCTGGCACTGCTGCCGCGATGTCGAGGCTGTGCACCACAAGCTCCAAAGTCCGCGTGGGCAAGTAGTTTTCCAGGCGCATGCCACCCGCCGCTGTCGTAATCAGCGGATTGCCAGCCGTTTCGAGCTGCGCAGGTACGCGGCTGACTAGGTCATCCACAAAGTCGGCGGGATTCTCGCCAAGTGCCTGGCCGGCTGCCACACCTCGGCCCACGACGGCCGCAGGGTCGATCCCGCTCAACGCCAGGTAGTAGGCCGCTGAGGTTGGCACTTCTTCGCTGTCTGCAGGCTGACCGAGATAGGTCTCCACCGTTATCAGTGATCGTGAGGTGTGACCCACGAGGGAGCGTAGGTTCCACTCCCCCAGTCCAGGTCCGTCCCAGCGGTCCTGCGGAATCCGGCGTACCAACTCGGCGAAGATCTGTGCCGCCTCAGCAAATGTGTCTCGCACATTGAGCTCGCCCCAGGCTCTAGTCATAGTGACCCCTTTTGATTGCTCCGCTCGGCTACCGCTCGCTGTATCCAATGCTCGCTTCGCTCGCTGCGATGTTCGCCGGAGAGCCGCCGTCTTCGTCGGTCCGACGAAACGATGTGTTGGAGAGTCAGCTCTGTTTCGGCGCGTTTCGTCGGCTCCTCCTGCAGATCGGCGGCGCGAACATCGCGGGCGCGGATCGCGCCTTGGAGCACGCCTACTTCGTCCCACAGCTCGCCGCTGGGGCTGGTGCTCGCTTCGCTCGCGCGATTTGATCGGTCGTTCGAGGACGAAAAGCATGTCCCCTCACTCCTCCTCAGCACGGCGCGTGGCGCGATCCGGTTTGATTGCTCGGTCAATCCCAGCGCTAGACCGCGACGGCAGCGTACGCGGCACGCAGCAGGTCCTCGCTCGGGGACGCGAGGATCTCCGCGCTGGCCAACCCTTTCAAGATCACAAATCGCAGCGTCGCGCCGCGGGCCTTCTTGTCGAGTGCCATGGTGCGCAACAAGTCATCGAATGCGTCAGCCGGGTAACTCGTCGGCAAACCAACGCGCGACAGCACGTCGCGATGCCGGGCAGCCGTCTGTTGATCAAGTCGGCCGGCGAGCCTGGAGAGCTCTGCGGCAAAGACCATACCGACGCTGACCGCGTCGCCGTGTCGCCAGGCGAAATGCTCCCGACGCTCGATGGCGTGGCCAATGGTGTGGCCGTAGTTCAACAGCTCACGGCCCACCGATGACCCTGTCGAGGTGGCCTCGCGAAAATCGGCACTGACGACTCGTGCCTTGACCGAAACCGCCCGCTCAACCAGCTCGCGAAGCATGGGCGAATCATTGCGCACGGCCGAGTCTGGATCAGATTCGATCATGGTCAAGATCGCCGGGTCTGCGATGAAGCCGCATTTGATCACCTCAGCAAGGCCGGCAACCAGGTCGGCGCTGGGCAACGTGGCAAGCGCGGCAAGATCACAAACTACGCCCACCGGCTCGTAGAAGCAGCCGACGAGATTCTTGCCTTCAGCGGTGTTGATCCCCGTCTTGCCGCCGACCGCGGCGTCGACCATGCCGAGCAGCGTCGTCGGGACCATGACTAGCCGTACGCCCCGCAACCAGGTCGCCGCCACGAATCCGGCTAGGTCGGTTGTCGCACCGCCGCCGAGGCCGACGACCGCGTCCGAGCGGGTAAAGCCGGCGTTGCCCAGAATCGACCAGCAGCGTTCGGCCACGGCGACGGTCTTCGCAGCCTCGGCGTCGGGCACATCGATGCGAATCGGCCGCATTCCGGCACTGCTGAGCAGGTGAACCAAGCTTTCCGCCGATTTGATCATCGTCGGTGGATGCAGCAACGCGACCCGGTGCACGCCTGGACCGAGCAGGTTCGGCACCTCATCCAGCAGGTCGGATCCGACGAGCACCTGATACGGCCGCTCTGCCGTGACAGGTATCCGGGCCGGCTCAGCGCTGGGATACATGCGCGTTCATGATCATCTCAACGATGTCGGCAGGTGTCGTGTCGTCGGTGTCGATGACCTCGGTTCCCACCTCTCGATAGAGCGCAGCCCGCTCGTCGAGCAGCTTCCGTAACTGACTGCGTACGTTGCCGAGGAGCAGCGGCCGGGCAGTATCGAGCCCAACACGCTTCACCGACTGAGCTAGGCCGACCTTCAGCCAGATCACTCGATGATCACGTAGTGCAGCCCGCGTGGTTGGTGACAGCACAGCTCCGCCGCCGAGCGACAACACACCAGGCCGCCTGAGAAGCTCGGCTGTAGTGCGCGCTTCCAGCGCCCGGAATGCCGGCTCTCCGTCCTCGACGAAGATGTCGGCGATCGACTTTCCGCTCCGCTCGACGATCACCGCATCGACATCGTGAAAGGCCACGTCCAACCGTTCGGCAAGTAGTGCTCCGACGGTGCTTTTTCCGGAACCAGGCGCACCGACAAGCACAATCGGCCCTTCGGCAGGCTCAGGACGCTCTTCGACAGGCTGAGGGGAGATCTCGGGCTGGATACTCACGACTGAGATCGGATCTGAAGTCCGCGATCAGCAACCTGCTTGAGATAGTTCTCGCAGTTGCGCCGGGTCTCCGCGACAGAGTCGCCGCCGAACTTCTCCATGGCCGCGTTGGCCAAGACCAGTGCGACCATGGCTTCAGCGACTACGCCGGCCGCCGGTACCGCGCACACATCCGAGCGCTGGTGATGCGCCACCGCCGCCTCGCCCGTTGCGACGTCGACGGTGCGAAGTGCGCGCGGCACCGTCGAAATTGGCTTCATCGCCGCGCGTACGCGCAGCACCTCACCGGTGCTCATGCCGCCTTCCGTGCCACCCGACCGATGAGACGCCCGCGCGATCCCTCCGTCTCCGGGCACGATCTCGTCGTGTGCAGTGCTGCCTCGGCTGCGCGCCAGCTCGAATCCGTCACCGATCTCGACACCTTTGATGGCCTGGATTCCCATCAGCGCGCCGGCCAGCTGGGCATCCAAGCGGCGATCCCAGTGAACGTGTGAGCCCAGACCGGGCGGCAGGCCCCAGACAACGACCTCGACGACACCGCCGAGTGTGTCTCCCTCTTTCTGTGCGCGCTCCACCTCGGCGACCATCTCAGCGCTTCCGGCGGGGTCGAAGCAGCGAACCGGGTCCTCATCGATGGCGGCCAGATCGGTGGCGCTGGGAATCACACTGGCAGGCGCCCGGGCTGTGCCGAGCTCGACCACATGACTCAGCAGGCTGACACCCAGCGCTTGCTGCAAGAACGCGCACGCCACCCGGCCAAGCGCCACTCTTGCCGCGGTCTCCCGAGCGCTGGCCCGTTCCAAGATCGGTCGCGACTCCTCGAAGTCGTACTTCTGCATGCCAACAAGGTCGGCGTGGCCGGGGCGCGGTCGAGTGAGGGGCGCGTTGCGTGCCTGCCCCTCGAGCTCTGCCGGCGGTACCGGATCGGCCGCCATGATTGTTTCCCACTTGGGCCACTCACTGTTCGCTACCTGAATCGCGATGGGGCCGCCTTGGGTCTGGCCGTGCCTGATGCCGCCCAAGATCGTGACGGCATCAGCCTCGAACTTCATCCGGGCGCCGCGGCCAAAGCCGAGCCGGCGACGAGCAAGGGCATCAGCGATGTCGCCGCTGGTAATGGACACATGAGCGGGCAGTCCTTCGAGGATTGCCACTAGTGCCGGACCGTGCGACTCGCCGGCCGTCAGCCATCTGAGCATGATCAGAAGTCTGGCACGGGCTGCTGGTCGCGCTGTTCGGATTCCAGGGCGGCGTACAGGACTTCGGCGGGAACAGAGTGCCCGGTCATTAGCTCGATCTGCAGCAGCGCCTGGCCGATCAGCAGATCGCGGCCGCTGACCACCGTGCAGCCGGCATGCAGAGCGGTCGTTGCGAGGACCGTGGGCCATGGATCGTAGATGGCGTCAACGATCACCGGCGCACTCTCGGATACGGCATCGGCAATCGAGTCAGCCGCTCCGGAAACCACGGTGGAAACGGCAAGGTCCGCCTCAGGGAGTGTGCTTGACCATGGCCTGATGTCCAGCGTTACGCCCAGTCGGCGACCGAGCGTGCGGAGCGGCTCGGCCCGGGCCGGCGTACGCGCCACAACGGTTATCTGCTGCGCGCCAAGTTCGTTGGCGGCAAGGAGGGCAGCCCTTGCTGTCGCCCCTGCGCCCAAGATGATCACGCTTGGCAGTGGCGCTGCGGTCGCCTGGCGAACCGCCCAAGTCAGGCCCCCAACGTCGGTGTTGTAGACCTGACGTTTGCCGCCTTCCAAGATCAGCGTGTTGCCTGCCACCGCTAGCCGAGCCAGCGGGTCGACCTCACCGAGCTCGAGCACGGATACTTTCAGCGGCATAGTCAGACTGAGCCCGCGCCAGGATGCATCCAGACTGTCCACGAAGGAAGGCAAGCCCTGCTCATCGACCTCGATCCGTTGGTAGCTCCAGTTCAGGCCGACATGGGCGTACGCCGCGCGGTGCAGAGCCGGTGAAAGCGAATGCTCGATCGGCGAGCCGAGAACCGCGCAGCGACGAATGCCGTCTCTCAAGCCGAGCTCAGGTGTCACAGCGCCCAGGATGTGACTGACACCAGCTCTGGAACTCCTGCCGGATCTTCTCGAAGTCGGCCTGGTTATCGGCGAACTTCGTCTCACCGGTATCGAAGTTCACCGTAACAAAATAGAGCCATTTACCCTTCTCAGGTTTTGCCGCCGCCTCCAATGCGGCCTTACCGGGGGCCGAGATAGGCCCGGGCGGCAATCCCTTGTAGCGGTAGGTGTTGTACCTCGACTTGCTCTTGCGATCCTGCTTAGTGGTTGTGTTGGTCTTGAGGTTCTCGGCGTAGATCACCGTCGAGTCCAGACCGAGCTTCATCCCCTTGTCGAGGCGGTTGTAAAGCACCTGCGCCACCTTCGCTCGGTACTCCTCCCTGTTCACCTCGCGTTCGATGATGCTGGCCACAGTGAGCACCTCGTACGGTGATCGCTTGATCTTCTTCGCCGCAGGTTCAAACTCGATCTCGCGCGTCACGGACTTGTACTGGCCCACCATCTGCTTCAGGATCGAGGTCGACGTGGAATCGGAGGTCAGCTCGTAGGTGTCAGGAAAGAGGAAGCCCTCGGGTCGACTCTTGGCGTATTTGGGCAGCTTGAGGGCCTTCGGTTTTTCCAAGGCTTTTTCGTATGACGACTTCTTGATCTTGGTGCGCTTTGCCAGCGCATTTACCTGGGCACTGAGCCGCATGCCCTCCGGAATAGTGAACTGCAAGCGGATTTTGGAGCTGCCCGGATTGATCAGCAGTCGGAGCGCGTCGATGGCCTGCATCTGAGTCCGCAGCAGGTACCGGCCGGCCTGAACGCTGGTCGCCCGCTCTTCTGAGCGCACCGCTCTATCCCAGGCTTTCCTCGACTTGACGACATCTTTCTCGACGAGGATTCCACCGATCACGTCCAACGAGGCACCCTCCGGAACGTCGACGAGGATTTTGGCGTTGCCCGGTCCGGGATAGTCGGGGATCTCACCGAAGGTGGACAGGAAAGTGCTGGCTTTGTCCCAGACGAAGAAGCCGCCGAACAGCAGCACAGCGGCGGCCACCAGAACGGCGACGCAACCCTTGCCAGTCCGGATCATCTCCTTGGTCTGGTTCGGCGGCACCTCTGGGTCGAGCATCGATGACACGCTGGATGATCTCCCTCAGGTCTACAGCGGCCTCTCCTGCCACGAGCCGCCAGGGAGGTCCGGCCCGTCAATGACAGTGCCGCCAGGAGCTGATACTAACTCTCCCGGAGCCTCACCCTTGGATTGTTCGAACGCCAAAGCCTGTTCAAGGATCGCGACAGCGGCTGCTGCGTCGATCAACTTCCGTTGCTCCTTGACTCGCTTGCCACCCTCGGAGAGCCGCCGCGAGGCGGTAATTGTCGTAAGTCGCTCATCCACCAGCCGCACCGGCACGCCGGTCGCCCCTGCCAGCTGGGCCGCGCGCTCCCGTGCCTTACGCGCCGCCGGCCCTTCACGTCCACTCAAGCTCCGCGGAAACCCGACCAGCACCTCGATCGGCTCATACTCATTGATCACCTTGACCAGCTCATCGATCTCGGCTTCGCCCGCCGGAACCGTGCTTACCGGATACGCGAGCACGGCGTCACGGTCACATCCCGCAACGCCAATCCGCGCGTCGCCCCAATCGAGGGCCAGACGTACGCCCTGTCGCATGTGCCGTCGATCCCCTTTATGTCTTGCGTTGAGTGCTCTGACAACCAAGTGCTGGCAAACGACATCCGGCGCGGCGCGAAGACTGCAATTCGCCAGCACTTACCGGGCGTGTTGCGGAAGTCAGGATGACTGCACTGTGCGGCCGATGGCGTACTCCACCGCTTTGAGGGCGTCTTCGGCGCGTGCACCATCGGTGCCGCCTCCCTGGGCGATGTCGGGCTTGCCCCCACCGCGACCGCCAAGTGTCTCGGCCGCGACGCGTACCAGCTCGCCCGCGTCAAGTCCGCGATCACGGGCACGCTGAGTCGTCACAATCACCACGCTCGGCTTGTCGACTGATCCGCCGACGACCGCGACAACAGCCGGTGTGTCCTGCACGCGATTACGGAGCTCGAGTGCCAGCGTGCGCAGGTCGTTGCCAGCGACACCGTCGGCACGGTGGGCGATGTAGCCAACGCCCCACATGTCGTGGCTCTTCGCCAGGATGCTTGACACGTCTGACAACACGGTCTGGCTCTTCAGGTCCGCGATCTGCTTTTCGGCTGCCTTGAGCTGCGCAAGGAGCTTGTTGATCCGATCGGGCAGCTGCTCGGGCTGCACCTTGAGCGCATCGCTGAGGCCCATGACCAGGGATCGTTCCTTTGCCAGATAGCGGAACGCCTCAATGCCGACAAACGCTTCAACGCGACGAACGCCTGATCCGACACTCGATTCGCCGGTGAGCGTGACCAGCCCGATCTGAGAGGTGTGCTGCACGTGGGTGCCGCCGCACAGCTCCCGTGACCAGGGACCACCCATCTCGACGACCCGTACCGCCTGTTCGTCGTAGGTTTCGCCAAACAATGCCAGCGCACCGATCTCACGCGCCTTGGTCAGCGGCATGATTGTCGCGCTGACATTCAGATCCTTACGAATCGCCTGATTCGCCGCCTCCTCGACATCGGCACGCACCTGCTGGCTGAGACCGCTCTGCCAGGCGAAGTCGAGTCGCAGATAGCCCGGCTTGTTGTACGAGCCGCTCTGCAACGCAGTCGGGCCAAGTACCTGCCGAAGCGCAGCATGCATGACATGCGTACCGGAGTGGGCCTGGCACGCTCCGATCCGCCACTCACCGTCAACCGCCGCCAGCACGTGTGCACCGCTCAACAGCTCACCTTGCTTGACCCGTACCCGATGCACGATCAAGCCCTTTACGGGACGCTGCACGTCGACGACTTCAAGTTCGACGCCATCACCGAGGATCCGGCCGGCGTCGGAGTCCTGACCGCCCGACTCGGCGTAGAACGGCGTCTGTTCCAAGACCACCTCGACCACGTCGCCCTCTTCGGCAGCCTCAGCCAGCACCCCGTCCACGACAATGCCGCGAACCTTGGACTCGGTGCTGAGCTCGGTGTAGCCGGTGAAGGGCGTCGGCCCAGCGGCCCGCAGGTCACGGTAGATCTCTACCGCCTGAGCACCGGCCTTCTTGGCTTTCGCGTCCGCCTTGGCGCGATCCTTCTGCTCCTGCATCAACCGCCGGAAGCCAGCTTCATCGACGCTCAGGCCCTGTTCGTCGGCCATCTCCAGGGTGAGGTCGATCGGGAATCCGTAGGTGTCGTGCAGCTGGAAGGCCCGCTCACTGCTCAGCACGGGCTGATGCTGGCTTTTGGCGTCGGCGACCGCGAGGTCGAAGATCTGTGTGCCCGTGGCCAATGTCCGCCGGAACGCGTCCTCTTCGGCGTACGCGATCTGCGAGATGCGTGGCCAGTCGGATGCAACGTCGGGATAGGACTCTGCCATCAAGTCGCGACTGATCGGCAAGAGCTCAGGAAACACCGGGTCCATGACACCCAGCAACCGCATCGCCCGTACCACTCGGCGCAGCAGCCGGCGCAGTACATAGCCGCGCGCCTCGTTGCCCGGGGTAACGCCGTCAGTGATCAACATCAGCCCGGATCGAATGTGGTCGCCGACTACCCGCAGCCGCACATCGTCCTCGTCGCGGTCGCCGTAGCGCTTGCCCGCCAGCTGTGCAGCATGGTCGATCACCGGGTAGACCTGGTCGATCTCGTAAAGGTTGTCTACGCCCTGCAGCAGGTAGGCGACGCGCTCCAGACCCATGCCGGTGTCAATGTTCTTACGCGGCAGTGGTCGCGCGACATCGAAGTCGTCCTTCTTTCGGACGGCCGACAGCTCCTCCTGCATGAAGACCAAGTTCCAGATCTCCAGGAACCGATCCTCATCGACGATGGGACCGCCGTCCGGGCCGTATTCGGGCCCGCGGTCGATATAGATCTCACTGCAGGGCCCACCGGGTCCGGGGACCCCCATGTGCCAGTAGTTGTCCAGCAGCCCCCGTCGCTGAATCCGCTCCGGTGAAAGCCCGGCGATGCTCTGCCACAGAGCCGCCGCCTCGTCATCGGAGTGAAGGACGGTGACCCAGATCTTGTACGGATCGAACCCATACCCGCCGCTTTCCTGCGAGCCCGTCACCAGATCCCAGGCGAACCGGATGGCCTCGGCCTTGAAGTAGTCGCCGAAGGAGAAATTGCCATTCATCTGGAAGAACGTGGCATGCCGGGTCGTCTTGCCGACCTCGTCGATGTCCAGGGTCCGGACGCATTTCTGGACGCTCGTTGCACGGTCGAATGGCGGAGTCTCGGCACCGGTGAAATATCGCTTGAACTGAACCATGCCGGCGTTGACGAACAACAGCGTTGGGTCGTTGTAGAGCAGAGGCGCGGATGGCACCACTTCATGACCACGAGCGGCGAAGAAATCCAGGAAGCGGCGCCGAATCTCGGCGGTTTTCATGAGGTGTTCCTTGTGGCTAGCGAGGAGATTGGTCGTCCGGCATGTTGAGCGTCTCGCGGAGTTCCGTTTCGCGCTCGGCCATGCCAGCTCGTAGCCGGTCGACAAAGTTGCGAGCAGACTCGCTCACGCCGCTCGCCGAATCCGCGACACGCTGACCGATGGCCTCCGGCCTCGCCTTCTTCAGGTACTGCCGGATCTTCATGTAAACGAAGATCGCGACGCCAGCGCCGATAAGAAACCAGAACAAGCGTCGGACCATCATGCGCTCCGCTTGGCCTTGCGGCGCGAGCCATTGCCCTTGATGGCCTTCCGTACGCCGTAGCTGAACGCCGCGGTCTTGACGAGCGGCCCGCCGAGGGTAGCCGAGAACAACTGAGTCATCTGCGCAGCGTTCTCGGTCACGACAGTCGCGTTGCGGCTGACCTTGGCGGCATCCTCAGTGACAACGCTCAGTTTGACGAGCTCCTCGTTGGTCGCGCGTACGGTGCCGCGCAGCTCAGTCAGAATTGGGACCGACTCGTGGCCGATGTCACGCACCGCTAGCCGAAGCTCCTCCAGCACTCGCCCGAGCTTGAGCAGCGGCACGGCCGCAACTGCTACCAAGGCAACGAACGCCACGGCAGCGATCAGACCTGCGATCTCCCCTCCGGACATTGGATTTCCTTCTCGTTGTTCGACAGCTGTGAAGCGCCCGCGCGCTGTGACTATGTGACCTTACCCTGCTGGGGCACCCGTGATTCTGGCATTCCGCTCGCATACCTGCCTGGAGCCGTCGTGGCACCCCAGACTCTAGTCATCAGAGCGGCCAAGGAGTTCCTCGATGCGCGCCAGCCGCGTCACCAAGGCTGCCTCGGCACCATGTTCTGTCGGAATGTAGTACCGCGCATCGGCCAGCTCCTCGGGGAGGTACTGCTGGGCCGCGATACCGTGTGGCTCGTCGTGGGCGTACGCGTACTCCTGCCCGTGCCCAAGACGCTTGGCGCCTGGGTAATGCGCGTCGCGCAGATGGGCTGGCACCAGGCCGATCCTGCCGGCGTTGACGTCGCCAAGTGCGGCGTCGACAGCCTTGATCACCGCATTCGATTTCGGCGCAAGCGCAAGTGCGATGACGGCTTGAGCCAGGTTGATCCGGCCCTCTGGCATTCCAATGAACTCAACGGCATGTGCAGCCGCGACTGCTGTCTGCAACGCCGTCGGGTCGGCCAGCCCGATGTCTTCCGAGGCCAAGATCACCAGTCGCCGGGCGATGAAGCGCGGATCCTCTCCGGCGGCGACCATTCGCGCCAGATAGTGCAGCGCCGCCTGAACGTCCGACCCTCGAATGGACTTGATGAAGGCGCTGATCACGTCGTAGTGCTGATCGCCTGCCCGGTCGTAACGCACCGCTGCCTTGTCCACCGCACGCTCAACCAGGTCAGTGGTGATTATGGTCTGCTGAACGGCAGCCGCGCCGGCCGCAGCCTCTTCCAGGAACGTCAGCGCACGCCGGGCATCAGCGCCGGCAAGCCGGATGATCATGTCCCTGGCTTCAGAGTCCAGCTGGTAAACGCCGGCAAGGCCGCGCTCCTCACTCAGCGCGCGATCGAGGAGGGTCGTGATGTCGTCATCGGTGAGCGGCTTCAGCGTCAGCAACAAGGATCGGGAGAGCAGCGGCGAGATGACTGAAAAACTCGGATTCTCGGTCGTAGCTGCGATGAGTGTGACCAATCGATTCTCCACCGCCGGCAGCAGCACGTCTTGCTGAGTCTTCGAGAAGCGATGCACCTCGTCGATGAACAACACCGTTTGCCGGGCCGTACGCAAGTCTCGTCTGGCCTGGTCGAGCACCGCCCGGACCTCTTTGACGCCGGCCGTGACAGCTGACAGTTCGACGAACCTGGAATCGCTCTGTTGGGAGACGACTGCAGCGATAGTGGTTTTGCCAACTCCCGGCGGTCCCCAAAGAAACACCGACATAGGTTCGCCGGCGGCCAACCTGCGAAGCGGCGACCCAGGTGCCATTAGATGATCTTGACCGACAATCTCCTCAAGTGTCCGAGGCCGCATCCGCACAGCGAGTGGCAGCCCGGCGCGGTCGGCGTCGGCCAGACTGCCGCTGGACATGGCCGTCGGACCGCCGACGGTGCCGCCGAAGAGATCCTCACTCATCGGCAGAGATCCTACGGACACCCTCCGAACCCGGCGAGGCGAGAGCATGATGCGGATCATGAACGAGAACGAAGTCCGAGCCTTATACGACAGACTGATCGCCGGATGGAACAGCCACGATGCTGAGGCAATGGCCGCGCCGTTCGCCGAGGACGGTGTGATCATCGGATTCGATGGCAGTGTGAGCTCGGGCAGGCAGCGCATCAGCGCTGAGATGGCCAGCATCTTCGCCGACCACAAAACTGGACGCTATGCCGTCAAGGTGAACTCGGTACGTGGGCTGGGGTCACGAGCCGTGATCTTGCGAGCCATTGCCGGACTCGTTCCTCCGGGCCAGAGTGCCATCAACTCCAAGACCAACTCTCACCAGACCGTCATCGCCGAAGAGCAGGACGGCCAGTGGAGGATCGCGCTGTTTCAGAACACTCCCGCGCAGTTTCATGGCCGCCCGGAACTGGTCGAGGAGATGACTCGAGAGCTTCAGGCCGTCGCTGATTCGTGACAGCTCCCTGAAAACACATCACCAGTAATCGGAAATCGGCCTTTATAGCCGGGCCAGCGCTCACTGGTGATGCGAAACCAGGAAATCCGAAAAGGATGCTCGCGTCCTAGGCGGTGACCGGATGGTTGGACTGGAATAGGTTGTTGGGGTCGTAGCGCTGCTTGACCTCACGAAGGCGACTGAGAACATCAGGCGGAAAGATCTTCGTTATATCGAAGCTCTCCTCAACGAAGTTGAAGTAGCGGCCCGCGTCATAGGGCTCGAGCGCGGCCTTGAAGGCGCCTAGCCAGGCCCGGTTTGGCGCCATGGCTTCAGGCATGGGGACGAAGCCGACTCCGAAGGCGATGAAGGTTCCCGGCAAGGTGGCGAGCGCTCCCGCTCCCTCGGACGCACGTGACAGCGCGCCACCGCCGTGCCGCAACTCGACAGAGGCCAGTTGCGAGCCTGACCCTGCGCCGACCGCATCGACTAGCGATTCAATTGCCTCGGCCGGCAGTTCATGGGTCAGTAGCGCCTCGCTGGTATAGGGCACAGGCACCGGCGGGTCCATATGCAGCTCTTCAATCCCGCCAGGGGGCTGAGTCTGGACCGTATCGATGTCGGCGCTGCCCAACTTGCGTAGCGGTGCCACCAGCTCCTCGCCGTCTGCAGGGTCACCGCAATAGATCACCTCAACCACGGCGAATGATTTGCCGCGCATCGGCTCTGGCACCTCGGGCACCGGGGGAAAGTTCATCAGCCGACCGACCGAGGTCATCTCCTCTGGCACGCCAGCCGTCCATTCACGCCATCCCTGCAGCACCTCGCTTGCTTGTTCTGCCGGGAACAAGAGGGCGCCCGCGAAGATCTCGGACAACGGCAGCAGCTCGAACTCCAACGCTGTGACGACACCGAAGCTGCCACCGCCGCCACGCAGCGCCCAGAACAGATCGGGCTCGTTCTCTGCGTCGACTCGAAGTTGTTCGCCGCCGGCAGTGACCACTTCAACTGCGGTCACCCGATTACAAGCGAGGCCGTGTTTGCGTGCATAGAAGCTATGGCCGCCACCGAGCGTGTAGCCGGCGATTCCGACATTCGGGGCGGAGCCATGCAGTGCGGCAAGGCCCTGCTCCGATGCCTGAGAGACAAGATCACCCCAGAGTGTTCCGGCACCAACCCGTGCCGTGCGGGCATCGGCATCGATCTGAACGCCGCCCAGACCCGCCGTACGCACCAGCACGGTGTTGGCGAGCGAGCCAAGCGGCGCCGCGTTGTGTCCGGTGCGTTGCGCCGCGACGCGTCTACCGTCGGCGGCTGCGGAACGGACCACATCGCTGACGTCGTCAGCGCTGCGCGGCAACGCTATCCCCGCCGGTTGCTGGTCAACCAGGATGTTGAACGCCAAGCGCTCCAGATTCCAGTTCGTGTCCTGAGCAGTCAGCAGCGTCGCGGCCATGCCTACGCTCCCTATAGGTGTGCCGATTCGGTCCGATCCTGAATTTACTCACACCCACAAGATGTGGCGATCAAAAATGTGTTACGAAACCAGCACCGGCGTCAGATCTCCGGCTGAACGTCGATTCCAGCCTCTTTGCGCTGCTCCGGAGTGATTGGTGCCGGAGCGTCTGTGAGCGGGTCTACGCCACCGCCCGTCTTAGGAAAGGCAATGACGTCGCGGATGGAGTCGGTTCCCGACAGCAGGGCACATATCCGATCCCATCCGAACGCGATCCCACCATGCGGCGGCGGACCGTAGTTGAACGCCTCCAACAGGAAGCCGAACTTCTCCTGGGCCTCCTCCTTCGGCAACCCCATCACGGCGAACACCCGCTCTTGGATGTCCCTGCGATGGATACGGATGGAGCCGCCGCCGATCTCGTTGCCGTTGCAGACAATGTCGTAGGCGTACGCCAGCGCTGAGCCGGGGTCGGTGTCGAAGGTCTCGAGATTTTGTGGAGCGGTAAAGGCATGGTGTACCGCGGTCCAAGCGCCTGCTCCAACGGTGACATCACCAGCCGCCAACGCAACAGTCGCCGGCTCGAAAAGCGGGGCATCGACTACCCAGCAGAAGGCCCAGCCGTTCTCATCGATCAGCCCGAGACGTCGGCCAATCTCCAGCCGAGTGGCCCCAAGCAGCGACTGTGCCAAGGCGCGCGGACCGGCCGCAAGGAATATGCAGTCTCCCGGTGTGGCACCGACCTCAGCAGCAAGCCCAGAACGCTCGGAGTCAGAAAGGTTCTTCGCGACCGGTCCGGCAAGCTCGCCATCTTCCCCAACTAGGACGTACGCCAAGCCGCGATGCCCGCGCTGCCGAGCAAACTCCTGCCACGCATCCAGCTGCCTACGCGGTTGGTTGGCACCTCCGGGCATTACCACCGCACCGACGTAGTCAGCCTGAAAGACCCGGAAGGAGGTGTGTGCAAAATGGTCAGTCAACTCAACGATTTCTTGCCCGAACCGCAGGTCCGGCTTGTCGGTGCCAAAGCGGTTCATGGCTTCGGAGTACGACAGCCGCAGCAGCGGAGTCTGCACCTGGACACCGATCAAGCGCCAAATGGCGGTAATCAACGCCTCGGTCAGCTCGATCACGTCGTCCTGATCGACAAAACTCATCTCGACGTCTAGCTGGGTGAATTCCGGCTGACGATCTGCCCGGAAGTCCTCATCGCGGTAGCAGCGTGCAATCTGGAAGTACCGCTCCATACCACCGACCATGAGCAGCTGCTTGAACAACTGCGGGCTCTGCGGCAACGCATACCAGGAGCCTGGCTTGAGGCGCGCCGGAACCAGGAAGTCCCGCGCCCCCTCCGGAGTGGACCGGGTCAAGGTCGGCGTCTCGATCTCGACGAATTCGCGTTCGGCAAGCAGCATACGAGCAACTCGATTGACTTCGCTGCGTAACCGAATGGCCGCCGCCGGTCCTGGGCGTCGCAGATCAAGGTAGCGGTATTTGAGCCTGATCTCCTCGCCCACATTCACACGCTCGTCTATCTGAAAGGGCAAGGTTGCTGACGGACTAAGCACCTCGAGCGTGCTTGCGACGACCTCGACAGCGCCTGTCGGCAGCTCCGCGTTCGCGTTTCCCTCCGGGCGCAGCTCGACATCCCCACTAACCGAAATGCAGTACTCGTTTCGCAGATCATGCGCGCCGGACGCAGCCAGCATCTCGTCACGCACCACCACCTGAACAAGGCCTGACGCATCACGAAGATCAAGAAAAGCGACTCCACCATGATCACGACGGCGAGCTACCCAGCCAGCCAGGGTCACCGGAAGTCCAGCATGCTCGGCACGAAGAGTGCCGGCGCCGTGGGTGCGTATCACGAAGATCGATCTTACGGATCGCGCCACGCGCCGTGTTGAGGAGGAGGGAGGGGAAATGCTTTCCGTCCCCGAGCGACACCAACAAATTGCGCGAGCGCAGCGAGCACCAGCCCCAGCGGCGAGCTGTGGGACACCAACAAATTGCGCGAGCGCAGCGAGCACCAGCCCCAGCGGCGAGCTGTGGGACGAAATAGGCGCGCTTCAAGGCGCGATCCGCGCCCGCGATGTTCGCGCCGCCGATCTGCAGTATGAGCCGACGAAACGCCCCGAGAAGAGAGATCTGATTCTGCGACATGATCGTTTCGTCGGATCCGACGAAGACGGCGGCTCCCCAGCGAACATTGCAGCGAGCGGAGCGAGCAATTGGACAGAGCGAGCGCAGCGAGTGGAGCAATCGATATCGGCGAGCCGCCTAGGACCAGTAATGGTTTTCCTAACCACTCGTTGCGAAGCCCGAAACGTTTGTGTTCCACCGCAACGCAACCCAGACTTACCAAATGAACAGGCTCGCGCTGCGCCTGCTCGTTTTGCTGGCCTCGGTACTGCTCGGCACCTGCGCCGCGCTTGTCGATGCCAGGCCAGCGTTCGCCTGTAGTTGCGCCGGCATCTCGACCAGGCGGGCTACCCAGGAAGCAGACGCCGTCTTCCGTGGCAGCGTGATCGGCAAGGAGATCGTTGGCCGGGGCGATGCGGCTCGCACCGACATCCGCTTCAGTGTGGATCGGGTGTACAAGGGCGTCGTTTATCAAGAGCAGGTTGTGGCGTCCCGGCATGACACGGATGCCTGTGGCTTGGACCCGGAGGTGGGCAGCACCTGGGTGATCTTCGCAATCGAAAGCATCGAGGGCGAGGGTAATCGAGCCGTCAACCGGCTTACCACCACGCTATGCAGCGGCAACTTGCCCAGCGGCACGGTACCGTCCACTCTTGGCCGACCCACAGCACCGCTGCCTGGAGCTTCCGATCGGGAGGAGAGATCCACCAATGCCGATCGGATCGTGACTCAGGGGCTCGCTGTTACTGGAATTGCCGTGCTCTGCCTCGGTGCCATCACAGTGATCGGCGTCGCCGTGCTTTGGCGGCCTGGCCGCTCCCGCTGATCTCAAGGGCGAAATGCCGAACCGGTTTTCTGCAAGGCCCCCTCGGTAACCGGAAGCGCTCCCCGGCGAACCGCCTTTACTAGCTCTGCATGGTCGGCCTCGGTCTGGTCGGCGTATGCCCGGGCAAACGTCGCCAGAGCCTTATCCACCTTGTCGCTCCGTCCGGCATAGCCGGCAATCATGGAAGCGCCACTGGTGCGAGCATGGCCCTTCGCCAGTAGGTGACCCACGATGCCCGCGTAGTCGGTGAGCGCAGCCGCATCGATGGCATCCAACGGGATGGTGCCCTTCATATTGCGGAACTGACGGACGTAGTACTGCAAGTCACCGATCGTGGTCCAGCCGAGCAGCGGGTCGCTCACGGTCTGCAGTGCCTGCTGGTATTCCACGACCCGCTGTCCCTGATGTTCATGCCAGGCAGAGTCACCGTGCACATAGCGGGCGAGGACTGATCGCCGCGCTTGCTTGAGCTGGAGGAAGATAACGTCGTCAGGACTGCTCCCTTCCAGCAGTGCCACGTAGGCTCGCAACCCAACGCTCCCGACGCCGACCACCTTGTGCGCGACGTCGATAACGGTGTAGCCGCCGATGACGCGGCGCCAGTGCGGTGCCAGTGTGTGCAGGTAGTCGTCCAGCGATTCTGCGACCGCTTCTGAGTCCTGGGCGCTCAGCCGGGTGATCAGCGGCGGCTCTTCTACGATGTGTCGCCCACCATCTCGCTCCACGGTAAAGCGCGGCAGCGCACGATCGCTGGTTCGGGAGCGCGCGCGCTTAACCGACCGCTCGATTTCCTCGCGAAGCGACTTTTCGTTGGCCGTCTCGTGGAGCCGGCCAACGTCCAGGCGGTTGTAGCTGCGCATCAGCAGCGGCTGCTCAGCCAGGAACCGAACCTCATTGCGGTACGCCGCCACGCATGCCAAAACCGCGGACCGGCACTGGTTCTCCGATGACCCGTTCTCGCGCCCCGCGACCCAGATACTGGCGACCAACCTCCGCAAATCCCATTCCCAGCTCCCTGGATGCGCCTCATCGAAATCGTTCAAGTCGATGACCAGCTCACCTTCGGGTGAGGCATAGAAGCCGAAGTTGCCCAGGTGTGAGTCTCCGCAGACGACTGGATTGATGCCGGTCGCAGGGAGCCGAGCAACATCATCGGCCATCACAATCGCAGTGCCGCGCAGGAATCCGTACGGCGAGGCCACCATCCGCGCGACGCGGATGGGAATCAGCCAATCGAGCCGGCCTTGGTGCGATTCCTTGATCAACTCGACCGGGTCGGGCCGGTCGTCGGAAGGCCGCCAGATGCTCAGGCTCTTGCGTGGCACCTCGCGCCGCAGCGCCCGGCCCATTTGATACCGCTCCGCACGGGTGCTGGGTCGCTTACGGACGGAGGCGTAGACCTCGCTGTCCGCTGATGCGAGAACCCGATGGCCGGACGATCGAACGGTCACCATCACTCCTCCTTGGCTGAACTCCACGTACCCTATCGAGCAGGTTCGCACTCAACCAGTGATCGTCAGCTGTAGTTCCTTGCCAGCAAAGCTAGCCAGCTCACCGGCCGCAGCCTCGACCAGCGACCTGGACTGTGCCACGACTCCTGGAGCCAAACTGATCTCCATGATCATCTTCGAGCCTTTGACGGTACGCCGCCAGAGCCCGACATTCGTCTCCGAGACAATCACGCAGCCGACGAACAGGTCCTGGCCAGGCTGATGCGGATGACCCTCGGCTCGCGGGAAGCTGATCATCGGATAGCTCAAGGTGAGCTCGTCGTAGAGCGGCAGCAACAGCGCACCTGATGAAGGGCCTTGCCGTGGCGCCTGAGGGTCAAACCACAGTTCGACGTCATCAACGGTTGCGCAGTCCAATCGATCCCTGACCGCATCGACGGCTTCGCGACACTGACCGATGGTGAGAGAGGACCAGCGCGCCAAGTCCTGGACACTGGCTGGCCCGTGACCCAGGAAGAACCGATAGGCCAACTCGGCGGCGCCGCCAGTTTTCGCCCTAGCGGCTGACGAACCGGGCGCGCGCTCGTCCAGCAACGCGTAGGTCTGCTGCGCGCCGCGCATCGGCCCGCTGCAGATCAAACCTTCCAGCTCGGCGTTCATGACGATGTAGGCCAGATGGAGGCGTTGGCTGGCAAGGCCGCCGTCGGCCAAGACACCGGCCAGCTCGGCGCGCGTCCGATACCGGCCGCCCCGCAGTTCCTCCATAATCAGCGCCGCGCCACGCTCCAAAGTGGCCGCATCGAGCCCCTCCTGGCGATAGATCGTCTGATTGAGCCGCTGCACGCGCGGGGTGGTCACCCGCAAGATCCAGCGGATGTCCTCAGCAACGACGAAGTGCCAAGTTGGCCGCAGGATGTGCGTTCTCAGGAAGGCTCCCCGATCGAACTCGGCCTGCACGTCGGCTGCCACCAGCCCCGATGTCCGCATGCCCAGCGACCACAACGTGTGCGCATACTCCTGTGACTGCACGCAACCCAGTAAGCGCACGACCTCAGCCGAACTTGGCAGGCCATCACCCGCCAGCGGCTGGGCCGGCAGGCGCTGGGTCGCCAGGCGCCGGCGTAGCACCTCCTGGCGGGCCATAGCTGTCACAATGTCGGGACACTAGCCCAAGTCACCGACACTTGCCTTGGCCGCGCGATCAGCAAAACGTCTTTATCACAAGCTCAAAGAGCCCCGATTTGCGACACACCGCGCCACTTTGCCGATTTCCGCACGACGGCCTTCAGGCTGTCTTAGACTCCCCACGGCAAGGTCCACCGAGACGCGAGGATGCCCCCCTGTATGCCTCAAATCCTGATCAGAGCACACAAGAACCCGTTTAACGTTGCTGACGCCGATACGACGTACCGGCAGAACCTCATTGGCAACAACACGGGGAATCTTGTGTTCAGCCAGGCGGTCTACCGGCTATTGTCCACCGCCGAGGCGGACCTTGAGACTTCCGGGTTGGCGAAGAGCCACCCACGGGTCATCAACTCTCGGTTCGATCACGTTGTGATCCCGCTGGCCAACGCATTCCGGCCGACTTACCTCGAGACGCTCGACGCATTGAGCAATCTCATGGAGCAACTCACCATTCCGGTCACCGTACTGGGCGTCGGTGAGCAAGCTTCACTGAGTGGTGTCTACAAGGGCGCCGACAGCGTCAATCCGGCCGTGACCCGTTTCGTACGCGCGGTACTGGACCGGTCGCCCTCCATTGGAGTGCGCGGCGAACGGACCCGTGACTACCTGAACTCGCTTGGCTTCGGTGACGAGCACGTCAAGGTCATCGGTTGCCCATCGATGTTCATGTACGGACCAGACCTGAAAGTCGAGCAAAAGGTGGAGTCGCTCAGCTACGACTCCCCAATCGCTTTCAACGTCTCACCGTATGTGCCAGAGATGGGCCCGTTGTCCCTCTATGCCGCGGAGCACTTCCCGAACCTGGTCTACATGGCCCAGAACATCCAAACCCTTGAGCTGATGCTGTACGGCAGCTACCCCAAGGGCAAGAAGATGACCGCCATGGTCGGAGCGGGTGCGCCGATCACCCTTGACCATCCGCTCATCCGGTCCGATCGCGTCCGGTTCTTCCTCGACCCGACGACCTGGTTCGAGCACCTAGCTCAGTACGACTTCTCCTTCGGCACCCGGATTCACGGCAACATCGCCGCGCTGCTGGCGGGGACTCCAGCTCTGCTGCTAGCCCATGACTCTCGCACCTTGGAGCTGGCCGAGTACCACGAGATCCCGCATCGCACCATCACCAGCATCGAGCACGACGCTGACGCCATAAGCCTCTACGCCGAATGCGACTGGAACCGGCTCAACAAGGCCCATCCTGATCGTTGGGATACCTTTGCGGCGTTCCTCGAGGACCATCGGCTGACGCATGTCTACCAAGAGGGTGAGGACCCGAGCGCCTTCGACGAACGCCTCGCAGCAACGGAGTTCCCACCGCCAGTGCGCACTCTGATGGGTTTTTCGCCTGAGGAGCTGTACGAAATGCGGCGCACAGTGACCGACCTCGGCCGCGAGCTGCACATCGCCTACAACGACCTCAACGCTGCAGCCCGGGGCAGGAGACCACGCAAGCTACATCAACGCGCCTGGAACAAGATTGATCAGGCGGTACGTAGCCTCAGCATGATGGCCTGATCGCCCGCCGCTATCTGGATGGCAATCAAGCCTGGCTGACAACCTTCGGCTTCAGGTCCTCCCCGCTCGGCATCCACGCATTCGGATCCGCGGCGATCTGCTCACCTGTCCGGATGTCCTTGACCTCTCCTCCGACTACCCCGCCGAACCAGACGTACGGGATACCGCGGCGGTCGGCGTAACGAATCTGACGGCCGAACTTCTCCGCTCGCGGCGCAACCTCGGCCGGGATTCCACGGGCACGTAATCGCTCAGCGACGTCAATGGCTGTCGCTCGGGTCTCCTCGCTGTCAACAGCCACCAGCACTGCTGTCGGCACGGGGCGCGAGGCCCGCAGCATTCCCCGGGCCAGCAGCGGCGCCAGGAGTCGCGTCACGCCGATGGAGAGTCCTACACCGGGATAGGTAATCCGTCCATCACTGGCTAGCGAGTCGTAACGTCCGCCGGATGCGATCGATCCCCACGATTCGAATCCCACAAGCTCGGTCTCATAAACCGTGCCGGTGTAGTAGTCGAGCCCTCGGGCGATCTTGAGGTCAGCGATAAGTCGGCCCGGGACGTAACGGGCGGCGGTTGTCACGACGTCGGTGAGCAACTCCAATCCGTCTGTGAGCTGATCATGCTCCACGCCGAGGCGTCGTACTCGGTCGACGAATGAGTCATCCGCGGAGCGGATCTGGGCGAGCTGCACACAGCGCCGCGCCTGCGACTCGGTGATCTTGGCCTCATTGATCAACTGCTCAACGACCTGATCAGGACCGATCTTGTCGATCTTGTCCACCTGGCGTAGCACGGCCGCAGGATCATCGATGCCTAAGCCCAGATAAAAACCCTGAGCCAGCTTGCGATTGTTCACCCGCATCAGCACCGGCGGCAAGCCAAGATCAACATGGAGCCGTTCCAGAGCCGCCAAGGTCACCAGGGGCAGCTCGACGTCATGATGTGCGGCGAGCGTCTCAGCGTCCACGATGTCGATGTCGGCTTGAGTGAACTCGCGATAGCGGCCCTCCTGCGGACGCTCCCCTCGCCAGACCTTCTGGATCTGGTAGCGACGGAACGGAAAGGCGAGCTGATGGGCGTTCTCCAGCACATAGCGGGCGAACGGCACGGTCAGGTCGAAGTGCAAACCAAGATCAGCTGGTCCGCCCTCACCATGCAGTCGCTGGACGGTGTAAACCTCCTTGTCGATCTCACCTTGCTTGGCCAGGCGGTCCAGCGGCTCTACCGCGCGGGTTTCGATGGAGGCGAAGCCGTACAGTTCGAAGGTCTCACGCAGCCGGTCGAGCACGAACTGTTCGATGATGCGCGCTTCGGGTGTGTACTCCGGAAAGCCGGACAGCGGCTTAGGGCGACTCACACTGCTCCTTGCTGCAAATAGGGGTTGCCGGCGCGCTCCCGAGCCATTGTCGTTTGTGGGCCGTGTCCGGGAAGCACGGCGACCGTGTCCGGCAACGGCAGCACTTTGGTGCGCAGGCTCTTCAGCATGTCGGCCATGTTTCCGCCTGGCAAATCAGTTCTGCCGATCGAGCCGGCGAACAACACATCGCCTGAGAAGACAACGGAATCGATGTCGGGATGCCCCGGGTACGCGGTCTGAAACATGATGGAACCCGGCGTGTGTCCTGGGGCATGGATGGCATGAAACGTCAGACCTGCAATTGATACCTCGGCTTCGTCGGTCAGCTCTCGGACGTCGTCTGGCTCGGTGAAAGCTGCTGAGCTGCCGGTGATGCGCTCCAAGAGGATCCGCGTCTCCTCTCCCATAGCCCGTAATGGGTCGGTGAGCAGCACTCGGTCGTCAGGATGGACCCAGCAGCTTGAGGCGTACGAGCGGCACAAGGGTGTCACCGAAAACATGTGGTCAAGATGGCCGTGAGTCAGCAGGACGGCCACCGGCTTGAGCTGATGCTCTGCGATCAATTCGGCGACACCGGTCGCCGCATCCATCCCCGGATCGATGATGACGCATTCCTCGCCAGGGCTAGTGGCCGCCAGATAGCAGTTGGTTTGCCAAGGCCCAGCAGGAAACGACGCTAGGAGCACACGTTCGAGACTATCGACACAATCGGGCAGGATTGAGCTATGACCGAACGTGCTGGGCCTGAAACCACAGGTCCGGCCGACTTCGGCCGGGTCGATAGCGATGGCACGGTCTACGTCCGGACATCGGCCGGGGAGCGCGCAGTCGGCCAGGTGCCCGGGGTCCCAGCTGATGAGGCCCTGGGGTTCTTCACTCGCCGGTTCGAATCGCTGGAACTGGAGGTTGGGCTGCTGGAGCGGCGAATCGCTACCGGAGCTGTTTCGCCCGATGATGCCGTCGCCTCCATCAACAAGCTTCGCAATGCGATCTCGGAGGCCCGCGCAGTCGGTGATCTGGACCGATTGCAGGCCAGGTTGGAGGCATTGTCTCCGCTGATCGCCGACCAGCGAGCAGCTCGCAGGGCGGAACGAGCCCGCCAGCAGGAGAAGACTCGGGCCGCGAAGGAGCGGTTCGTTCTGGAAGCGGAGCGCCTAGCGGCTGGTAATGACTGGCGCGGTGGTGTCAACCGGTTTCGCGCCCTGTTGGAGGAGTGGAAGGCGCTACCCCGCCTCGACCGGGCGACCGACGACGCACTCTGGCACCGGTTCTCCAGCGCCCGTACCACCTACACCCGGCGCCGTAAGGCGCAATTCGCGCAGCAGAATGAGCAGCGCGAGGCCGCGCGCGGGATCAAGGAGCGGCTTGTCGCTGATGCGGAGGCGCTGGCTAATTCGACCGACTGGGGGCCCACGACGGGTGCCTACCGCGATCTGATGGCGCGCTGGAAGGCGGCCGGCCCGGCACCGCGTGACGTCGACGAGTTGTTATGGAAGAGGTTTCGCGGCGCACAGGATCGTTTCTTCATGGCCAAGCAGGCGGCACTCTCTGAGCAGGACAGCGAGTTCCGGGTCAATGCTCAGGCCAAGGAAAAACTGCTGGCCGAAGCCGAGGCACTGCTGCCGGTCCGTAATCCCGGCGCCGCGCGAGCCGCCTATCGAGACATCCTGGGGCGTTGGTCGGCGATTGGCAGGGTGCCTCGCGACGCGATGCGTCCGCTTGAGTCTCGGCTCCGGGCGGTGGACAACGCGATCAAGGCTGCGGAGGATGAGCGCTGGAAGCGCAGCAATCCGGAGGCGAAGGCACGCGCTGCGGACACAGCCGCCAAGCTGGAGGCCCAGATAGCCACGCTCGAGACGCGGGCTGCGGAGGCTGAAGCCCGTGGTGATCATCGCGCCGCAGAGGAGGCGATCGCCTCAGCTGCTACCTATCGCGAGTGGCTCGCGCAGGCTCAGCGCACTGCCAGTGATCTTGGTGGCTGATCTCGCGAATCGAGCACTGCCGAGCAATCACCCGGATCGCGCCACGCCCCGTGCTGAGGAGAAGCGAGGGGACACGCTTTTCGTCCCCAAGCGACCTGGACAAATTGCGCGAGCGAAGCGAGCACCAGCCCCAGCGGCGAGCTGTGGGACGAAGTAGGCGCGATCAAAGGCGCGATCCGCGCCCGCGATGTTCGCGCCGCCGATCTCCAAAAACCGCGCGAACGCAGTGAGCACCAGCCCCAGCGGCGAGCTGCGTGCAGGAGGAGCCTACGAAACGCGCCAAAAGAGAGACCTGATCTGCAACACGATCGTTTCGACGGATCCGACGAAGACGGCGGCTCCCAGCTCCCAGCGAACATCGCAGCGAGCGGAGCGAGCAATTGGACAGAGCGAGCTTGGCGAGCGAGGCAATCCTAATTGTGTATGCGGTATGCCTCGTACACCGCCGGCACACTTCGTACCGCACGCAGCACGTGGTCAAGGTGAGTTGGGTCTGCGGTCTCGAAGGTGAACTTGGCCCGGCAGATTCGGTCCTTGCTGGTGTTCAGGGCGGCAGACAGGATGTTCACGTGCTGGTCTGACAGCGCCCGAGTGATGTCGGAAAGCAGCCGATTCCGATCAAGCGCCTCAATTTGAATGGCAACCAAGAAGGAGCTCTTGGCATTCGGCGCCCATTCGACCGGGATCAGCCGCTCTGGCTCAGAACGCAGACTCTCCGCGTTGCTGCAATCGACGCGGTGCACTGAAATGCCCGAGCCACGGGTGACGAAGCCCAAGATCTCGTCTCCGGGTACCGGCGTACAGCACTTCGCCAACTTGACCAGCAGATCACTTGCGCCGATCACTCGGATGCCGCAGTCGATCGCACCACTGCTGCGACGGCGCCGGCCAGTGACAATGCGATCTTCGCTGATCTCCTCGGCGACCGTTTCGTCGCCGCCCTCGACGGCGATCAACCTGTTGACGACGGCTTGGGCGCCGACGGTGCCCTCACCAACTGCCGCGTACAAGGCAGAAACGTCGGTCAGCTTGAAGAATCCGGCGACAGCGGTCAGGTGCTCAAGGGTAAGCAGCCGCTGCAGCGGCAGGCCGCCCTTGCGCAGCTGCCGGGCCAGCAATTCCTTGCCGTTTTCTATCGACTCCTCGCGACGTTCGCGGGTGAAGTAATGCCGGATCTTGTTTCTCGCCCGTGGGCTCCGAACGAAGGTCAACCAGTCTCGGGTCGGTCCGGCATTCTCGGCCTTGGACGTGAAGATCTCGACCACATCGCCGTTCGCCAAAACCGATTCCAGCGGAACCAGCCGACCGTTGACACGGGCCCCGATGGTCTTGTTACCGACTTCGGTATGAATTGCGTACGCGAAGTCGATCGGCGTCGAGCCCTGCGGCAGTGAGATCACGTCACCTCGAGGGGTGAAGGCATAAACCTCGTTGGTGTTGATCTCGAAGCGCAGCGAGTCCAAGAACTCTCCGGGATCGGCCGTCTCCCGTTGCCAGTCGAGTAGCTGCCGGACCCAAATCAGCTCGCCGGCATCGTCCGCGCCCTTGACCGGAAGCAGCGCACCGCCTTTGGCTTCCTTGTACTTCCAGTGAGCCGCCACGCCGTACTCGGCACGACGGTGCATGTCGTCAGTCCGGATCTGCAGCTCGACCGGCTTACCCTCTGGACCGAGAACCGTGGTGTGCAAGGACTGATACATGTTGAACTTCGGCATCGCGATGTAGTCCTTGAACCTGCCGGGCAGCGGGTTCCACCGGACGTGCAGCACGCCGAGCGCCGCATAGCAGTCACGGCTCGACTCAACCAGGATGCGCAGACCTACCAAGTCGTAGATCTCCTGGAAGTCTCGACCGCGGACCACCATCTTTTGATAGATCGAGTAATAGTGCTTCGGTCGTCCAGTCACGGTGGCTCGGATTTTGGCGGCTCGTAAATCGGCGAGCACCTGATCGGTGACCCGCGAGATGTACTGGTCCCGGCTTGGAGCTGCGTCGGCCACGAGTCGCACGATCTCGTCGTAAACCTTGGGATACAAGGTGCCGAAGGCCAGGTCTTCCAGCTCCCACTTGATGGTGTTCATGCCGAGCCGGTGCGCCAGTGGCGCGAAGATCTCAAGTGTCTCTCCGGCGATCCGGGATTGCTTGTCAGGCCTCAGGTAATGCAGAGTCCGCATGTTGTGCAGCCGGTCGGCGAGCTTGATCACCAGAACCCGGATGTCCCTGCTCATCGCGACGACCATCTTGCGGATGGTCTCGGACTTGGCCGACTCGCCGTACTTGACCTTGTCCAGCTTGGTGCAGCCGTCCACGAGAAGCGCGATCTCCTCACCGAACTCGTGAGTCAGCTGCGCAAGTGTGTAGTCGGTGTCCTCGACGGTGTCGTGAAGCAAGGCGGCGCAGAGCGTGGCCTCGGTCATGCCGAGCTCGGCGAGGATGGTGGTTACGGCAAGCGGATGAGTGATAAAGGCGTCTCCGCTTTTCCGAGTCTGCCCGGCATGCAGGCGCTCAGCCTTGCGGTACGCGCGCTCGACCAGTGCCAGGTCCGCCTTGGGGTGATTCGCGCGAATGATGCGGAAGAGCGGATCGAGTGCAGGCGTCTGCGGGCGGCCAGACCCAAAACGGGCGATGCGCTGCCGCATCTTGATCCGCCCCTGCTCAGGGCCGGCGCTGATCCTGCCGGAGAGGTTGCTTGGTTCGTTTCCGTTGGTTTCGGTTTCGGGCACAATGAGCGCCCGGCGCGGCTCATGCGCCACGTGGCCTCTCGGACCCGGTGGCTTGGCCTCTTGGCCAGGAGACGGCCAGATAGCCGCTCCGTGATCGCTCACAGCGCGCTCCTCCCCAGCAGAATGCCATTCTAGACACCGACGGGCTGCTGACGGCAGGCGTCGCCCCGCGGCTGGCATTACCTACAACAGTGTTGCGCGGCTCAGCTGAGCCGAGAATTGAGAAGCGCTGTGTGGCAGCTCTGAGTTGGGTCGTTGATGAGCGGTCGGTATTTACCGGTCGCTTGTGAGTCACAGCAGCATCAGATGGTGCTCTCGCGAGCGCTCAGCCCTGCTGCGCCACCCGATTACGTCGACCTGCGCTGATCGTCTCCTGCTCCACTTCCTCGGCCGCATGACGTACCACAACGACTTGGTCGCCTGCTTCGAGATGCGCAACAGTGGGATCGTAGAAGCGGCGCAGCGTCTTGTTACGGACAACCGCAATGACGCGCTCTCCATCGACCTCGCCCGGAGCGCGGCCGATCTCCTCCTTGATGACCGGCCGTTCGGCCACCTCCAACCCCTCCTTGCTCGACAACAAGTCCTCGATGATCGCGCCAAGATTGGGGCTGACCGCGGACAGTCCTAGAACCCGTCCGACCGCTTCGGATGAGGTCACCACTGCATTTGCTCCGGACTGACGCAGCAGGGAAGCGTTGGCGTCCTCGCGTACCGCTACTACGACATGCGCGCTGGGGTTGAGCTGCCGAACCGTAAGCATGACGAGGATGGCTGAGTCGTCCCGATCGACGGTGATCAGCACTTCCCGTGCCTTCATGATCTCGGCTCGACGCAAGATCTCACGCCGGGTGGCATCACCCTCGATGGCGGCGTATCCACGTATGTTCGCATCGGTGACTGCCGATGGTCGGCTGTCGATAACGACGACCTGACTTGCGCTGGCCCCATTGTTCTGAAGCGTCTCCAGGGCACTCTTGCCCTTGGTGCCAAAGCCCACAACGACGACGTGATTGCGCATTCGTTTCCTCCAGCGTGCGTCTTTAAAGATGCGACGGCCGTGATGGGCCAGCACCTCAAGGGTCGTCCCGACCAACAACACCAGGAACGCAATCCGCAAGGGCGTGATGATGATCGCGCTAAGGAGTCTGGCATGCGGAGCAACCGGCGTGATGTCGCCATAGCCAGTCGTGGTGATCGTTACCGTCGCGTAGTAGATGGCATCAATGAGACCGACTCGGCCGTCGTAGTTGTCGGTGTAGGAGTCCCGGTCGATCCACACGATCAACACCACAGCCAGCAGCAGCAGCACAGCCAGCATTCCGCGGCGCAGCAGTTCCATTGCCGGTGTTGAGCTATGGGCGGGGAGGCTGACCAGCGCCTCGTTCGTCCAGGACCGACTCGACCCGTCCCGGCGCGTCGGCTCTGTGAGGCTCATATGCCTACTTCTTCCGCTGGCTGCGCGGTTTGTTCTGCGGCTGGGGACGCTTTGCCGCGCCCTCGCGATGTGTCCCCTCGCGATGGGGTCGTATGTCCGGCTTGACCGTCACCTCGACCGAGCCGATGCGCTTGGCGCCGTTTCCTGCGGTGGCGCTCGCCTGCTGGAGCTCTGCATTGCTTGGTTCGGTCTCTTCGGCCACGCTGGCAGCGACCTCCGGGGTGACGGTCGGGATGGATGGCGCGGTCGTGGACAGCCGTTCCTTCTGGACTTCCTTGGCGCGGCGTGCTCGGACGCGTGCCGCAAGCTTCTTCATGTCGGGTTCCCGCTCCTTCATCTGAGCCAGGAGCGGCGTTGCAATGAAGATCGAGGAGTACGCGCCCGACACCATGCCGACGAAAAGCGCCAGCGCGAGATCCTTCAGTGGGCCCTCGCCCAAGATCACCGCCCCGGCGAACAGCAGCGCAAGGACCGGCAGCACGCCAATGATGGTGGTGTTGATCGATCGCACCAGGACCTGATTGACGGCGAGGTTGGCAGCTTCGGAATAGGTCCGCGAGGTACTTGAGCGAAGATCGCGGACATTCTCGCGGACCTTGTCGAACACCACCACGGTGTCGTAGAGCGAGTAACCAAGGATCGTCAGCACGCCGATCAACGTGGCTGGTGTCACGGTAAAGCCAACCAGGGCATAGATGCCGATGGTCAAGATCAAGTCGTGTCCCAGCGCGATGAGTGCCGCGGCCGACATTTTGACGTCCCGGAAGTAGATCCCGATCACCAGAGCGACCAGCGCGAGGAACACCCCGAGCGCGATCAGCGCTCGCTCGGTGATCTGGCCACCCCAGGATGCACCGATCAGGCTGTACGCCACCTGGTCGGGATTGATGCCAACCTCTTCGGCGATCGCAGCCCGGACCTTTGGCACCTCCTCGGTTGGGTCCAGTGTGCGGGTCTGCACCCTGATTTGGTTATTGCCGATGGTGTTCACGGTCGAGTCGTCCAGATTGGGCACGCCGGAATTGCGGAGCGCTTCCTTCATCGAGTCGACGGTCTGCGCCGTGACTGTGGTCGCTGCCTTGAAGTCGGCGCCGCCTTTGAATTCGATACCGAAGTCCAGTCCCCGCAACAGCAGTGCGAGAATCGAAACCCCGATGAGGACGGCCGACACGATGTACCAGCGACGCCGGTGGCCAATAAAGTCGTAGGAGACTTCGCCGGTGTAGAGGCGATGGCCGATTGCACCGAGCTTCGACATCAGGCCCCTTCCTCGCTCACCGCCGGACGGACGACGGCAGGTCGCCGCGAGCGGGAACCCGGCAATGCCTGCACGCCAAGGTGCGCTGGATCCAGGCCCGAGAGTCTGTGGCCGCCACCGAAGAACTTGGTTCGGGCAAGCATCGTCATCAGCGGCTTGGTGAAGAGAAAGACCACGAGTACATCGATCAACGTGGTGAGGCCCAGTGTGAAGGCGAAGCCCTTCACCGCTCCGATCGCCAGTACGAACAACACCAGCGCTGAAAGCATGGAGACCGTGTCCGCGATCAGGATCGTCTGCCGGGCTCGTCGCCAGCCGGTTTCCACCGCCGTACGCAGGCTGCGGCCTTCCCGCACCTCGTCTCGGATGCGTTCAAAGAAGATCACAAAGCTGTCTGCGGTGATACCGATGGCGACAATGGCGCCCGCGATACCGGGAAGGTTCAGAGCGAAACCGACCGAGCTGCCGAGCAGCACCATGGCCGCGTACGTGATGACAGCGCCGATCCCAAGCGAGGCAACTACAACGATGCCAAGGCCGCGGTAGTACAAGAAGCAGTATCCGACGACCAGCGCGAGGCCGATGATGCCGGCGATAATGCCCGCTCGCAGCTGTTCACCGCCTAGCGTCGCCGAGACGTTGTTCACCTCTGAGACATCGAATGCGAGCGGCAGAGCGCCGTACTTCAGGACGTTCGCCAGTTCAGTTGCGCTCTTCTGCGTGAAGTTCCCCGAGATCTCGGCTCGTCCGCCAGGTATCGGCTCGTTGACCGTCGGAGCCGAGATCGAAGTTCCGTCCAAAACGATGGCGAAGCGGTTCTGGGGCTCAGCCTTCTGGGAAAGCTCACGAGTAGCGTTTTCGAAGGCAGTCGCCCCGTCGGAGTTGAACTCTAGGTTCACCACCCAGTTGACGTTGTTCTGTGGAATCCCGGCAACGGCTGTCGCCAGCTGGTTCCCTTCGATCAGTGTGGGACCGAGCAGATATTTCTCGGTCTTCTCCTGATTACAGGCGAACAGGCCTTGGTCCGGGACATCGTTCACCTTGGTTTCGCAGGTGAATTCGGCGAACGCCGACTGGCACCCTTCCGACGGTTCCCAATTGATCGCCTTGTCTGGCGGAGTCCCCTTGCCGTCGGCTGGAACGCATGCCTTGTCCAGCGGCACCGGCGGTGCAGTCGGCAGCGCTGGCATAGGCATCTTGTTGGCCTCCGGGGTGGCACTTGGTTCCGCGGGCTTGGCCTGCTCGGACGCCCCTGAAGTCGGTTCGCCATTCGGTGCGGCAGTCGCTCCCTGGGTCGGCTGCTCTGACGGCGCTGGCGTCGGCTGGGCCGCTGGCTGCACCTGCTCGGCCGCATAAACCGCTCGGAAACGCAGCACGGCGGTCTGGCCGACAAGCCGGACGAGCTCATCTTGCTGCACATTCGGCACTGTCACGACGATCTGGTTGTCGCCAGATGTGGTGACTTCAGACTCGCCGACGCCGAGGCTGTCCACCCGGCTTTGGATAATCGTCTTGGCGAGCTGCAAGCTGTTGGGGTCTACCGCCCCAGTGCCAGTGGTGTTCTTGGCCGTGAGAGTAATGGTGGTGCCGCCCTGGAGATCCAAACCGAGTTTCGGGGTCCAGGTCCCGCTGACCGCGAGCAGGGTGATCAGTCCTGCGACCAGCACGGCCAAAGCAATCAGGATGCGGCCGGGGTGACCTGTCGTCGTTGCCACTCGCGTACGTGTCCCTAGTAATTCCTAGCTGTTTCGAGAAAGCTCAGTCGGCGGTCTGGGGCTTTGACGTCTGTGGCTCTGTCGGCTGGGCCTGGGAGTTGCTGGTTGGTGACGAGTCCGGCTCCACGGCAGGTCCAGTGTCGGTTGCCGTTGTCGGCTCTCCTGCTGAAGGCCCCGCCGGCAATTGCGGCTCCGCTGGCGCCGCGTCCTCTACAACCGCCTCGTCGGACTCGATCTCCTCGTATTCCTCAACATTGTCTTCATCTTCAGCTGTGACAATTCTGCTGATCGCCTGTTTGAGAACTGTGAGTTCAGAGCCCGGTGAAATTTCCAGCACAACCTGCTTCGATCCGACTGAGACAACCGTGCCGAATAGTCCGCTGGCCAGCATCACTCTGTCGCCCGGACCGAGCGCGTTCATTGTTCGTTGCACCGCTTGCTGGCGCTTGCGTTGCGGCCGCAAGATCAAGAAGTAGAAGGCCAGCCCTATTAGCGCGATAAAGATCAGGGTCGAGTATTGCTGCATCGCTCCGGCATCCGGTTGTGGGGTACTGCGCAGCTTGCGCAGTACCAAATGAATAGTTGTGTAAATTGTTGCGCGAGGTTGTCGGTGCTGAGGCTAAAGGCGCCGACCGCCGTACTCTACCTAGTCTGCGCCGAAAACCTGCATTGCTCAGGTGAAGAGATCAGGTGTGACCTCGACACCAGGTGGCGAACTGGGCGCAGCCAAGCCGAGGTGTCGCCAGGCGGCTGGTGTAGCGACACGGCCACGCTGGGTGCGCATTAGGAAACCTTGCCGGACTAGGAACGGTTCAGCGACCTCCTCGACGGTCTCGCGCTCCTCTCCGACCGCAATGGCGAGCGTGGATAGTCCAACCGGACCTCCTCCGAACCTGCGGCACATGGCATCGAGTACGGAGCGGTCCAGCCGGTCGAGGCCAAGTTCGTCTACCTCGTAGAGCTCCAGCGCATTCTTGGCGACCTCGAGTGTGACCCGGCCGTCTGCTCTGACCTGGGCGTAGTCCCGTACTCGACGGAGCAATCGGTTCGCGATGCGTGGTGTGCCACGCGAGCGACGTGCGATCTCGGCCGCACCCGTCGCCGCCAGCGGGACGTCGAGTAGCTCGGCGGAGCGGTGCAGGATGTGTTCAAGTGCCACGGCGTCGTAAAAGTCGAGCTGAGCGGTAAATCCGAAGCGATCGCGCAGCGGGCCCGGCAGCAGGCCAGCGCGGGTAGTCGCACCCACGAGGGTGAAGCGGGGAATGTCGAGCGGAATCGCGGTCGCTCCCGGCCCCTTGCCGACGACGACGTCGACCCGGAAATCCTCCATCGCAAGATAGAGCATCTCCTCAGCTGGGCGAGACATCCGGTGAATCTCGTCGAGGAAGAAAACCTCCCCCTCAACCAGCCCAGACAAGATCGCCGCCAGGTCACCGGCATGCTGGATGGCCGGTCCGCTGGATATCCGAAGCGGTGCGCCCATCTCGCTGGCAATGATCATCGCGAGCGTGGTCTTACCAAGGCCTGGTGGGCCGGAGAGCAATACGTGGTCTGGGACACCACCGCGATGCCGGGCCGCCTGGAGCACCAGACCCAGCTGGTCGCTGACCCGCGGCTGTCCCTCGAACTCGGACAGCGTGGTGGGACGGAGCACCGACTCAGCGGCGCGCTCGCCAGGGTCGGCGTACGGACGGACGAGCGCAGCGAGGTCCTCATCACTCAGGTGACTCACTGTGCCCTCTACCTTCGCGCCAAGGTCTGCAGTGCGGCTCGCATCAGGACCGCGATGTTGATCTGTGGGTCTTCACGCGCCAGCTGCTCGACCTCGTTGCAGGCAGCATCGGCGTCTTTGGCCGACCAACCAAGGCCCTGCAGCCCCTGTGTCACCTGCCCGCGCCAGGCCGCGGGTGGACCGGCTGCGGCGGGCGACTCCTCGGCCTGGGCAACCGCGTTGATCTTGTCCTTCAACTCGATCACGATGCGCTGCGCGCCCTTACGACCGATACCGGGCACCTTGCACAGCTGGACCAGGTTTTCAGCGGCAATGGCTCTGCGCAGCTCTTCAGGAGTGAGCACTGCTAGCGCTGTCTGCGCCAGCTTGGGCCCAACTCCGGTCGCGGTCAGCAAAAGCTCGAAGAATTCGCGCTCATCGGCGGAGGCGAACCCATACAGCGTCAGCGAGTCCTCCCGTACGACCAGGGAGGTCGAGAGCGTCGCCCGTTGCCCGAGCCGAAGTCCAGCTACCGTGTTGGGGCTGCACACTGCCTGTACGCCGAAGCCACCAACTTCGATGACAGCCGATGTTGGCCCGACCTGAGCAACCACACCTGTGAGCTGGGCAATCATTCCTGCCTCCTCGACGGCGGACGGGGGGACCTACCCAAGGGGCCCCGCTGTCGCCCATGATTTGCCGCGGCTTCCACTGCAGCATTGAGGCGTGCGGTAGTGCTGCCACGCCATACATGACAGATGGCAAGTGCGAGCGCGTCCGTCGCATCAGCAGGTTGCGGCACGTCCTCGAGCTTGAGAATCCGGGTCACCATGGCACCTACCTGGTCCTTGGAGGCGCGGCCGGACCCGGTGATCGACGCCTTTACTTCGCTAGGTGTGTGCAGACTGACCGGGATTCCGTGTTTGGCAGCGACGAGCATCGCTACTCCAGCAACCTGGGCGGTGCCCATAACCGTCTGCACATTGTGCTGGGCAAAGACCCGTTCGATCGCGACCGCGGTTGGCCGATAACGAGCAATCCAGCTCTCAATCGTTACTTCGATAGCCACCAAACGACGTGCGACATCCAGGTCGGATGCAGTGTGAATGACATCGACGGCAACTAGCCGCGGCTGGCGACCGGGGACGCCGTCGACCACGCCCAGGCCGCACCTGGTCAGGCCCGGGTCGACGCCCAGCACCCGCATCCGTGCCCCCACTTGCCGCGTGACCGGATCGCGCACGCGATCCCCCTTGCCTGGAATAAACGAACAGATGTTCGGCAGCCTATGTGGCGCTCCTGACGTTGCCGACCGCGACACGCTGTCCGTTTCGCAACTAGTCTTGCAGCGCACGATTGGCAACTGTCGGCAGGTTGCAATGGGACGGCGAGACGCTATGCGGTCTGTCGACAGTTACTGCGGAGGAGCAGCCGCGTCAGGCTCTAGCCGATGTTGGCGAGCACCTCGTCCGAGGCGTCGAAGTTCGCATACACATTTTGGACGTCATCGGAGTCCTCGAGTGCGTCAATGATCCTCATCAGCTTCTCGGCCGTCGCGGCATCCACTTCCTGGGTGTACTGAGGGACGAAGGACACTTCGGCGGAGTCGTAGTCGAACCCCGCCTGCTCCACCGCGGTGCGCACCGGCACGGTGTTGCTGGCTTCAGTAATGATCTCGAAGCTATCGCCCAGATCGTTGATCTCTTCAGGATCGGCATCCAAGGTGGCCTCAAGAAGATCATCTTCGGTGATGCTGCGACCGTCTTGCTGCTTGGCGACAATGACCACTCCCTTGCGAGTGAACATTCGAGCAGTCGAGCCGGCGTCGGCCATGGTGCCCCCATTCCTCGTCACTGCCACGCGTACGTCGGAAGCGGAACGATTCCGGTTGTCAGTCAGGCACTCAATGAGCAGCGCCACGCCGGCTGGCCCGTACGCCTCATACATCAAGGTCTCGTAGTCGGCTCCCCCGCCCTCGGCTCCGGAGCCGCGCTTGATGGCACGGTCGATGTTGTCGTTGGGAACCGAGCTTTTCTTGGCCTTCTGTATTGCGTCGTACAGGGTCGGGTTTCCGGCGGGGTCGCCGCCGCCTACCCGAGCGGCCACCTCAATGTTCTTGATCAGCTTCGCGAAGAGCTTGCCGCGGCGTGCATCGACCACAGCCTTCTTGTGCTTGGTGGTGGCCCACTTGGAGTGACCGGACATAGCCGAAATCCTAACCGTCACCTGTTCCGGCTAACGCATAGCCAATACCGACCTCAGCGGCGCCAGATCTGCATCTCTGGCAGCTTCCCACCTTTGACAGGCGGATCACTTTGCTGCCAGATACGCCGCCAACTAGCGGCCGGCGGCTCAGGCACCTCGGCCAAGCCGCGCTGAGTCTGCCACCATGTCGCTGCATCCTCGGCAAGCAGCTGCTTGACCGCGTCGGCGATCTTCGCCCCGAATTCGTCTGCCGTCTCTCCCGGCTGGGGAGCGATCGGCGCACCGTATCGCAAGCACACCCGCGGGCGTCCCAGGACGGGCCAGTAGCTGCCCCTCGGCATTGCCGCATACGCGCCGAGGATCCCGACCGGTACAACCGGCACCTGACACTCGATCGCCAGCTGCGCGGCACCAAGCCGGAACGGACGGACGAATCCGTCGCTGGACCGTGTGCCCTCCGGGAAGATGACCACGCTCCAGCCCTTGCTGAGCAAGCTTTCTGCCGTACTGGCCAGTGCACCGTCGCCGTTCTCAAGGGGAAACGCGTTGAAGGCAATCGCCGATGCGCTTGTTCGCACCCAACTCTCGAAGAAGTAGTCGCTGGCAATCCCCACCGCGGTACGGCGACGCCGATCGGCTGGCAAGGTCGATACCAGTACGGCCGTGTCCAGATGCGAGCCGTGATTGGGCACGATCAGGGCCGGACCATCGAGTTGGCGCAGCTCGTCGAGGCCGTAGACCTCAACCGCCAATTCCCTCCGTATCACGTTCTTGACACCCACGACCTGGACGAAATCACGCAGCGCACGCACCGGTGCCGACCGTGCCCATCCCGTCCGCCTCAGCGGCCGACTTTTTCTCACCTGACGTCAACCACAATCCGCGGCGGAGCATGCAGGTAGCTGATGGAGGGTGAATGACCTACCGTGGACGCCACGATCTCAAGGGCATCGGCGAATGTTGAAGCAGCGCGAAAACCGAGCCGCGCTGCGCTCTCCCGCTTTGCGCCAACCCAGACGATGTCGCCGCAATGCTGCTGTGCTTCCGCCAACTGATACCACAGGTGCATCGGATGCACGCCATGGAAGGCCTGGCTGGTGCGGTACAGCTGCCTGTACCACGAGTCGTTGGCGAACTTCCCCTCATAGTCAGCAGAGATCTGCTGCGGATCGGTCGTGACAGTCAATACGTCGGCGAAAAAGTCGACATAAGACGGATGGTGCAATGGTGAAAACTCCGACTGCAGTGGGTGGTATACGACCAAGGCACCGCCCCGTCGCACCACGGGTGTGCCGGTATGGGAGCCGAAGCCAGCAGCCAGTGCGCTCCAGGCGGCAAGGATCGGATTGACGACAGAGTCGACGCTGTACGGCGTTTGGGCCCCTACCGCCAAAACACCGACATCCGCCTGCGCCGGTAGTTCGACGAGCTGCTGCGCCGTGACCTGCGTCGAGCTGACCTTTTGAACTGCCGCCGGTTCACCCGCAGTTACCAAGGTGGCGTGGTAGTCGGCTTGGGTACGGTTCAGGAGACGCCGGCGAGCACGTTGTGGGGTCCATTCCAGGCCTCGCCGTACGCCAAACCAGCTCGCCCTGTCTTTCAGGCTCCAGTCCCATTCCCGTCCACCCAGGAAGTCCAGAGGCGGAGCGAAAACGTCGTTGTCCAAAACCGCATCTATCTCGAAGACTCGTACGGCAGCGGAGACCAGCGCCGCAATCTCAGCTGCAGGCGCGTCGCTGCGCTGAGCCTGCAGCCCGGAAAGCTGGCTGATCGTAGCTGTCGAGCCGAGGCCGGCTGCGATCTCCGCCGCACCCCGCCGATGTGGCGAATCCGCCAGGTGTACGAAAATCAACAAATCCGAGCCGGCGGCGCGAGCGTTCAGTGCGACCTCGCCAGCCGCCGTGCTGCCGATGGTGACCAGATTGTCGGCATCCTCGGCATCGTGATTGGTCAGCAGACCATCGGCGTAGAAAGATCGAAAGACCCGCTCACCAACGATGTATTCCAGTTCCTCCGCAGTCATCCGACGGTTGAGTCCATTGGCACTGACGAGTGCGACATCGTCTACGCCTGCTTCCGCAGCCATGGTCAAGACGGCCTCGATCACCTTGCCGCGGATATCCGGCCGTCGCATCTTCGGCGTCGGAGTGCCGATGTCGTCGAACATGATCGTCAACCGCATCGCCGGCTCAAGTAGCGCCGACAGCGGCTCTGACTGCAGTGGCATATCGAGCGCGGCATCGATCGCCTCGCCGAGATTCGGCACTCGAGGCGGTGACTCGACGGGATAAATTACCCGCGTACCAAGGGGAAACTTCTCGAGGCGGAAGCGATCGCCATCGGGCACTAGTAGTGGTGGCGTGCGATCGTCGACCTCGAGGACGAAGCCGGGTCGGCCCATCTACCAATCTCCTTACGTCGGCAGCGCCCAGCGCGGCATGATCGGTTTGATCTTCCACTCCACCACCGACCACTGGTTCTTTGTGGCGGCGCGCATCAGGGCAATGTCGGGACTAACAGCGACAGCGTTGCCTACTGTCTCCAGCAGCGGCAGATCTGAGTGTGAGTCCGCATAGGCAAAGCTACGGTCCAGGTCGGTGCCATGTTGGGCTGCGTAGTGCTTCAGCCATGCGGCACGTGACTCGCCGACCACTGGCGGACCGGTGAGGAAGCCGGTACAACGGCCCTCCTCGTCGACACCAAGATCGGCAGCGACGATAACGTCGAACAGCGGCTGGATCGGGCGGGTCAGCGGCCGCACAACGCCGGTAATAAGAATCGTGGTGTGGCCGGCGGCACGGTGCTCCCGAATCCTGCGAACAGCCTCGGGGGAAAGCCTGCTCAAGATGTGCGGAGCCATCGACGTGTCGACGAAACGCTCCAGCGCAGCGAGATCGGCACCGCGATAGCGGCGATAGACCGCTCGCAGGAAAGTACCGCGATCTCGTTGCTCAGCGCGCAGGTACGACGGGAGATGCCGGATCACCTGCCCCACTTCGGCCAATTGCTGGGTGCGGGACAGCTCCGGCAATCGAGCCCAAAGGTACTGCTCGATGACGTTGGTGGACATGATTGTGCCGTCCAAGTCGAAGATCGCAATAGCCCCAGAGCCAGTGGCGTCTTTATCCAGATCCTTCATCGTGGTCGGTCGGTTGCCGCGCTTGCTTCGGATCGCGTCCATCCGGCGTACCGGTGCGGTGATCGAAGGACAGTGCACTTCCTGGACATAGGTCTTCCAGTCGAAGACCGCGGTATCGAAGGCAAATGCAGGTTGATCATCAGGATGCAGCGCCTTGGTAAGGGCAAAAGTGTTGTCGTCGACGAAGTGCAGCTCGGACTGGGCGTACTCCTTGTAGAGGGAGTGATAGCGCCGCAGGAAATCCAGCCGAACGCCAGTGCGATCCAGATCCTTGGCGATCTTGCGCGTCCGGTTGGAGCGCGGTGTCCTGGCCAAGACTCGCTCGGCGACCTTGTGAGCCCGTCCAGAGGTTGACAGCAGGCGCTCGATTGAGGACGCGCCCGGAAACGTCCATTGCGGCAACCGGGCCGCTCCTCGAGGACCGCCCTCGAAGGGATGCTCCAAGAAGTACGCGCGAATGTAGCTGTAGAGGTCCTTGAAATTGAGCGGATTCCGGGCACCCGAGTTGACGTGGTAGAACTCCGGATTTCCGATCTCTGGTTGTGTTGCGCAGACAGCGAGGATCGCGTTGACGACATGATCACAAGGCACGATGTCCACCACAGCCTCCGGAGTCGCCGGAAACTCCGGCAACTCACCTCGGCCGTACGCCAAGATCAGCGGCTCCGCCATCTTGAAGCCCTCGATCCACCCGGGATACGGATGCAGCCAGGAGGACTCGACGATCGCCGGCCGGACGATCGATACATGGACGTCACGTCCGACGTCCGCGACCACCCGCTCGCCAAGGGCCTTGGTGAATGTGTACACATCGGTCCAGCCGAGCGAGCGGGCTCGCTCTGTGCCGGCCTTGATCAGCTCGGCTTCCACCCACTCGATGCGGCGGCGCTCGGTATCGGCAGCGGTCGTCAGAAAGCCCGCCTGCCGATGCTTCCGCTCAGCCTCCTTGCGGAGCTTTGCGAGCTGTACCGAGGTCCGCGATTCTGCCTCGATCAGATCCCGCATAGCGATCCCGGCGGTTGCTTCGGCCTCGTAGTCGATGTTGTGCGCTTGTGGTGCCTCCGGGATCGCGCCGCGGCGGCGGCCCGCCGTGTACGCGGTGGAGATATGCACGTAGTGCGGCACCTTGCGCCACTGACCATGATCATCTGTGACGGCCTCGAGCATCCGGTCGAGCAGCGCCTTGGTGCCGATCACATTGGTGGCGAACGCCTGGTCGATCGGCGGATCGAAGGAGACGTCGCCCGCGCAGTGCACCACGATGTCGAGATCAGCCGGCAACCGAGGCACATTCGGCAGATCGCCCTCGATGATGTCGACCCTGCTGTCGAGAAGTTCCGCGGCTCCTCCAGCCGCCTCCCGAACATCGGTGAAGATCGGCTTCTTGACCAGCGCGATCATGCGATCCCGCGCACTCGCTGAGCCCTTTCGTCGGACCAGCACCGAAGGGGTGGTCTCGGGCAGCTCAGTGAGGATTTTCCACAGCAGCTGCTCGCCGATGAAACCCGTCACGCCGGTCATGACGATCTTCTTGCCAGCCAGCAAATCCCGCAGCCGGCCATCCAGTCGCTGTACGCCGGAGCCCGGAGTCTGTGTTGCTGCTGCAGTCATGCGGAGTTGCTGCCTGCGGTGCTGCTGGGCTGCGCGGCGACCAGGGCCTCTTCCAGCGTGAAGCGTCCGACATAGAGCGCGGTGCCGATGATCGCACCTTCGACTCCAATGGCGACCATGTCGCGGAGCGCCAAGATGTCTTCCAGATTGGAGATGCCGCCGCTCGCGATCACCGGTCGGTCGGTTTCTTCACAAACTTGGCGCAGCAGCTCCAAGTTCGGACCGCGCAGCATGCCGTCAGACGAAACGTCTGTCACTACATAGCGCGCACAACCGGCACGATCCAGCCGTCCCAATGTCTCGAACAGATCGCCGCCTTCACGGGTCCATCCACGTGCTGCGAGTTTCCTGCCCCTGACATCCAGCCCTATGGCGATCTGCTCCCCAAATCGACCGATGATTTCCTTGCACCACTTAGGACGCTCCAGTGCGGCGGTGGAAATGTTCACTCGGGCGCATCCGGTTGCCAACGCGCGCTCGAGTGACTCGTCATCACGGATGCCGCCGGACAGTTCAACGTTCAGTCTTAGATGTGACGCGAGCTCGGCGATGATGTCTGCGTTATCACCGCGTCCGAAGGCGGCGTCCAGATCGACCAGATGGATCCAATCTGCTCCGGCGTCCTGCCATCGCTGGGCAGCAGCCCGCGGATCACCGAACCGCTTTTCGGAACCGGCGCGACCTTGCACCAGCTGCACCGCCTGACCGCCGGCGATGTCCACCGCGGGAAGCAGCACAAGCCGGCCGGCATCAGCGGCGGCATGTGAAGGACTTGCCGAATGCACCAGAAGACCCTATCGCCAGCTGAGAGTTCTACCCATTGCACTCTGATCGGCAGTCCACCAGACGCGCCTCCGTCGTCGCTCGCGAACATGCTCGAGCCTTAACACCCGAGCCGCAAGCTCCTCCAGTCGGCGAAGCGGCCTGCCGGTCATAGTGCGTTACGCCGGACGCTTGGACTTCGGCAGCTTGGCCACAATGAGGTCGTACGAGGTGTCGATCAGCTCCTTGATCTCGTCGGGAGCGATCGTCCCGTTCAGCTGGAAGGTGTTCCAGCCGTGCTTGCCGATGTAGGCCATTTTGGACGCCGCACCCTGATAGCGGTCCAACAGCAGGTCGGCAGTCTCGCGGTCGCCGCACTTCAAACCGATCGCGGTCTCATTTCCCAGAAAAGCAAAGATCTTGTCGCCGACCTTCGCGACAACATCACCTTCCCAGGGCTCGTCTTGCCATGCGCCCGGCTTGCCGAGGCAGTAGTCGAGCCAGCGTCTCCGGCTCATAACGTGCTGACCCAGTTACGAATCAGCTGAGCGCCCGCGTCACCGGACTTCTCCGGATGGAACTGGGTCGACCACAGTGAGTCATCCTCCACGGCTGCCACGAACTTGTCGCCGTCATGCTCGGCCCACGTGATCTTGCGTTCCGAATCCTCCGGCAGCTCACGTACGCCGTAGCTGTGCACGAAATAGAAGTGTTCTGATTCAACGCCGGCAAACATCCGGCTGCCGTCAGCCGGCTGGATGGTATTCCAGCCCATGTGCGGGAGCCGCTCCGCGTGCAGTCGCTCCACCAGCCCTGGCCAGACCCTGCAACCGTCGGCGCGTACGCCATGTTCAATGCCTGCCTCGAACAACACCTGGTGGCCGACGCAAATGGCAAGGGTGGGCCGCCCAGCTGCCAAGCGTGCCGAGATGATGTCTGGTCCGGTGACCGCAACCAGACCCGCCATGCACGCCGCAAAGGCACCAACTCCGGGCACGACCAGGCCGTCGGCCGCCGCTGCAAGCTCGGCGTCCGTGGTCACCGTGACCTCCGCGCCGGCCCGTGCCACAGCACGCTCCGCGGAGCGAATGTTGCCTGATCCGTAGTCGAGGACGACAACTGTCGTCATAGGGCTCCCTTGGTGCTGGGCACACCCTCGACGCGCGGATCGATGGCGATCGCGTCTCTGAGTGCCCGTGCGAGCGCCTTGAACTGACATTCCACGATGTGGTGCGGGTCACGACCGGAGATCACCGTCAGGTGCAAGCAGATCTGAGCATGGAAGGCGAGGGTTTCCATCACGTGCCGCGTCAGCGAACCGACATAGGGCGCGCTGCCTGGGGCGCCACTTGCTCCCGGCGAGCCGCCGATCAGCACATACTCCTGCCCCGCCGGCTCACCGGTGTGCACGCAATAGGGCCGCCCGGACACGTCTACGACGGCCTGGGCCAGCGCCTCGTCCAGCGGCACCAAGGCACTTCCGAACCGCCGAATCCCGCGCTTATCACCGAGCGCGCTACGAATCGCCTGACCCAGCACGATCGCGGTGTCCTCGACAGTGTGATGCGCATCGATGTGCAAGTCACCGGCACTCTCCACTTCGAGGTCGATCAGGGAGTGGACACCGAATGCGGTCAGCATGTGGTCGAAGAATCCGACCCCGGTGGAGATTTGAACCCGGCCGGTGCCGTCGAGGTCGAGGCTGACTCTGACCTTGGATTCCGAAGTCTGCCGTTCCACGGCGGCGGTACGGGACTCGGTCATGACATCTCCTGTCTAGTTGTTCCGCTCGCTATGCGTCTGTTTCAGTCTTGAGTACCGCCGCAAGTGCGTCCTTAAAGGCCTGCATCTCCGACGGCGTGCCGGCCGATACCCGTAGCCAGCCTTCCGGACCGGTTTCCCTGATCAAGACCCCGCGGTCGAGCAGCGCCTGCCACACCGCATGCCGGTCGGCAAACCGCCCGAAGAGGATGAAGTTGGCATCTGATTCTGCAACGAGCAGGCCTTGGGCCGCGAGCCAGTTGGCAAGATCATCGCGAGCCTGCCGGAGCTGGTCGACCTTGGCCAGCATCTCAGGCGCGTGTGCCAGGGCGACTCTGGCAGCGGCCTGGGTGAGCGCCGACAGGTGATAGGGCAACCGTACGATGCGGAGCGCTTCGATGAACGCCGGAGCCGCGGCGAGATAGCCCAGCCGACCGGCTGCGAAGGCAAAGGCCTTGGACATGGTCCGGCTGACCGCGAGCCTGGGGTAGTCCGGCAGCAGCTCGAGCGCACTCGGGGTGCCAGTGCGTGCGAACTCGTAGTACGCCTCGTCGATGATAACGACGCCCGGTGCCGCGTCGCAGATTGCTTGGAGCGTGTCCAAGCTGACGGCAGTGCCGGTGGGATTGTTGGGGCTGGTGATCAGTACCACATCGGGACGGATGTCCAAGATTGCCGTCTGAGCCGCATCTGGGTCGATGGTGAAGTCGTCGGAGCGCGGGGCCGTGCACCATTCGCTGTGCGTATCGCGGGCATATTCGGGATACATCGAGTACGTCGGCGCGAACGACAGCACTCGCCGGCCTGGCCCGGCGAAGGCCAGCAGCACATGCAACATCACTTCATTGCTGCCATTGGCGGCCCAGATCTGCTCAGCGGTCAAGCCATGCCCGAGGTAACGAGCCAGATCGCCGCGCAATCCCAGAGCGTCGCGCTCCGGGTATCGGTTCATCGAGCGGCCGGCCTCAGCGACCGCAGCAGCGATCTTGCTGATCACCTGCTCGCTGGGCGGATAAGGATTCTCGTTGACATTGAGGCAAACCGGGACGTCGAGCTGGGGTGCTCCGTAGGGTTTCTGACCAACCAGCTCGGGGCGTAGCGGAAGCTCCTCGAGCGCAGGATTGGCCGTGGCGGTGTTGATCCCGGCGACGCCCCCACGCTCCCCGGAAACAGCGTGGGCCATCACCGGATACGTGTCGATGGGAAGAACCTCCGGGCAATGGCGGCACCATGAGCCGGCAGATCCTCGGCGTCGGCAAACACTTCCACCTTGCGGGCCACCTCTTCAAAGGCGGTCTGGGTGTAGCTGACGACATGCATCATCTTCAGGAAGCTCTGTACGTTCAGTCCTGACGAGTGGCATGCGCAGCGCCCGGTCGGCAGCACGTGGGTACTGCCGGCGCAATAGTCGCCGAGCGACACTGGCGACCACGGCCCGAGGAACACCGCTCCCGCGTTGGTGATCATGGACGCAACTCGGTCAGCGTCGGCAGTCTGAATCTCGAGGTGCTCTGCCGCGTAGCCGTTGGCCACCTCAACGCCCTGCTCAATGTCATCGACCATCACAATGGCCGATTGCCGACCGGCCAACGACCGCTGAATGCGTTCCACATGCTTGGTCGCTGGAACCTGAGCGGACAGTTCAGACTGAGTTTCCTCAGCGAGCTCGTCAGAGTCGGTGATCAACACAGCTGCCGCGAGCGGGTCATGCTCGGCTTGGGAGATCAGGTCGGCGGCAATGTGGACCGGGTCGGCTGTGCCATCAGCGAGCACCGCGATTTCGGTAGGGCCCGCCTCGGAGTCGATGCTGACACGCCCCTTGAGCAGCCGCTTTGCGGCAACGACGTAAATATTTCCGGGCCCGGTAACCAGATCGACCTGTCGGCACAAGTCCGGCACGCCGTAGCCGAACATCGCGATCGCTTGCGCGCCGCCGACCGCGTAGACCTCGTCAACACCGAGGATGTGACACAACGCGAGGATGTTGGGATGCGGCAGGCCGCCGAACTCGATCTGCGGCGGGGATGCGAGCGCAATGGAGGGTACGCCGGCAACCTTCGCCGGGACCACGTTCATGATCACGCTCGAGGCAAGCGGTGCCAACCCGCCTGGCACATACAGGCCGACACGGCCTATCGGAATCATCCGTCGGCGTACCACCGCGCCGGGCGCGACACTTACCTCGCCACCGGTGTCGCCGAGCTCGGTCTCGCAGACTCGGCGCCGGCGCTCGATCGCTGTTGCGAAGGCTTTCCGAAGGTCGGGGTGCAGGCGTGCTGCAGCATCCCTCAAGGCGGTTTGTGGTACCCGAAACGTCGTAGGACGCACCCGATCGAAACGTATCGAGTAGTCGGTCAGCGCCGCCGCCCCACGGCGGGCGACATCGTCACAGATCGGCCGGACGATCTCGGTTGCGGCGGCCACATCGAACTCGGCCCGGGGCACAATAGCGGCGTAATCTAGCCGCTGGCCGGCCGCTCGCCGGCCGCGAAGATTGATCACCCGAAGCACGGGGAGATTCTACGGCCCAGGCGCCCTGCGCCGACCGATAATCAATTGCCGGTCTGGGCAGCTGTTGAATATCTCACTCGTCACAACATCCGGTCAGCTCGAGGAGGTTCATGGACGAGCCGCTGCCAGAACGCGGCATGATCTTGAGGACCGCAATTGGCATCGGTCTTTATGCCATGGCTTTCGGCGCCTCCTTCGGCGCGATCTCTGTCGGTTCGGGATTGAGCCTTGGCCAAACCATCGCGCTCAGCCTGGTGATGTTCACCGGAGCATCCCAGTTCGCATTCGTGGGAGTGGCTGCATCGGGCGGATCACCCTTCGCAGCAGTACCGGCCGCACTGCTACTCGGCGTACGCAATGCCTTCTATGGCGTACCAATTTCGGAGATCTTGCATCCCCGTGGATTCGCCAGACTTTGGACGGCACACTTCGTCATCGACGAGACCACGGCAATGGCCGTCAGTCAGGCCACGCCTCGGGGGAAGCGCTATGCCTTCTGGGCAACCGGCCTAACTTTGTTCTGTCTGTGGCAACTGGGAACCCTGGCCGGCGCCCTCGTGGGACGGGCGGTCAATCCCGCCGACATCGGCCTGGATGCTGCGGCGCCCGCGGTTTTCCTTGCCCTGCTCTGGCCGATGCTGCGACGTCCCCAGGCGCGTTGGGTGGCATTGGGAGGCGCCCTGGTAGCGCTGGCACTTGTGCCGATTACGCCGCCAGGCATTCCGGTACTCGCTTCGGCGATCGTGGCGCTGGTGGCTGGGCTGCTGCCGGCTCGGCAGCCGATGGAGTCGATCGACGAGAGGGATTCGGCATGAGCCCGCTCTGGATGGCGGTCATCATCGCGGCGGTCGGCTGCTACCTGTTGAAGTTGGCCGGGGTATCACTGCCCGAGTCGATCTTGAACCATCCCAAGGTCCAGCGCGTTGCGCAGTTACTGCCCATCGCGATGTTGTCAGCATTGGTGGCCGTAGAACTCTTCGATGGTGGCCGCGCTTACTCGGCGGATTGGCGGACTCTGGCCGGCGTCGCCGCGGGTGTCATCGCTCTGTTGCTAAGGCGCGGCTTCCTTGTGGTGTTCTTGATCGCGATCTCGGTGACAGCCCTATTGCGCCTGATCACCTGAACGCGTGCGGCGGCGGAACAGTGGGCGCGGCTCCTCGTCGTCGCGGCCGAGTGAAGAACCCAGTAGCACCGGAATAACGGCGAAGAATGGCCAGGTGAGCAGGGACGCGCGTGCTCTCAGCGTAAGGGGGATCGGCACCAGCTCTCCTGGTTGAGCCGCTGCCAGCCGAGCCGCGAAGTCACCGGGACCGAGCCGGTAACCGACCAGCCAGCAGGTCAGTGCCGATGCCACCGCGCATACCAGCACTACGAGCACTAAAGACCAGCCGATGGTGCGTAACCAGCGCCAAGCCGCGAGACCAATCAGCAGTCCGGCGACGAGGCCAATTGCGCAAAACCAGGCATCACCAGCGATGAATTCGCTCAGGCCGCGTTCCGAGGTAGAGGCCCCGCCGTTACTGTTCAGCTCGTACGCCGGAGGCTTCACGAGCAACCACCACACCACTCCAGCGGCCGCACCCAAGGCGAGGCAGCCGAGCGCGAAGCCGATCAACCGTGCCCCCATCCGCCAGCCATGCCTGGTCCGGGACGAGGATGATTCCGTTACGACACCAGACACGACGGTCCCAACAAGGCCTTCAAGTCGGCCATCAGCGGCCCCGAGGGTGTCACGCGCAGCCGCTCGTCGAGTTTCATGACCGTTGTCTTCTCCGCGGATCGAAGCCGCAGCCGTACCTCGGTAAGGCCAGGATGCGCAGCTAGTACGTCACGGAGCTGTTGTACGACGTGCGGCGTACACCGGGTCGCTGGCAGCGAGATCACGACTGGCCCGCTGGGCGCGTGGGTGATGTCCGGCAAGCTGAGTTCAGAGGCGTTGACCGACACCGCGTCGTCGTCAACCTTGACCTTGCCTTTGATCTTGACCACGGTGTCTGTAGCTAGCACGGTGGAGACCATCTCGTACGCCTTCGGGAAGAGCAACACCTCGATGGACGCCTCGAGGTCCTCCACGGTGATCACTGCCCAGATGTCCCCGCGTCGGGTGGTCTTGCGGGTGATGTTGGTGATCATGCCTGCGATGGTCACCATGCTGTCGCGCGGCCCGTCTTCGGCGAGCAGCTGCCCGATGCCGATATCGCGTTCCGCGGCCAAGATGTGCTCCAGGCCCTGTAGTGGATGGTCGCTGACGTAGAGGCCAAGCATCTCGCGCTCGAAGGCCAGCTTGGTTCGCTTGTCCCAGTCGGGAATATCAGGAACGCTGCCGGTCAGCACAGGATCGGTCTCCGCAAGCTCTCCGAACAGGTCGTCCTGGCCGTTCGCCTCATTGCGCTTCAGGTCGAGCACGGCGTCCACTGCTGCCTCGTAGATGCTCATCAGCGCTCGCCGGGAATGACCCATAGACTCGAACGCCCCGGCCTTGATCAAGGACTCGATCACTCGCTTGTTGCAAACCACTAGCGGCACCTGGTCGAGGAAGCCGTGGAAGTTCACGGCCTTGCCATGGGCGTCGCGGGCAGCGACGATCCCGTCTACAACGTTGTGCCCGACGTTGCGAACCGCGGTAAGACCGAAGCGGATATCGGTACCGACGGGCGTGAAATTGGCAGCCGACTCGTTGACGTCCGGCGGGAGCACCTGAATACCCATCCGGCGGCACTCGCTGAGGTAGATCGCCATCTTGTCTTTGTCGTCGGCGACCGAGGTCAGCAGGGCCGCCATGAATTCGGCCGGGAAGTTGGCCTTGAGGTAGGCGGTCCAATACGAGACCATCCCGTACGCCGCCGTATGGGCCTTATTGAAGGCGTAATCGGAGAACGGGACCAAAATGTCCCAGAGGGACTTGATCGCGGCGTCGGAATAGCCGTTTGCCCGCATGCCCTTGGAGAACGGCACGAACTCCGCGTCGAGAATCTCCTTCTTTTTCTTGCCCATCGCCCGCCGCATGTTGTCGGCTTGGCTGAGCGTGAACCCGGCCACCTTCTGGGCGATCGCCATCACCTGCTCCTGATAGACGATCAGGCCATGAGTGGTGTTCAGAATCTCGGCGAGCGGCTCGGCGAGCTCGGGATGGATGGGAGTGATCTCCTGGCGCCCGTTCTTGCGCAGCGCATAGTTGGTGTGACTGTCCGCTCCCATCGGACCTGGTCGGTATAGCGCGAGAACAGCGGAGATGTCCTCGAAATTGTCTGGGCGCATGAGCCGCAGAAGGGAACGCATTGGCCCGCCGTCGAGCTGGAACACCCCGAGGGTCTCGCCTCGTCCCAGCAGGGCATACGTTGGCGCGTCGTCCAGGGGAAGATCCTCCAGGACGAGCTCGAAGCCGCGGTTGAGCGCGATGTTGGCTAAAGCATCGTCGAGGACGGTGAGGTTGCGCAGGCCCAGGAAGTCCATCTTGATCAGGCCCAGCGCTTCGCATGTCGGGTAGTCGAACTGGGTGATGATCGCGCCGTCCTGCTCCCGGCGCATGATCGGGATGATGTCCATCAGGGGGTCGCTCGACATGATCACGCCGGCGGCGTGCACACCCCATTGCCGCTTCAGTCCCTCCAAGTCCTTGGCGGTGTCGACGACGGTCTTGACGTCCGGATCAACCTCGTAGAGGGCACGGAACTCGCCGCCCTCGCCGTACCGGGCATGATCACGGTCGAAGAGCTTGGCAAGCGGCACATCCTTGCCCATTACCGGTGGCGGCATGGCCTTGGTGATCTTCTCACCGACGCCGAAGGGGTAGCCCAGCACTCGGGAGGCATCCTTGACGGCCTGCTTGGCCTTGATGGTGCCGTAGGTAACGATCTGGCTGACCCGATCATCGCCGTACTTCTCGGTGACGTAGCGGATCACCTCGCCGCGCCGGCGCTCGTCGAAGTCGATGTCGAAGTCGGGCATCGAGACGCGATCGGGATTGAGGAACCGCTCGAAGATCAGTCCATGGGCCAGCGGATCAAGATCGGTGATCCGCATCGCGTACGCGGCAATAGAGCCCGCACCCGACCCGCGCCCGGGGCCGACGCGGATGCCGTGCTCTTTGGCCCAGTTGATGAAGTCGGCAACGACCAGGAAGTAACCAGCGAAGCCCATCGAGATGATCACGCCGGTTTCGAAGTCGGCCTGCTTGCGTACTTCATCGGGAATCCCGCCCGGATAGCGCCGATGGAGGCCGGCGTCCACCTCATGGAGGAACCAGGAGTCTTCGTTCTCCCCCGCCGGGCACGGGAAGCGCGGCATGTAGGTGCCGTTGCCTTCGGTGAACGAGACGTTGCAACGCTCGGCAATGGCCAGTGTGTTGTCGCAGGCTTCGGGAAGCTCGGCAAAGAGCGCACGCATCTCGGCGGGTGACTTCAGGAAGTGCTGGTCACCTTCGAACTTGAACCGGTTTCCATCGGCCATGGTTGAACCGGTCTGCACACACAGCAACACCTCGTGGGCGGCAGCGTCGGATTGATGGGTGTAGTGCAGGTCGTTGGTCGCAACGAGAGGCAGGTTCAGGTCCTTGGCAATCCTGAGCAGGTCCGCGCGTACCCGATTCTCGATGGTCAGTCCGTGATCCATCAGCTCAACGAAGTAGTTGCCGGCTCCGAAGAGGTCCCGAAACTCCGCAGCGCTGGCAAGCGCTTCCTGGTAGCGACCGAGTCGGAGGTAGGTCTGTACCTCTCCGCCGGGACAGCCTGTGGTTGCTATCAAGCCCCCGGCGTACTGAGCAAGCAGTTCGCGATCGACCCGGGGCTTGTAGAAGTAGCCCTCCAGTGATGCGCGAGAGCTGAGCCGGAACAAGTTGTGCATGCCGGGCGTGTTCTCGGCCCAGATGGTGAGGTGCGTAAAAGCTCCGCCGCCGGAGACGTCGTCGGAACCACCGTCACCCCAGAGCACCCGGCGTCGTTCGGAGCGAGGCGTCTTTGGCGTGAGATAGGCCTCGATTCCGATGATGGGCTTCACGGATGAGGCCCTACCGGCCTTGTAGAACTCGTACGCCCCGAAGGTGTTGCCATGGTCGGTTACGGCGATGGCAGGCATGCCCATCTGCTCGCAGCCGGAGAACAGGTCAGCTATGCGGGCGGCCCCGTCCAGCATCGAGTACTCCGAGTGCACGTGCAGGTGGACGAATGAACCGTCCCCAGGCTGGATGCTCCCCGGCATACCCGCACCAGTCAAAACGATCAAGGCCTTTCAAGTCGAACCCGCTGTGCTGCTCGCGTGCCTCGCCGGACGCGAGCGGGGAAGCTCAGCAAGCGCCCACTCTAGTCGCCGGATTTGAGTACAAGTTTGCGACGCGCCTCTGACAATTCGACGCCACGGTCGCGGTGCCTTTGCCGGCACGCGGGGCGAGACTGGAGCTGTGGCGGCTCCGGCTGAGACTGCGCGGGCAGCTTCCAGCGCGCCACCACTCGCGCCGATGCCACCTGGTCACTGGTTGCTCGGCCATCTGAAGCAGCGGCGGCGAGATCCGCTCAAGCTGTTCAGCACGAGCCAGCAGCTGTTGGGCGATGTTGTCCGGTATCGGATGGGCTATATCTACGTCGAGCAGTTCACCCACCCCGACCAGGTCCGGCACGTCCTGGTCGATGCCAAGGACATCTACGTCAAAGGAGAGATCTGGGACAAGCTCAAACCACTTTGCTCTGATGGAAGGTCAGCTGGCGCTGGCGATGATCGCGCAGCGCTATCGGCTCACTAGCGTTGATCAGCTGGATGTGCAACCAGACCCGTACGTGACCCTTCGTCCGGCCGGCGAGGTCCCGATGATGGTGTCCAGACGATGATCTTGCTCCACTAGCTGCAGAGAGCAAGTACCTTTTCAACCGTCCGGATGTTGCGAACTGTTGAGCTCACGCCGATGATCGCGCTGAACTTCTCGGCGAGCTTGCTCCTTCCCTGGCCCTGTGAGTAGTTGACGTAGACCTGCTGGCCGGAGAACGTGAACGGCTCGTACTCTTTGGCGATTGCCGCCACTCTGTCCTTGGCGTCCTTGGGCGGTGCCTTCGTCAGGAATGCGACTGTGACCTGGCTTGGATTGCCGTCCGGGTAGGGATTCTCAGTCAAGATCTTTTTGAGTTGTGCCGGTGTCCGGACGGTGACATCGATCGTATGGCCGAAGGTGTCCTTGATCGCTCTGGAGATTTCTTGTTCCACGGTCGCGGCCTTTTTGGGCGAGTTGATGATCAAGTTGCCACTGTTGATATAGGTCGCGACGTCGGTATAACCGAGATCCTCAGCCATCGTGCGCAGCTCTGGCATGGAGATCTTGTTGTTCGGCCCAAGATTGATCCCGCGAAGGAAAGCGACGTAGGTAGCCACGTCGCCATCATCGCAGCCGACTGACACCGGCGACTCCACGACAACTGTCCGCAGATCGCATCGCTGACCGCGGTTTGGTTGCAGTCTGCCGACAGTTAGTTCTCCACAATCAGATGTTCGGTCCCAGCACCGTCCACAGACGTATAGGTGGCCGGCTAACAAACCATTCTCGTACGCATGTTTCACGCGTGGAGGTCTCTACAGACCGAGGTGAACAGGCGTTTCGCGGTCATCGGCGTCTCGCCGGCTGGCGCAGGATGTCGTACGGCCTCTACATCGAGAGGCAGCAGGAGGTCGGACTTGCCGATCAGCTCAGGGCTTGGACTCTGGTGCTTCCGCCATTGGCGGCCTTCACCCACCTCAGCGCAGCTGAACTCTGCGGTTGGTGGTTGCCACAGCAGCTCCCGCATCCCGTCTTCACCGCGCTCCGCGAGGGTGACCCATGCCCCCACCGGGCCGGCCTATACGTCAGCCGCCACCCCCACCGCGTACCTTGCGACCTCGTATCGGGTATCCGAGTGACTACGCCTGCCGAGACACTGTTGGCAGCTGCGCGTGACCTCGGCGTACTAGATCTGGTGTTGATGGGTGACTCGGCGCTGTAACTGTCGACAGATCGCACCTCCTCAGCAGATGTAGTTGCAATCTGCCGGCAGTTTCCGAATTAGGAGGTCAGACCATCATCTGGCGGGCGGTCGGTGGTATCGGCCGCGGCAGCTTC
>Ga0075434_100000032_pt1 | contig 63711 bp, 60 predicted proteins | sample RhiMethybrSRZTD3_FD_75298 | JGI IMG/M metagenome (GOLD analysis project Ga0075434, IMG submission 75298) | Populus rhizosphere microbial communities from Tennessee, USA - Rhizosphere MetaG P. TD hybrid SRZTD3 | ecosystem: Host-associated > Plants > Roots > Rhizosphere > Soil | place: USA...
AGGGAGAGTACGGTGCGCGTCCTGGAGCTCATGCGCGCACGCTGCGCCCCGGCGCAAGACGCATCTATCCGTCGCCGCTAGTCCCAGAGGTCCACCTTGCCATGCCGCGGCGCCGCACGGACGGAAATCGACGGCTGTAGCCGGGCGATGTCGTGGCGTCGCTATAGTAGGCGCGTGCTGCGCCTCGCCTGGCTGTTCAACTCGCATCGCCCGCGCGCGCGGCTCGCGCTGTCGGTGGCGGGCATCGCGCTCGGCGTGGCGCTCGGCTACGCCGTGCACCTCGTCAACCGCGCCGCGGTCGACGATGTCGCCGCGGCGGTGCGCGCCGTGGCGGGCGAAGCCGACATCGAGGTGCGCGGCGGGCGCGGCGGCTTCCGCGAGGCGCTCTATCCGAAGATCGCACGCCTGCCGGGGGTCGAGCTCGCGAGCCCGCTGCTCGAGCTCGAGGTCGGCGTCGCGGGTCGCAGCCGCACGCTGCAGATCATCGGCCTGGACATCCTGCGCGCGGCGATCCTGCAGCCGAGCCTCGGGATCGAGAGCCGCTACGAGCTGCTCGGGCCGGACAAGGTGTTTCTTTCCGAGGCCGCGGCGGTGGCGCTGGGCCTCGGCAAAGGCGACGTGCTGCGGCTCGCGGTCGGCCAGCGCACCGTGCCGCTCCAGGTCGCGGGAGTGCTGCCGGCGAGCGCGCTGCGCGGCGAGGCGGCGCTGGTCGATATCGCCACCGCGCAGTGGCGCCTGCAGCGAGTCGGAGATCTCAACCGCCTCGACATCCGGCTGCGGCAGGGCGCCGGCCGCGAAGCGATGCTCGCGGAGATCCGCAAGCTGCTGCCGGCGGGGGTGCACGCGAGCGCGGTCGACACCCTGGAGCAGGCGAGCGCCTATCCGTCGCGCGCCTACCGCGTGAACCTCAACGTCCTCGCGCTGGTAGCGCTCTTCACCGGCGGGTTCCTGGTCTTCTCGGCGCAGGCGCTCGAGACCGCGCGCCGCCGCGGCGAGCATGGGCTGCTGCGCGTGCTCGGCCTCCGCAGGCGGCAGGTCGTGCATCTGGTCCTTCTGGAAGCAGCCTCACTGGGTGCGCTGGGCGCGCTCATCGGCCTTGCCCTGGGCTATGCGCTCGCTGTCGTGGCGTTGCACGCCTCGGGCGGCGACCTCGGCGCGGGCATGTTCCGCGGCCTCGTGCCGCAGCTGGAGTTCTCGATCGCCGGCGCCGCGGGCTATCTCGCCGCCGGCATCGGGGTGGCGCTGGCCGGCGCGCTCCTGCCTGCGCTGCACGCCGCGCGCACTCCCCCGGCGCAAGCGCTGCGCGCGGGCGACGAGCAGGCGATGTTCAGCCGCGCCGCGCCGCTATGGCCGGGCGTGGTTCTCCTCACGGTCGGTGTCGTCCTTTCGCAGCTGCCATCGATCGAGGGCTTGCCCATATTCGGCTATGCCTCGATTGCATGCCTGCTGATCGGCAGCATCGCGCTCATGCCGCGGCTCTCGCGCGCGGCGTTCGAACTGCTGCCGCTGCCGCGCGATGCGGGCCTCGCCTTGGCGCTCGCGCAGCTGCGCGGCGCCCCCGGCCAGGCGGCGGTAAGCCTCGCCGCCATCGTCGCCAGCTTCGCGCTGATGGCGGCGATGGCGATCATGGTCGCGTCCTTCCGCCAGTCGGTCGACGACTGGCTGCGCACCGTGCTGCCTGCCGAGCTCTATTTCCGGACCACGCAGGCGGGCGACACCGGCTTCCTCGAGCCGGGCTTCGAGGCGCGCGTGCGCGCGCTGCCGCAGGTCGCGCGCGTCGACTTCCTGCGCAGCGCCCGCGTGCTGCTCGACGCGGAGCGCCCGCCGCTCGTGCTGATCGCCCGCGACAATGCCGCGCGCGCGTTCCCGCTGGTGGAAAAGCAGGATATCCCTCATGGCATCTGGGTAAGCGAGGCGGTGAAGGACGTGTACGGCTTCAAGCCCGGCGACAAGGTCGCCCTGCCTCTGATGGGCAAGGCTCATTCGCTGACCGTGGCCGGCGTATTCCGCGACTACGCTCGCCAGCACGGCGCGATCCTGATCGACCGCACCGACTACATCGCGCTTACCGGCGATCGCCGCGTGAACGACGGCGCGCTGTGGCTCGTCCCGGGCGCGAGCGTCGCCGCAGCCATGGAGGCGCTGCGGGCGCTGCCGGGCGGCGCGGCGCTCGACATCGCCGAGCCGGGCGAGATCCGCGCCGTGTCGCTCGGCATCTTCGACCGCAGCTTCGCCGTGACCTACGCGATGGAGGCGGTGGCGGTGCTGGTCGGGCTGTTCGGGCTCTCCTCGAGCATCGGCGCGGTCGTGCTCGCGCGCCGGCGCGAGTTCGGCATGCTGCGCCACCTCGGCCTCACCCGCCGCCAGATCGGCCGCATGCTCGCCGCCGAGGGCGGCCTGCTCGCCGCGCTCGGCGCCATGGCGGGCCTCGCCTGCGGTGGCGCGATCGCGCTGGTCCTGGTCTACGTAGTGAACCGCCAGTCGTTCAACTGGAGCATCGAGCTGCACCCGCCGTATCTGCTGCTATCTGCGCTTATCGCAACGCTCATGGGCCTCGCAGTGCTCACGGCGGTGATTTCCGGCAGGGAAGCAATGGGCATCGGCCCGGTGCGCGCCGTGCGGGAGGACTGGTGAGGCGGCGCTCGTTCCTGGCATTGGCCGGATTGCCGCTCACTGCTCTCGCAGCGAAGGTCCGATATCCGGCGGTCGTCCCCGGCAGGAAGCTGCAATTCCCGCGCGACTACGGCGCGCACCCGGACTTCCGCACCGAGTGGTGGTACGTGACGGGATGGCTGGACGGACCGCTCGGCTTCCAGATCACGTTCTTCCGCGCGCGGCCGGGGGAGCAGAGCGACAACCCGAGCGCGTTCAACCCGCGGCAGGTGCTGTTCGCGCACGCGGCGATCGCGGATCCCGCGCGCGGCCGCCTGGCGCACCAGGAGATCGCGGCGCGCGCGGGAATGGGCCTCGCGCACGCCGAGATCGAGCGCACCGGCGTCTGGATCGACGACTGGTCGCTGATTCTCGAGGGCAAGCGCTACGACGCGCGCATTGCCGCGCGCGAGCTCGATCTCGAGCTCAGCTTCATCGCCGAGCGCCCGCCCGTGCTGCAGGGCGCGCAAGGTTTCAGCCGCAAGGGCCACCGGCCGCAAGAGGCGAGCTACTACTACAGCCGCCCTCAATTGATCGTCGCCGGCAAGTTGCGCGGCCGCGCGGTCAGCGGCACGGCGTGGCTCGACCACGAATGGTCGAGCGCGTATCTCGCGCCCGAGGCCGCCGGCTGGGACTGGACCGGGATCAACTTCTTCGACGGCCGCTCGCTGATGGCCTTCCGCATGCGCGACAGGGCGGGCGGAGTGCACTACGCGCCTGCGGGCGTGGCCTTCAAGCCGCTGCGGGTTTGGAAGTCGCCGCGCACCGGCGCGCAGTACCCGGTGTCGATGGAGGTGAACGGCTTGCGGCTCGAGCCCTTGATGGACGACCAGGAGCTCGACGCGCGTGCGAGCACCGGCACCATCTACTGGGAAGGCGCGGTGCGCGCGTATGACGGAAAGGCCGAAGTGGGGCGCGGCTACCTCGAGCTCACCGGCTACTGGAAGCCGATGAAGCTTTGAGAGAGGACAAGCCAACGCCGGCCAGGATCAGCGCGATGCCGGCGAAGTGGTACCAGTGGGGCAGCTCGGCGAGGAACGCCGCCGACATGAGCACGCCCATCGCCGGCATGAGGTGCAGCGTGACGCCGGCGCGCGCCGGGCCCAGGCGCGCGACCACGACGCTCCAGCCGGCATAGGCGAGGAGCAGCGAGCCGACCGCGGAGTAGAGCACCGCCAGCGCACCCTTCGCGGTCAGCGTGAATTGCGCGCCCTCGAGCAGGAGCCAGGGCAGCATGAACAGCGCGCCGAAGGCGCACACCATGCACAGCAGCTCGATCACCTCGAGCGGATCGCGCCGCACGCGCAGCAGCACCGTGTAGCCCGCCCACATCACCATCGAGGCGAGCGCCATCAGGTCGCCGCGGTTGAACGAGAGCGCCGCCGGCTCGCCCTGCGTCGCGATCAGCATCACACCGGCGAACGAGATCGCGACGCCGGTCCATTGCACCCGGCGAACGCGATCGCCGAGCGCCATCGAGAGGAGCAGGATGAAGATCGGCGAGGTCGAGAGGTAGAGGATGCCGCTCGCCGCGGTGGTGTAGTGCAGGCCGAGCCATTGCAGCGCAAGGTGCGGCCCGCCGCCTGCGAAGCCGAGCAGGGCGAGCACGACCCAATCGCGTCGCGGCAGCGAGGGCAGCTTGGCCGCGAGCCCTCGGAGCGAAAACGGCAGGAGCAGGGCGAGCACGATCGCGAGCCGTCCGACCGTCGCCAGCGCGGGCGAAACGTCGTCGCGCACCGCGCGCGCGACGATCCAGTTGCCCGACCACAGCGCGAGCGTGGCGAGCAGCACCAGCCAGCTCGTGAAACGCATGAAGTGCACGGATTATCGCGTGCTACATTCGCCGCATGCCTTTCGCGACCGCGGCGGGCCGCTCGCTGGCCTACGAGTGGGTCGGCGAAGAGGGCGCGGGCGCGCCCCTCGTGCTCCTGCACGAGGGCCTCGGCTCGATCCGGCAGTGGCGCGATTTCCCGGCGAAGCTCGCCGCCGCCACCCGGCGCCGCGCGCTGGTCTACGACCGCTACGGCTACGGCCAGTCGGAGCTGCTCCAGGAGCCGAAACGCTCGGTGCAGTTCATGCATGACGAGGCGCTGCTCGCCCTGCCTGAGCTGCTGCGCAGGCTGAAGATCAAGCAGCCGATTCTCGTCGGCCATTCGGATGGCGCGTCGATCGCGCTGATCCACGCCGGCGCGGGCCACGCGCTCGGCGCCGTGGTGGCGATGGCACCGCACGTGTTCATCGAGCCGGTGTGCCTGAGCTCGATCGCCAAGGCGGTGCAGAGCTTCGAGACGACCGGCCTGGGCGAGCGGCTAGGCCGCTATCACCGCGACGCGCGCAAGACCTTCTACGGCTGGGCCGACGTGTGGCTCGACGGGGCGTTCCCGGCGTGGGACATCCGCGAAGCCTACCTGCCGAAGATCCGCTGCCCGGTGCTGGCGATCCAGGGCTACGAGGACGAATACGGCACGATGGCGCAGCTCGACGAGATCGGACGCCGCGTCGCCGGGCCCTGCGAGCTGCTCAAGCTCGACAAATGCGGCCACGCGCCGTTCCGCGACCAGCCGGAGAAGACGCTGGCCGCGATAACGGACTTCGTGGCTAGGAGTACTTGATGCCGCGCCGCTCGAGCATGCGCAAGAGCGCCGGCCAGTCCTTGTGGGTGCCGAGCCGGTCCGGGCGGGTGAACTGCTGGGTGCTGGTCTGCGCCGCGGCGTCGCTCATCAGCTGCACGTTGTGCAGGCCTCCGGCGCAGGCGTCGACCTGGATCTGGCAGGAGGTGTCGAGGTAGTACATCAGCTCGAACGCCTCGCGCACGGTTTCGCCCAGCGTGAGCAGCCCGTGGTTGCGCAGGATCATCGCCTTGGACTTCGGCCCGAGGTCGCGCGCCATGCGGCCCTGCTCCTCCTTGTAGAGCGCGATGCCTTCGTAGTCGTGGTAGGTGAGCTCGGCGTGGATGCGCATCGCGTGCTGGCTGATCGGCAGCAGGCCGCTCTTCATCGCCGAAACGGCCACGCCGGCGCGGGTGTGCGTGTGGATCACGCAGTTGATCTCGGGGCGCGCGCGGTGCATGCAGCTGTGGATCACGAAGCCCGCCTCGTTGACGCCCATGCCGAGCGGGTCGTCGAGGATCTTGCCCTCGCCGTCGATCTTGACCAGGTTCGACGCGGTGATCTCGTCGAACATCATGCCGTAGGGATTGATGAGGAAGTCCTCGGTCCCCGGCACGCGGCCCGAGAAGTGGGTGTAGATCATGTCCGTCCAGCGGTAGATATGCGCGAGCTGGTAGGCGGCGGCGAGGTCGACGCGCATCTGCCACTCTTCCTTGCTCACGCGCTCGCGGACGGGTTTCTGGCTGACGGTCTTCAGGTTCGCGCTCATGCCGCGATGATACTCCTGCCCTCCATTTCCTCGAGCGCCTCGAGCAGCAGCTCGGCGCGGTTGGCTCGCAAATCGCCGGCATCCGAAAGCATCCGGCGCCAGAGGCGAGCCCTCGGCTCGCCGTGATAGAGGCCGAGCATGTGGCGCGCGACCTGCTTGAGCGGCAAGTGCTTCCGGGCGTAGGCGACCATCGCCCGCACCACCTGAGCGCGGGTCTTGCCCGGATCGGCGAGCAGCCAGGGGTCGTGGTAGGCGGCGCGGCCGAGCATCACGCCATCGACCTTTTTTAGCTCAGCCTCGATCTGGTCCTGGCTGACGATGCCGCCGTTGAGAACGACCTCGAGTTGCGGGAAGTCCCGCTTCAGCCGGTATACGTAGTCGTACTTGAGCGGTGGAATCTCGCGGTTCTCCTTGGGCGAGAGGCCCTTGAGGATCGCGTTGCGTGCGTGGACGATGAACGTGCTCGCGCCCGCCGCCGACACGGTGCCGACGAAGTCGCGCACGAACGCGTAGTCCTCGACGCCGTCGATGCCGATGCGGTGCTTGACCGTCACCGGGGTTTTGACCGTGTCCCTTATCCGCCGCACACAGGACGCAACCAGCCGGGGCTCGGCCATCAGGCAGGCACCGAAGGCTCCGCGCTGCACGCGCTCGCTCGGGCAGCCGATATTGAGGTTGATCTCGTCGTATCCGTATTGCTCGCCCAGCTTCGCGCAGCGTGCGAGCTCGTCGGGCTCGCTGCCGCCGAGCTGCAGCGCCACCGGGTGCTCTTCGGGGCTGAAAGCCAGATGGCGCTCGACATCGCCGTGAATCAGCGCGCCGGTGGTGATCATCTCCGTGTACAGCCGCGCGCGCGAGCTGATCTGGCGCATGAAGAACCGGTAGTGGCGATCCGACCAGTCCATCATCGGCGCCACGAAAATCCTCGACTTCGCGGGCTTCATAGATCCTTCGCCATCACGGTGGCCGAGGTCGAGCAGAGACCGCTGAACTCCGTCGTGGCGCGGATCGGTTCAGGTACCGATTCCCGATTCACCTTCGCGTACCCCAGCGACGCGAAAAAGGGCTCGGCCGTCGTCGTCAGCAGGTAAAGCCGCTTCACTCCGCTGCTCGCGGCGTATTGCTCGGCCTCCCGCACCAGGCGTTTTCCGCAGCCTTTGCCGCGGACGTCTTCGGCTACGGCAAGCGAACGGAGGAGCGCGACCTCGCCGTACAGCTCGACGCCGACCACGCCGCGCGGATTGCCTTGCGCGCCGCAGCCGAAGAAGTGCTGGAGCTTTTTCTCCGAAATGTCGGAATTGGGCAGCGAACAGGCGGCGAGCAGGCTCATCACCTTGACGCCTCGCGGGCGGGGATGGATGTGCATGCCCGTCAGCCCGACCGGGTAAGGGCGAGCCACAACCCGCCGCCGATGAGGAACGTGCCGCTCAGGCGCGAGACGATCCGGATGCGCTTTCTGGAGAGGAACGCGCCGGCGCGGCCGCTAAGCACGGCGTAGGCACCGTCGGAGACGAGCGCGACCGCCATGGCCGTGACGCCGAGGAGCGCGATCTGCGCCACGTAGTTGCCCTTCGGGTCCACGAACTGCGGGATGAAGGCGCCGAACCAGAAGAGCGCCTTGGGATTCGACATCAGAACGAGGAAGCCTTGCAGAAAGAAGCCGCCGCGCGGCGCGGCGGCTTTGGCCGCGTCGGCGAGCGCGTCGGGCGCGCGCAGCAGCTTCCAGCCGATGTACAGCAAATAGAGCGCTCCGGCGAGCCGCAGCCAGACGAACAGCCATTCCATCGCCGCGATCACCGAGGTGAGGCCGACGATCAGGATCAGCATCATCAGCGCGAGGGCGAGCTGCGTGCCGGCGACGTTGAGGAGCCCCGCGCGCGTGCCGTGCGCGAGGCTGTTGGCGACGATCACGGTGACCGTCGGCCCGGGAATGACGGCGATGACGAAGCACGCGACGATGTAGGCGAGGTAGATTTCCGGGGTCATTGCATGTCCTGCGCGCGCCGGCGCGTGAGCTCGACCCGGCAGGCGAGCTCGCGATCGGAGGGCCCGCCGTCGCTCGCCGTGTCGCGGCGCCGCGCGCATTCGGCGTCGCGGTACTGGCGCCATTCGTCGTTCGACTTGCGGTAGGCGGCGAGCGCGGCCTCGCCGCGCTCGTTGGCTTCCTGGAAGCGGTTGGCATAGAGCTGCCCGAGGTCGCTCTCGGCGACGCGCAGCAGCAGCTCGAGGCAGGGCTGCGGCTGGGCGCGCAGCCCGTCGTCGCGCGTGCACTGCGAGAGGGCCGAAGCGTCCTGGCGCGGCAGCCAGGTGAAGAACACTGGCCGCTTCTCGTCGGCCAGCAGGCAGATGAACGACAGCTCCGCGCTCGGCATGCCGTCGTAGACCACCGCGCCGTTGCCGCTCAGCACCGAGGAGACGAACTGGTTGCCGACCTTGCGCGTGTAGCGCTCGATCAGCAGCCGATCCTGCTCGAACACCACGTCCTTGAGCTGGTTGCCGTCGCGCTTCAGGTCCTTGATCGCGTAGGCGCGGCAGGACTCGACCGCGGGGCCTCTGTACTGGGCGAAGGCCGATGTGCTCGCCATCAGCAGCAGGAATATCAGTCGGGTCATCGGTATTGCCCGGTGGCTTGAGCGCGCGCGCGGATCAGCCCGAACAGGATCTCGGTGTAAGGCGCGCGCACGCCCGCCTTGCGCGCGATCTCGAGCGTTCCGGCGAGCAGGCCGTCGATCTCGAGCGACTTGCCCGCCTCGAGGTCCTGCAGCATCGAGGTCTTGAACTTGCCGAGCGCGCGCGCCATGTCGATGCGCGCCTCGGGATCGATCGCCGCGTCGACGCCGACGGCGCGGCCGATGGCGAGCACCTCGCGCATGATCTCGACCATGTAGCCCTTCACCTCGCTCGACTGGATCAGCCGGTCGGCGGTCGACACGGTGAGCGCCGATACCGGGTTGAAGCTGACGTTGCCCAGCAGCTTCACCCAGAACTCCTTCTCGATCGCCGGCGTGACGATCACCTCGAAGCCCGCGGCCTGGAGCGCTTCGGCGATGCGCTTCGTGCGCCCTGTGTTGCGGCCCCCGGGCTCGCCGACGATCAGCTTGCGCCCCATGTTGTGGCTGATGAGACCGGGCTCGGGGATCGAGGCGGCGAGATGGATCACGCAGCCGACGATGCGCTCGGTCGGCATCGCGCGAGCGAGCTGCCCGCCCGGGTCGAGGCTTTCCAGCCGCTCGTTGCCGTTGCCGAAGTTCAGCCGGTCGAAGAACCACCACGGCACGCCGTTCATGGCCGTGACGATCGACGTGTCCGGGCCGAGCAGGGGCGCGACGTGCTGCGCCACCTCCGTAAGGCTTTGCGCCTTCACGGTGACTAATACGTAATCCTGCCGCCCGAGCTTCGCCGGCTCGGGATCGGCGGCGACGCGGAATGCCTGGGTTTCATTGTTGCTTCGCACGCGCAGGCCCTGGCGGCGGATCGCGTCCAGGTGCGCGCCGCGCGCCACGACCGAGACATCGTGCCCGGCGCGCGCGAGCCACGCGGCCATCAGGCCGCCGACCGCACCGGCACCGTAAATGCAGATTTTCATGGTGTTATTCTAGGGAAAACGAGGAGCACGCCATGTTTTCGTTCATGAAGAAGCTCAAGCAACTGCTGCCCGCGGAGAGCACGATCCCAGGCCGCGCGCAGGCGATGCCCGTCCCCGACGAACACTTCGTCAACGGTCATCCGCTGAAGCCACCGTTCCCCGCCGGCCTCGAGCAGGCGGTGTTCGGCATGGGCTGCTTCTGGGGCGCCGAGCGCCTCTTCTGGAAGCTGCCCGGGGTCTACAGCACCGCGGTGGGCTACGCCGGCGGCCAGACGAAGAACCCGACCTACGAGGAAGTCTGCAGCGGCTTCACCAACCACACCGAGGCGGTGCTGGTGGTGTTCGACCCGAAGCAGATCTCGTACGACGAGCTGCTCAAGGCGTTCTGGGAAGGCCACGACCCGACGCAGGGCATGCGCCAGGGCAACGATGCCGGCACGCAATACCGCTCGGCGATCTATACCTTTGGCGAGGCGCAGCACCAGGCTGCGCAACGCTCGAAGGAGAGGTTCGGGAAGGCGCTGGCGAAGAAGGGCTTCGGCCCGATCACCACCGAGATCCGCGCGGCGCCCGAGTTCTACTACGCCGAGGACTATCACCAGCAGTACCTCGGCAAGAACCCGGCGGGCTATTGCGGCCTCGGCGGCACCGGCGTCGCCTGCCCGCTCGGAGTGGCGGTCGGCACCTCTTGAGGCTCGACAAATGGCTTTGGGCGGCGCGTTTCTTCAAGACGCGCAGCCTGGCGCAGCAGGCGATCGCCGCCGGGCGCGTCAGCCTCAATGAGGCGCGGGTGAAGCCCGCGCACGACGTCAAGGTGGGCGATCTCGTCGTCCTGCGGAAGAGCGAGCTCGAATGGAAGATCGTGGTGCAGATGCTTTCGGAGCGTCGAGGTCCGCCGCAGGTCGCGCGAACGCTCTATGAGGAGACCGAAGCCAGCCGTACCGAGCGGCAGCGCCGGCACGACCTGCGCCGCTTTGGCGCGGAGCCGACCGCCGCTTTAAAGGGCCGGCCGACGAAGCGCGACCGGCGAATGATCGACGACTTCACGTCGTCGCCCGAGGACGCCTAACGAGGTTCGAGCCGCGGCTATCGAAGCGACGCCCAGTCGTCGAGCCGGATTTTTCCGATCACCGAGGACTTGCCCGGACCCTCGGGGCGCACTACCGCCATCTCGCCCTCGGCGAGATACGGCGGGCCGAACACCGCGTAGTAAGGGTTGCCGTGACTCGAGATGACACGGTTTTCGCCCTTGGGCACTGGATCTGACAGCAGCTTGCGCAGCGGGTCATAGCGCTTCGGATCGTCGCTGCGCAGCGGGCCGCCGCGTACCTCGTTCATCGCGGTGGCCTTGCCGAACGCGAGACGCGCGGTCTCCATCGTGCGGCAGAAGGGGCTGGCGAGCACCTCGCCAACGGGAATTCGCAGCCTGCGCAGGTGCGCCGCGATGGCGCGCGCCTCGTCGCGACCCTTGCCGGTCAGGTTGCGCTGGCTTTCGCAGTCGTCCCAGCTCTTCATGCGCGAGTCGTTCTGGCCGAAGTCGGTCGAGGTATGGCGCAGGTAGAGCACGTAGCCGCCGGCGCGCAGCTCTTTTGCAAGATCCAGGTCCGCGCATGCGGCATGCGCCAGCAGAAGGCCGGCAATGAGCGCGACGGCTTTCAAATCTTCGCCGCGCGGTACCTGAGCGGCGCCGCGGTACCGAGCGCTTCGGTACGCGCAGACTCGATCAGCCCGTGCGCCGGCGCGAGCTTGCACGCCGGATCTGTGGCGCGCGCATCACCGGTGAGATGAAAGGCCTGGCAGCGGCAGCCGCCGAGGTCGAGCGCGCGCCGCTCGCAGCTCTTGCAGGGCTCGCGCATCCAGTCCTCGCCGCGGAAGGCGTTGAAGCCTGCCGAGTCGGACCAGATCGCGCCAAGCGGACGCTCGCGCACGTTTTCGAAGCTGAGGCCGGGCAGGGTGTGCGCGGCGTGGCAGGGCAGCGCCAGGCCGTCGGGGCTGATCAGGATGAAGCGCCTTCCCCAGCCATCCATGCAGGTCTTGGGGTATTCGGCGTAGTAGTCCGGCGTGACGAAGAGCACCTCCATGCGGCCTTGCAGGCGCCTCTTTGCGGCGGCGGCAATGGCCCGCGCTTTTTCCAGTTGCTCGCGCGTCGGCAGCAGGGCCTGGCGGTTGATAAGCGCCCAGCCGAGGTATTGCGTGTTGGCGAGCTCCAGCCGGTCGGCCGACAGGCGCTCGGCGAGCGCGATCATCTCGCCGACGCGGTCGAGGTTGCCGCGGTGGAGCACGATATTAAGCGTGAGCGGCATGCCGAGCTCTTTTACCCAGCGCGCCACTTCCAGCTTGTGGTCGAAGGAGCGCATGCCGGCGATGCGGTCGGAGGCTTCGGCGCTCACGTCCTGCACCGAGACCTGCACGTTGTCCAGGCCGGCGGCGCGGAGTTTTCCCAGCCTTTCCTTCTCCAGCGGAATGCCGCTGGTGATGAGGTTGGTGTAGAGCTCGAGCGAGCGCGCGCCGCCCACCAGCACCTCGAGGTCGTCGCGCACCAGCGGCTCGCCGCCGGTGAGGTTGAGCTGCACCACGCCGAGCTCCTCGGCCTCGCGGAACACGCGCAGCCAGGTGGCGGTGTCGAGCTCATCGCGGTGCCTGGCCCAGTCGAGGGGATTGGAGCAGTAGCTGCAGCGCAGCGGGCAGCGGTAGCTCAGCTCCGCGATCAGCGTGTACGGACGGATCTCGTCCGTCATGCCGATTCCTGCACCAGGCCGCGCTCGGCGAGCGAGGCGAGCAGCGCGATCACCTCGCGCTCGATGATTGCGCTGTCCTGGTTGTATTTGGCGGTCAGCTCGCCCACGATCTCGCGCACGGTGCGCTCGCCGGTGCAGAGCTGCACCGTGTCGGCCGCGGTGGCGTTGAGCACCAGGCCCTTCTCGGGATAGAGCAGCATCATCTTGTTCGCTACGCGATCGTGGCGCAGCTTCGCCTTGGCGGCTAGCTTTGGCTTCACGTAAGCGGCATACACGGCGTCGAGCAGCTTCCACAGCACTTCGGCTTTCCTGATGAGCGCATCGACGCAGGCGTCCTGCAGCTGCGGCGTGGTGGCGTGGCGCACCACGAAGTCGATCGCCTCCTCGGAATCGCGACGCGCGCGCGTTACGCGCGAGCGGAAGTAGGCGAGCATCTCGGGATCGACCCACGGATAGTGCTGCTCCCAGGCGGCGATGCGCCTCGACATCAGGTCGGGGGCGAAGAACTCGGTGAGCGAGGAGGCGACCGCCTCGACCAGGCTGCGGCCGCGCACCAGCTCCACGTAGCTGTCGCACGCTGCGCGCACGCCCGGCAGCACCGAGCGGCAGCTCGCCACTTCCTCGCGCTCGAGGCCGACCCCGTCGGCGAGCCGCAGCCACATCGCGAGGCCGCCTTCGCCTTCGGCGTCCCCGTCATGGTCGCGGACGCGCCGCAGCCACATGCGCCGGAACGCCGGGTCCTCGGACTTGGACACGATCAGCGCATCCTTGATCGGGATGCGCGTCTGGTAGTAGTAGCGGTTCAGCACCCACTGCTGCAGCTGCTCGCGCGTCAGCCGTCCCTCATGCATCAGCACGTGGTAGCGATGCTTGTCGTGGTAGCGCCGCTCGCCCTCGCTGCGCAGGCGCTCGATCAGCGCGCTCACAGCTCGAGCTCCATGCCGTCATGCGCGATCTCCCAGCCGGCGGCCTCGACCTGCCGGCGCTCGCGCGAGGTGCGGTCGAGCATGGGGTTGGTGTTGTTCACGTGGATGTAGATTCTCCTCCTCGGCTTCGCGCCGGAGAGGATTTTCAGGCTTTCGCTGACCGGCAGATGCGCCATGTCCTCGGCGCGGCGAGCGCCGAGGCCGAGCGCGATCAGCTCGTCGCTCGACCAGAAAGTGCCGTCGAAGAACAGGCAATCCGCGGAATCGATCGCGGCGCGCATCCCGGGGGTGACGGCGGCGGCGCCGGAAAAATACGCGAGACGCCTGCCGCGCTCCTCGATCACAAAGCCGACGTTGTCGCCGGGAGCGGCGGGGGCGCGGCCCTCGAGGTGCAGCGGCGCCTTCCCCGGCGCCGGCACGGCCTGCACCGAGAGCCGCTCGTTTAACCGCGCGTCGAAGCGCTTCCAGGTGAGCTGCCCGGGAAAGCGCTCGAGCGTGCGGTACATCGCATTGGCGTCGCTGAAGCCGCGGCGCACCTCGTCGGTGGCGTACACGGTCAGCGGGTGAGACTCGCGCAGCGACAGCAGCCCGAGGCAGTGATCGAGGTCGCCGTTGGTGAGGAGGATGCCGGCGATCGGCGAATGGCGCGCGGAGCGCGGATGCAGCGGGGCGAAAGACTCGATCTGGGAGCGGATCTCGGGAGAGGCATTGAGGAGGTACCAGCGCTCGCCGTCAGAGCTGACGGCGACGCTTTCCTGCGTGCAAGGGGTTACGTCGGGGCTGCGCTCACGCGCCTTGCGGCAGTTGGCACAGCCGCAGTTCCACTGCGGGAATCCGCCTCCGGCGGCGGCCCCCAAGACCCTGATGCGCAAGGGCGGCCGCCGTTGCTAGCCGGGCGACTTAGACGCCGGTGTCGCGGTCTCCGCCGAAATCGTCCTGGTAGGAGTTGATCTCGGCGTCCATCTTCACTTCCACGAATTGCGGGGTTTCCCAGGTCATCGCGGCTCACCTCTCTGAAAGGTGACGCAGTGTAGCACCGGGGGTCTGCGGCAGTGCAATCCCGCGTTGCAGCATTCGGCATGGTGATGGCGATAGCGGAGCCGTTCGGATCTAATTGGAGGCCCGAGGAGAGGAGACCCCGATGAGAAGCGTCACCGCGCTCGCGATCACCGCCGCATTCGCTGTTTCCGCATGGGCCCAGGACAAGCCGGCCGTGGCACCGGGCGATACCGGCAAGGGCCCGAAATACGCCGATTCGCCGCTCAAGCCGCACCCGCCCAAGCTTACCGAGACGCCGGCGAGCGAGATCCCGATCGACCGCCTGAAGCTGCCCAAGGGCTTCAAGGCCGAGGTCTGGGCGAGCGGCATGCCCGGCGCGCGGATGATGACGCGCGGCGACAAGGGCAAGGTCTACGTCGGCACGCGCATCATCGGCCGCGTCTATGAAGTGAGCGACGACGGCGCGAAGCGCAGCCACCGCGTCGTCGCCGAGAAGCTGACGCAGCCCAATGGCGTCGCATTCGCCAACGGCTCGCTCTACGTGATTGCGATCAACAAGGTGTACCGCTACGACGGCATCGAGGACAACGCCGACGCAAGGCCGGTCGAGCTTACCGACAAGTTCAACCTGCCGCCGGAAGTGCACCACAACTGGAAGTTCATCGCCTTCGGGCCCGACAAGAAGCTCTACGTGCAGCAGGGCGCGCCGTGCAACATCTGCGAGCCTTCGGACAAGCACGCCCGCATCGTGCGCTACAACCCCGATGGCTCGAACATGGAGGTGGTCGCGGTCGGCGTGCGCAATACGGTGGGCTTCGACTGGCATCCGAAGACCCGGCAGCTCTGGTTCACCGACAACGGGCGCGACTGGATGGGCAGCGATGGCCCGCAGGACGAGCTGAACAAGGTGTCGAAGCTCGGCGAGAACTTCGGCTTCCCGTACTGCCACGCCAACGGCATCGCCGACCAGGACATCAAGAAGCCCGATCCCTGCAAGGGCGTGACCCTGCCGGTCGCGCTGCTCGGCCCGCATGCCGGCGCGCTCGGCCTGCGCTTCTACGATAAGAACATGTTCCCGAAGGACTACCAGAACACCATGTTCATCGCGCGCCGCGGCTCGTGGAACCGCGAGAAGCTGTTCGCCTTCGACGTGGTCAACGTGCGCCCCGGCGCCGACGGCAAGACGGCGAAGGTGACGCCGTTCCTGACCGGCTTCATGGATCCCAAGGAGAACAAGTTCTGGGGCCGGCCGGTCGACGTGCTGGTGATGCCCGACGGCGCGCTGCTCGTGTCGGACGAGCAGAACGGCGCCATCCTGCGCATCAGCTACGGCGGCGCCAAGCCGGCCGCCAAGAAGTAGTGCCGTCGAATCGCGGGCGGCGAGCGATCCTGCTCGCCGCCCTTTTTATTGCGTCTGCCCAGGCGCAGGACAAGGCGAACCTCTGCGCCGCGTGCCACGGGCCAGGCGGCAACTCCACCACCTCCGGCGTGCCGTCGATCGCGGCACAGCCCGCGACTTTCCTCGAGCTGCAGCTGATTCTCTTCCGCGAGGGCCTGCGCGACTCGCCGGAGATGGCGCCGGTCGCAAAAGGCATGAGCGACGCCCAGATCCGCGCGCTGGCGAAGCACTTCGCGGCGCTTCCGGCCCGGCGTGCCGCATCGCGCGATGGCGACGCGGCGCTTCTGAAAAAGGGCCGTGAGCTCGCCGCCGCCCGCCATTGCGGGCAGTGCCACCTGCCGGACTTCAGGGGACAGGCGCAGATGCCGCGGCTCGCCGGGCAGCGCGAGGAGTACCTCGCCGCGCAACTGCGCGCCTACCGCGAGGGGAAGCGGGTGGGCAGCGACACTTCGATGAACGAGGCGATGTACCGCGTCTCGGACGCGGACATCATCGCGCTCGCGCACTTCCTTTCGCGATCGTCTGTCCGGCGTTAGCCGCTCAAGCGGCTTTCGCTTTCGCCGGGCCCGCCCGCCCGATCAGCTCGCGCAGCACGTAGGGCAGGATGCCGCCGTGCTTGTAGTAGTCGACCTCGATTGCGGTGTCGATGCGCGACTTGACCGGCACCTCGATCTGGTGGCCGTCGCCCGTGGTGATGCGCAGCTTCAGGTCCTGCTGGGGGTGGATCTCGGGGGGCATCAGCACGTCGATGGTCTCGTCGCCCTTCAGGCCGAGCGAGGCCGCCGAGTCGCCAGCCGCGAACTGCAGCGGCAGCACGCCCATGCCGACCAGGTTGGAGCGATGGATGCGCTCGAAGCTGCGCGCGATCACCGCCTTCACGCCAAGGAGCTGCGTGCCCTTGGCCGCCCAGTCGCGCGAGGAGCCGGTGCCGTATTCCTCGCCGCCGAAGACCACGGTCGGCGTGCGATCGGCGATGTAGCGCATCGCGGCGTCGTAGATCGGCAGCTTCTCGCCCTTGTAGAGGGTCAGGCCGCCCTCGGTGCCGGGCAGCATCAGGTTCTTGATGCGCACGTTGGCGAAGGTGCCGCGCATCATCACCTCGTGGTTGCCGCGGCGCGCGCCGTAGCTGTTGAAGTCGGCGACCGCGACGTCGTTCTCCTGCAGGTAGATGCCGGCGGGCGAGGTCGGCTTGATCGAGCCGGCGGGCGAGATGTGGTCGGTGGTGACCGAGTCGCCGAAGATGCCTAGGATCTTCGCGCCGGTCACGTCGCCCGGGCGGCCGGGCTTCATGCCGAATTCCCTGAAGAACGGCGGCTCGGCGATGTAGGTCGATGCGGGCCAGCTGTAGACCTGCCCGCCCGGCGCCGAAACCTTCTTCCACAGCGGATTGGTCTCGGCGAGGTTCGCGTAGAGCCGGCGGAAGGTCGGCGCGTCCATGGCGAGCTTCATCAGCTTGTCGATCTCGGCGCGCGTCGGCCAGAGCTGGCCGATGGTGATCTCCTTGCCGTCCTTCGACCGGCCGACGGGCTGCTTCTTGAAGTCCACCAGCATCGACCCGGCGATCGCGTAGGCCACCACCAGCGGCGGCGAGGCGAGGAAGTTGGCGCGGATGTTCGGATGGATGCGCGCCTCGAAGTTGCGGTTGCCCGAGAGCACCGCCGCGTTCACCAGGTCGTTCTTGGTGATCGCCTCGTCGATCGGCTGCGCCAGCGGGCCGGCGTTGCCGATGCAGGTGGTGCAGCCGTACGCGGCGACGTTGAAGCCCAGCTTCTCGAGATAGGGCAGCAGGCCCGCCTTGCCGAGGTACTCGGTGACTACGCGCGAGCCCGGCGCAAGCGAAGTCTTGATGTGCGGCTTCACGCTCAGGCCCAGCTCGACCGCTTTCTTGGCCAGCAACCCCGCGGCGAGCAGCACCCCGGGATTGGAGGTGTTGGTGCACGAGGTGATCGCGGCGATCAGCACGTCGCCGTTCTTGATCTCGGTGCCGTCGAAGGTCTTGTAGGGCTTGCGCAGATCCTCGATCTTCTTGGCGAAGCCGTTCTCCTTCACCGGCGCGGTGAACAGCTTCTCGAAGGTGGCCGAGACCTTGTCGAGGTCGATGCGGTCCTGCGGCCGCTTCGGGCCGGCGAGCGAGGGCTGGACCGTGGAGAGGTCGAGCTCGAGCTCCTGCGAATAATCAATTTGGCCTTGCTTCGGGACGCCGAACAGGCCCTGCGCCTTGAAGTACTCGGCGAGGCGCTGGATCTGCTCATCGGTGCGCCCGGTGCCGCGGAAGTAGTCGATCGTGCGCTCGTCGACCGGGAAGAAGCCCATGGTCGCGCCGTACTCGGGCGCCATGTTGGCGAGCGTGGCGCGGTCGGTGACCGAGAGCGACGACGTGCCTTCGCCGAAGAACTCGACGAACTTGCCGACGACCTTCGCCTTTCTGAGCATCTCGGTGACCGTCAGCACCAGGTCGGTCGCGGTGAGCGCGGGATGCAGCTTGCCCTTGAGGTGCACGCCGACCACGTCGGGCGTGAGGAAGTACACCGGCTGGCCGAGCATGCCGGCCTCGGCCTCGATGCCGCCGACGCCCCAGCCGACCACGCCGATGCCGTTGATCATCGTGGTGTGGCTGTCGGTGCCGACCAGCGTGTCCGGATAGCACACGCCTTCCCTGGACTTGTGCACGCCGGGGGCGAGGTACTCGAGGTTCACCTGGTGCACGATGCCGATGCCCGGCGGCACCACCTTGAAGGTGTCGAACGCCTGCATGCCCCACTTCATGAACTGGTAGCGCTCCTCGTTGCGCTTGAATTCCAGCTTCATGTTCAGGTCGAGCGCGCTCTTCGTGCCGTAGTGGTCGATCTGCACCGAGTGGTCGACCACCAGGTCGACGGGCACTAGCGGCTCGATCACCTTCGGGTCCTTGCCCATCTTCGCCGCGACGCCGCGCATCGCCGCCAGGTCGCAGAGCAGCGGCACGCCGGTGAAGTCCTGCAGCACGATGCGCGCGACGACGAAGGGAATCTCGTCGCTGCGCGGCGCCACCGCCTTCCAGCCGGCGAGCTGGCGCACGTGGGCCTCGGTCACCTTCTTGCCGTCGCAGTTGCGCAGCACCGACTCGAGCACGATGCGGATGGATACGGGCAGCCTTTCCAGCTTCAGATTCAAGCTTTTCGCCAAGGCCGGAAGCGAATAGAGCTGTCCGTGCTTGAATTTCTGCAGGGTGTTGAAAGTGTTGTGCGGCATCGTTACTCCCTTTCTTCTTGGTTCGCGCCGCCGTCGTGGCCCCAGCGGGCCTCGGGCGGGCAAGATTCTTTCGCCAGTTCTTGCATCAGCCGGGATCTTTCTTCCAGCAGGGCGGGCAAATGCAGATCGCAGCCGGCGATCGGGCCCGGGTAGGTGCGGATCTCCTCGTTCAGCTCGGCAAGCCTTTTTTCCAGGTAGGCGCTCATAGCACCGTGAGGTCGACGAATTCGCGTACCGGCGTCTGCGCGAGGCGCCGGGCGTCCATGCACAGGTCGCGGATCTGCTTCTGCTGCTTCTCGGGGAAGCGCCGCGCGAGATTGCGCTCGAATTTCTCGACCAGGAACGGAATGCCGTCCTTGCGCCGGCGCTTGTGGCCGATCGGGTACTCGACCACCACCTCGGCGAGCTTCTTCCCGTCCTTGAGCTCGACGGTGAGCGCGTTGGCGATCGAGCGCTTCTCGGGATCGTGGTAATCCTTCGTGAACTGCTTGTCCTCGACGCAGTCGATCTTGTCGCGCAGGAGGTCGATGCGCGGGTCCTGCGCCACGTCGTCCTCGTAGTCGGCGGCGGTGAGGCGGCCGAAAAGCAGCGGCACCGCGACCATGTACTGGATGCAGTGGTCGCGGTCGGCGGGATTGTTGAGCGGCCCCTTCTTGTCGATGATGCGGATGGCGGCTTCGTGGGTTCTTATCTGGATGCGGCGTATGTCTTCAATCCGGTTCTTGACCAGCGGATGCAGCTGCATCGCCGCTTCGACCGCGGTCTGCGCGTGGAACTCGGCCGGAAAGGAGATCTTGAAGAGCACGTGCTCCATCACGTAGCTGCCAAAGGGGCGCTGGAACCTGAACTGCTGGCCCTTGAACAGCACGTCGTAGAAGCCCCAGGTCTTCGCGCTCAGCACCGACGGATAGCCCATCTCGCCGGTCTTGGAGATCAGCGCCAGCCGCACGGCCCGCGAGGTCGCATCGCCTGCGGCCCAGCTCTTGCGCGAGCCGGTATTCGGCGCATGGCGATAGGTGCGCAAGCTCTGGCCGTCGACCCAGGCCTGCGAGATTGCGTTGACCGTCTCGTCATAGCTGCAGCCGATCATGTGCGCGATCACGGCAGTGGAGGCCACCTTCACCAGCACCACGTGGTCTAGGCCGACGCGGTTGAAGCTGTTCTCCAGCGCGAGCACGCCCTGGATCTCGTGCGCCTTGATCATTGCGGTCAGGACGTCGCGCATGAGCAGCTTCTTGCCGCTTCTCGACAGCCAGTCGGCGGCCATCAGGATGCCGCCGAGGTTGTCCGACGGATGGCCCCACTCGGCGGCGAGCCAGGTGTCGTTGAAGTCGAGCCAGCGGATCATCGCGCCGAGGTTGAACGCGGCCTGCACCGGGTCAAGCTGGTAGCTCGTGGCGGGGACCCTCGCGCCATTCGGAACCGTCGTGCCCGGGACGATCGGGCCGAGCAGCTTGGTGCACGCCGGGTACTCGAGCGCCTCGAAGCCGCAGCCAAGCGTGTCCATCAGGCAATAGCGCGCGGTTTCGTAGGCCTCATTGCTGGAAATCTGATAGTTCGCGACGTAATCGGCGATATCGGTGAGAACCTTGTCCGGCGCCGGGCGGACGTTGGAGATCGGCGCGTTCATTTGCCGGATTTGTCCGCGGCAGCGTTGTCGTCGGGCGCGAACATGTGCTCGGCGCCACCGCCGGTGGGCACCGGCACGAAGGTGTGCTCGTTTCCGCCCGCCTTGGGCGCGTGGTGCATCGACGGCGCCGGCGAGCGCTCGGCGGGCTTCTTGTCCCACCAGATGGCGCGGCCGCGCTTCTGCGATTCGATCTCTTCCGGATGCCGTGCGAGGTAGTCCTGGATGAACCGCGTGGCGTCGGACACGTACGTCTGCCGGTATCCCGAGCGGCCGGCGAGGAAATCGAACACTCCTTCCAGAAACGCCATCATCAACGTCTCTCCAGCGGAACCCATTTCCGGTTCTCGGGGCCGGTGTAATTGGCGGCTGGGCGGATGATCTTGCCGTCGATGCGCTGCTCGATGACGTGCGCCGACCAGCCGCTGGTGCGCGAGATGACGAAGATCGGTGTGAAATGCAGCGTCGGCACGCCCATCTGGCTGTAGGACACGGCGCTGTACCAGTCGAGGTTGGCGAACATCTTCTTCTCGGCCCACATCACCGACTCGATGCGGTCGGCGACGCGGTACTGCACCATGTTTTCCTGTTCCTTCGACAGCCGCTCGGCGACCGCCTTGATCACCTTGTTGCGCGGATCGCCGGTGGTGTAGACCGGGTGGCCGAAGCCGATGACGATTTCCTTGCGCGCCACGCGTGCGCGGATGTCGGCTTCCGCCTCATCGGCATTGCGGTAGCGCTTCTGGATCTCGTCCGAGACCTCGTTCGCGCCGCCGTGCTTCGGGCCTCGCAGGGCGCCGATGCCGGCGGTGATGGCGCTGTACATGTCCGAGCCGGTGCCGGCGACCACGCGGCAGGTGAAGGTGCTGGCGTTGAACTCGTGCTCGGCGTAGAGGATGAGCGAGGTGTGCATCGCGTGGACCCAGGAGTCCCGCGGCTTGCTTCCGTGCAGCAGATGCAGGTAATGGCCGCCGATCGAGTCGTCATCGGTGACGGTCTCGATCCGCTTGCCGCTGTTGGCGTAGTGATGCCAGTAGAGCAGCATCGAGCCGAAGCTGGCGAGCAGCCGGTCGGCAATGTTGCGTGCGCCCTCGGCCGGGTGCTTCTCGTCCTCGGGCTCGAGCGTGCCGAGCACCGAGCAGCCGGTGCGCATCACGTCCATCGGATGCGCGCGTTTCGGCAGCTGCTCGAGGGCTTTCTTGAGCGGCTCGGGCAGGCCGCGCAGGCCCTGCAGCTTCTGCTTGTATTTCTTCAGCTCGTCGCGCGTCGGCAGCTTCTCGTGGACCAGCAGATAGGCCACTTCCTCGAATTGCGCTGCGTCGGCGAAATCGAGGATGTCGTAGCCGCGATAGTGCAGGTCGTTGCCGGTGCGCCCGACGGTGCACAACGCGGTGTTGCCCGCCGGCACGCCCGAGAGCCCGACCGACTTCTTCGGCTTAGGAGTGGCTGCGGGCAAAGAGCTCATCGAGTTTCTTCTCGTAGTCGTGGTAGCCGATGATGTCGTAGAGCTCCTCGCGCGTCTGCATGTCGCCGATCAGCTGCTTCTGCGTTCCCTTGCCCCTCAGCTCCTGATAGGCCTTCATGGCGGCCTTGTTCATCGCGCGGAAGGCGCTGAGCGGATAGAGCGCGATCGCGACGTTCGCCGAGCGCAGCTCCTCGACGGTGAAAAGCGGGGTCCTGCCGAACTCGGTGATGTTGGCGAGCGTCGGCACTTTCACCGCGTCAGCGAACTTCCTGAACATCGAGAGCTCGGTGATCGCCTCGGGGAAGATCATGTCGGCGCCGGCGTCCACGTACGCCTTCGCTCTTGAAATCGCGGGCTCAAGACCCTCGGAGGCCAAAGCATCGGTCCGCGCCATGACCACAAAGCCCGGATCGGTGCGTGCATCGACCGCGGCCTTGATGCGGTCGCACATTTCGTCCTTGGAAACGAGCTCCTTGCCGGGACGATGGCCGCAGCGCTTGGCGCCGACCTGGTCCTCGATGTGCATGGCCGCGGCGCCGAACTTGACCAGCGAGCGTGTGGTGCGCGCGACGTTGAATGCGCTCGCGCCGAAGCCGGTGTCGACGTCGACGAGGAGCGGCAGGTCGCATACTTCGGTGATGCGGCGGATGTCGGTGAGGACGTCGTCGAGGCTGGAGATGCCGAGATCGGGCATGCCGAGCGAGCCGGCGGCGACGCCGCCGCCCGACAGGTAGATCGCGCGGAACCCGGCGCGCTTCGCCATCAGCGCATGGTAGGCGCAGATGGTGCCGACCACCTGGAGCGGCTTTTCCTGCCGTACCGCGTCGCGGAACTTCGATCCTGCAGTGGCCTGTTCCAAGCGAGTCATTTGCCCAGCAGGTGCTTCACCCCGTCGCGCTCCTCGTGCAGCTCCTTGAGCGTCGCGTCCATGCGTTTGCGGCTGAACTCCGAGACCTCGAGGCCCTTGACGATCTGATAGCTGCCGCCGCGGCAGGTCACCGGATAGCCGTAGATCACGCCCTCGGGGACCCCGTAGCTGCCATCCGACGGGATGCCCATCGTCACCCAGTCGCCGTCGCGCGAGCCCGAGATCCAGTCGCGCACGTGGTCGATCGCGGCGTTGGCGGCGCTTGCCGCGGAGGAGAGGCCGCGCGCGTCGATGATCGCGGCGCCGCGCTTCTGCACCGTCGGGATGAAGGTCGACTCGAGCCATGCCTGGTCGTTGATCACCGGCCAGACTTTCTTGCCATCGGCTTCGGCCTGGAACACGTCCGGATACTGGGTGGCGGAATGGTTGCCCCAGACCGTGACCTTCCGCACCGAGCTGACGGGCTTGTTGATCTTGTGCGCGATCTGGCTCGTCGCGCGGTTGTGGTCCAAGCGCATCATGCCGGTGAACTGCGAGGCCTTGAGGCTCGGCGCGTTTTTCATCGCGATCAGGCAGTTCGTGTTCGCCGGGTTGCCAACCACCAATACTTTCACGTTCCTGTCGGCGACGCGGTCGAGCGCCTGGCCCTGCGGCCCGAAGATCTTGCCGTTCGCCTCTAACAAATCCTTGCGCTCCATGCCCGGGCCGCGCGGGCGGGCGCCGACGAGCAGAGCGACCTGCACGTCCTTGAAGGCGACCATCGGCTCGGAGGCGGGCACCATGCCGGCGAGCAGCGGGAACGCGCAGTCGTCGAGCTCCATCATCACGCCCTTGAGCGCCTTCTGCGCCTTCTCGTCGGGTATCTCGAGCATCTGCAGGATCACCGGCTGGTCCTTGCCGAGCATCTCGCCGCTAGCGATGCGGAACAGCAGCGAATAGCCGATCTGGCCTGCGGCTCCGGTGACTGCAACGCGAACGGGGGCTTTCGGCATTCGAGCTCCGCAGGAAGGTCGTGAGGTCGGATTTCGATTTTACAGCAGCGGGTTGCTGCGCTGCGACGCTATAATGAACTCGTCCGGAAAGGGGCCGGGCAGAAGGCAATGTCCACTGCGGCCGCGAAGAAACGTCGTCCAAAATACCTGAGCCTGACCGCGCTCCTGTTCGAGATTCGCATGCCGGTGATGGCCTGGGTGTCCGGCATGCATCGCATCTCGGGCGCGCTTCTGTTCATCCCGATGACGGCCTGGCTGCTCTACCTCCTCGACATGAGCCTCGCGTCGGAGGCCGGTTTCGAGCACGCGCGCCGCTACCTCGCCCACCCCCTGGCGAAGCTCGGGCTGGTGGCGTTCGCGTGGGCCCTTGCGCACCACTTTTTCTGCGGCATCCGGTTCCTGCTGATCGACATCGACCGCGGCGTCGAGCTGCGACCGGCGCGCGCCAGCGCGTACGCGGTTTTCGCGGCGAGCTTCGCGGTCACGGCGCTGGTGGCCTGGCGCATATGGTGACCAAGCGCATCGTGGTCGGGGCGCATTACGGCCTGGGCGACTGGCTCGCGCAGCGCATCACGGCCCTCATCATGGCCGTCTATTGCGTGATCCTGCTGGTGGTGGTGCTGCGCGGCGCGCCGCTCAGCCACGGCGTGCTCAAGGACTTGTTCTCGCACGGCTGGATGCGTGTCGCGACGCTGCTCTTCGCCGTCAGCTATGCATGGCATGCGTGGGTCGGCATGCGCGACATCCTCATGGACTACGCGCGCCCCGAGGGACTGCGCCTGGCGCTGCAGGTGGTCATGATCCTGATCATTGCCGGCTACGTCGGCTGGACGGTGCAGATCCTATGGCGCTGAGACCATGGCTTTAACTACGCGCAGATTCGACGCGATCGTGGTCGGCGCCGGCGGCTCCGGGATGCGCGCCGCGCTCGAGCTTTCGCGCGCGAATCTGAAGACCGCGGTTCTGAGCAAGGTCTTCCCGACGCGCTCGCACACCGTTGCGGCGCAGGGCGGCATCGCCGCGCCGCTCGCCAACTCCGGCGAGGACAACTGGCACTGGCACATGTATGACACCGTCAAGGGATCGGACTATCTTGGCGACCAGGACGCCATTGAATACATGTGCCGGCGCGCGATCGAGGTGGTCGTCGAGCTGGAGCACATGGGCATGCCGTTCGATCGCCTGGAGAGCGGCAAGATCTACCAGCGGCCCTTCGGCGGCCATACGCAGAACTACGGCAGCGCCAAGATGGCGATGCGCTCCTGCGCGGCCGCCGACCGCACCGGGCATGCCATGCTGCACACGCTCTACCAGCAGAACGTGCGCGCCAACACCCAGTTCCTGGTCGAGTGGATGGCCCTCGATCTGATCCGCGACCCGCAGGACGGCGCGGTGATCGGCGTCACGGCCCTCGAGATGGAAACCGGCGAGATCTCGATCCTGCAGGCCAAGGCGACCGTGTTCGCCACCGGCGGCTCCGGACGCATCTTCGCCGCGAGCACCAACGCCTTCATCAACACCGGCGACGGTCTCGGCATGGCCGCCCGCGCCGGCATCCCGCTCGAGGACATGGAGTTCTTCCAGTTCCACCCGACCGGCATCCAGGGCGCCGGCATCCTCATCACCGAGGGTGTGCGCGGCGAGGGCGGCTACCTGCTCAACAAGAACGGCGAGCGCTTCATGGAGCGCTATGCGCCCAACGCCAAGGACCTCGCCAGCCGCGACGTGGTGTCGCGCGCCATGACCACCGAGATCAAGGAAGGCCGCGGCTGCGGTCCCGATGCCGACCACCTTCTGCTCAAGCTCGACCATCTCGGGCCCGAGGTGATCAACCACCGCCTGCCCGGCATCCGCGAGATCGCCATCCGCTTCGCCAACGCCGACCCGGTGCGCGAGCCGATCCCGGTGGTGCCGACGGCCCACTATCAGATGGGCGGCATCCCGACCAAGTACACCGGGCAGGTCGTGGTGCCGGAGGGTGCGGTGAGCGAGAGCATCGTGCCGGGCTTCTATGCAGTGGGCGAGTGCGCGTGCGTCTCGGTGCATGGCGCGAACCGGCTGGGCACCAACTCGCTGCTCGACCTGGTCGTCTTCGGCAAGGCGGCCGGCGAGCAGGTGATCAAGGATCTGCGCGGGCTGCCGACTCCGCAGCGCAACCTGCCGAAGGACGCGGGCGAGGCTTCGCGCGCGCGCGTCGCCCGCCTCGATTCGGCCGCCAAAGGCGAGTCGGTGGCCGAACTCGGCAACGAGCTGCGCCGCACCATGCAGGCGCACTGCGGCATCTTCCGCTTCCCGGACGACCTGGCGCGCGGCATCGAGAAAGTGAAGCAGCTCGCGGCGCGCGGGCAGCGCCTCTCGATCCAGGACAAATCCAAGGTGTTCAACACCGCGCGCGTCGAGGCGCTCGAGCTCGACAACCTGATCGAGGCCGCGATGGCGACGATCGTCTCGGCCGAGGCGCGCAAGGAATCGCGCGGCGCGCAGGCGCGCGCGGATTTTCCCGAGCGCGACGACAAGAACTGGATGAAGCACACGCTCTGGTACAAGGAGGGCAACCGCCTCGCCTACAAGCCGGTGCACCTCAAGCCGATGACGGTCGAGACCTTCGAGCCGAAAGTGAGAACCTACTGATGCGAATCTCGATATACCGCTACGATCCGGACAAGGACGAAAGTCCGTACATGAAGGACTACGACGTGCAGCTCGAGCATGCGGACCGGATGCTGCTCGACGCGCTGGTCAAGGTGAAGGCGCAGGACGACTCCGTTGCCTTCCGGCGCTCCTGCCGCGAGGGCGTGTGCGGCTCCGACGCGATCAACATCAACGGCAAGAACGGCCTCGCCTGTCTGACCAAGGTGGCCGACCTGCCCGAGCACGTCACGCTGCGTCCCCTGCCGGGAATGCCGGTGATCCGCGACCTGATCGTCGACATGACGCAGTTCTTCAAGCAGTACCACTCGATCAAGCCGTACGTGATCAACGACGAGCCGCCGCCCGAGCGCGAGCGGCTGCAGTCGCCCGAAGAGCGCGAGCACCTCGACGGGCTGTATGAATGCATCCTGTGCGCCTGCTGTTCGACCTCGTGCCCGTCGTTCTGGTGGAACCCGGACAAGTTCGTCGGGCCGGCGGGGCTGCTGCAGGCCTACCGCTTCATCGTCGACACCCGTGACCAGGCCACCAGCGAACGCCTCGACAACCTGAACGACCCGTATCGCCTCTTCCGCTGCCACACCATCATGAACTGCGTCGACGTGTGCCCGAAGCATCTCAACCCGACCAAGGCGATCAACCACATCAAGGAGCTGCTGGTTAAGCGAGCCGTCTGATGGGACGTGACCCTGAAGCGCAGGATCGCATCCAGCTGGAGCGGCTGAAATGGAAATGCCGCCGCGGGCTGCTCGAGCTCGATATCGTCCTCGAGCGCTATCTGCGCGGCGGACAGCCCCATCCGGGTTTGAATGAACTCCTCGACCTGCCCGACAACGATCTCTGGGACATCGTCGCCGGGCGCAGCGACAACTACCTGCCCCACCTGAAGGACGTCGTGGCGCACCTGCGCGCCGCGTAGAAGGGAACCGGCATGGCCGACAAGAACGCGACGCTGAAACTACCCGACGGAAAATCGCTCGAGTTCCCGGTGCTCAGCGGCAGCACCGGCCCGGACGTGGTCGACATCCGCCCGCTCTACGCCAAGTCGGGCATGTTCACCTACGACCCGGGCTTCCTCTCGACGGCGAGCTGCACCTCGTCGATCACCTACATCGACGGCGACGCCGGCATCCTGCTCTACCGCGGCTACCCGATCGAGCAGCTGGCGCAGCACTGCGACTTCCTGGAGGTGTGCTACCTGCTCCTGAACGGCGAGCTGCCTAACCGCAAGCAGAAGGACGAGTTCGTCAGCATCGTCACCCACCACACCATGGTGCACGAGCAGCTGGCGCGCCTCTACCAGGGGTTCCGGCGCGACGCGCACCCGATGGCGGTGATGGTCGGCGTGGTCGGCGCGCTCTCGGCCTTCTATCACGACGCGCTCGACATCAATAACCCGCAGCACCGCATCATCTCGGCATTCCGTCTGATCGCGAAGATGCCGACCATCGTCGGCATGTCCTACAAGTACTCGATCGGGCAGCCGTTCATGTACCCGAGGAACGACCTCTCCTACACGGCGAACTTCATGCGCATGATGTTCGCGGTGCCGGCCGAGGAGTACAAGCCGAACGACGTGCTGGTGCGCGCGATGGACCGCATCTTCATCCTCCACGCCGACCACGAGCAGAACGCGTCGACCTCGACGGTGCGCCTCTCCGGCTCCTCCGGAGCCAACCCCTACGCGTGCATCGCCGCGGGCATCGCCTGCCTGTGGGGCCCGGCGCACGGCGGCGCCAACGAGGCCTGCCTCGAGATGCTGGAGGAGATCGGCGACGTCTCGAAGATTCCCGAATTCATCAGGAAGGTGAAGGACAAGAACTCGCACGTGCGCCTGATGGGCTTCGGCCACCGCGTCTACAAGAACTTCGACCCGCGCGCGAAGCTGATGCGCGAGACCTGCCACGAGGTCCTGAACGAGCTCGGGCTGCACAACGACCGCCTGTTCAAGCTCGCGCTCGAGCTCGAGCGCATCGCGCTGGAAGACGATTACTTCCTCAGCCGCAAGCTCTATCCGAACGTCGACTTCTACTCGGGCATCGTGCAGCGCGCGCTGGGCATTCCGGTGGCGATGTTCACCTGCATCTTCTCCCTCGCGCGCACCGTCGGCTGGATCGCGCAGTGGCAGGAGATGATCTCGGATCCCGAATACAAGATCGGCCGTCCGCGCCAGCTCTACAAGGGGCCGACCAAGCGCGACGTGAAACCGCTGGACAAGAGATAAGCGCATGAGCAGCGTGATGCGGCAGTTCCTCGACAGCTCGTACCTCTTCGGCGGCAACGCGCCGTTCATCGAGGACTTGTACGAGAAGTACCTGGCGAACCCGCAGTCGGTGCCCGAGGAGTGGCGCGAGTACTTCGACCGCATGCAGGTGCTCCCCGGCTCGAGCACCAAGGACGTGGCGCGCGCCCCGGTCGAGGAGTCCTTCGTGCAGCGGGCGAAGAAAGGCGAGTTCGCCGCCGCACGCACGCTGCCCACCGAGACGCTCACTCCCGAGCGCATGCAGGTGGCGGCGCTTCTGCTGGTCACCGCCTACCGCATCTCGGGATCGCGCTGGGCGACGGTCGACCCGCTCAAGCGCATGCCGCGCCCGGCGCAGCCCGAGCTCGAGCCCGGCTTCTACGACCTTGCCGAGTCCGACCTCGACCAGACGGTAAACGCGGGCTCGTTCGTGGGATTGGACAGAACCACCCTGAGAAACCTGCTCCAGGCGCTGCGGGACACCTACTGCCGCAACGTCGGCTACGAGTACATGTTCATCTCGGATCGCACCCAGCGGCAGTGGATCCAGGAGCGCATCGAGCCGGTGCGCGGCGCGCCGACGTACGGCCCGGCCGAGCAGAAGCGCCTGCTGCAGAAGCTGACCGAGGCCGAGCAGCTCGAGCGCTACCTGCACACCCGCTACGTCGGCCAGAAGCGCTTCTCGCTCGAGGGCGGCGAAAGCCTCATCCCATCGATCGACGACCTTATCCAGCGCGCCGGCGCCAACGGCGTGCAGGAGATCGTGATCGGCATGGCGCACCGCGGCCGCCTCAACGTGCTGGTCAACGTGCTCGGCAAGATGCCGAAGGACCTGTTCCTCGAGTTCGAAGGCAAGGCAGCCCAGGACCTGCCTTCGGGCGACGTCAAGTATCACAACGGCTTCTCCTCCGACATCTCGACTTCCGGCGGGCCGGTGCACCTCTCGCTCGCGTTCAACCCTTCGCACCTCGAGATCGTGAATCCGGTGGTCGAGGGCAGCGTGCGCGCGCGTCAACGACGCCGTGACGACAAGACCGGCGACCAGGTGCTGCCGATCCTGGTGCACGGCGACGCGGCGTTCGCCGGGCAGGGCGTGGTGATGGAGACGCTCAATCTCTCCGGCACCCGTGGTTACGGCACGGGGGGAACCATCCATCTGATCGTGAATAACCAGATCGGCTTCACGACTTCGGATCCGCGCGACGCGCGCTCCACGATCTACTGCACCGACGTGGCGAAGATGGTCGAGGCGCCGATCTTCCATGTCAACGGCGACGATCCCGAGGCGGTGCTGTTCGTCACCCAGCTCGCGCTCGACTTCCGGCAGAAGTTCCACAAGGACGTGGTGATCGACATCGTCTGCTTCCGCAAGCTCGGCCACAACGAGCAGGACGAGCCCTTCATCACCCAGCCGCTGATGTACAAGAAGATCGCCCAGCATCCCGGCACGCGCAGCCTCTACGCGGAGAAGCTCGTCACGCAGAAGGTGGTCGGCGCGGAAGAGCCCGAGGCCCTGATCAAGCGCTACCGCGACACGCTCGATGCCGGGCAGCAGACCGTGAGCCCGGTGCTGTCGAACTTCAAGAGCAAGTTCGCCGTCGACTGGGCGCCCTTCGTCGGCGCCAAGTGGACCGATGCCGCCGATACCCATGTTCCATTAAGTGACCTGCAGAGGCTGGCCGAGCCGCTGACGAGCGTGCCCGAGGGCTTCAAGGTGCATCCGACGGTGCAGCGCGTACTCGACGCCCGCAAGCAGATGGCGGCGGGCAAGCTCCCCGTCGACTGGGGCATGGCCGAATCGCTCGCCTATGCCTCGCTCCTCTCCAACGGCTACGACGTGCGGCTTTCGGGCCAGGATTCGGGGCGTGGCACCTTTGCGCACCGCCACGCGGTGCTGCACGACCAGGACCGCGAGCGCTGGGACCAGGGCAGCTACATCCCGCTGCAGAACATCAGCAAGGACCAGGGCTCCTTCGTGGTCATCGACTCGGTGCTGTCGGAAGAGGCGGTGCTCGGCTTCGAGTACGGCTTCTCGACTGCCGAACCCAATGCCCTGGTGATCTGGGAAGCGCAGTTTGGCGATTTTGCCAACGGCGCCCAGGTGGTGATGGACCAGTTCATCAGCTCCGGCGAAACCAAGTGGGGTCGGGTCTGCGGCCTGACGCAATTCCTGCCGCACGGCTACGAAGGGCAGGGGCCCGAGCATTCCTCGGCGCGTCTCGAGCGCTACCTCCAGCTCTGCGCGGAGCACAACATGCAGGTGTGCGTGCCCTCCAATGCCGCGCAGGTTTTCCACCTGCTGCGCCGGCAGATGCTGCGGCCCTTCCGGAAGCCGCTAGTGGTGATGACGCCCAAGTCGCTGCTGCGCAAGAAGGAGGCCGGGTCGTCGATCGAGGAGCTGGCGAGCGGCTCTTTCCAGACGGTGATCCCCGACGCCACCACGGTCGACGAGAAGGGCGTGAAGCGCATCATCGCCTGCTGCGGCAAGGTTTACTACGACCTCGCCACCAAGCGCATCGAGATGCAGCGCGGCGACGTCGCCATCATCCGCGTCGAGCAGCTCTATCCCTTCCCTCACAAGCAGTTTGAAGCGGAAATGAAGCGCTACCCGAACGCGCACGAAGTGGTCTGGTGCCAGGAGGAGCCGCAGAACCAGGGCGCGTGGTACCAGACCGCGCACTACTTCCGCGAGAACATGCGCGAGGACCAGAAGCTGTACTATGCCGGCCGCCCGGCGTCGGCCTCGCCCGCTGGCGGCTACATGGCGCGGCACAACGAGCGGCAGAAGACGCTGGTGGAGCAGGCATTCGCTAAATACAAGTAACTGCAGCTAGCCCGGCGAGTTACTCGCTGGTTTTTCATAACCCGGTGGAAGCTCAGCGGAAGCCGGGGAAAAACTGAACGGGACAATCCATGATCATCGAAGTGAAGGTGCCGCAGCTTTCCGAGTCCGTCTCGGAAGCCACGCTGCTCGACTGGCACAAGAAGGAAGGCGAGCCGGTCAAGCGCGACGAGAACCTGATCGACATCGAGACCGACAAGGTCGTGCTCGAACTGCCCGCGCCGGCCGACGGCGTGCTGGTCAGGATTCTGAAAAAAGCGAAAGACTCGGTCGGCTCGGGCGACGTCATCGCCCAGATCGACACCGAGGCCAAGGCCGGGGCTTCTCCCGCGCCTGCCGCGGCCAAGCCCGCGCCCGGGGCGCCGGAGAAAGCGAAATCCGCCCCAGCGGTGATGCCGGCGGCGCAGAAGATGGCCGCCGAGAAGGGCATCGACACTTCGAAGCTCGCCGGCACCGGCCGCGACGGGCGCGTCACCAAGGGGGACGTTCTCTCTCAAACCGCCCGGGCGGCTCCGCTGCCGCAAGCCACGCCGCCGATCAACATAGAGCAGCTCACTTCGGGCCGGCCCGAGCAGCGCGTGCCGATGTCGCGCCTGCGCCAGCGGGTCGCCGAGCGCCTGGTGCAGTCGCAGTCGACCGCCGCCATCCTCACCACCTTCAACGAGGTGAACATGGCGCCGGCGATCGAGATGCGCAAGAAGTACCAGGAGCGCTTCGAGAAGGAGCACGGCACGCGCCTGGGCTTCATGTCGTTCTTCGTCAAGGCCGCGGTGCACGCGCTCAAACGCTACCCGGTGGTGAACGCCTCGATCGACGGCACCGACATCGTCTACCACGGCTACTTCGACGTCGGCGTCGCCGTCGGCAGCCCGCGCGGCCTGGTGGTGCCGATCCTGCGCGACGCCGACCGCATGAGCTTCGCCGAGATCGAGAAGAAGATCGGCGACTTCGGCAAGCGCGCGCAGGACGGCAAGCTCGCGCTCGAGGAGCTCACCGGCGGCACCTTCTCGATCTCCAACGGCGGCGTGTTCGGCTCGATGCTCTCGACGCCGATCATCAACCCGCCGCAGTCGGCGATCCTCGGCGTGCATGCGACCAAGGACCGCGCCGTGGTCGAGAACGGCCAGGTGGTGGTGCGGCCGATGAACTACCTAGCGCTCTCCTACGACCACAGGATCATCGACGGCCGCGAGGCGGTCCTGTTCCTCGTCGCGATCAAGGACGCGCTGGAGGATCCCGCCCGCCTGATCCTGGAAATATAGGGAGACCCGGCAATGGACACCTTCGACGTCGTAGTCATCGGCGGCGGGCCGGGCGGCTACATCGCGGCGATCCGCGCCGCGCAGCTGGGGCTCAAGACGGCGTGTATCGATGAGTGGAAGGGCGCAGACGGCAAGCCCGCGCTCGGCGGCACCTGCACCAACGTCGGCTGCATTCCTTCCAAGGCGCTCCTTCAGTCCTCCGAGAACTTCGAGCAGGCCGGGCACCACTTCGCCGATCACGGCATCAAGTTGAAGGGCCTCGAGCTCGACCTCAGGCAGATGCTCGGCCGCAAGGACAAGGTGGTGAAAGCGAGCAACGACGGCGTGCTCTACCTCTTCAAGAAGAACAAGGTGACGTTCTTCCATGGCCGCGCGGGCTTCGGCAGCACGCCTAACGAAGTCAGAGTGGGCAGCGAAGTCCTGCAGGCGAAGAACGTCATCGTGGCGACGGGCTCGAACCCTCGTCCACTTCCCGGCGCCCCCTTCGACGAGAAGCTGATCCTCAGCAACAGCGGTGCGCTGACCATCCCGGAAGTGCCCAAGCGGCTCGGGGTGATCGGGGCGGGGGTGATCGGCCTGGAGATGGGCAGCGTCTGGCGGCGGCTCGGGTCGGACGTGACCATCCTCGAGGCACTGCCGGCCCTCCTGGGAGCGGCCGACGAGCAGCTCGCCAAGGAGGCGGCGAAGATCTTCGCCAGGCAGGGACTGAAGATCGAGCTGGGCGTAAAGATCAGCAAAGTAGAGTCAAAGAAAACTGTTAAAGTTCAATATTCTGGAACTGATAACTCATCCAAAACCTTGGAGTGCGACCGGCTCATCGTCTCGATCGGCCGGCTGCCCAATACGGAGGGCTTGAACGCAGCCGGAGTCGGCTTAAAGGTCGACGAGAAGGGATTCATCGCCGTCGACGCGGACTGCCGCACCAACTTGCCTGGGGTCTGGGCGATTGGCGACGTGGTGCGCGGGCCGATGCTCGCGCACAAGGCCGAGGAGGAGGGGGTGGCGGTGGCCGAGCGCATCGCCGGCCAGAAGCCGCACATCGACTTCAACACCGTGCCGTGGGTGATCTACACCACTCCCGAGATCGCCTGGGTCGGCCAGACCGAGCAGCAGCTGAAGGCGGCGGGAGTCGAGTATCGCGCCGGGGTGTTCCCCTTTGCCGCCAACGCGCGCGCGCGCGCCCTCGGCGACACCAGCGGGATGGTGAAATTCATTTCAAAAAAAGAAACGGATGAAATCCTCGGCGTGCACATCATCGGGCCCTTTGCGGGCGAGCTGATCGCCGAGGCGGTGGTCGCGATGGAATTCCGCGGCTCGAGCGAAGACATCGGCATGATCTGCCATGCGCACCCGTCGCTGTCGGAGGCGATGAAGGACGCGGCGCTCGCGGTCGACAAGCGCGCCCTGAACATCTAGATGCCCGACGTCGCCTCGCTTTACCAGGAGCACCTGGCGAAGCGGGGCTTCATCTCCGACCCGGCGCAGCGGCGCGCCGTCGAGCGCCTGCAGCGGCTCTACGAGGAGTGGCGCGCCTACAAGGCGAAGCGCTCGAACGCGCTCAAGCGGCTGCTGGTCAAGCCCGAGCTGCCCAAGGGCGTTTATCTCTGGGGACCGGTCGGTCGCGGCAAGAGCTTCCTCATGGACGCGTTTTTCCTCTGCGTGCCGCTGGTGAGGAAGCGCCGCGTGCACTTCCACCACTTCATGCGCGAGGTGCACCGCGAGCTCGACGAGCTGCGCGGCACCGAGGACCCGCTCGCCGCCGTGGCGGAGCGCACCGCGCGGCGCCATCGCCTGATCTGCTTCGACGAGTTCCACGTCTCGGACATCGCCGACGCCATGATCCTCGGCCGCTTCCTCGAGCAGGCGATGGAGCGCGGCGTCGAGTTCGTCATGACCTCGAACTACGCGCCCGACGGCCTCTACCCCAACGGGCTGCAGCGCGAGCGTTTCCTGCCGGCGATCGAGCTGATCAAGCGCCGCCTCGACGTGGTGGCGGTCGACAACGGCACCGACTACCGGCGCCTGAAGATGGAGCGGCTGAAGGTCTACCACGTTGGCAGCGACGCGCCGCTCGCGAAGATCTTCGAGGAGCTGCGCGACGTCGAGGAGGAGAAGCAGCCGCTCGACGTCGAGGGACGGGAGATTCGCTACCGCCGCCGCGCCGGCGGCCTGGTGTGGTTCGACTTCGGGGTGCTGTGCGGCGGGCCGCGCTCGTACGCCGACTATGTCGACCTCGCGAAGCGCTTCCACACGGTGATGTTGTCTGGCATCCCCAGAATGTCCCCGAAGAATTCAGATGCGGCCAGGCGCTTCACCTGGCTGGTCGACGTGTTCTACGACGACCGCGTCAACCTCATCGTCTCGGCCGAGGCCGAGCCCGAGGCGCTATTCAGCGAAGGCGAGCAGGCGGCGGAGTTCCAGCGCACGGTAAGCCGGCTGCACGAGATGCAGTCGGTCGCGTACCTGCAGACGGAGCGCCGCAAGGGCTAGCTCCAGTAAGGCGGAAATGCCGAGTTCTTCTGCTCGGCTTCGAGCAGCCGCATCATCGCGGGCCATTCCAGCACGCCGTACGGGCGGCGCGTGCCCGGCTGGTAGAGATGGGCCGTCTTCGCCAAGGTTTCTTCTTTCGGGACGACTATTTCCGTCCGCGCGGCCATGGCGTCGACCTGCGTGCGGCACGCGAGCTCGAGCTGGTACATGAGGTTGAATGCTTCCGGGATGCTCGGCCCGCAGGTGAGCAGGCCGTGCGAGCGCAGGACGAGGGCGTTGTGCGCGCCGAGGTCGCGCACCAGGCGCGCCTGCTCGCCGAGGTCGATGGCCGGGCCTTCATAGTCGTGGTAGCCGATGTGGCCCTCGAAGCGGATCGAAGTCTGGGATATCGGCATGACGCCGCACTGCATCGCCGCGACGGCCATGCCGGCCCGGGTGTGCGTGTGGATGATCGCGCGCACATCGGGACGTGCCCGGTGGATGCAGCCGTGGATCACGTAGCCGGCCTTGTTGACGTAGTAATCGGTGTCGGGCTTCCAGATGACGTTGCCGTCGAGGTCGATCTTGGCCAGGCTGGAAGCGGTGATCTCCTTGTACAGCAGCCCGTACAGGTTGATGAGGATGTGCTCTTCGGGACCCGGCACCCGCGCCGTGATGTGGTTGTAGGTGAGGTCGCTCATCCCGTAGTAGTCGACCAGCCGGTAGCACGCGGCTAGCTCGACCCGCGCCTGCCATTCCGCGGGGCTGACCTCGTCGCGGATGCTGCGAAAGTCCGTCCGATAGTTGGGCAATTTGTCCATGGCCAGTGCAAGAATATAGCGATGCGATGGCTCTTGGGCGTCCTGTTTGCATTGTGCAGCGCGGCTGCGCTGGCGCAGGCTTATCCGACGAAGCCGGTGCGGCTGATCATCCCGTTCCCGCCGGGCGGCTCCAATGATCTGATCGGGCGTGCCGTTGCCGTGCAGCTCGGCGAGCGCCTCGGGCAGAGCATCCTCGTCGACAACCGCGGCGGCGGAGGCGGGACGATCGGCATCAATGCCGCCGCGAAGTCCCCGCCGGACGGCTACACCCTGCTGCTGACCTCGGTCGGCTGGCCGGTGAGCATCGCGCTCAAGTGGATGCCGGAAGAGTCGCTGCAGTGGTTCGTGCCGGTGGCGGCGATCGGCACCGGGCCGAGCCTGCTGGTGGTGCCCAACTCTTTGCCGGTGCATTCGACGCAGGAGCTGATCGCGCTCGCGAAATCAAAGCCCGGCGCGCTCAACGCCGGCTCCGCCGGCCCGGGCAGCTTCCAGCACCTCGCCACCGAGCTCTTCCGCCTGCAGGCGGGCATCGACATCGTCATCGTCCAGTACAAGGGCGGCGGCCCGGCGCTCACCGATACCATCGCCGGGCAGGTGCAGATGAATGTCGGCAGCGCCGTGCAGAACATTCCGCACGTGCGCTCCGGCAAGCTTCGCGCCCTCGGTGTCGGCGGCAGGAATCGCCTTGCAGCGCTGCCCGACGTGCCGACCTTCGCCGAAGGCGGGCTCGCGGGCGCCGAGGCGAGCAACTGGTGGTGCGTCGTGGCACCGGTGGGAACGCCGGCGGCGATCGTCGAGCGCCTCGGCAAGGAGGTCGCGGCGGTGGTCGAGTCGCCCGAGATGCAGAAGCGCTTCCAGCTCGAGGGTGCGGAGGCGCTGCGCATGACGCCGCAGGAGCTCGGGGCACACATCGCCGCCGAGACGGCAAAGTGGACGCGGGTCGTGAAGGACGCCGGCATCAAGGCGGAATAGGAGCGCAATGGAGAAGTTCAAGGCCTACAAGCTGAGCGAGACGCCGGACAGGAAGATCCGCGCCGAGTTCGTCGACTACACCCTAGAGCAGCTCGATCCCGGCGACGTGACCGTGCGCGTCGCGTACTCGAGCGTGAACTACAAGGACGCGCTCGCCGCCACCGGCAAGGGCAGGATCCTGCGCCGCCCCGCGTGCATTGGTGGCATCGACTTCGCCGGCACGGTGATCTCGTCGACCGACGCGCGCTTCAAGAAGGGCGACGCGGTGCTGACCGTGAGCGGCGAATACGTCGGCGTCTCGAACGACGGCGGCTACTCGCCCTACGCGCGGGTGAAAGGCGACTGGATCACGCGCGTGCCGCAGGGAATGTCGCTCTGGGAGGCGATGGCCTACGGCACCGCCGGCTACACCGCCGGGATCGCCGTGGTTCGCATGGAGCACAACGGCCTGAAGCCCGCGAAGGGGCCGGTGGTCGTCAGCGGCGCGACCGGCGGCGTCGGCTCGATCGCGATCGCCATGCTCGCCGAGCTCGGCTACCACGTCGTCGCGCTCACCGGGAAGGAGAGCGAGACAGAGTGGCTGAAGAAGCTCGGCGCAAAAGAGGTCATGCTGCGCAGCGGGTTGAACCTGGAGAAGATCAAGCCGCTGGACAAGGCTACCTGGGCCGGCGCGATCGACAACCTGGGCGGGCCGGTGCTGGCGTGGATGGCGAGCACCATGAAGGACAACGGCGTCATCGGCGCGGTCGGGCTCGCGGCGAGCGCCGAGCTGCACACCTGGGTGATGCCGTTCATCCTGCGCGGCGCGAGCCTGCTCGGCATCAACTCCGGCGACAGCTCTAACGACATCCGCGAGATGGTCTGGCGGCGCCTCGCCACTGACCTGAAGCCGCCGCACCTGAAGGAGATGGCGCGCACGATCCGGCTGGCCGAGCTGCCGGGCGTATTCGACGACTTCATCAACGCGAAGATCAACCGCCGCGTGGTCGTGGACTGCAGCGAATGACGACGTACCAGGAATTCCACCGCCGCTCGATCCGGGACCGCGAAGGCTTCTGGCGAGAGCAGGCGGGGCTCATTCACTGGCACAAGCCTTTCGCCAAGGTGCTGGACTATTCGCGGCCGCCTTTCGCGCGCTGGTATGTCGCCGGCCAGACCAACCTCTGCTACAACGCGATCGATCGCCACCTCGCCGCGCGCGCCGAGCAGAAGGCGCTGGTCTGGATCTCCACCGAAGTCAACGAGACGAGGACCTTCACCTACCGCGAGCTGGACGCGGAAGTGAACCGCGTCGCGGCGATGATGCAGGCGCTCGGTGTGAAGCGCGGCGAGCGCGTGATCATCTACATGCCGATGATCCCCGAGGCGGCGTTCGCGATGCTGGCATGCGCGCGCCTCGGCGCGATCCATTCCGTGGTGTTCGGCGGCTTCGCCGCGGCGAGCCTGGCGGCGCGCATCGACGACGCGCGCCCGGTACTGATGCTCACCGCCGACGGCGGCAGCCGCATGGGCAAAAGCGTGCTCTACAAGTCGCTGGTCGACGAGTCGCTCAAGCTCGCGAAGAACCCGCCGAAGAAGGTGCTGATCTTCCGGCGCGGGCTCGACCCGAGCATGCCGACCGCGCGCGACCGGGACGTCGACTGGGCCTCGTTCGCCCGCGACTTCGCGGGCGTGAAGGTCGACTGCGCCTGGCTCGAATCGAACGAGCCGTCCTATATCCTCTTCACCTCGGGCACCACCGGCCGGCCGAAGGGCGTGCAGCGCGACGTCGGCGGCTATGCGGTCGCGCTCGCCGCGTCGATGAGGCACATCTTTTGCGGCGAGGCAGGCGAGACCATGTTCACCACCTCCGACATCGGCTGGGTGGTGGGCCATTCGTACATCATCTATGCGCCGCTGCTCGCCGGCATGACCACCGTCATGTACGAGGGCGTGCCGGTCCGTCCGGACGCGGGCGTGTGGTGGAAGATCGTGCAGGACTGCAAGGTGTCGGTGATGTTCTCGGCGCCGACCGCGATCCGCGTGCTGAAGAAGCACGACGTCTCGTTCCTGCGCAAATACGACGTCTCGTCGCTCAAGCACCTGTTCCTCGCCGGAGAGCCGCTCGACGAGCCGACCCACAAGTGGATCAGCGAAAGCCTCGGCCGCCCGGTGATCGACCATTACTGGCAGACCGAGACCGGCTGGCCGCTCCTCTCGGCGCATCCCGGCGTGGAGAAGATGCCCGTCAAGATGGGTTCGCCCAGCTTCCCGGTCTACGGCTACGACGTGCGCCTGCTGCATGAAGGTACGGGCGCGCCGGTCGCGGATGGCGAGAAAGGCGTGGTGACGATCGCTCCGCCGCTGCCGCCCGGCTGCATGTCGACGGTGTGGGGCGACGACGAGCGCTTCGTCAACACCTACTTCGGCGACTTCAAGGGCCAGCTCATCTATTCGACCTTCGACTGGGGGATCCGCGACAAGGACGGCTACTATTTCATCCTCGGGCGCACCGACGACGTGATCAACGTCGCCGGCCACCGCCTCGGCACGCGCGAGATCGAGGAGGCGGTCAACATGCATCCCAACGTCGCCGAATGCGCCGTGGTCGGCGTGCACGACGAGCTGAAAGGTCAGATGCCTCTCGCCTTTGCCGTATTGAAAGATTCGTCGAAAGCAACTTCCGCGGAAGAGGTCATGCAGACCGTGGACAAGCAGCTGGGCGCGATCGCGCGGCCCAAGGCCGTGCATTTCGTCGGCCTGTTGCCCAAGACGCGCTCGGGCAAGACCCTGCGCCGCTCGATCCAGGCCCTCGCCGAGGGCCGCGACCCCGGCGACCTGACCACCATCGAAGATCCCAACGCTCTGGAACAAATCAAACAGGCCCTGCACCCATGAAGCAACGACCGATGCTGACCCTCGACGACTGCCGCAAAATCTCCGCAGCAGCCGAGGCGGAAGCGAAAAAGAACAACTGGATCGTCTCGATCGCGATCCTCGACGACGGCGGCCACCTGCTGCACCTCGTGCGCATGGACGGCGCGTCCCCGTTCAACGCCCGCACGGCCATCGCCAAGGGCAAGACGGCGGCGGAGACGCGGCGCTCCACCCTGGTGTGGGAAGAGCGGATCAAGGCCGGCCGCAACTCGATGCTCGGCATGCCCAAGATCACGCCCGTCCAGGGCGGCCTGCCGATTGTCGTCGACGGCACCTGCGTCGGCGGCGTCGGCGTCTCCGGCGTGCAGTCGCACGAGGACGAGCAGATCGCCAAGGCCGGAATCGCCGCGCTGGGCTGACTGTTAGCCCACTGTCTTCAACCAAAGGAGGAAAAGCACCCATGTCCGGGATCATCCGCGCCGCCGTCGGAATCTTCGCCGCCTTGTGCGCGCTCGCCTCGCTCGCTCAACAACCGCTGTACGGCCCGCCGATTTCCGTCGAGGACGCGAAGAAGGTCGCCGCGGCAGCGCTTGCCGAGGCACGAAAGAACAGCTTCAACATGGCAGTCGCGGTCGTCGATTCGACCGGCCACCTCGCGTATTTCGAGCGCATGGATACCGTGCAGCTTGGCAGCATTGCCATCGCCCAGGACAAGGCACACGCGGCCGTGGGCGCCCGCCGCGCTACCAAGAGCGTCTACGAAGAGATGGAGAAGGGCGGGGCGGGTCTGCGCTACTTGAATCTGCGCGGCTTCGTGACGGCGGAGGGGGGCGAGCTGCTTATGCGTGACGGTAAAGTGATCGGCGCGATCGGCCTTTCAGGCGGCAGCGGCGCGCAGGATGGCCAGTGCGCGCGCGCCGGGGTCGCGGCGCTCAAGTAATCATCACTCGCGTCCTGATCGCGGGCGCCGGGATCGGCGGGCTCACCGCCGCCCTGGCGCTGCTGCGCGCCGGGATCGACGTCCAGGTCTTCGAGCAGGCGCCGGCGCTGAAGGAGGTCGGTGCCGGCGTGCAGCTCGCGGCGAACGGCACGCGCGTGCTGTACGCGCTCGGCGTCGGCGACGAGCTCAAGGCGCTCTCGTGCGAAGCGCAGGGCAAGGAGATCCGGCTGTGGAACACGGGCGAGACCTGGAAGCTCTTCGACCTCGGTCCGGTCTCGATCGAGCGCTATGGCTATCCCTACTTCACGGTCTATCGGCCCGATCTGCTCGACGTCCTCGTGCGCGCCGTGCGGCGCGAGAAGCCGGACGCGATCCAGCTCGGCGCCAAGGTTGCGGGCCTGGACCAGTCCGGTGAGCAGGTGCGGCTTCGCCTGCAGGATGGCGAGACGGTGCAGGGCGATGCCCTCGTCGGCTGCGACGGCGTGCACTCGCCGGTGCGGCAGGGGCTGTTCGGGCCCGACAAGCCCGATTTCACCGGCACCATCGCGTGGCGCGGCATCGTGCCGATGGAGCGCCTGCCGCGCCACATGGCGCGCATCGTCGGCTCGAACTGGGTCGGCCCCGGCGGGCACATCGTGCACTACCCGCTGCGCGGCGGGCGGCTGATGAACTTCGTCGGCGTCGTCGAGCGCAGCGACTGGCGCGTCGAGTCGTGGAGCACGCGCGGCACGCGCGAGGAGCTGAAGGCCGACTTCCGCGGCTGGCACGCCGACATCCAGGCGTTCATCGACGCGATCGAGGTCCCCTACAAGTGGGCGCTGATGGTGCGGCCGCCGCTCGAGCGCTGGAGCGTCGGACGGGTCACCCTCGCGGGCGACGCGGCGCATTCGATGCTCCCGTTCCTCGCCCAGGGCGCGGTGATGGCTATCGAGGACGGCTGTGTGCTCGCCCGCTGCCTCAGCGAATTTCCGGTCTCTGTAGCGCTGCAGCACTATGAGGCGGCGCGCCGCGAACGCACGCGGCGCACGGTGGAAGGCTCCGCGGCGAACATCCAGCGCTTTCACAACCGCGCGCTCGCCGATCCCGCCGCCGCGCACGAATTCATCGACCGCGAGTGGGCAAGCCAGCGCATCGCCGAGCGCTACGAGTGGCTGTTCCGCTACGACGCCACCGCGGCGGAGCTCTAGAGCCATGGATCTCGAGCGCTTCCGCCTGCGCCGCTTCCTCGAGTCGCTGCCGCCTGAGGAGCTCGAGCGCATCGAGAAGCCGGTCGAGCTGGGCGACGTCGCCGCCCTGCATGAGGGCAATCCCAAGGCCGTGTGGCTGGCGCAGGCGGGGCCCGAGCGCGCGCAGCTCGCGGCCAACGTCGCGGCAAGCCGCTCCCGGCTGGCGCGCGCCTTTGACACCACGCCCGAGAAGCTGCTCGCCGAAGTGCTGCAGCGCCTGGGACACGCGGGCGAGGTGGTCGAGGTAAAGCAGTCGCCGGCACAGGAGGTCGTGGAAAAGGATCCGGACCTGACTGCGCTGCCGGTCCACCTGCAGCACGCCTACGACGGCGCGCCGTACATCTCGGCGTCGGTCGACTTCACGCGCGATGCGGCGAGCGGGCTCTCGAACGTCGGCATCCGCCGGCTGATGCTCCGCGGGCGGCGCGAGGCGGGCATCGACCTGAACTCGCCGTCGGACCTGCGCGCGATCTACCAGGCGGCTACGGCGCGCAAGCAGCGCCTGCCGATCGCGTTCGTCGTCGGCTCGCACCCTATCGACCAGGTGGCGGCGACGATGCGCATTGCGGGCGACGAGCTCACGCTGATCTCGGCGCTGCGCGGCGCGCCGCTGCCGGTCGTGAAGTGCGTGAGCTGCGACCTGCGGGTGCCGGCGGACGCCGAATACGTGCTCGAGGGCTACCTCGACGAGCGCGGCTATGCCGAGCCCGAGGGCCCGTACGGCGAGTTCCTCGGCTATTACGGCGCGCTCAAGACCAACCCGGTTTTCCACCTCACCGCCATCACGCACCGGCGCGACGCGGTATTCCAGGCCTCGACCATCAGCGGCCGCGCGCTCAGCCGCACCGACACCGCGCAGCTCAACGCGCTGCGCGCCGAGGTCACCGCCTGGCGCGCGCTCGAGACCGCGGTGCGCGAGCCGCGCGCGGTGTACGCGACGCCCGCGAGCGGCGGCGCCTTCAACATGCGCGTCTCGCTCCGCCAGCGCGTCCCGGGCGAGGCGCGCAACGCGATCGCCGCGGTCCTCGGCTGCCTCGCCAACGTCAAGCACGTGTTCGTCGTCGATGCCGACGTCGACGTCTTTTCCGACGAGCAGATCGACTGGGCGCTCGCCACCCGCTTCCAGGCCGGCCGCGACCTCATCCTCGTCAGCGGCCTGCGCGCCATGCCGCTCGACCCGTCGCTGCGCGGCGAGCGGACGACCTCCAAGGCAGGCTTCGATCTGACGTTGCCGCTCGGCGCCGCCTCCGGCATCGAGGCGAAGACGCCGGGGCCGCCGAGCTACGACGGGCCGCGCTTCGCTTCGCTCGAGGCCGCGCTCGCCGACGGGCCGAAGTTCTTCGTCGAGCTGATGGCCGCGCGCGGCAGCCGCGACGGGCGCGAGGTGGTGCGCGATCTCGAGCGGCTGCGCCAGGCGGGCGGCCTGGAGCGCGACGCCGAAGGACGCTATGTACATCGGCCGGGCGCTCGCGCGCGTTGAAGACCAGCGGCTGCTGACCGGCGGCGGCCGCTACACCGACGACGAGCGCTACGACGGGCAGGCGTGGTGCGCGTTCGTGCGCTCGCCGCACGCGCATGCGCGAATTCTCGCAATCAGGAAGGATGAAGCGCTGCGCACCCCCGGGGTGTTGACGGTCTTGACCGGCGCGGACTACGCGGCCGACGGCCTGCAGCCGATCGATCATGTGCCGAACCCGCTCGACATGCACGACATCCAGCGGCGCGCGTTCGACAACCCACGGCACTGGCCGCACTGGCCGCTCGCTCGCGACAAGGTGCGCCACGTCGGCGAGCCGCTCGCCGCGGTGATCGCCGCGACGGCCGAGCAGGCGCGCGACGCGGCCGAGGGGGTGGAGGTCGAGTACCAGCCGCTGCCGCTCGAAGAGACGGCCTGCTTCGACTACTCGTTCGGCGACGCGGCGGCAGTCGAGGCGGCTTTTGCGCACGCGGCGCACGTCGTGCGGCACGAGTTCGCCATCCCGCGCGTGGTGAACTGCCAGCTCGAACCGCGCTCCGCGATCGGCGTCTTCGGCGAGGACGGCCATACCCTGGTGTCGGGCAGCCAGGGCTCGGTGCTGCACAAGCAGCTGCTGTCGAAGATCCTCGCCTCGGACCGGGTGCGCGTGATCGCGCGCGATGTGGGCGGCGGCTTCGGGCCGCGCAACTACCTGCAGCCGGAAGCGGTGGTCGTGGTATGGGCGGCGAAGCGCCTCGGTCGCCCGGTGCGCTGGACCTCGAGCCGCAGCGAGGCCTTCCTCGCGGACTTCCAGGGACGCGATGCGCGCGTCCAGGCGGCCCTCGGCATCGACCGCGACGGCCGTATCGTCGGCTACGAGGTGCGCGCGCGCCACGACATCGGTGCGCACACGGTGTCGTTCGTGCCGGCTGCCAATTTCCGCAACATCCTGACGACGGTGTACCGCGTGCCCGCCGTGTCGCTGCGCGTGGAGGCGGTGGCGACCAACAGCGTGCCGTCGGTGCCGTACCGCGGCGCCGGCCGGCCGGAGGCGCATCATGTCATCGAGCGCCTGCTCGACCTGGCGGCGCGGCGCGCCGGCATCGACCGCGCCGAGATCCGGCGCCGCAACCTGGTGCGCAAGAGCGAGCTGCCGTACCGCACGCCGATGCGCCTGGTGCTCGATTCGGGGGACTTCGCCGGCTACATGGAGCGCGCGCTGGAGATGTCGGACTACGCCGGCTTCGCCTCGCGCAAGGGAGGACGGCTGCGGGGCATCGGCATCGCGAACTATGTCGAGTCGCCGGTCGGCGCGCCGCGCGAGCGCGTCGAGCTGCACCTGACGAAGAGCGGCCTCGAGATCATCGCCGGCACGCAGTCGACCGGGCAGGGACACGAAACGTCGTTCGCGCAGGTTGCCGCCGATCATCTGCAGCTGCCGATCGAGAAGCTGCGGCTGCGCACCGGCGACACCGCGTTCGTGAAATCCGGCGGCGGCTCGCATTCCGACCGCTCGCTGCGGCTCGCCGGCACGCTCATCGTCGCCGCCGCCGCGCGGCTGATCGAGAAGGCGCGCGAGGCTGCCGCGGCGAGGCTCGAGGCGCAGGCCGGGGACCTGGTATACCGGGAAGGCGAGTTCCGCATTGCCGGCACCGACCGCTCGGTGGCCCTCTTGGAGCTCGCCCCGCTCGCGGCGGAGGAGGAGTTCAGCGGTCGGATCCCCGCGTGCCCCGGGGGCGCCGCGGTATGCGAGCTCGAGGTCGACCGCGACACCGGCGCGATCCGCGTGCTGCGCTACGTCAGCGTCGACGACGTCGGCCGCGCCGTCAATCCGCTGATCGTGCACGGGCAGACGCACGGCGGCATCGCGCAGGGCGTGGGACAGGCCCTCTTCGAGGGGGTGGCGCGCGACGCGGAGGGCCAGGTGCTCACCGGATCGTTCATGGACTACGGCATCGCCCGCGCCGACAATCTGCCGGCGCTCGAAACCGCGCTTGCGGAAGACCCGACGCGCGGCAATATCCTCGGCGTGAAGGGCGGCGGCGAAGGCGGCGTGGTGCCGGCGAGCGCCGCGGTGATCAACGCGCTGTGCGACGCGCTCGGCGTCGAGGACGTGCCGATGCCGGCGACCCCGGAGCGCCTCTGGCGCCTGATGCAGGAGAGGAAGCTATGAGATTCGTCGCTGCTTTGTTCGCGGTCATGGCGCTCGGCGCGCAGGCGCAGGACTGGCCGACCAAGCCGGTGCGCTGGCTGGTGCCCTTTGCACCCGGCGGCCCGGCCGACGTGGTCGCGCGCATCGTTGCCGGCGGCTTGCAGGAGCGCACCGGACAGCCGAACGTGGTCGAGAACCAGGCCGGCGCGGGCGGCAACATCGCGCACGCGGCCGCATCCAAGGCGGCGCCCGACGGCTACACCGTGGTGTTCGTCGTGCCGAGCGTGATCACCAACCCGTTCTATATGAAGGCGGCGGTCGACCCGTTCCACGACCTCGCGCCCCTGATCCACCTCGACAGCGCTTCGATGGTGCTGGTGGCGAATCCCGCCTTTCCACCGACCACGCTCGCCGAGGTCCTGGCGCGCATCAAGGCGAACCCCGGCCAGGTGACCTGCGGCGCTTCCGGCGCGCTGCCCTCGGTGGGCTGCGAGCTCCTGCGCGCCCACGCCGGCGCCGATTTGCTGATGGTCATGTACAAGGGCAACGCGCCCGCGCTGCAGGCAGTGATCGGCGGCGAGATCAACCTGCTCTTCGACGTGGTCAATGTCGCCGCCGGCCATGTGCGCGCCGGACGGGTGCGCGCCATCGCCTCGACCGCGCCACGCCGCGGTACCGGCCCGCTGCCCGACGTGCCGACGATGAACGAGACCGTTCCCGGCCTCGAGCTCGTCACCTGGCACGGCGTGATGACCTCGCCCGCAACGCCACGCGTGCTCGTTGAGCGCATCAATCGCGAGCTGAACGCCGTGCTCGAGCGGCCCGAGGTGCGCAGCCGCATGGAGGCGACCGGCCTGCAGGTCACCGGCGGCACGCCCGGGGCATTCGGCGAAATCCTCAAGCGCGACTACGACAAGTACGGCGCCGCCTTGCGCTCGGCAGGCGTGAAGCCCGAATGAAGCCGGTGCGGCGCGTCGTGACCGGGCATCGCGCGGGCAAGGCGGTGATCGTCTACGACGGTGCCGCGCCGAACGCGAAGCTGCGGCCCTCCGGCCTCGTGTCGACGCTTTTGTGGACCACCGAGGAGTCTCCTGCATCCCTTGCCGACACGGATCGCGGCAGCAAGGAAATCGGCATTCCGCCGCCGCGCGATGGCAGCATCTTCCGCGTCGTCGATTTTCCTGCCGGGGCAAAGGGCGAGATGCACCGCACGCGCAGCGTCGACTACGGGATCGTCATCGAGGGCGAGATCGACATGCTGCTCCCGGAGGGCGAGGTGCATCTCCGCGCGGGCGACGTGCTCGTGCAGCAGGCCACCGAGCACGCCTGGGAAAACCGCGGCCGCGCGAGCTGCCGCATCGCCTTCATCCTCATCGACGCGCAGCCCATTCAGTCATAATCGCCGCAGGAGGCAGCCATGCACGCCAGCACCGAGCCGCGGTTGTTGTTTCCGCCCCTGAGGCCCCTTTACGCGCATCTGGAGCTTCTGTCGTGGCCGCTCGTGCGCTGCGCGTGCGGCCTGATCCTCGCCGTGCACGGCTGGGGCAAGGTCTCGCAAGGAGCCGCGGCCTACGTCGGCGTGTTCGTGAAGATGGGCTACGCCAACCCCACGGCCCTGATCTGGTTCCTGGCGTTCGTCGAGCTGGTCGGCGGCCTCTGCATCGCGCTAGGCCTTTTCACCAGGTTCTTCGCCGCCATGGTCACGATCGAAATGGCCGTGATCATGTTCGCGCACTACCTGCCGAACGGGTTCGCCTGGACGAACCGCGGGTATGAGTTCGTCCTGATGTGGGGCCTGCTCGCGATGGCGATCTGGTGGCGCGGCGGCGGTCCGTACTCGCTCGATCGACGCATCGGCATCGAGCTGTAGGTGGCGCTTTTCGTCGGCCGGCTGCTGATTGCGGCGCTGTTCGTCGTCTTCGCCGTGCGCTACGCCGAAACGTTTGCCGTGACCGCCGCGAGCTTCGCCCGCATGGGATTGCCTCAGCCCTACCTCGCGGTCGGCCTCGCGGTCCTCATCCAGGGGGTCGCGGGCGCTATGCTTGCCCTCGGCTGGCGTGCGCGCTGGGCGGCATGGGTGCTCCTCGCCTACGTGCTGGCGGCGGCCCTTACCGCACACCGCTTCTGGGAATACGATCCCGCCTACGCGGCAAACCAGATGGCGCATTTCTTCAAGAACGTCGCACTTGCGGGCGCCTTGCTCGTGATCGGCAGTCTCGGCCCGGGACGTTATTCCATTGGCAAGAGCTGACGCTTCGCTGATCGAGGCGCTCGAGCGGGCCAACATCCATCCGCTCTGGGACCGCTACCAGCGCATTACGCCGAAGAGCCCGCGGGCCAGGGATGCGCCGATGCACTGGCGCTGGCGCGACCTCGAGCCGTTTGCCGAGCGCGCGGCGAAGGAGGTCGGCATCGAGGACGTCGAGCGCCGCGCGCTGATCCTCGCCAATCCGGCGTTCGGCGGCGAGACGGTCACGACGCAGAACCTGATCGGCGCCTTCACGGTGCTCGAGCCGGGCGACAAGGCGGTGCCGCACCGGCACACCGCGGCCGCGATCCGCTTCTCGACGCGCGCCGAGGGCGCGGTCACCATCGTCAACGGCCGGCGCTGCGAGATGAAGGAGGGCGACCTGGTGCTTACGCCGCCCATGTGCTGGCACGGTCACATCAACCAGGCGGGCCGGCGCACCTACTGGTTCGACGCCGCGAACATGCCGGCGATCTGCGCGCTCGACGCGAGCTTCTTCGAGCCCGGCACTCGCGCGGACGAGCGCTTCTGGGAAGTCGGCAGCGAGGGCTCCGAGGCATACCGCTTTCCGGGCGTCGAGGCGCGCGCCGGGCTCGCGGAGTCGCCCGTCGGCGCCGACGGCGCGCGCACCCACCGCTACACGAGGAATGGCGGCGCGGTGATGCCGACGCTCGATCTCTACCTCAAGCGGATCGAGAAGCCGACGCGTCCGGTGCGCGCGACGTGGAACGCCGTGTGCCTCGTGGTCTCCGGCCAGGGCCGCTCGAGGCTCGGCGAGCAAACCTTCGAATGGTCCCGGCACGACGTCTTCACCATCCCGCACTGGACCTGGGCGGCGCACGAGGGGAAAGCCGACCTGTTCATGGTGACCGATCGCGCCATCTACGAGCACCTCGACCTGCTGCGCGAAGAATTCCAGTGATCGGCAAGCCGGTCCTGCGGGTCGAGGACCAGAAATTCCTCCTTGGCGAAGGCAGCTTCATCGAGGACCTTGTGCTGCCCGGCGCGCTGCATTGCGCGATCGTGCGCTCGCCTCATCCCCACGCCAGGATCTCCGCCATCCGGGCGCCGGGCGGGGTCGTGATGCTCGCGGGTGAGGACATGGCCCGCGACGGGGTGCGGCCCATGCGCTGCGGCTGGGTGCTGGCCGGGATGGTCGAGCCGCCGCGCTTTGCGCTGGCACGGGGCACCGTGCGCCACGTCGGCGAGCCGGTGGCGGCGGTGTTCGCCGAGACGCGCTTCGCCGCGGAGGATGCCGCCGAGCGAATCGAGGTCGACTACGAGGCGCTGCCGCTCATCGAAGGCGACAAGGCGTTCACCTGGTCGCGGGGTGATCGCGCGGCAACCGATGCCGCCTTTGCCAGCGCGCCGAAGAAAATTTCCATCGATCTGGTGAACAACCGGCTCTGCGGCGCGGCGATCGAGACGCGCGGCGCGGCGGCCACGCGCGACACGCTCCATGTCGGCACGCAGGCGCCGCATCACATCCGGCGCTACGTCTGCGAGGAGCTCGGAATCGACGAGGGCGCGCTGCGTGTCGTCTCGCGCGACATGGGCGGCGGCTTCGGCTACAAGGGCAAGCACTACCCGGAGGAGACGCTGGTCGTCTGGGCGGCGCGCAGACTCGGCCGGCCGGTGAGGTGGATCGCGCGCCGCAGCGAATCGTTCCTCTCCGATACGCAGGGACGCGACCACCGCACGCATGCGGAGCTCGCGCTCACGGAAGACGGAATCTTCAAGGGTCTTCGGGTCAGGACGACGGCCGACCTAGGCGCCTACGTCTCGAGCTTCGGCGCGGCGATCCCGGGCCCGATCTACAGCGCGCTGCTCGCCGGCGTCTATCGAACGCCTGCCGTGTTCGTCGAGGTGAACGGCGTCTTCAGCAATACGGTGCCGACCGATGCCTACCGCGGCGCGGGGCGGCCGGAGGCGTGCTACGTCCTCGAGCGGCTCGCCGACAAGGCCGCCCGCGAGCTCGGTCTCGACCGGGCCGAGATCCGCCGCCGCAACCTGATTGCCACAGCCGCGATGCCCTACAAGACGCCGGTCGGGCCGACTTACGACTGCGGCGATTTTCCGAAAGTATTCGAGCGCGCGCTGGAGATCTCCAGATTCAATGAGCGGCGGCCGAAAGGGCGGGGAATTGGCGTCGCTTGCTACGTGGAATCCTCCGGCGTTGCGCCGTCGCGCCTTGCCGGGATGATGGGCGCGCGCGTGGGCTTCTATGAGTCGGCGCAGGTGAGGGTCAATGCCGACGGCAGCCTCGCCGCGTTTCTCGGCACGCACAACCACGGGCAGGGGCACGCGACGACCTACGCGCAGATCCTCTCGGCGCAGCTCGGCGTGCCGCTGGAGAAGATCTCGATCCACGAGGGCGACACCGCCGAGGTGCCGGTGGGCACCGGCACCTTCGGCTCCCGCTCGATCGCGGTGGGCGGCTCGGCGCTGCAGGTGGCGGCACGCAAGATCATCGACAAGGGCAAGCGCATCGCCGCGCACCTGCTCGAAGCGTCGGCGCGCGACATCGAGTTTCGCCACGGCGAGTTCCGCGTGGCCGGGACCGACCGGAAGAAGAGCTTTGGCGAGGTCGCGTTCGCGGCATACGTGCCGCACCACTACCCGCTCGCCGAACTCGAGCCCGGGCTGGACGAGAATGCCTTCTACGATCCGCCCAACTTCGCGTTCTCGAACGGCGTGCACGTATGCGAGGTCGAGCTCGACGCGGACACCGGCGCGGCGCGCATCAGCGGCTACTGGGCGGTCGACGACATCGGCACGGTGATCAACCCGATGATCGTCGAGGGCCAGCTGCACGGTGGGCTCGCGCAGGGCATCGGCCAGGCGCTCGGGGAGCGCACGGTGTACGAAGAGGGCCAGCTCCTCTCGGCCTCCTTCATGGACTACGCGCTGCCGCGCGCGGGTGACCTGCCGTTCTTCGCGTCCGAGCTCGACGAGAGCCAGCCCTGCACGCACAATCCGCTCGGCGCCAAAGGCTGCGGCGAATCCGGCGCGATCGCGGCGCCGGCCGCGGTGATGAGCGCGCTGCTCGACGCCCTCGCGTCCTATGGAGTGAAGGAGCTCGAGATGCCGGCTACGCCGCACAGGATCTGGCGCGCCATAATGGCGGCGAGATGATCCAGGCCGCGTTCCGTGCCCAGGAAGTCAACCCCGCCAAGCTCGCGCAGCTCTACCGGCGCGAGTTCGGGCTGTGCAAGGTGAAGAAAGGCGAGACGATTGCGGTGGTGAGCGACCTCTCGACGCGCCGCGAATACATCCAGTCCGCCTTTGCCGCCGCCGACGACCTGGGCGTCGACATCTACGAGCTGTGCGTGAATTCGTTGCCGTCGTGGACCAAGGTCGGGGTGCCGACCATCGGCCAGTGCAAGGGCACGCTCGAAGCGGTGAAGGCCGCGGACCTGGTGGTGGTGTTCCACGTGCCGCTCTTCACGCAGTGGCTCAAGCAGGTGATGGACGGTGGCACGCGCGTGCTGATGATCATCGACGCGCCCGACGATCTCGAGCAGCTGATGGCGCCTGAAGGCCTCAAGGAGGCCTGCAAGCATGCCGAGGCCCTGTACAAGAAGACGAAGAAAGTACGCATCACGAGCGAAGCCGGCACCGACCTCACCTACGAGTGCGGCGAGTACCCGGTGATGACGCAATGGGGCTACGCGGACGAGCGCGGCCACTTCGACCACTGGGGCGGCGGCCACATCCACACCTTCCCGAACGAGGGCAGCACCCAGGGCACGGTGGTCTTTCAGCCGGGCGACATCGTCATCCTTCCTTATTGCCGCTACGTGGCCGACCCGGTGAAGCTTGAGGTGCGCGAAGGCCACATCGTCAGGATCGACGGCGGCATCGACGCCAAGCTGATGCGCGACTGGCTCGACGACGGCAAATCCTCGGCGAAGGATCGCGATCCTTACGCGGTGTCGCACCTCGGCTGGGGCCTCAACCCGCAGGCGCTGTGGTACGGCATCGCGCTGCACGGCGACGCGCCGGAGCGCCACCGAGCGGCGGCGCGCACTTTCCCGGGCAACTTCCTGTTCTCGACCGGGCCGAACACGCAGGGCGGCGGCAAGCGCAATACGCGCGGGCACTACGACGTGCCGATGCGCGATTGCACCATCGCGCTCGACGGCAAGATGGTGGTCGAGGGCGGCAGGATCGTGGACGAGCGAATGCGCGTCAAGCGCGAAACCAGATAGGGGGAACGATGCGAAGCTTGGCAATGGTGCTGGCGCTCGCCGTGAGCGGCGCGGCGCTGGCGGCGGACAAGGTGAAGATCGGCTTCATCAGCACGCTCTCGGGACCGAACGCCTCGATCGGCAGCGACATCCGCGACGGCTTCAACCTCGCGATCAAGATGAACGGCGGCAGGCTGGGCGGCCTGAGCGCCGAGGTGCTGATCGGCGACGACCAGCTCAAGCCCGAGCTCGCCAAGCAGTTCGCCGAGCGCTACCTCAAGCTCGACAAGGTCGACTTCCTGACCGGCGGCGTGTTCTCCAACATCGTCATCGCGATCGCGCCCGACGCGATCGCGAACAAGGTGTTCTATATCTCGCCGAATGCCGGTCCCGCGCAATTCACCGGCGCGCAGTGCAGCCCGTTCTTCTTCGCCGCCTCCTGGCCAAGCGAGGCCTACAGCGAGGCGGCCGGCCAGTACATGACCTCCAAGGGGATCAAGAGCGCGGTGTTCCTCGCGCCGAACTATGTCGGCGGGCAGGATGCGGCGAGCGGCTTCAAGCGGATGTACAAGGGCAGGCTGGTCGACGAGATGTACACCAAGCTCGGCCAGCTCGACTACGCGGCGGAGCTCTCGCAGATCCGCGCCAAGCAGCCCGAGGCGCTGTACGTGTTCCTGCCCGGCGGCATGGGCATCAACTTCATCAAGCAGTTCGTCGCCGCCGGCATGTCGAAGGACATCCAGCTGGTCGTGCCGCTGTGGGGCTCGGACCAGGACATCATCCGCGCGGTGGGCGACCCGATGCTGGGCCTCTTCAGCGTCGGCCACTGGTCGATCGACCTCGACAACCCCGCCAACCGGAAATTCGTTCCAGCGTTCGAGAAGGAGTACAAGCGCCTGCCGACCGGCTATGCCGCGTCGGGCTACGACACCGCGCTGCTCATCGACTCCGCGGTCCGCAAGGTCAAGGGCAAGATCGAGGACAAGGACGCGCTGCGCAGCGCGCTACGCGCCGCCGACTTCCAGAGCGTGCGCGGCGGGTTCAAGTTCGGCCGCAACCAGTTCCCGGTGCAGAACTACTACCTGCAGGTGGTGGGCAAGGGCGCCGACGGCCGCATCATGCACAAGACGCTCGGCACGGTGCTGACCAACAGGGGCGACGCGTACGTCGATCAGTGCAAGATGAAGTAGCGCAGCTTCAGGGGAAAGCGACGACCCGCCGGGCCACCAGCCCCGCAATCTGCTCCGGCGAACAGCCGAGCTGCGCGAGGAGTTCCCGCCCGTGCTCGCCGATCGCGGGAGGATCGGCGCGCTTGGCGAGGCGCTCACCGTCGAACTCGAGCGGCAGCGCCGGCACGTTGATGGTCTTTTTCCCTATCCTGGTCGGGAGCAGCCCGCCCGACGCCTTGAGATGCGGGTCGTCGAGCAGGTCCCATGGCTTCGCGATCGGCGCGAACGGCAGGCCGATCGCTTCGAGCTTCGCGGCAAGGTCGCGCTGCGCGAACTTCTTCAGCGTCTGTTCCAGGCGCGGGATCAGCCAGGCGCGCTCCCTGACCCTCATGCCGTTGCTCTTGAGGCGCGCATCGCCGGCGAGCTCGCTCTCGCCGAACTCGCGGCAGAACACTTCCCACTGCGTGTCGGTCACCACGCCGACGAAAAGCCTTCCGCCGTCCTTGGTTTCGAAGATGTCGTAGATGCCCCACGCCGGCCGCTTGACCGACATGGGCGGCGGCGCCTCGCCGGTGAGCTCGTACTGCGCCATGTGCTGCGCCACGAGCAGCGCGGTGGTCTCGAAGAGCGCCGAGGTGACGCGGCAGCCCTTGCCGGTGCGCTCGCGCTCGCGCAGCGCCGCGACGATGCCCAGCGCGGCAAAGGTGCCGCCCATGATGTCGATCACCGACGAGCCCGCGCGCAGCGGCCGGTCGGGCAGGCCGGTCATGTAGGCGAGCCCGCCCATCATCTGGGTCACCTCGTCGAGCGCCGCGCGGTGCTCGTAGGGGCCTTTGAGGAAACCCTTGAGGGAGCAATAGATCAGCTTCGGGTTGCTCGCTTTGAGGCTTTGATAGCCAAAGCCAAGCTTGTCGAGCGCACCGGGCCGGAAGTTCTCGGTGAGCACATCGCTCGTGTCGACCAGGCGCAGCGCGAGCTCGCGGCCCTCCGCATGCTTCAGGTCGACCGCCAGGCTTTTCTTGTTGCGGTTGAAGACCGGGAAGAAGCCGGCGCCGGCGTGCTCGAGGCGGCGGGTGTTGTCGCCCTCGATCGGCTCGACCTTGATGACCTCCGCGCCGAGATCCGCGAGCATCAGGCCGCAGGAGGGGCCCATCACCATGTGCGCGAACTCGACTACGCGCACCCCTTCAAGCAGCGGCACGGAATCCTTTGGGCAGCCCGGCGAGCGGCGTATGCCCGTACACCGGCTCCTCGGGGATCGCCTCGACCAGCACCTTGCGGGCAGCGAAGAGCTTCTGCAGGTCGATGCCGGTGGTGATGCCCATCGCCTCGAACATGAACACCAGGTCCTCGGTGATCACGTTGCCGCTCGCCCCCGGCGCGAACGGGCAGCCGCCGAGCCCGCCCATCGAGCTGTCGAAGCTGCGCACGCCTTCTTCGTAAGCGGCGAGCGCATTGGCGAGGCCGAGGCCGCGGGTGTTGTGGAAATGGGCGCCTTCCAGCTTGTGTCCGATCGCGCCGCGCACGCGCGAGAAAATTCTCTTCACCTGCGTCGGATTGGCATAGCCGACGGTATCGGCGAGCGCCACGCTGTCGCAGAACGCGGCGAGCGCGGTGGCGATGCGCAGCACGTCGTCCTCCGGCACTTCGCCCTGCAGGGTGCAGCCGAAGGCGGTCGACACCGCGCCCTCGATCTCGACGCCCGGATGCGGATGCCGGGCGCACTTGCGCACTTCCTCGACCATCTGCTCGGGGCTCATGCGCACGTTGGACTCGCTGTGCAGCCGGCTCGCGGAGACGGGGAAGGTCACCTTGTGCGCGCCGGCCTCGAGCGCGCGCTGGAAGCCTTTGAGGTTCGGGGCGAGCGCCACGACTTTGACGCCGGGAAGGGTGCGGGCGAATGCAACCACGTCCGCGGTATCGGCCATGGCCGGGATCAGCTTCGGCGGCACGAACGAGCCGACTTCTATCTCCTTGACGCCGGCGGCGGCGAGCGCGGCGATCCAGGCTTTCTTCGCCGAGGTGGGCATCAGGTGCTTCGCGTTCTGCAACCCGTCGCGCGGGCCTACTTCGCAGATGTGGACGTGGGCCATGAGCGGATTCTAGTCTCGATGGCGCCGAGCGCGACACCGCAGGCGGCGCCGCCCGCGGCGAAGGCGAGCATCACCCAGAGCGCCGCCTCCCAGCCGCCGAAGCGCGAGGCGATCCAGGCGATCGCGAGCGGGCCGAAGAACTGCCCGAGGTTTGAGAACTGCTGCACCATGCCCGTGCCGGTGGCGATGTGCTGCGCCGAGCGCGCGTGCACCGGCAGGCCGGCGAAGATGGAGGAGGGGAGCAGCCCCGCGCAGAGGGAGAACACCAGCACCAGCGCGAAGCGCGCGCCGCCGGGCAGCGCGGCATTGAGCATGCCGATCTCGCAGAGCGCGGCGATCGCCGATGCGGTGACGATCAGCGTCATGCGGCGCACGCCGTGCGACAGCAGCCAGCCGCCGGCAAGATTGCCCGGCACGTTGACGAGCACCATCACCGCGGTCGCGGTTGCCGCCAGTGTCGTGCTCGCGCCCTGCTCGCCGAGAAAGGTCGGCAGCCAGACCATTACCGAAGTCCATTGCGCCACGTAGCAGGCGAAGAGCAGCCCGAGCAGCAGGTTGCCGGGCTGGGCGAGCGACTCGGCGATCAGGCGCATGGAGCCGACGCGTGCGGGCGGCGTGTCGGGCACCGCGCGCGCGAAGAGGATCGCGGCAAGAATGGCCGCCGCCGCGATCGCCAGCCAGAGGGCGCGCCAGGTGCCCGCGGTGATCAAGACCGGCGCCGCGAGGAGCGCGATCGTGCCACCGCTCGGCATGTACGAGCTCCACAGCCCGAGCGCGCGGGCGCGCTCGCCGTCGGTGCCGCTCATCGCGCTCATCAACGCCGGCGCCGGCACGGCGAACAGGATGAATCCCACGCCTTCGAGGAAACGCGAGAAGAGGAGCGCGCCGAAGCCGTCGATCGCCGCGCCGAGCACGCCGCCCGCGGCCATCAGCGCAAGACCCGCGAGCGAGAGGCGCTTGCGACCGAAGCGGTCACCGGCCACGCCGGCGGGCATGCCGACCAGCATGCCGAGCACGTTGAAGGTGGTGACGATGAACGTCGCTTCGACGAGCGTCAGGCCGAGCTCGGCGCGCAGTTGCGGCAGCGCCGGCGGCACCTTGGTCATATACGCGCCGGCGACCAGGCCGCCGCAGAACACGGCCCAGATGCCGCGCCAGTTCGTGGTCACGCGGCGCTGACCGGGAGCTTCAGCTCAACGATCTTCTTCGACCACTCGGCGGGCCCCGCCTCGTGCACGGAGCTGCCGCTCGCGTCCACGGCGACGGTCACCGGCATGTCCTGGACCTCGAACTCGTAGATCGCTTCCATGCCGAGGTCCTGGAACGCGAGCACCCGCGACTTGCGGATCGCCTTTGCCACCAGGTAGGCGGCGCCGCCGACCGCGATGAGGGAGGCGGCCTTGTGCTTGCGGATCGCCTCGAGCGCGACCGGGCCGCGTTCGCCCTTGCCGATCATCGCCGCGAGCCCGGTCTTCGCCAGCATCGTCTCGGTGAACTTGTCCATGCGCGTCGCGGTCGTGGGGCCGGCGGGGCCGACGACCTCGTCGCGCACCGGGTCGACCGGGCCGACGTAGTAGATGACGCGGTGGGTGAAGTCGACAGGCAGCTTCTCGCCCTTGGCCAGCATGTCCTGGATGCGCTTGTGCGCGGCGTCGCGGCCGGTCAGCATTTTTCCGCTCAGCAGCAGCCGCTCGCCCGGCTTCCAGGAGGCGACCTCGGCCTTGGTCAGCGTATCGAGGTCCACCTTGCGCGACTTCGCATCGGGCGTCCACGTCACCGCCGGCCAGTCGGAGAGCTTGGGCTCCTCGAACTCGGCGGGACCGGAGCCGTCGAGCACGAAGTGCGCGTGTCGCGTCGCCGCGCAATTCGGGATCATCGCCACCGGCTGGTTCGCGGCATGCGTCGGATACGTTCTTATTTTTACATCCAGAACCGTGGACAGGCCGCCGAGCCCCTGCGCGCCGATGCCGAGCGCGTTCACCTTGTCGTAGAGCTCGACGCGCAGCTCCTCGGCCTTGCTCCTGGGCCCGCGTGCCTTGAGCTCGGCCATGTCGATCGGCTCCATCAGCGACTCTTTCGCCATCAGCATCGCCTTCTCGGCGGTGCCGCCGATGCCGATGCCGAGCATGCCCGGCGGGCACCAGCCCGCGCCCATGGTCGGCACGGTCTTCAGCACCCACTCGGCGATCGAGTCCGAGGGATTGAGCATCGCGAACTTCGACTTCGCCTCCGAGCCGCCGCCTTTCGCCGCGACGTCGGCCTCGAGCTTGTCGCCGGGCACGAGCTGAACGTGGATCACGGCCGGGGTGTTGTCGCGCGTATTCCTGCGCGAGCCGAGGATGTCCTCGCTGATGGACGCGCGCAGCTTGTTGTCGGGGTCGTTGTAGCCGCGGCGCACGCCTTCGTTGACCGCGTCCTCGAGCGACGAGTCGAAATCGAAGCGCACCTGCATCCCGACCTTCAGGAACACGTTGACGATGCCGGTGTCCTGGCAGATCGGCCGGTGCCCCTCGGCGCACATGCGCGAGTTGGTGAGGATCTGCGCGATCGCATCCTTCGCCGCGGGCGAGCGCTCGCGCTCGTAGGCGCGGCCGAGCGCGCGGATGTAGTCGGCAGGGTGATAGTAGGAGATGAATTGCAGAGCGTCGGCCACGCTCTGCACCAGGTGCTCGCGCTTGAGGATCGTCATCCGATGTAGCATTCTAAGCCCTAGAGGAGGAGCAGCATGGCGTCGACCATCGAGTCAGTCCTGCAGGAAAAGCGCGTCTTCCCGCCGGCGCCGGCGTTCGTCAAGCAGGCGAACATTTCCGGCATGGAGGCGTACAAGAAGCTCGTCGCCGAGGCCGAGCGCGACTTCGAAGGCTTCTGGGGACGGCTCGCGAGAGAGACGCTGCACTGGTCGAAGGCCTTCACCAAGGTGCTCGACGAGTCCAAGGCGCCTTCCTTCCGCTGGTTCTACGACGGCGAGTTGAACGCCTCCTACAACTGCCTCGATCGGCACCTGAAGACGCAGGGCGAGAAGACCGCGATCATCTTCGAGGCCGACGACGGCAAGGTGACGACGATCACCTATAGAGAGCTGCACAAGCGCGTCTGCCAGTTCGCCAACGCGCTCAAGGCGCGCGGCATCAAGCTGGGCGACCGCGTCCTGATCTACATGCCGATGTCGATCCACGTCGTGGTGGCGATGCAGGCCTGCGCGCGCATCGGCGCGACGCACTCGGTGGTGTTCGGCGGCTTCTCTGCGAAATCACTGCAGGAGCGCATCATCGACGCCGGCGCCATCGCCGTGATCACCGCCGACGGCCAGTTCCGCGGCGGCAAGGAGATCCCGCTCAAGCCGGTGGTCGACGAGGCCTTCGCCATGGGCGGCTGCGAGCACGTGAAAGACGTCATCGTCTACAAGCGCTCGGGCTCGGGCGTGCCGATGCAGGCGCCGCGCGACAAGTGGTGGGACGAGGTCATCAAGGGCCAGCCGGAGACGTGCGAGCCCGTCGGCGTCAACGCCGAGCACCCGCTCTTCATCCTCTACACCTCGGGCTCGACCGGAAAGCCGAAAGGCATCCAGCACTCGACCGGCGGCTACATCCTGTGGTGCGCGCTCACCATGAAGTGGGTGTTCGACAACAAGCCCTCCGACATCTTCTGGTGCACCGCCGACGTCGGCTGGGTCACCGGCCACAGCTACATCACCTACGGGCCGCTCGCGGTCGGCGCCACCGAGGTGATGTTCGAGGGCGTGCCGACCTATCCCGACGCGGGCCGCTTCTGGAAAATCATCCAGGACCACAAGGTCAGCGTGTTCTACACCGCGCCCACGGCGATCCGTTCGCTGATCAAGGCGGGCGGCGAGCTGCCGAAGAAATACGACCTCTCCAGCCTGCGCATCCTCGGCACCGTCGGCGAGCCGATCAATCCCGAGGCGTGGATGTGGTATCACGAGACCGTCGGCGGCGGCCGCTGCCCGATCGTCGATACCTGGTGGCAGACCGAGACCGGCGGCCACCTGATCTCGCCGCTGCCCGGCGCAACGCCCACCAAGCCCGGCTCGGCAACGCTGCCGCTGCCGGGCATCTTCGCCGACATCGTCGACGAGACCGGCCACCCCGTGGGCAAGGGCAAGGGCGGCATCCTGGTGATCAAGCGGCCGTGGCCCTCGATGCTGCGCACGATCTGGGGCGACCCCGAGCGCTACAAGAAGACCTATTGGCCCGACGACTTCAAGGGCAAGCTCTACCTTGCCGGAGACGGCGCGAGCACCGACGAAGACGGTTACTTCCGCATCGTCGGCCGCATCGACGACGTGCTCAACGTCTCGGGCCACCGCCTCGGCACGATGGAGATCGAGTCGGCGCTGGTCGCGCACACCAGGCTCGTCGCGGAGGCCGCGGTCGTCGGCCGCCCGGACGAGCTCACCGGCGAAGCGGTTTGCGCGTTCGTGGTGCTCAAGCGCTCGCTGCCTTCGGGCGAGGAGGCGCAGAAGATCGCCAAGGAGCTGCGCGACTGGGTCGGCAAGGAGATCGGCGCGATCGCGAAGCCGAAGGACATCCGCTTTGGCGACAACCTGCCGAAGACGCGCTCGGGCAAGATCATGCGGCGCCTGCTGCGCGCGATCGCGAAAGGGGAGGAGATCAAGCAGGACGTGTCGACCCTGGAGAACCCGGCCATCCTCGAGCAGCTGAAGCAGTCGCGTTAAGGGATGGGCCCGAATTTGGTGCGGCGCCGCAATACCTGGCTCGTTTGCGAGATTGCGGGATTGATGTAAATATCCCGCACAGCAGTAAAGCCGGGAACCGACGGACAAAAAGGGGAGGACAAACACATGGCTGCCGCAGTCCCGCAGAATTTCCGCACGGTGATCGTCGCCGCCGCGGTTGGAAACGTCATCGAGTGGTACGACTTCTACATTTTCGGCAGCCTGGCCGCGGTTCTCTCGGTCAAGTTCTTCGACAAGACCCACCCGGTCGCCGCGCTCCTTAGCACGATCGCGCTCTTCACTGCCGGATTCCTGATCCGGCCACTAGGGGCCTTCCTGTTTGGCTGGATGGGTGATCGCGTCGGGCGGAAATACACCTTCCTTATCACGCTGACCGGTATGGGCGTCGGCACCGGCTGCATCGGCCTGTTGCCGACTTACCAGGACATCGGCCTGACCGCCGCGTTCATCCTGTTCGCGCTGCGCATGATCCAGGGCCTGTGCCTCGGCGGCGAGTACGGCGGCGCCATCACCTATGTCGCGGAGCACGTCAGCGACGAGCGGCGAGGCTACTACACGGGATGGCTGCAGACCTCGCCGACCCTGGGCATCGTCGTTTCCCTGGCGGTGATCCTCGGTTGCCGCACCTACTGGGGCAACGACGTGTTCAACGATTGGGCGTGGCGCGTCCCGTTCCTGACCTCCTTCCTGCTGGTCGCGATCGCGATCTGGATCCGGCTGCAGTTGCAGGAGACGCCGATCTTCCAGGAGATCAAGGCCAAGGGGCAGATGACCCGGAACCCCTGGAAGGAAGCGTTCATGAGCGCGAACATCAAGTTCGTGCTGATCGCCTCCATCATCGTCATCGGCGAGGGCGTGGTGTGGTACAGCGGCCAGTTCTGGGCGCTCTACTTCCTGCAGCAGGTGTCCAAGGTCGACCCGATCACCACCGCATGGATCGTTGGCGCCGGCTTGCTGATCGGAACGCCGACGCTGATCCTCTACGGGTGGCTGTCCGACATCGTGGGACGCAAGCCGATCATCCTCGGCGGATTCCTGCTCGCCGCGTTGACCTACTACCCGCTCTACATGTGGCTGGGATCGGTCACGAAGCCCGGCGCGATCAACTATCCGATCGCGATTCTGATCGTCGCCATCCTGGTGTCCTACGTCGGCATGGTGTACGGACCGATCGGCGCGTTCCTCGCCGAGTACTTTCCGGGAAGGATCCGGTACACCTCGGTTTCCGTGCCTTACCACATCGGCAACGGCTGGGGCGGCGGACTGGTGCCCTTCATCACTTCGGCAGCTTTCGCGGCGACCGGCAGCGTCGGCAACGCGCTGCTCTACCCGATTATCGTGCCCGCAGTGTGCTTCGTGCTCGGCGTCTTCCTGATGCCCGAAACGAGGAAGAACAGCATCTGGGCCGAGGGCGTGGCGCCAGCGACGCGCTGACCGCCGGCCGGCGCATCGAATCGAAGCCCGCCGCAAGGCGGGCTTCTTTTTTGCGCGCGCTAGAATGGTCGCCCAGGAGAGATGGCCGAGCGGCTTAAGGCGCACGCTTGGAAAGCGTGTAAGCGTTAATAGCGCTTCGTGGGTTCGAATCCCACTCTCTCCGCCAAATCGCAGACGCCCGCAGACGCCCAAGAAAAACGCCCGCGGGGATTTAGGCCGCGGGCGTGTGAACCATCGCGTTTGTGCGCGATGGAGGAGGATTCGATCCCTCCACAGTAACGAACACGGCATTCCGCGCCCTGACGCTCGACTGACGCTGGCCTGACGCACGACTGTAAGAGGGGCCGATGACTTACAATGGGCACCGGCGGGCCTCCCCGCATTGCAGCCTGGTGAACCTGGTCAGGTCCGGAAGGAAGCAGCCACAGCTGGATCCTGCAAGTGCCGGGGGTCAGGCTCGCCTCTCACACCTCTCTAAGCGATGAGCTATCAAGTACTTGCGCGCAAATGGCGGCCGCGCGATTTCGCCAGCCTGGTCGGGCAGGAGCACGTGGTGCGCGCACTGCGCCACGCGCTCGCCGGCGGGCGGCTGCACCACGCCTACCTGTTCACCGGTACCCGGGGCGTAGGCAAAACCACCCTCGCGCGCATCCTGGCGAAATGCCTGAACTGCGAAACAGGCGTCACGCCCGAGCCCTGCGGCAAGTGCGGGGCCTGCCTACAGATCGACGAAGGACGCTTTCCCGACTACCTCGAGCTCGACGCGGCCTCGAACCGCGGCGTCGACGAGATGACCCAGTTGCTCGAGCGCGCGGTATACGCGCCGACCAGCGGCCGCTTCAAGGTTTACGTCATCGACGAAGTGCACCAGCTCTCCGGCCACGCTTTCAACGCCATGCTGAAGACGCTCGAGGAGCCACCCGAGCACGTCAAGTTCATCCTCGCCACCACCGACCCGCAGAAGATCCCGGTGACGGTGCTCAGCCGCTGCCTGCAGTTCAACCTGAAGCAGATGCCGCCCGCGGCGATCGTCGCGCATCTCGACAAGGTGCTTTCCGCGGAACGAATTGAACATGACAAGGAAGCGCTGGCGCTGATCGCGCGTGCCGCCGCCGGCAGCATGCGCGACGCGCTGTCGCTGCTCGACCAGGCGATCGCGCATGGCGCGGGCCGGCTCTCGGGCGCAGACGTGCGCGACATGCTCGGCGCGGTCGACCGCGCCCACCTAGTCGCGCTGCTCGAGGCGGTCAGCGCAGGCGACGCGGCTGCGGCGCTGCGCATCGCCGACGAGATGCAGGCGCGCAGCCTCTCGTTCGACGCCGCGCTCGCCGAGTTGGCCGCGCTCGCGCTCAGGCTCGCGCTCGCGCAGAGCGTGGCCGGCGCGCTCGACGACGACCCCGAGCGCGCTCGCCTCGAGGCGCTCGCGGCGCGCATCGACGCCGAGTCGCTGCAGCTCTACTACCAGATCGCGCTGCAGGGGCGCGTCGACCTGCCGCTCGCGCCCGACGAGCACGGCGGCTTCGTCATGACGCTGCTGCGCATGCTTGCCTTTCGCCCCGACGATGGACAGGCGCGGGCTGCCCAGCCCAAGCCGATGGCGCGCTCGACTTCCAGTGGCGGTCCTGGCGGGAAATCGCTGGGCTGGCCCGAGCTCGTGGCGCAGCTCCCGGTCGCCGGCGCGGCGCGGGAGCTCGCGCGCAACGCGGAGCTCGCGCGGCGCGACGGCAGCAGCTTCGAGCTGCGGGTGCCCAAAGCCAAGGCCTATCTCGCCGAGCGCAACTACGCGGACAAGCTGAAAAGCGCGCTCGAGAGCCATCTCGGTGCTGCCGTCACGGTGAAGGTGACGCTCGGCGAAGCAAGCGGCACCAGCGCGGCGGCGCTGGAGGCGGGCGAGCGCGAGGCGCGGCACGCTGCCGCAGTGCAGTCGGTGCAGGCCGACGGCTTCGTCAAGGAGCTGGTGAATCTGTTCGACGCGAAGGTCGTCGACTCCACCATCAAGGAAGAGCGCAAATGAAAGGCAACATTGGCCAGCTGATGAAGCAGGCGCAGATGATGCAGGAGAACATGCGCCGCATGCAGGAGAGCCTCGCCACGCTGGAGGTGGAAGGGCAG
>Ga0075434_100000033_pt1 | contig 63711 bp, 62 predicted proteins | sample RhiMethybrSRZTD3_FD_75298 | JGI IMG/M metagenome (GOLD analysis project Ga0075434, IMG submission 75298) | Populus rhizosphere microbial communities from Tennessee, USA - Rhizosphere MetaG P. TD hybrid SRZTD3 | ecosystem: Host-associated > Plants > Roots > Rhizosphere > Soil | place: USA...
GCCATCCTGCTGCGCCTGCCGCACATCGGCTCGCTCACCGTGAAGAACGCGCAGGGAGACGTGCTGATGTCGACGTTTTTCCCGCCCGCCTCGCGCACACTCGCGGGCCCGGACTGGAAGCTTCTCGCCGACCGCGCGAACGACGAGGTGATGCTCACGGTGGCGAAGCGCCGCAACCTCTCTTCCGGCGCTCCGGGCGGCGTGGTCGAGCTCACGCTCAACCGGTCCTACTTCGACGAGTTCTATCGCAGGCTCACCGAGGGCGACAGCCACCTGACAGCGGCGCTCCTGAACGGCGAGGGCGTGCTCGTGGCGAGCTGGCCGCCGGTGCCGCTCTCCGACACGCGAAACGCACACGGGCCGCTCGTGAAGCGCATCAAGGCGGGCGAAGCGCACGGCGCGCTGCTCGAAAGCGGCGCGCTCGCCGCGAACGGGCAGCGCTATGCCGCTTTCCGCAAGGTCGGCGACGAGCCCTTGTACGTCGCGGTGACGCAGGACATGGCGAGCGCGCTCGCCGACTGGAAGCACCAGATGCTCGTGCTCGGGGCGGTCCTGCTGCCCATCACCCTCGCGCTGGTCGCCGCGTCCTGGCTCGCGCTGCGCCGCACGCGCCGCGAGCTCGAGGCCCGGCGCCGGCTCCGGGACGAGGCGCAACAGCGCGAGCTCGCGGAAGACGCGCTGCGCCAGGCGCAGAAGCTCGATGCGCTGGGCCAGCTCGCGGGCGGCCTGGCGCACGACTTCAACAACCTGCTCATGGTGGTCAGCGCCAACGCCGAGCTGCTCGGACGCGCGGTGCCGCAGGCGGCGGCACGCCCGGAGCTCAGCTCGATCCTGCGCGCGGTCGACGGCGGCGGCAAGCTGACGCGGCGCCTCCTCGGCTTCTCGAGGAAGCGCGCGCACCATCCGGAGGTCGTCCGTCCCCAGGCGGCGCTCGACGGCATGCTCGACCTCCTGCGCACCACCGCGGGGAAGGCGGTCGAGATCACGCTGCAGGTCGACGCGCAGACCCCGCCGATCGACGTCGACGTCGCCGAGCTCGAGATGGCGCTCATCAACCTCGTGGCGAACGCGCGCGATGCGATGGGCCACAAGGGCCGCATCCGCATCCAGGCGCGGCCCGGCCGCCCGGGCGAGGGCTCGGAGGGGAGCCTGCTCGCCGAAGGGAGCCTACTCGGCTATGCCGTGATCTCGGTGTCGGACACCGGTCAGGGCATGAGCGCCGACACCATGAACCGCGCGTTCGAGCCGTTCTTCACCACCAAGCCGCCGGGCGTGGGTACCGGGCTCGGTCTCGCCCAGGTTTACGGGTTCTGCGCGCAGGCGGGCGGCGACGTCGAGGTGGCGAGCAAGCTGCGCGTCGGCACCACGGTGTCGATGCTCATTCCGGCCACGACCAAGGTCGCGCGCCCCGCGCAGAGCGAGGCGGCCGGGGTGTCCAGGCTCTCCGCGCGAGTGCTCCTGGTGGAAGACAGCCCGGAGCTTTCCTCGAGCATCGCCGCAACGCTCGAAAAATCGGGCTGTGTCGTGACGCCGGTCAGCTCCGCGGTGGAGGCCGAACGCCTCGCCCTCGCGCCCGACAGCGGCTTCGACGTGGTGCTCTCCGACATCGTCATGCCGGGCGGCGACGGCGTCGCGCTCGCGGCGCGCCTGCGCAAGCGCAGGCCCGAGCTGCCGGTGGTCCTCATCACCGGTTACTCGAGGGAAGTGCGCCACGCCGTCGGGCCCGACATGGAGATCCTCGCCAAGCCCTGCGCGGCGGAGGAGATCGTGGGCGCTCTCTCGCGCGCGATCTCGGCGCACCGGCCCGCCGCGCCGATGCATTGAGAGCCGGCTAGGCTTTCAGGCGATAGCCCGTTCTGAAAATCCACCACACCGCCGCCAGGCACAGGACCAGAAACAGGCCGGTCATCGCGAGGCTCACGCCGACGTGCACGTCGGCGATCTCGTAGAAGCTCCAGCGAAAGCCGCTCACCAGGTACACGATCGGGTTGAAGAGCGTCACCGTCTGCCACGCGGGCGGCAGAACGCTGATCGAATAGAACGTGCCGCCGAGGAAGGCGAGCGGCGTGATGATGAGGAGCGGGATGAACTGGAGCTGCTCGAAGCCGTCGGCCCACAAGCCGATGATGAAGCCGAACAGGCTGAAGGTCACGGCAGTGAGCAGCAGGAAGCCGAGCATCCAGGCCGGATGCGCGACGCGCAGCGGCACGAAGAACCAGGCCGTCGCCAGGATCGTGAGGCCGAGGATGACCGATTTGGTGGCGGCCGCGCCGACGAAGCCGACCGCGATCTCGAACGACGACACCGGCGCCGAGAGATACTCGTAGATCGTGCCGGTGAAGCGCGGGAAGTAGATGCCGAACGAGGCGTTCGAGATGCTCTGCGTGAGCAGCGTCAGCATCACCAGCCCCGGCACGATGAACGCGCCGTAGCTCACGCCGTCGATCTGGGCGATGCGGGTGCCGATCGCGGCGCCGAACACCACGAAATAGAGCGCGGTCGAGATGACCGGCGCGGCGATGCTCTGCATGAGCGTGCGCCGCGTGCGGTGCATCTCGAAGGCGTAGATCGCCCACACCCCGCGCAGGTTCACCCGCGGCTCCTCACCAGGTCGACGAAGATATCCTCGAGCGAGCTCTGCGTCGTCTGCAGGTCCCTGAGCTCGATTCCGGCGCCGTTCAGGTCCCGGAGGAGCTCGGCAATGCCGCTGTGCTCGGCCTGCGTGTCGTAGGTGTAGACGAGCTCCTTTCCCCCATCCACCAACGCAAGGCGGTACTGCGAGAGCCCGGCCGGCACCGCGTCCAGCCTCCGGTGCACCTGGAGAGTGAGCTGCTTCTTTCCCAGCTTGCGCATCAGCTCGGCCTTGTCCTCCACCAGGACGATCTCGCCCTTGTTGATGATGCCGATGCGGTCGGCCATCAGCTCGGCTTCCTCGATGTAGTGCGTGGTGAGGATGATGGTCACGCCCGAGTCGCGCAGCGCGCGCACCGCCTGCCACATGCCCTGCCGCAGCTCGACGTCGACCCCGGCGGTCGGCTCGTCGAGGAACAGGATCTGCGGCTCGTGCGACAGCGCCTTGGCGATCAGGAGGCGGCGCTTCATCCCGCCCGAGAGCGTCATCATGCGGTTGTCGCGCTTGTCCCAGAGCGCGAGCTCGCGCAGCACGCGCTCGATGACCGAGGGATCGGCCGGCTTTCCGAACAGGCCGCGGCTGAAGCCCACCGCCGCGCGCACCGTCTCGAAGGGATTTCCGGGGAGCTCCTGCGGCACCAGCCCGATCAGCTCGCGCGCCGCGCGGTAGTCGGCGACGATGTCGTGCCCCGCCACGGTGACGCACCCCGACGTCGGCGTGACGATGCCGCAGACGATGTTGATGAGCGTGGTCTTGCCCGCGCCGTTCGGGCCGAGCAGCGCGAAGATCTCGCCGCGGCGGATGTCGAGGTTGACGCGCTTGAGCGCCTCGAAGCCGGAGGCGTAGGTCTTGGACAGGTCCGCGACTGAGAGGATGACCGACATCGGCTCCGGCCGGATCTTACGCTGGCGCCGCGGCGACTATTGCAGCCGTAACTTGTCCAGCGCCGCGCGCAGCTCCGTCACCTCGGCTTCGAGGCGCGCGACTCTCGCTTCCAGCGCTGTGCTTTCGGGCAGCGAAACCGCCGCCTCCGCGGGTACGTTGTTTTCCGGGGTGCCGCTCAGCAGATGGGCCCAGCGGGTCTCGCGGGCCCCGGGGAGGCGAGCGAGCTGGACCACCAGCGCGCCCGCCGGCCGCGCTGCGAGCTCCTGGAGGAACCCCTCCACCGCCGACAGGTCGGCGAATCGGTGCAGCCGCTCGCAGTTGATGCGCAACTCCCCCGGCGTCTGGGGCCCGCGCAGCATCAGCACCGTCAGGATCGCGACGGACTGCGACGGCACCTTGAGGACCGCGTCGAAATTGTGGGCATAGCGGGCCACGCGGCTCCCGCTCGACTCGATCACGAGGTTGCGCCGCTTCAGGCTGTCGAGGCTCGCCTGCACTTCGTTGTCGGTCGCCGCCATCACCGGCGAGCGGCTGGTCTTCTGGTTGCAGCCCGAGACGAGCGCGTTCAGCGTGAGCGGATAGGTGTCCGGGACGGTGTGCTGCTTCTCGACCAGCGTGCCCAGCACGCGGGTTTCGAGCAAAGTCAGGTCGTTCATCGGCCCGCAATTATCCGACAACGTACGGCTGGTTTCGGAGAAACTACAGTTGCGCGAGGCAGGCCTTGTGGCGTTCGGCGACGCGCATGGCGTAGCCGTAGCTCGTCAGGCGGCGCGGCGTCTTGAAGCTCTCGACCACGATCATCGGCACGACCGCGCGCGGGGTGCGCCGGCCGACCACGCCGTCGACCATGGTGAAGACCGAAAGATAGAGGCGGCTGCGCTCGAACTCGGCGCTCTGCCCGAGCTCGAGGTCGCCGCGCACGTCGGCGTTCGTCATCTCGAAATGGCCCGCCAGGGTCCGCACCGCGGCCTCGGTGCGGCTGACCTCGCGCACCGGCTTGCCCTGCTCGAAGCGCAGGACGTCGCCGTCGAGCTCGAGCGCGATGCCGGTCAGCTCGCTCACCGCCTTCTGAAACGCGGCGTTGCGGCTGGCGTAGCGCCCGGCGTTGTAATCGGCGAAGCGGTAGCGCAGATCGTCGTAGGGCGCAGCGTAGTCGAAGAGGTGGGCGATGCCGAAGTAGAGCCCGCCGCGGCGCGTGAATACCTCGTCGCGGATGGAGCCCTGGACGGCGAACGGGTAGCGTGTCGAAGCGGCTTGCGTCTGGGCGAAGCCGATGCTCACCTGCATCGGGCCGCCGCTGCGCACGGGGTTGTGCTCTGAGAAGAGCGCCTTGCCGAGCGGCACGCGGCCGGAGAAGTCTTCGAAGAGATCGGAGAGCTGGCGCTCGGTGCTCGCGCTGTCCAGGCGCTGCTCGTAGGTACGCCCGTCCGAGGACACCAGCTTCAACGCCGAGTCGGCGATCACCTTGGGGATGCCGGCGAGCTCGCGGCGCTTGTCGAGCTCGCGCCGCGCCATCGCAGGCAGCCCGGGAATCGAGGGATCCACGCGGAAGCTCGATTCCTGCTCGGTGATCGCGATGGCCGCGCAGACGTTCTCCGGGGTCGGCTCGACCCGCAGGGCGCTCATCGCCGCGTGCATGTCCTCCGCCCAGCCGCGCCGGTCGGCGAGGCGCTGCGGAAGAAGCTGTTCGATCAATGCCGGCCCGCTCAGGGACGCTGCGCTCGTAGAGGGCCCGTTCACCACCGGGGCGGGAACTCTCGCAGGTGTGCGGCGTTCAGCGCGCGACGGCTGCGCGCTGGACAGCGGGTCGCCAGTCCGGTTGGTGGCGCACCCTGCCAGAAGCACCAATACCGCCGCAGCCAGGCGTACCGGTTTCTGCATCCAGCGAGCTTAGCGAACCCGGCCCGAGAGGACGGTGCGGCTTTTCACACATTGCGCCGCATGGCGCAATCAAAGGGTGAATTTCAGTGAAGTAATCAGCGCACCGGGAAGGTGCGCGCTCGACGTCGAGCGCTCCCCGTAGGTCGACACGTCGGGGAGGAGCTCTCGCTCGCGCGTGAGCTCCGCGAGGTTCTCGCCGAGCATGCGGTAAACGGTGTCGTCGAAGCGCATCGGCGTGATGGGTGCGACGATGCGGCCGCCCTCGACCCAGAACGTGGCGAAGCGCGTCATGCCGGTGATCCGGCCGGCTGGTCGGTCAGAAAAGTTGAGGTACCAGAGGTTGCCTATGTAGAGGCCGGTGTCGAGCGCGTCGAGCGCCTGTTCACTTCCAAGGGTTCCGGGAGCGACGTCGAGCGCCTCGGGGCTCTCCTGCCCGGCGTTGGGCGCGAGGCCGTATTCCTTCGCCGAGCGCGGCGAAACGAGCGCATCGCGCAGCAGGCCCCGCTCGATCAGCGCCACGCGCGGCGGCTTCACGAAGCCGCCGCCCTGGAAGCCCGGCGCCATCCCTTCGGCGGAGTTCTCGATCATCGTCAGCTTCGGGCTCAGCGCGCTTCCCGACTCCATGCGAAGAAGCGGGCTCTGCTTCGTTGCTCGCGCGCGCGCCGAAAAGCCGCCCCACGAGACCATCCCCATGAGCTCTTCCAGCGCGCGAGGCGCGAGGTAGACGCGGTAATCGCCGGGCTCGAGCGTGCGCTTCGCCTTGGCCAGATCCGTGAGCTGCCGTGTCGCGGCTGTCATCCGCGCTTCGAGCGCGCGCGCGTCCCAGTCGAAGCCGGCGTATCCGGTCTTCACCGCCTTGTCGCCCTCGAGATACAGGCTCCAGTCGAGCGTGAAGCTGTCGACTTCGTGCCAGTTCCTCTGGCCGAGCGAGTTGGCGAAGCCGCGGCAGATCGTTCCGCCGGCATAGATCCCCACGAGATCGCGGCCTTGCGCCTGCGCCACGACGTCTTCGGTCACGGCATCGGGCGGCGCAAGCGCACCGCGGCGTTCGCTCGAGGTCGAGCACGGGACCTCGTTGACGAGCAGCCACGGATCTTCCGGCAGCTCTTCGACGATGCCGCGAAGCTGCGACAGCGAGGCTCTTGCGTCCTCCAGGCCGTCTCGGCCCAGCGCGAACATGGCGCTCGCCTGTCGCCGCTCGCGGATCAGACGCAGGGAAACGTAAGCCTGCTCGACGCTCCCCGCCTGCCGCACCTTGCCCCGGTTGAAGCGGACGAAATCCGAGCGCTCGCCGGAGAACTCGCACAGCAGCATCTCGCGGGCCCGAAGCTCGCGGCCCAGCCGCTCGGACAGCTCGAAGAAACGCGCTTTCACCCTGACACCATTTTCGGTGTCACGGCATGACGTCTGCGAGCTAGCCCGTCGTTCGGGTGGCCTTGCGTTGCTTCAGCGCTTGCGCCCGGCAGTCGAGCATCGCATCGAGGACCGTCGCGCCTTCGCCCTCGACCGAGCGCCTGAGGATCTGGATGCTGTTCTGCCGCGTCGGCCGCTCGTTCGGCGTGCGGGTCCAGTAGACCGTGTAGCCGCTGCCGTTGCGCGTGATGATGAGCACGCCCTGCTTCGTCATGTCCGCGGCAAGCGCGTCGAGGCGCGGTCTCTGCACGAAAAGGCCGTCGCCCACGCTGCGCCAGCGGTCGAAGAGTCCCATGCGCCGTCCCTTCCCCTTGCGGCCACGGTGAATCGAAGGTCCGGAGGAAGTTTGTCACTGCCGTGGGGGGCGAGAGTAAGGAACTAAGTCTTCCTTCAGCCGGATTGGCCACCGAATACCTCGACCTCGGAGAAAAGGCACGGCGGCGCCGCATGGCCGCAATGGATGGCCTGATTGGGCTCGCCCTTGCCGCAGTAGAGCGTGCCGTGCACCTCGAGCGACGCGGGCCCGCCGACGCTGCCAAGGCTGCGCCAGAACGTCGCCGAGACGCCGCGATAATTCGGGTTCTTCACCACGGCGCGGCGCCGGCCGTCCTCGATGCGCTCGCCCCATTCGCAGCCGAACTGGAACTTGTTGCGCGAGTCGTCGATCGACCAGGACAGGTTGGTGCGCATCAGCACCCCTCGGCGGATCGAGGCGATCATTTCGTCCAGCGTGCTGGAACCCGGCTCGATGTTGAGATTCGCCATGCGGTGGATGGGCGGCCGGTTCCAGCCGCTCGCGCGCGAGTTCGCGACGCCTGGCCCGCCGAGCGGCGACACCAGGATGCCGTTTCGAATGAGGAACACCTTGTGTGCCGGCATGCCATCGTCGTCGAACGCATAGGTGGCGAGCTCGCCTTGCAGAGGATCGTAGGTGACGTTGAGGAGATCCGACCCGTAGCGATACGAGCCGATCATCTCCGGTGTGACGAAGCTCGTCCCGGCGTAGTTTCTCTCATCGCCCAGAACCCGATCCAATTCCAACGGATGGCCGATGGACTCGTGGATCTGCAGCATGACCTGGTCGGGCATCAGCAGGAGATCCATCTTCCCGGAGGGACAGTTCGGCGCCGCGAGAAGCTGCAGCGCGTCGTTCGCAAGGCGCTCTCCACTGCCGACAAAGGCGGCCTCGTGGAGCATTTCAAAGCCGCCCTGACGCGCATAGTCGAGGCTGCGCGACTGCGTCTCCACGCCCTCGTTCGCCGTCACGCGCATGTGCGGCAGCGTGAAGCGGAAACGCTGCCTGACTTCGCCCCCGGTGCTGGTGAGATAAACGCGCTCCTCCTCGATCAGCTCGAGCGCCGCGTAGCGCTCGACGATCCGCTCGTCGATCTTCGCCGCCTTGCACTCGCCGGCGAGAAGATCCTGCAATTCCCCCCTGGAAGGCGCCTCCCGGACTACCCTGCTCGCATATTCACCGCGTGGAGCCGACATGGCCGCAGGGTCAAAGCGCAGCGCGCTCTTGCCCTTGGTCGCCTCGGCCCACTGCGTAGCCCGGTCGAGCGCCTTCTGCAGGCCGGCCGTCGACAGATCGCTCGTCGCGCAGTAGCCGTATCCGCCCTCGACGAGCGCCGTCAGCATCGCGCCGCGATCGAGCGAGAGGCGCGGCGGCTCGAGCGTGTCCTGGCGCATCGCGTGCGACTCGCGCTTTTCCTCGTGATAGCGCAGCGACCAGAACGACGCGCGCGAGCGCAGAGCCCGGAAAAGCTGTTCGACCGGAGGTTTCACGTCACAAGTAGTAACACACTGATACCAACTGCAGCGAGGATCGCCGCTCTAATAGCTCGAGTCGTTCAATTCTCCTAGAGGAAAACGGAAATGCGCAGAGCAGGAATCGTGGTGAGCTTGGTGGCGTCGCTGGCAGGCGTCGGCGCTTGTGCAACCCAGGCGGAGACCGTAGGCACGGCGACCGGTGCGGCCGTCGGCGCCGCGGTGGGCGGCGGCAGCGCGGTCGGCACCATCGGCGGCGCGATGGTCGGGTTCGGAGCGGGTAAGGCTTACGATCAGCGCCAGAACCGCTGACCTTAACTCGGGGGTCGATTAGCGCTGGCGAAGCTGGCTACGCGGGCGCAAGCGCCATCTGCTCGAGGATGGCGCGCCCGACGAAGCCGTAGGGATTGGCGATCGTCTCGGCGATCTCGTAGTGGTTGTAGCCTTCGGCGTAGACCAGCTTCACCTGTTTGCCGGCGTTCTTGAGCGCCTCCGCGAACTCGCGCGTCTGGCGCTTGAATTCCGGCGTCTCGAGCGAGCCGTAGAGCAGCACGATGGGCGCGACGATCCGGTCCAGGTGCCGCTGCGGCGAAAGCGCCTGCTCCATCTCGTCGGTGAACTTGACGTAGTTGCCACGCTTGGACAGGCGCGGAGCGCGCAGGTCGTACATGCCGCTCGAGAGCGTGTATCCCTTCACCGTGTCGGCTGGCAGCCCGAAGTCCTTCTTCCAGTCGGTGGTCGCGACCACGCCGCCGAGGTGCGCCCCGGAGGAACGGCCCGACACGTAGAGGCGGTTCGCATCGCCGCCGAAGCTCGCCGCGTTGCGGTACGTCCACGCAACGGCGCGCCGCACCTGCTCGACCATGGCGAAAAGGCTGCCGCCGGCGTCCTGGACCTTCACGAAATCGGGCACCACGAAATGCGCGCCCGCGCCGACGAACATCTCCGCCGCGTAGCCGAATTCCCTCGCATTCCCGCCGCGCCACGCGCCGCCGTGGATGAAGAGGTTGATCGGCGCGCTCGCGCGCTTGGCGATGTAGATGTCGAGCTTCTCCATCTCGCCTGCGCCGTACGCCAAGCGCCGCGGCGGGCCAAGGCGCTGGCGCGCGAGCTCGCTGTTGGTTGCGTTGCGCGCGCTGATCTGCCTGCCGTTCGGCGCGTAGACCGACTGATCGTAGGCATCATCGAGCTCTGCCTGGTCCATGTCGAGCCACACGCGGGGTCCCTTGGTGCGCTGCGCCTTGGGCGCGCAGTCCTCGGCATGAGCCGAGCCAGCCACCGCAGCCGCGGCGGCTACGGTTCCGAGAAACGTGCGTCGGGTCGTGGACATGAGATCCCTCCGAGCCCGAGCTTACTAGAACGGCGAAAGCGCGCCGCACCGCTGTATTTCGCGGGTGCGGACGCGCTGGAGCTTGCCTATCCCTCTAAGCGCTCTGGCGCGCTCTCTTATAGCTTCTCGCAGCGGCCTTCAGCGCACGCTGATGCCGCTTCAGCGCCGCCGCCATCCTGGCCACCTCTTTCCTCGCCCTGCGCTGGAACACGGCCAACTTGACCTTCGCCTTCTTCAGCCGCGCCTTGGCCTTCATCGTGGTCTTCTTGCTCATTTGAAGACTCCTTGTTATTGACAACGGTCCGTTATGTACCACGGATCGTGTTTGGCTGCATGGCACTGCTTCACGGCCGGAACCGCGCAGCCAGGGCTAGCGTTTATCCTTCGGCGGAAAGTAGGACAGCATCTCCGCGACCACCGCGTTGATGCGTTGCTGCTGCTGCTCGGGCGACGACTTCGGCTCGACGGCGCCCGAAGCAGTCGCGCGCCACAGCAGCGACTTGCTCTTCGCATCCACGAAGTCGAGGACCAGCGTTCCTTCCTTCTTTTCGATGGCCTGGCTTTTCCCGCCGCCCACGGACACGCGTCCCGCCCTGCCGACGGGGATGCCGACCGATACGCCAACACCCGTGGAGCCGCCGTACGTGCTCTTGCCGGAGAGCTGCATGCCGATCAGGAAATCCGGATTGGCTTCGGCGGGGACGGGTCCTTTCGCCTGAAGCTGGCTATCCACCGTGGTCTTGATTCTCTTGACCAGCAATTCGTCGCCCACGGCATTGCCGGTCGGGGGCATCCAGCTATAGGACTTGAGGGCGGCAAAGTTCGCGCCGGTGTCGTAGTCGAACGTCACGTCCATACCGCTGGAAGAGGTGGCGCACGCGACGACCGTCGCGCCTGCCGCCATGACCGCGAACGCGAGAAGGACACTGCCCGGATTCCTCAGGATGGAGCGCATCGCCACCTCTCTGTGCCTGGTAGCGGAACATTGTGACCTCCGCCGACGCGTCCGCTATTGGACCTTGGTCCTATGAGTCTCGCGCTACATCCTCTCCGGGAAGCGCGGAATGAACCCATCCCGGTTCGGCATCTTCACCTTGGGAAGGGTCTGCGCGTTCATCTCGTCCTTCTCGCCGATCAGCTTGTTCTGCGCCAGGATGTACGCCGTCAGGGCGTAGACCTCTTCGTCGCTGAGCGAGCGCGGCTGCGTGAATGGCATCGCCCGGCGTATGAAGTCGAAGAGCGTCGTCGAGTAGGGCCAGAAATTGGCGATGGTCTTGGGCGAGCTCATATCCTTCATCGGCGGGGCGCCGACGAGCGCGGCGCTGATGCCGCCCTTGCCCTGCTCGCCGTGGCAGGCAGCACACTTTTGCGCATAGATCGTTGCGCCCTGCGCGGCGGTGCCGCTGCCCTTCGGCAGCCCGCTGCCATCCGGCAGCACGTTGATGTCCCAGGCCGCGAGGTCGGCGTGCGAGAGCGGCTGGCCCAGGTTGGGCCCCGCGGCAGCCACCGTCACCGGAAAGGCGATCGCGATTCCGAATAGTTTCCACTTAAGCGTAGACATGTTTCACCCCGCCGCTCGCGTCGATCGCCCAGCTCGTCGGACCGTTGTAGTGCTGGCTCGGGAACGCCAGCACCGGCGGAGGCTTCGAGGTCTGGCCGCGCACGGCGATGATTTGCGCGCGCGTCGGCTGCGCGTTGCCGCCCTCGTCCCAGGCGCGGCTTTGCAGCACCGCGGGGCCGCCGTTCCACTGCCACGGGACGCGGAACCGCGTGAACGCCTTGCTCAACACCGGCTCTTGGAGCGCGGCCTGCGCCCAGGTCTGGCCGCCGTCGGCCGAGACCATGACGCGGGCAATGCGCCCGTTGCCGGAATACGCGATGCCCGAGATCTCGTAGAACCCGGGACCCTTCAGGTTCAGTCCGGGCGACGGGTGCGTGATGAAGGACTTCACCTCCTGCAGGAAATAGAACTGGTAGGCCTTGCCGCCGGGCAGGATCTGCGCGTACGTGCGCGACTCGTAATAGGTCATGCCCGGCTGGTCGGTGAGCTGGAGCCGGCGCAGCCACTTCACGTTCATGTTGCCTTCCCAGCCGGGCAGCAGCAGGCGCATCGGATAGCCCTGCCCTGGCATCAGCCGCTCGCCGTTCTGGTAGAGCGCGACCATCGCGTCGTCCATCGCCTTGCCGAGCGGGTGGCTGCGCGAGAGGTGCGGCGAATCCGCGCCTTCGGCGACGACCCATTTCGCCTTCGGATCGACCCCGGCTTCATCGAGAAGAACGCAAAGCGGCACGCCGGTCCATTCGCTGCACGACGCGAGCCCGTGCAGCGCCTGCACGCTCGCCTGGATCGGCTCGGGCGAGAAGAGCGGCGCGCTGTTGCCGCCGCACTCGACGAAGCTGAAGCGCGACACCATCGGGTAGCGCGCGAGCGAATCGAGGGTGAAGACGAGCGGACGCTTGACGAGGCCGTGGATCGCGAGGCGGTGCTGCGCGGGATCGATCTCGGCGTTGCCGGCGTGCGAGATCGTGAAGTGCAGGCCGCTGGGCGTGACCATCCCTTGCAGCTGCTGGTGCGGGGTGCGCGCATGCGAGTTGCGCGGCTCGCCGTTCGGGTTGCTGAGCGTGCGCACCACCGCCTTCTCGTATTTCGAGGGCGTGCCGTACGGCGGTACCACCGTGCCCGGCTCCCTGCTCCACGGCGGCTCGCTGAGCGGTTCGGCGCGCGCCGGACTGAGCGCGTACCCGGTGAAGAGAATGCCGCTTGCGCGCAGGAACGCCCTGCGATCGAGAAGCCCGTTGCCCGCGACGACTGCGATGTCGGCCATGGCGCCCTCCTCCGCTGCGCTACTCTGAGCGCGATTTCGCAGCCTTTCAAGCCTTTTTCCAGTCACGCGGGTAGGCTGCGGCTTTCCACGGGAGAACCACATGAGAGAGCTGAAGCGTAGGGACATCCTCAAAGCGGGCGTCGGGGCCGCGGCCCTCGGCTTCCCGGCCCTCATCCGCGCGCAGCAGAAGGAGGTCGTGATCCTCGGGCTGTGGGACCAGACCGGGGCGTTCGCCGACGTCGGGCCGCTCAATGACCGGGGCATGCGCATGGCGCTCGAGGAGCGCGACATGAAGATCCTCGGTCGGCCGGTCAAATACGTGACCCGCGACGGGGCCACCCAGGCCGGCACATCGACGCGCCGCGCCGAGGAGGCGATCGACGGTGAGGGCGCGCGTTTCATGATCGGGCCCTGGTCCTCCGGCGTGGCGCTGGCGGTGTCGGAGGTCGCCAAGCGCAAGAAGGTGCTGCACTTCTTCAGCGGCGGCACCGAGGACATCTCCGGCGCGCGCTGCCACCGTTACTCGTTCCAGTGGGCCGCCAGCCCCTACACCGCGGCGAAGACCGTGGTCGACAACTTCATGAAGGCGAACCCGAAGGCGAAGCGCTGGCACCTTCTCGTCGCCGACTACGCCTTCGGCTGGTCGGTGGAGAAGTACATCAAGGAGGTCGGCAAGAGCCACGGGCTCGAATTCGTCGGCGCCGACCGCCACCCGCTCGGCGAGCGCGAGTTCTCGAACTACGTGCAAAAGGCGGCGGCCAACCGGCCCGACGTCGTGGTCATGATCAATTTCGGCGGCGACGCGGTCGCCGGGGCGCGCGAGATCTTCAACTTCGGGCTGACGCCCAAGATTCCGCTCATCATGAGCTGGTCCTCGGGTGTCGAAGAGCTGATCCAGCTCGCGCCCGAGATCCGCGAAAACATGTGGGTCGGCACCAATTTCTACTACACCGCCGACACGCCGGTGGCGAAGGAATTCGTCAAAAACTACCGCGCCAAGTTCAAGACGCCGCCCGGCTATGCGCCTTCGGCAGCCTATTCGATGACGCGTCTCATGCTGGCGGGCTTCGACAAGGCGAAGTCGGTGGAAGTGCAGGAGGTGATCAAGGCGCTCGAGGGCATCGAGGTGAACGATCTCCTCGGCCGCATGCGCGTCGAGCCGGCCACGCACCAGACGCTGCGGCCGTACTTCTTCCTGCGCTGCAAGCCGAAGAAGGCGATGAAGGAGGAGCTCGACCTCGCCGACGTGATTGCCACGGGAGACACGCCGCTGCCGAAGGAATACGCTGCCTGTAAGGACATCGGCGGTTTCTAGAGTTTGAACCTCCTCCTCGGCCAGATCCTCAACGGGATCGCGACCGGAATGCTGTACGCGCTGATGGGCCTCGGCCTGTCGCTCATCACCGGCGTGCTCAACATCCCCAACTTCGCCCACGGCGCGCTCTTCGCCGTGGGGGCCTACTTCCTCGTCTCCGCGGTCAATGTCGTCGGCAACTTCTGGATCGGGCTGGTGCTTGCTCCGCTCGGCGTGGCGGTTCTCGGACTGCTGATCGAGTACGCCGGGATCCGGCGCCTGTACGCAGCCGGCCACGACTATCAGCTGCTATTCACGTTCGGCCTTGCGCTCATCCTGAATGAGCTGATCATCCTCGTCTGGGGTCCGGTGGGAATCAGCCACCTCCCGCCTGCGATCCTGCGGGGCGGCGTGGATGTCGGCTTCACCTTCTATCCGAAGTACCGGCTGTTCGTGATGGCCATGGCAGGCCTGCTCGTCCTGCTGACCTGGCTGTTTTTGGAAAAAACCAGGTACGGCGCCATCATGCGCGCGGGCATCGAGAACAAGGAGATGGTCTCGCTGCTCGGCATCGACATCCACCGCCTCTTCACCGTCGCCTTCGCGCTCGGCGCGTTCCTCGCCGGGATCGCCGGCGCGCTCACCGCGCCGATCCGCGGGCTGAGCCCGCAGATGGGCACCGACATGCTCGGCATCGCGTTCGTGGTCGTCGCGCTCGGCGGCCTGGGCAACCTGCTCGGCGCGATCGCCGCGGGCCTTCTGATCGGGGTGGCGCAGGCGGTGGTGGCCGGGTACTGGACCGAGGCCTCGACGGCGGTGATCTTCGCCGTAATGGCCTTGGTCCTCTTGATTCGTCCTCAGGGAATGTTCGGAATTCGATGAGAGCTCTTGCACTCATCCTGGTTTCGATCTGTGTGCTGCCCTTGATCGTGCGTCCGGTGATCGCCACCGAGATCTGGATCTTCGCCATCTTCGGCCTCGGCCTGAACCTGCTGCTCGGCTACACCGGCCTCCTTTCCTTCGGCCAATCCACGTTCTTCGGCTCGGCGGCCTACGTCGCCGGATGGCTGCTCAAGCACTACGGCATCAACGTGTTCTTCGCGCTCGGCATCGGCGTCGGGATGGGCGCGCTGTCGGCGCTGGTGGTGGGTTACCTGTGCGTGCAGCGCTCGGGGCTGTACTTCATCATGCTCACCTTCGCGCTCAACCAGCTCTTCTACTTCGTCGCTTACCAGTGGACCAGCGTCACCGGCGGCGAAGACGGCATGCAGGGCGTTCCGCGGCCCGAGTTTCTCGGCCTCGATTTCGGGGATCCGAGGGTGTACTACGTCTTCGTTTCGATCCTCTTCCTCGCCTGCCTGTGGCTGATGCAGCGGATCGTGGAGTCTCCGCTGGGCCAGATCCTGCAGGCGATTCGCGAGAACGAGCTGCGCGCCGAGGCGGTCGGCTATCACGCGCCTCGTTTCAAGCTGCTCGCCTTCGTGATCGGCGGGGCCTTCAGCGGCGCGGCCGGCGTGCTCTACGCGATGCTCTTCGGCATCGTGCCGCTCGAGGCGATCGGCTTCGTGTTCTCGGGCAACGTGGTGTTCGCCACGCTGATCGGCGGCTCGGGCTCGCTCTACGGGCCGCTCATCGGCTCCTTCCTCTTCATCTGGCTGTCCGAGTCGATGAGCGTGGTGTGGGCGCGCTGGCCGCTTCTCCTCGGCGTGGCGTTCGTGATCGTGGTGCTCTTCTTCCGCGGCGGCGTGGTCGAGGCCTGGACCCGCCTGGTGAAATGGTACTACTCGAGACAAAAAACCTCGGCAAGTCCTTCGGCGCGCTGACCGCCGTCCAGGACGTGAGCCTCGCGATCGAGGCCGGCAGCCTGCACTCGATCATCGGGCCGAACGGCGCCGGCAAGACCACGCTCTTCAACCTGCTCACCGGCACCTTCGCGCCGACGTCGGGCAGAATTCTTCTCGATCAGCGCGACATCACGGGCACGCCGGCCCACCGGATCGCGCATCTCGGCCTCGCGCGCTCGTTCCAGCGCACCAACGTGTTCCCCGCGTTCTCGCTCCTCGAGAACGTCTGGGTGGCCGCGTTCGCCACCGGGCGCTCGTGGAGAGGGCTTCTTTTCAGAAACGCCGATCGATACCCCGAGGCGAAGGAGCGGGCACTGCGGGCGCTTGCAGACGTCGGGTTGGAAGGCAAGTCGCGCCATCTCGCCCGGGAAATATCCCATGGCGAGCAGCGCCAGCTCGAGCTCGCCATCGCCCTGGCCGCGCAGCCTCGGGTGCTGCTCCTCGACGAGCCCGCGGCCGGCCTTTCGCCGGAAGAATCGCGCCGGATGGTCGCGCTGGTGCGCTCGCTCAAGGGCCGCTACACCATCGTGCTCATCGAGCACAAGATGGACATCATCATGAGCGTGTCCGACCGCATTTCGGTGATGCACTTCGGCCGGCTGATCGCCGAGGGCCCGCCCGCCGAGATCCAGCGCAATCCCGAGGTGCGGCGCGCCTACCTGGGGGGCGTCGCCGCGTGATCCTGCAGGTCGACAAGGTGGATGCGTACTACGGAATCGGCCACATCCTCCACGGCCTGTCCCTGAACGTAGGCGAGAGCGAGGTGGTGGCGCTGCTCGGCCGCAATGGCGCCGGCAAGACCACCACGATGCGCTGCATCGCCGGCCTCACGCCGCCGCGCCGGGGAGAGATCCGCTACAAGGGACGCAATATCGCCGGAGTCTCGCCGCACCGGGTGTCGCGCATGGGCATCGCCCTCGTGCCCGAGACGCGAGGCATCTTTTCCTATCTGAGTTGCTATGAAAACCTGGCGATCGCTCGTCGCCCCGAATCGAGATGGCAGCTCGAGGCGGTGCTCGAGCGCTTTCCCAGGCTGAAGGAACGGCTCACGCACAAGGGGCGCGAGCTCTCGGGCGGCGAGCAGCAGATGCTCGCCATCGCCCGCGCGCTTCTCACCGGCCCGGAGCTCCTGCTTCTCGACGAGCCCTCGCAGGGCCTCGCGCCGCTCGTGGTGAGCGCGGTGATGGACACCATCCGCGGCCTCAGGGCCGAGCGCGTGAGCATGCTGCTCGTCGAGCAGAACGCCGAGATGGCGCTGCAGCTCGCCGACCGCGTCTACGTCATCGACCACGGCACGGTGGTGTTCGAGGGCACGCCGGCCGCGCTGCGCGCCGAGCGGCAGGTTACCGCGACCTACCTCGGCGTCGGCGGCTAGGGGAACAGCTCGGCCATGCGGCGGGCGAAGCGGTAGAGGTCGCTGTTGCGGCTGCGGATCGCCCGCAGCATGGGCTTCGCCTCGGCGATGATCGCCGCAGCGTCGAACGACTTGATCTTGCGGTCCTCGACCACCACCACGCCGTCGACGATGACGGTATGGACGCTCGAGCCGGTCTCCGCGAACACCATCTGCTGGACCGGGTCGTTGAAGGGCGTCCACGCCGGCGTGTCGAGGTCGTAGAGTACGACGTCGGCGCGGTATCCGGCCTGGATGCGCCCGATGCTTTTCGGCATCCGCACCGCCCTCGCCCCGCCCTCGGTCGCCATCGCGAGCGCCTGCCGCGCGCTCACCCACTGGTCGCGGCTGCGCTCCGCGACCCGGCCGAGCATCGCCGCCAGGCGGATCGCCTCGTGCAGCACCAGGTTGTCGTTGGTGACGCTGCCGTCGGTGCCGAGCGCCACGGTCACGCCGGCGGCGAGCATCTTCGCGATCGGCGCGATGCCGGTGCCGAGCTTGAGGTTGCTTTCGGGGTTGTGCACCACCACCGTGCCGGTCGCGGCGAGGCGCTCGATGTCCCGGTCTTCGATCCAGATCGTGTGCGCGCACGAAAGCCGCGGGCTCAGCAGGCCGAGGCGCTCGAGCTGCTCCACCATGGTGCAGCCGTAGCGGCGCTGCGCGAGGCTGGTCTGGACCTTCGATTCCAGTAGATGGGTATGGATGCCGAGGTCGTGGCGCTCGGCGAGGTCGCGGCACATGGTCAGCAGCTCGTCGCTGCAGCGCACCGGGTTGGTCGGCGCCGGGAACACCGCAACGCGCTCGTGCGGCCGGTGGTACAGGCGGATGGAGTCTTCGATCAGCCTGCGCGTCTCGGGGAGCGGCTTGGGCGGCAGCGGCCTGATGCGCTCGAGGTCCTGCGTCAGGTCCGCGGGCAGCGGCCGGTCGCTCGGAAAGATGTCGCCGAAGTCGTCGTCGAACACGCGCAGGCCGAGCACGGTGCGCATCCCCGAGTCGCGGTAGGCCTTCACCACCGCGGCGACGTCCTCGGGACCGAAGTTCTGCGCCGGGAAATGGTCGATCGAGGTGGTGATGCCGCCGAGGAGCATCTGCGCGGAATTCAGCATCGCGCTCACGTAGACCTCGCGCGGCGTGCGTCCGCTGGTGTCGGCCTGGTTGAGCCACATGAAGGCGGGGTGGCTCGCGCTGTCCTGCGTGCCGGCCGAAAGCGCGCCCGGCGTATGCGTATGGGCGTTCACCAGGCCCGGCATGGCGAGAAAGCGCCGCCCGTCAATGACCCGGTCGGCGGTTCTGCGCTGCACTTCGCCTACCTGCGAAATGCCATTGCCTTCGATAAGGATGCTGCCGCGCTCGAGGAAGCGGTCGGCTTCGTCCAGGGTGAGGACGGCGGCATTCTCGATCAGGAGCGAGCCCATCGCTAGACGACGATGCCCGACCCGCGATTGAGCACCGCGCGCACGATGCTGAGCGGGGCCGAGATCGAGGTGCGCGGCGCTTCGGGGCGCGTCTTTCCCAGCATCCTGATCTCGAAGCGGCCGAAGGCGCCCTCGGCCAGGATCTCGTTGCGATTTCCGCCCGCTTGTGGATCCGCGACCAGCTCGACCGCGGTGCGCTCGAAGCCCACGCCCGCCAGCGCCACGGCCGCAGCCACGTTCGCGTTCATCGGGTAGGTGCTCGCCGCCTCGCGCGCGTTGCCTTTGAACAGGCACACCGGTTCGCGAACCGCAGCCAGGTCGACCGCCTTCTCGCCGGCGGTGCCGAGCCATGCGCGCGGCGGCTTGACCGAGCGAAGGACCACACGCTCGATGCCTTCGTTTCGCACCGCGGCCAGCAGATCGAGCGCGCCGACCGCGCCAGCCGGAATGATCAGCTGGGCACCCGTGCTCTGCGCCGCCGCCCTGACGCGCTCGAGCAGGGCGGCGTCGGCGAACGCACCCATCGAGATCGTCATCAGGTCGGCTCCGGCGCCAACGACGCGCTCGGCGTACTGCGCGACCGCGCCCTGCCCGGCGCACTCGATGACGAGATCCGGTTTGAGCGAGAGCATCTCGCCCACGTCGTCCAGGAATCGCAGCGGCACCGGCAGCCCCGCACGCTGCTTCTCTCGCCATCCCGGCCGCAGGAGCACGCAGAGCACTTCCATTTGATGATCTGCGAAATGCCGCAGCACCGCCTGCGAGACGGCGCCGTATCCGATCAGGGCGATGCGCTGAGGTGTTCTCATCTTGTGTTAACGTCCGTTTGGCTGTCGCTGCTATTCTTTCACAAGTGCATGTCTGAAGATCTCATCCGGAAACGCCTGTCGCCGCATGTTTCGCGCGAGCGCGCGCGGACCCTGTTCCAGGAACTGGTGCGCGTACCCAGCCCGCAGACCGATCTGCTCGAGGACGAGCCGCAGCTGCGCGAGTTCATGAAGCTGGCGCTGGTGCCGCGCATGAAGGCGCTCGGCATGTCGAGCGTGCGCCTCGATGCGATGGGCAATCTCATCGCGGAGAAGGGCGCCGCGCGCAGCGGCCGCTCGATGATGCTCGTCGCGCACGCGATGAACCAGCCGCCCAGCACCATGCCCGATCCCTATGGCGGCCGGGTCATCGACGCTACGCCGCACGGCCTGCCCGGCGAGGCGGTGCTCGGCAAGGGCGCGAGCGAGCAGAAGGGCACGATGGCGGCCATGCTCCACGCGATCGAAGCCGTTCAAAAATCTGAAATTGCCTTGGAGGGCAAGCTGTACTTCATCTGCTGCGTCTCGGGCGAGACCGGCAAGCACGACGCGATCCGCAACGTGGTGGAGAAGGAAGACGTGCGCGCCGACCTGGCGTTCGTTTACGGCAACAGCCTCAAGCTGCAGCTCGGCAACCGCGGCCGCGTCGACGTGAAGGTCACCGTGCACGGCAAAGCCTCGCATTCGAGCCGCCCCAACGACGGCGCGAACGCGGTCAGCGGCGCCATGGAGCTCCTGCGGCGCCTCGCGGCCGAGATTCCGAACAACCGCTCTCATCCCCAGCTCGGCACGGCCTGGCTGACTTGCAACCGCATAGAAAGCCTGCCGAGGTCCACCCACACCGTGCAGGACCGCTGCGAGGTCGGACTCGACCGGCGCCTGCTTCCCGGCGAAAACGCCGACGCGGCGGTCGAGGAGATCGCCCGCGTGGCGCGCGCCCTGGAGGGCTGGAGGGATCCGGTCTCCGGCAAGGCGCTGCGCTTCGAGGTGGAAAAAGGCGCGGTGATGTATCCAAGCCTCGTCACCGAGGATTCGCCGGTGGTGCGCCTGCTCGCGGCCGGCTGCGAGGCGATGCTGGGCGCGGCGCCCGAGACCTTCTTCGGCCAGTCGGCGCACGACCAGGGTTACCTCAACCACGTCGGCATCCCGACCGCCAACTTCGGCTCGGGCGAGCAGGCCTTCGCCCACACCGACCTCGACATGGCTTCGGTCGACCGGACCTTCGACGCCGCGCGCGTCTACGCCTGGATGATCGCCTCCTACCTCGGTGAGCAGAAACACTAACCTCGGCTATTTCTTCGCGTCGTCGGTCGAGCGGTTCCCGCAGAAGGTCGCGGTCATCGACCTCTACGGCGGCACGGAGCGCAGCATCACCTACGCGCAGCTCGACGAGCGCGCCGACCGGGTGGCGGGACTCCTGCGGGGACGCGGCGTAAAGCCCGGCGAGCGCGTCGGCATGATCGTCGGCAACCGCGTCGAATTCCTCGAGATCTTCTTCGGCGCCATGAGGGCAGGCGCGATTCCGGTGGCCATCAACACTCGCCTCGCGCGCGATACGCTGAAATTCATCCTCGAGGACGCGGAATGCGTCGCGGCGTTCGTCGAGCCCGAGGCGCATCCCGACGCGATGGCGGTTTCCCTAAGCGTGCCGAACCGCATCGCAGTCGATTCTTCTTACGAGGCGTTAAGGGATGAAAGTCCAAAACTGAAGGAACCACCCGATCTTCCCGCGAACGCGCAGGCGTTCCAGCCCTACACCTCGGGCTCCACCGGCGTTCCGAAGGGCGCGATCATGACCCACGCCGGGATGCTCTGGTACGTGCGATACAACCAGCGCTACTGGCCGACGAAGCCCGACGATCGGGGGCTCATCGCCCTGCCGCTGTTCCACAAGAACGCCATGCGCGGCACGGTGAAGCCGATGCTCTACGCGGGCGGCTCGTTCGTCCTCATGCCCGGCTACGAGCCCAAGGGCTATCTCGAGGCGCTAGCGAAGTACAGATGCAGCTACTCGCGCGGCGTGGCGGCGGTTTTCACCATGTTCCTGCAGCACCGCGACGAGCTCGCCCGGCTCGATCTGTCGAGCCTCAGGAGCTTCACCATCGGCTCGGCGGTGGTGGCGCACGAGCTGATGGACCAAGTCGAGCGCGCCATACCCGGCGTGCGGGTCGGCGAAAGCTATGGCCTCACCGAGGGCGGCAGTCCGTTTCGCGAGCCGCTCGACGGCCGCCGCGTGCCGCGCGGCTCGCCGGGCGTGCAGGCGCCCGAGTACCAGCTGCGCCTGGTCGGGCCGGGAGGCGAGGACCGCGACGACGAGGGCGAGCTTTGGCTCAAGTCGCCCTACAACTGCCTCGGCTATCACAAGCGGCCCGACGTGACGCGCGACAAGCTGGTCGACGGCTGGCTGCGCACGGGCGACGTGTTCCGGCGCGACGCGCAGGGCTTCTACTACTTCAAGACCCGTGTGGACGACATGTTCTCGTGCGGCGGCGAGAACATCTACCCGAAGGAGGTCGAGGACCTGCTGTTCCGCCATCCGGCGGTGGCGAACGCGGTGGTCGCCCCGGTGCCGCACGCGGTCAAGGGGTACGTGCCCGCGGCGCTCGTCGTCCTCAAGCGCGGCGCATCCGCCTCCGCGGAGGAGATCAAGACCTACTGCCTGAACGAAGGGCCGAAGTACGCGCACCCGCGCTTCGTCCAGATCATCGGCGAGCGCGAGATGCCGCTGAACGGCGCGGGCAAGATCGACCGCAATCTCGCCCGCGAAAAACTCGCTACTCTCGTGCAATCCCAGCGGCTTTGATGGTCTTGGCGAGCTTCTCCATGTCGGCGCGCACGAGGTCGGTAAGCTGCTGCGGCGTGGTGGGATAGGGATCCGCGCCCAGAGTGGAGAAGCGCTCGCGCAGGTCCGGCGCCGCAAGGGCATGGTTCAGCGTCTGGTTCAGCTTCTGCACCACCGGCGCCGCCATGTGCGCGGGGCCGTGCAGGCCGAACCAGAAGCGCAGCGTGGCCTCGGGAAAGCCCGCCTCGGCGAAGGTCGGGACGTCGGGGAGCAGCGCCGAGCGCTTGTCGGAAAGCACGGCGATCGGCTTCGCCTTGCCCGAGCGGATGTGCTGGATCGCGGAAGGCAGCGTATCGAACACCATCGAGACGTTGCCGGCGAACATGTCCGGATAGGCGACGCCCGCGCTCTTGTAGGGCACGTGCAGCATCTGCGCGCCGACGCTGGTGCGCAACACCTCGCCCGAGAGATGGCCGATGCTGCCGACGCCCGAGGAGCCGAAAGTCAGCTTGCCAGGATTCGCCTTGGCGTACTCGACCAGCTCTTTCAGCGAGTTGAACGGCGCGGTGGCGCTTACCGTGAGGATGTTGGGCGCGATCGCGACGCCGCCGATGGCGCTGAAGTCCTTCACCGGATCGTAGGTCACGCTCTTGTTCATGTTCGGCGCGATCGCATACGCGGTGAGGCTCGAGAGCACGATGGTGTAGCCGTCGGGCGCGGACTTCGCCGTGGCGTCGGTGCCGAGCGCCCCGGCGGCGCCGGCCCGGTTCTCGACGATCATCGGCTGGCCGATGAGCTCGCCCAGCTTCTGCGCCAGCGCACGGCCCATGATGTCGGATACGCCGCCCGCGGCGTACGGCACGACCAGCCGGATGGGCTTGTTGGGATAGCCTTGGCCGAACGCCGAGGCGGACAGCGACGCCGCCGCGACGGCGATGATGAAGCTCCTCCTGGAAGTCATGGCTCCTCCTATGATTGGCTGATTATTTCAGAGGCCCGGTGAAATAGGTGCCGCGGCCGCTGGCAATGAGCCGATTCTCCGCGTCGAAAATCTGCGCCTCGCAGACGGAGAACTGGCCGCCGAACTTGATCACCCTGCCCTTCACCACCAGGTCGCCCGGCATCGCGGCGCGGTGGTAGTCGACCCGCATGTCGATCGTGGGCACGGCATGGCCGGTGCGCGAGGTCAGGGCCCAATCCGCGCCGAGATCGATCAGCGCGGCGAGGATGCCGCCGTGCGTATGCTTGCGATCGGGATTGGCCATCCATTCTTGCCGCCAGGTCGCCTTGACTTCGACGAACTCCTCGCCGCAGTCGAGCACCTGAAGCCCGAGCCACTGGTGATAGGGCCCTCGCGTGATCAACCTCTGCAGCTCTTCCTTTGTCACCGCGCTCATGGCGTCACCACGACTTTGCCGACCACCTCCCGGTCGCGGATGAGGCGCAGGCCCTCGGCGGCGCGCTCGAGCGGGAGCACACGGTCGATCGCGGGCTTCAGCTCGCCCCTGGACACGAGATCGAGCAGCGCTCGCAGGTCCTCGTCGGTATAGCTGTTGGAGCCGATCACGCTCAGCTCGAAGCTCCAGATGTAGCGCAGGTCCTCCTTCGGATCGAAGCCCGCGGTGGCGCCGCACACGAGGATCCTGCCGCCGCGCTTCGCGCACCTGAGCGAAGGCACCCACGTGTCGCCCCCGGTGAAGTTGATGACGCAGTCGACGCCGCCTTCGTAGCTGCGCCGCTGCGGCTTGCCGAACTTCTCGATCACCCACTTCGAGAAATCGGCCCGCTTGTAGTTCACCGCGTGATCCGCGCCTAGGCCGCGCAGCCGCGCAAGCTTGTCGTCGCTCGAGGCGCAAGCGATGACCTCGCAGCCGATCCGCTTCGCGAGCACCACGCACGCCACGCCGACTCCGCCCGAGGCGCCGAGCACCAGCACCCGCTCGCCTTGCGCGAGCGCGCGGCGCGTGACGAGCATCCGGTGCGCCGTGCCATAGGCGACCGGGAGCGCGGCCGCGTCCACGAAGCTCACGTTCTCGGGCATGGGAACGAGCTGGTCCGCCGACGCGAGGCAGTACTCGGCCATGCCGCCGTCGAGCGCCTCGCCCATCAGGCCGCGCTGCTTGTTGAGCGGATTGACGAGCACGCGCGCGCCCGGCTTCCAGTCCGGCGTCCCGGTCTCGACCACCTCGCCGGCCATGTCGAGGCCGATGATCACCGGCATCGGCAGCTTGATGCCGGGCATGCCCTTGACGGTGAAAACATCGTGGTGATTGAGGGAGGCGGCGCGCACGCGAATCACCACGTGGCCCGCCGTCGCCTTCGGCTGCGGATAGTCGGACACCACCCTCAGGGCTTCGATTTCTCCGTGCTGCCTGAGGACCAGCGCCTTCAAAACTGCTTCGCGCCGGGGAGCGCGGCGATCGCTGCCTTGGCCACTTCCAGATCCTGCTCGCCGGTGCCCGAGCCCACGCCGAGCGCGCCGATCACGTGACCGTCGACCACGATCGGCAGTCCGCCGAGCAGGTTGGTCAGCTTGCCGCCGGTCGCGAACGCGAGCTTGACCTCGTTCGCCACGTTGGCCTGCCCCGACGGCGCGCGCGCCGATGCCGCGGTCATCGCCTTCTTGTGCGAGGAGTCGATGCTCAGAACCTTCGCCCCGTCCATGCGCACGAAAGCGAGCAGGTGCCCGCCGTCGTCGGTGATCGTGATGCATTGCGGCTGCTTCATCTCCAGCGCCTTGGCGATCCCGGCGCGAAGCATCTTCAGCGCGCCGTCGTGAGTCAGCTTGAGATGCGGGACGTAGTCGGACAAGGTTCTCTCCTTCGTGCTCTCGTCGGGGTGGGACTACGATACCGCGCGCCGACGCCGCAATGGGCATTAGTTCACAAAATCCTCCATCCGGAGCAGTCGCGGCCGCACCAAACTCAAAGCGGCGCGCGCATTTTGGCCACATGAGAATCCAATCCCTCATCGCCCTCACGGCGGCGAGCGTGATCATGGTCGGACTGGGCGCGATCGCCGGCATCGTCGCGTACATGTCGCGCTCCGTGGCGCCGGGCGACGTTCGAGTCGCGGTCGCGACCAGGCCGCTCGACCGCGGCTGCCTCGACTGCGGCGTGGTGGTCGCGATCAAGGAAGTGCAGCTCAAGCGGAAAGCCGAGCCAGTCAGCCAGTACCAGATCCGCGTGCGCATGTCGGACGGCAGCGAGCGCACGCTGACCTACACCAACCCGCCCGCCTGGAAAGCGGGCGACCGCGTGCGGCTGCTGAACGGCCGGCTGGTCGGCTAGCCGCGCTAGACGTTGAGGCGGCGCGCCTCGGAGATGTGCTTGTGCCAGTACGGCGCGTCGATCCGGTCGCGCCGCACGTGCTTGCCCGAGGAAGGCGCGTGCACGAACTCGCCGTTGCCGACGTAGATGCCGACGTGCGAGTTCTTCTTGCCTTCCTGGTCGAAGAAGACGAGGTCGCCGCGGCGCAGCTCCGCGACCTTGATGCGATGGCCGGCCGCGCGCTGGTCGTCCGTGCTGCGCGGCAGCTTGCGTCCCGCCTGAGCGTAGCTCCACTGCACCAGGCCGCTGCAGTCGAAGCCGGTCGACGGGCTGGCGCCCCCGTAGCGATAGGGCTTGCCGACGAGCTGCGCGGCGTTCTGCGCGGCGCGATCGCCGACACCGCCGGCCGCATGCTCGGCGGGCTGCGGGGCGCTCGCGCACCCCGCTACGACGAAGAAAAATAGGCCGATCGGGAGGACGGTGGACAATCTTTTCACCGGCATCGCAGCGACTCCGATCGGCCCGGAAGCTATGCCTGGTGCCCGATCCGCTGGCCGCGCCGGTGCATGCGGCCACCAAAGAGCGCGAGCGACGATGAGCCAGTGAGCACCGCGGCGAGCAGCCACGCGGCGCTGAGGACGATCAAAGTAACCGCAATCCAGCTGTAGGTCTGGTGCCATGCCTTGCTCATCAGCGGGCCGGCGATGATGAGCAGCACCGCCTGCCCGGCCGAGACCACGATCAGCGTGGTCACGGGCACCAGCGTACTCTTGAGGACGTTCCAGCGCACATCGCCCGCGGGAAGCAGCGCCGCCGCACGGCGCGCCGCGAGCCAGAGAATCGCGAGGGCGAGGCCGTAGGTCAGGAACTGGACCAGGCTGGCCGCGCTCAAGCCGGTCTTGCCCAGCCGGGTGGTCTTGAAGAGCGCCATTTCGCCGAACGCGGCGCCCAGCGCAAGCGCGGCGACGATCACGACGGCGTAGCGGACGATCCAACTCCAGCGTTCATTCATGGCGGCCCCTCTTCGTGGCGGGTGTTGTTCTTATTGCTGCCCATTCCATTTGACCGTAGAGGGACGCCGGACACGAAGGCAAAAGAGCACCAAGGGCACTAACAGGTCCGGTTGGATCGCACCAGAAAGGAAAAGGCCGATCAGGACTCGCTGACGGGGCTGCGTCTCGTCAGGCGGGTGCTGATCGGCCTGTGATTCAAGGGCCGGTTGCGACCTCCGGTCCCCCGCCTCCAGTTAGTTATTAACTTCGTGTCGGAGGTGATTCATTTAACTACGATTTTGGTCTTCTAGCAAGTGACAAAAACCACGCCGGACGCGGAAAAGTGCACCGTCCCTCCGGAAAAGCGCGCCGTCTGTCTGAAAGAGCGGCGTCAAAGCAGCGAAACGTGCTGCTGCGTCTCGAGCGAGCGGATGGTTTCCAGAATGCGAGCCGCCTGCGCGCCGCCGAGGCGCGCGAACTTGGCTTCGAGCCTCGCGTCGTCCAGCGTGCGCGCGGCGGGCGCCTCGACGCTCGCCGCGGCGAGGCGAATCCGCGCCGCCATCTTGTCGAGGCTCGGCTCGGCGGCCACGCCGATCCGCCGTCGCAGCGCCTGCACCTCGGGGTCGAGGGCCGCAGCGTCGCTGAACTGTTCGAGCCCTGCGTCGCCATGGAGGAGCGCGACCGCTACCGCGTGCTGGGCGCTGAGGCGCGCTTCGATCGCATTGCGCGGCTCCGGGCGATTGGTGCGCTCGATCGCGAGCGGATGCAATTCGACCTGAATGCCGTCCCCGGTTTCGAGCGCGTGCCTCAATTTTTCGCCGTGTTCGAGGCAGGCATCGATCAGCGCGTGCAGCACCACGCCGGAGGGATACGGCTTGTACGCCACTTGCTTCATTTCCCAGTGCTCGCCCAGGCGCCGCGTGATCTGCGAAAGATCGGCGCTGCCACCGAACACGTTGACGAACCCGCGCAGGCCCTCGATCGGCGCGCGCGGGCCTTCGAACCCCTCCGAGGCGAGACGCGCGGCGGCGAGGCCGTTTCGCGCCGCGAAGCCGGCGTTCAGCACGCGCGCCATGCTGCCCAGCATCTCCACCAGCCCGGACGCCTGCGTCGCCGCGAGTCCCAGCGCCGAGGCGACCTGGCGCTCGTCCAGGCGCAGCAGCTTCGCCGCAGCGGCCGTCGCGCCGAAAACGCCGCAGGTGCTCGTGATGTGCCAGCCGCGCTCGTAGTGGCCGGGCATCACCGCGTTGCCCATCCGGCAGGTGGTTTCGACGCCGAGGACGAAAGCATGAAGCAGCTCGGCGCCGCTCACCTTCTGCTTTCGCGCGATGGAGAGCACGGCCGCCGCCACGGGGGGCGTCGCGTGAATCACAGTCGGCAGGTGCGTATCGTCGTAGTCGTGGGCGGTCGCGGCCGCCGCGTCGATCAGCGCATCCTCGAGAGGGAAGACGCGGCGCACGATCGCGACCGCGGGGTCTTCGCGGCCGGCGAGGATGCAGCCGAGCGCGTTCAGGAGGCCGCGCTTGCCCTCGTGCCGGATCGCGGCCGGGATGCCTTCCCAACGAGACTCGGCAAGAAATCGCGAGAGCGTTTCGGTTGTAGGGAAAGGATTCAATCCAGCTTCACGCCCGCTTGCTTCACGATCGGCGCCCATTTCACCGATTCCTCCTGCATGAAAGAAGCGAAGGCCTCCGGGCTCCCGGGCATCGGCTCCGCGCCTTGCGCAAGCAGCCTTTCCCGGACCTCGGCGGTCTGCAAAGCCTTGACGGTCTCCCTGTTCAGCCGATCGACGACGGCGCGCGGCGTACCGGCGGGCGCGAGCAGGCCATACCAGAGCGAGACCGCGATCTTCGGATAGCCGAGCTCGGCGAAGGTCGGCACCTCGGGCAGCAGGGGATTGCGCCGCGCGCTCGCGGCGGCGAGCACTCGCAGCTTGCCGCTTTTCACGTGCTGGATCAGCGACGGCGCGGCGTCGAACATGATCTGCACCCGCCCGCCGACGAGATCGGCCACTGCCGGACCGCTGCCCTTGTACGGAACATGGGTCAGCGAAGCCCCGGTCTCGCTCTTGAAGAGCTCGGCCGCCATGTGCGGAGCGCCGCCGTTTCCAGAGGAGGCGAAGTTCAACGCATGGCTTTTCGAATAGCGCACGAGCTCGTCCACGCTTTTCGCGGGCAGCTCGGCATTGATCGCCATGATGAGCGGCAGCAGCGCGAGCCCGGTGACCGGCGCGAAGTCCTTGACCGGGTCGTAGGGCAGCTTCGCGTACAGATGCGGCCCGACGCCGTGCGTGGTGATCGAGTTCTGCAGCAGCGTGTAGCCGTCGGCCGGCGCCCTGGCGACCGACTCGGTGGCGATGGTGCCGCCCGCGCCGGCGCGGTTGTCGACCAGCACCGGCTGGCCGAGCGACTCGGCGAGCTTGCCGCCGACGAGCCGGGCGATGAAATCCGCGGCGCCGCCGGGCGGCACGGTGACGATCAGGCGAACGGGACGGTTCGGATAGTCGCCCTGCGCCGGGGCCGCGCGCGCGACAGCGAACAGGACGCAGGCGAGCAGGATTTTCATCGCCGGCAAATATAACCGAGGCCGAACACCAGCACGGCGTCTTGGGCGCCGCCTGAGTATCTTACGCAGAGGCGGCGCAGCCGCTGCTGCCTCGGCTAAGTGCCTCAGCGTACAGAACGCTGTGCCGTTTCAATCTTATACGTACACCCTCATTAACCCCAGGCCGGCGCGCGCCTCACTCTCCTCGCCCTACGCACCGACGAGGCGCCCAACCTTGTCGAAGTGAGCGAGTCGATGCACGACCTAAACGTACGGACACACGCATGAAAGCCGCATGCACGGACCGGCAACCGCCTGTCGGGGTGGGTCGCGATCACCCAAAAGCCCTGGCCCCCTCGATCGGCATGCTGCTGCTCGCCGCCGCGCTGTGCGGGTGTGCCAGCGCCCCGGAGCGGCAGGCGCGCAGCCAGGAGGATCTCTTCGCCGAGCGCCGGGCGGAGGACGCCGCGCGAGACGACGGCGCGAAGCGCCTCGTCGCGCAGATGCTGGCGCGGGTGGAGGCAAGGGCGCGTACGCCGCGCGCGACCATCGACTTCCTGATCATCTCCGGCGGCGGCGATTGGGGCGCCTTCGGCGCCGGCGTGCTCAAGGGCTGGGGCCGCGTGAAGGGCGAGTTAGCGCGACCGCAGTTCGACGCGGTGACCGGCGTCAGCACCGGCGCGCTGATCGCGCCGTTCGCCTTCCTCGGCGACGACGAGTCGATCGAGCGCATCGTGCAGCTGTACCGCAACCCGGCGGTCGACATCGCGAGCTCGCGCGGGCTGCTGTTCTTCCTGCCGAACAACCCATCGTTCTATCTGCTGCCCGGCCTCGAGCGCGAGCTGCGCACCGCGCTCGACCGCAGCATGCTCGAGCGCATCGCCGCGCAGGAGGCGAGCGGGCGCCTGCTGCTCGTCAACACCACCAACATCGACCTCGGCGACCTGCACCCGTGGGACGTGGTGGCCGAAGCGAAGGCGGCGCTCGCCGCCGGCGAGCCCGAGCGCGTGCACCGCATCCTGCTGGCGAGCGCCGGCATCCCGGCGATCTTCCCCGCCCAGCAGATCGGCCCCCACCTCTTCGTGGATGGCGCAATCACCGGCAACATCCTGTACGGCGCGCGCATCGACCAGGAGCAAGGGGTCGCCGCGCAGTGGCGCGCGAAGCACGGCCGCGCGCCGGCGCCACGCGTGCGCTACTGGGTGATCTTCAACAACCAGTTCCGCTTCCCGCCGCAGGTGACACAGGCGCGCTGGCCCGACATCATGTCGCGCGCCACCATCATGGCGACGCAGAACGCGACGGTGAGCGCGATGCGCCACCTCGCGGCGAATGCCGAGCTGACGCGAATCAAGTATGGTATCGACGTGGAGCTGCGCATCATGGCGGTGCCCGAAGCCTGGGCACCGCAGGTGGCCGGCACCTTCAAGAAGGAAGTAATGAACGATCTCGCCGACCTCGGCGAGAAGATGGGCGCCGACCCCGCGAGCTGGACTAGAGCACTACCGGACTGACGATGGCGACAGGCGCTAGAAGCGCGCCTGCACGTAGCCGAAGAAGCTCTGCGAGCGCCAGTCGAAGCTGCCGGTGAAGTCGTTCTTGGTGGCGTCGACGCCGAGCTTCACGGCGCTGATGCCCAAGCCGACGCCGAAGTGACGGGTGAGCATGTAGTCGGTCGACATACCGAGGTAGCTGATGCTCCCTTTGACGTCGCCGACCTTCAGGTACAGACCCTCGAAGAACGTGCTCACCGTCCAGCGCGGCGTGATGAAGGTGTCGAGGCTGATGCCGAACATAGGCAGCGGCGCGGTGGTGCTCGAGGACACGTCGCGCGGCGGGGTGGAGGAGTTGAACCCGAACTTGAATCGTGCGCCGTAGAGGCCGGCCATCGCGGCGAGCTCGATGCGGTCGTCGCGAATCAGAGAGTACTGGTAGTTCACGATCAGGAAGTCGGTGGTGGCGCTGGTGTCAAGGGTGGTGCCGGCGGGAATCGTCTGGTCCTTGATCACCAGGTCCTGGTTGATGGTCTTCTCCGAGTGGCGCCGCGTGCTGAAGGACTGGAAGCCGACGCGGTGGTTCGGCGAGAAGCGCCAGCTGCCCTCGGTGAGCAGGCTCGAGCGGTCGCGCTCCAGCCCGGCGACGCCCTCGAGGCCGAACTCGACGCCGCGGCGGTTCGGGCCGTCGAGGCGAACCGTGGTGTCGCTCTCGTTGAGGATGGTGCCGAGCCTGAGCTTGAATTTCTCGGTGCCGCCACGGACCGGGCCGTCCTGCGCGAGCGCCGGGGCGGCGAAGACGGCGGCGATGAATGCGACGAGCAGGCCCTTGGCTGTCATAGCGTCCTCCCGGTGAGTGTCGGTACGGTAGGACACATTACTACGCCGCTCGGTACGGTAACGCACATTACGGTAGCGCCCATGGGGTCGAGGATCAATACGGTACCGTACACGCGTGACATGAATGACATGGACCGAATGGCCGGCCAGACTTTTTGATGGATGCGCCCACCGTCGACGTCGACGTCACCGAGAGCATCGTGCCCGCGCGCGTGAGCGCGAGCTAAGGTCGCTCCCTGACCAGGCGCACGGGACGTTATGGCGCCCGGTGCTCGAGCAGCCACGAGACCGCCAGCCCGAACACCAGCCCCCAGAACGGCGCGCCGATTTGCAGGATCGGAACGTCGGCCACGGTGACCAGAAAGCAGATCAGCGCGCCGAAGCTGAAGCGCCCGCCGAAGGAAGCGGTGAACGCGGTTTGCAGCACGCGCAGCATCGCGAGGCCGGCAAGCGTGGCGATGAACGCTGGCGGCGTGGCGAGCAGCAGCCGGGTGAAAAACGGCGCGAGCACGCCGAATGCGGCGGCGAACAGGCAGAAGAACAGCGCTCCCACGTATTGGCGATGCGTCTCGCCCGCGCTCGAAAGCACTGCGCTCACCGGGCCGGTCAGGCAGGTCGAGACCGCGCCGAACAGTCCCGTCACGACCGATCCCACGCCGCAGGCAGCGGTGATCGCGTTGACCGGCGCCTGGTGGCCGTTGGCCGCGAGGATAGCAACGCCCTGCGCGTTTTGCACCGCGAGCACGGTGACCGCGAGCGGCACGACGAGCTCCACCATCGCTGCCCACGAGAACTGCGGCAGGTACAAGTTCGGCGCAGCCAGCGCAAGCAACGCCGTGGCCGGCGGCTTGAATGCTCCGAGGACGCCGACGGCGAGCCCGCCCGCGATCAGGGCGCCGACGAGCGGCGGCAGCACTCTGGCGAGCCCCGGAACCGCGGACAGAAGAGCAAACGCGGCCGTCATCGGAAGCGCAATCCACAGGTGATCGCGGAAGGCGAGCACCAAGTCCACGCCGAAGCGCAGGAACACGCCGGCGACCATCGCCATCACGATCGGCATCGGCACCGCCTCCATCGCGCGGCGCACCCAGCCCGAAAGGCCGAGGAGAAGCATGAGCACGCCGGTGACGAGAAATGCGCCAACCACCTCCGGGAAGCTGAGGTGCCCGAGCGCCGGGCCGACCAGCACCGCGCCCGGAATGCTCCAGAGAAAGATGAGCGGCTGCCGGTAGGCCAGCGTAAACGCGATCGAGATCACGCTGTTCAGGCAGAACGCGGCGAAGATCCACGAGGCGATGTCGGATTCGGCAAGGCCGCCGCGCGCACCGACCGCGAGGATGATGGCCACCGGTCCGCTCGCCGCGAACAGGAACGCCACCATCGCCGATACCGCATACGGCATGCCGGCCGCGGCGAGGATGCCGCGCGGCCCTGGCAGGGGCGAAACGATTCTTTCGAGCGGCATGCGAGGCGGCATTCTCGGCTAACATCTGCCGCTCCGGCAATGAGCTATCTCGTAGGCATCGACATCGGCGGCACCTTCACCGACTGCGCGATCGTCGATCGCGCCGGCAGGCTCCTCACCACGAAGGTGCCTTCCACGCCCGAGGATTTTTCGCGCGGGATGATGGACGCGCTCGGCGCCGGGGCCACGGCGCTCGGCCTGCCGCTGGGCGAGTTCTGCGGCGACATCGCGTTCCTCTCGCACGGCACCACGGTCGGCACCAACACCATCATCCAGAAAAAGGGCGCGCGCGTCGGGCTCATCACCACCAAAGGCCACGAGGACGCCATCCACATCATGCGCGGCTCGCGCGGCTACGGCGGGCGCGACATCCGCAAGGTGGTGCACTTCCCAGAGACCTCCAAGCCGCTCCCGATCGTGCCCAAGCGCCTCATCCGCGGCGTTTCCGAGCGGGTCGATTGCTTCGGCGAAGTCGTAGTCGAGCTGAATGAATCGGAGGCAGAGCACGCGATCCGGGAGCTCGTCGAACAGGGCGTGCAGGCGATCGCGATCTGCTTCCTGTGGTCTTTTCGCAACCCCAAGCACGAGCTTCGCGTGCGTGAGCTCGTGAAGTCGATTGCAGGGGACCTGTTCGTCACCTGCTCGGTGGACATCGCCCCCAAGTGGGGCGAGTACGAGCGCGTGACCGCCACCGCACTCAATGCCTATCTTGGGCCGGTCATGACCGGCTACCTTCAAAGACTCGATTCTTCTTTGCAGGAGCTTGGATATTCGCACGGCCTGCAGATCGCCCAGTGCGGAGGCGGCACGGTGCCGGTGGCGCGCGCCGGCGAGGCGCCGCTCCTCACGCTCGATTCGGGGCCCGTCTCCGGAGTCACCGCCTCGATGTTCCTCGGCGCCGCGATGGGCGAGCGCAACATCATCACCACCGACATGGGCGGCACGTCGTTCGACGTGTCGATCATCCACGACGGCAAGCCCGCGTACTCCTTCATCAGCAACACCGACCAGTACGAGTACTTCCTGCCGAAGGTGGACCTGCAGGCGATCGGCGCCGGCGGGGGCAGCCTGGTGCGCGTACAGCCTGAGACCCGCACGATGACCGTCGGGCCGGACAGCGCCGGCGCCTTCCCCGGCCCGGTGTGCTATTCCCGCGGCGGCACGGTGCCCACGGTCACCGACGCACAGCTCGTGCTCGGCTATCTCGACCCGGACAACTTCGCCGGCGGCAAGATGAAATTGGACAAGGACGCCGCTTTCTCGGCGATCCAGCACCTCGGCAGCCAGATCGGCATGAACGCCATGCAATGCGCGGCCGGCATCTGCCGCATCGTCGAGCTGCAGATGGCGGACGTGATCCGCAAGGTCACGGTCGAGAAGGGCTTCGATCCGCGCGACTTCGTCCTGTTCGCCTTCGGCGGCGCCGGGCCGGCGCACGCCGGCGTGTTCGCGCAAGAACTCGGTGTCCGCAAGATCATTGTTCCCCAGAGAAAAGCGGCGTCCACATGGTGCGCCTTTGGCGCCGCTGCGGCCGACGTGCTGCACATCTTCGAGCACACCGAGATCATGCCGACGCCGGTTCCGGCGGCGCGGGTCAACCGCAACCTCGATTCCCTCGAGAAGCAGGCGAAGGCGCTGATGGCGAGCGAGGGCATCGCCGCCGGGCGCCAGCGCTTCGAGTTCTCGCTCGACGTGCGGCACAAGGGTCAGATCAACGAAGTGGAGGTTTTACTCCCCTACGGACGGTTGCCCTCCAGTTACGAGCCCGATCTGAGACGGCGGTTCACCGAGAGGTACGAAAAGCTGTACGGCCGCGGCTCGGCGCTCGCCGGCGCGCAGCTCGAGATCGTGGTGTGCCGCCTGCGCGCGCGTGCGCTGACGCCCCGGCCGAAGCTCGTGAAGGCGAAGAGCGGCTCGAAGGCCATCCCGCGCGAGGCCGTGCGCAAGCCGCGCCCCATTCAATGGGACAAGCTGCGAAAAACGAGCGTCTACGACGGCGAGAAGCTCGCCATCGGCAACCGGGTCAAGGGACCGGCGATCATCGAGACTTCGGACACCACGGTCGTGGTCCACCCGGGGCGCACCCTCACCGTAGATGCGTTGGGAAATTTCGAGATCACATTCAAATGAGCGCCGCAATCGAAAGCGCAAAAACAGGGACAGACCACGTTTTTCCACGCAGGAAAACGTGGTCTGTCCCTGTTTTCGGGGTATGTGAATGAATGCACCGCTAAAGAAGCTGAACGAGCTTACCGGCCTCGCGTTCGACGGCGTTCGCAGCGGCTACGTGCCGCCCGAGACGCTGACGATTTCGCCCAAGCTCAAGCTTCACCGGAAGGCGAAAAGCGCGATCGATCCGGTGACTTTCGAGGTGGTGCGCCACGCCCTGTGGAACGTCAACGAGGAGCACGGCGCGACCATCCAGCGCCTGTCGGGCTCGCCGGTGGCGATGTACGCGCTCGACCTCAATCCCTCGATCCTCACCGAGGACGCCGAGTTCGTGTATTTCGGCCCCTACATGCAGTACATGTCCGGGGTCACCGACACGCAGGTGAAGTGGACGCTCGAGAACCGCAGCGACAACCCGGGCATCCGCGACGGCGACATGTTCCTCGCCAACGACCCATGGGTCGGCGCGGCCCACCAGATGGACGTGATGCTGCTCTGCCCGGTGTTCTGGAGGGGCGAGCTCTTCTGCTGGGTCACCAACTGCCTGCACCAGTACGACATCGGCGGCATCACGCCGGGAAGCTTCTGCCCGTCGGCGCGCGACGCCTACGACGAAGGGATCCTGATTCCCCCGGTCAAGATCGTCGAAGGCAACGAGATCCGCCGCGACATAGAAGATATCTACCTGAGAAGCTCGCGAAAACGCTCTGCGGTCGCGCTCGACTTCAGGGCCCAGCTCGCCGGCAACATGACGGCCAAGGACCGCATCCTGGCCCTCATCTCGCGCTACGGCGCCGAGACGGTCAAGGGCGTGATGAAGAAGATCATCGACGACGGCGAGCGCGCGTTCCTGAAGAAGCTGGCGCGCCTGCCCGATGGAGTGTGGAAGGACCGGACCTATGTCGAATGCTGCCGGCCAGGCGACAGATCGGTTCACCGGGTTTTGCTTACCCTGAGGAAAAACGGGAAACGGCTGACGTTCGAAAACGAGGGCACCGACCCCCAGGCCGGCGCGATCAACGCCACCTATTCCGGCTGGCGCGGCGCGATCATGGTCGCGCTGAACGAGCTCCTGTGCTGGGACCAGTACTACGCCGTCGGCGGAGCGCTCAGGCACGTCGACTTCAATCCCACGCCCGGCACGCTCAACTGCGCCGATTTCCCCGCCTCCGTGTCGACCGCGCCGGTGCAGTGCATGGAGATCTCGCTCTATCCCGCGTACAACGTGCTCTCCAAGATGCTCTACCCCGACCGCGAGCTGCGCCGGGACCTCATGTGCATCGGCGGCACGAGCCAGTGGCCGGCGACGATCTTCCGCGGCATCGACCAGTGGGGCGAGCGCTACGGCTATCTCCTGGTCGATCCCATCGGCGGGGCGATCGGCGCGTTCTCCCACGCCGACGGCATCTCCACCGGCGGCCAGGCGCGCACGCCGATCTGCAAGCTGCCGAACGTGGAGCATACCGAGCAGAGTTTTCCACTTTTATTTTTATATAGAAAAGAAGTCGTGGATTCCGGCGGCGCAGGCAAGTACCGGGGCGGGCTTTCGGCCGAGTCCTGCTTCATCCCCCACGGAACCGACGCGATCACGCACGACACGCTGTCCTCGGGCAATGCCATCCCGACCTCGACCGGCATGATGGGCGGCTATCCCGGCGCGGTAAACCGGTACAGGTTCTTGAGGGATTCCAACATCCTCGAGCGGATGAGGCGCTCGGAGCTGGTGCAGGACATCGATGAATTGAGCGGCAGGAAAGAAGAGCTGCAGCTTCGCCAGCAGGACTTCACCCAGAACCCGGCCGACGTCTACGCCGTGCTCTGGTCCGCCGCGGGCGGCTTCGGCGATCCGCTGGAGCGCGATCCGGCGAAGGTGCGCGCCGACCTGGAGAACGGCGACGTGTCGCCGGCGGCGGCGCGCGAGATCTACGGCGTAGTCCCGGGCAACCCGGAAGAGACGGAGCGGCTGAGGCGTGAGAAGCGGCTCGCCCGCATCCGCGAGCCCATGGGCAGGAAGCTCGAAGGCAAGGAAACGCTGCGCGCCACCGAGAACCTCTCGATCAAGGGCGCGCGCTGGTGCTGTGCGAAATGCTCGACGGATCTGGGCGCCGTGGAAGAGAACTTCAAGCATGGCTGCGTGCGCAACGACCTGCCGATCACCGCGTCGAATCCGATCGTCGGCGACCCGCGGCGCTTCATCGATCCGCTGCCCCAGTTCCGCGTGTTCTGCTGCCCCGGCTGCGGTCTCGCGATCGAGAACGAGATCGCGATCGCCGAGGATCCGCCGCTCCGGGACGTCGAAGTTCAAACGAAGGGGTGAGATGAGCGTTTGATGGGCTTTTCCGACGTAACGTATGAAGAAGCAATGCGCCGCGCGCGCGATATCGTCCCGACGCTGCGCGCGCGGGCGCAGAAGTGCGAGCAAGCGCGCGCGCTGCTGCCGGAGAGCGAGAAGCTCCTGCACGACAGCGGCCTGTTCCGCTTCCACCAGCCGAAGAGGTTCGGCGGCATGGAGCTGCCTTTCGTCGCGGTGGTGGATATCGTCGCGGAGCTCGCGCGCGGCTGTCCGTCGACCGCCTGGAACGTCGGCAACCTCGGCTGCCATCACTGGATCCTTGCGTATTACGAGCCCGAGACGCAGCGCGAGGTCTGGGAGGAGAACCCGGACACGCTGATCGCATCCTCGATCGCGCTCGCGGCCGGCCGCGGCCGCAAGGTCGCAGGCGGCTACGCGGTGAGCGGACGCTGGCCGTTCTCCTCCGGGGTCGACAACTCGCAGTGGAACATGCTCGCCGTCACCGTGTACGAAGACGCAAGAGCGGTGGACTGGCGGCTGTGCCTGGTGCCGAAGAAGGATTACGCGATCATCGACACGTGGTACGCCATGGGCATGGTCGGCACCGGCAGCAAGGACATCGAGGTCCAGGACGTGTTCGTGCCGGAACGCCGGGCGCTCGCTCTCGTCCGCTGCCGCGGCGGCCTCGCGCATCCGGGTGCTTCGCTGAATTCAGGATCTCTGTTCAGGATTCCGATCGTTGCATCGGCCGGTCACCCGCTTTCCGCCACGGCGCTCGGCGCCGCCGAAGGCGCCTTCGAGTCGGTCGCGGAGAATTTCACCCAAAGAGTCGGAACCTATACCGGCGCCAAGGTGGCCGACTTCCAGGCGGTCCAGATCAAGCTGGCCGAGGCGCGCTGCCTGATCGATTCGGCAACCGAGCTGATGCGGGGATCGGCGAATGGTTTCGACGATTTTGCGAATAGAAACGAAATTCCCGATCTGGCGACGAAGCTGCGCTGGCGGGCGCAGAACGCTTTCGCGGTGCGCCAGTCGCGGCAGGCGGTCGAGACCCTGTGGTCCTGCTACGGCGCCAACGCGATCTACACCCGCGACCCCCTGCAGCGCTATCTGCGCGACCTGCAGGCGATCAGCCAGCACTTCTCGTTCAATTTCGACATCGCAGGCGCGGCTTACGGCTCGCTGGCGCTGGGCGGCAAGTACAGCAACCCGATGATGTAGCAGGGAGCGGGAGGTTCCCGCGGTTCCTCAGGAGCGTCGAGCGCGCGCCTTGGGCATCGGCAGCAGCGCCGCCAGGCGCTCGGCGCTCATGGGGTGCGCGAAGAGGAATCCCTGCGCCTGCTCGCAGCCCAGCCCGTGCAGGAAGGCGAACTGGTTCTCCGTCTCCACGCCCTCGGCGACCACCATGAACCCGAGGGTGTGCGCCAGCTCGACGATGGTGCGCACGATCACCGCGTCCTGCTGGTCGTGCTCGATGTCCTTCACGAAGGAGCGGTCGATCTTCAGCGCGCTCACCGGAAAGCGCGTGAGGTACGAAAGGCTCGAATACCCTGTGCCGAAGTCGTCGATGGCGACGCGCACGCCCGCCTCCGAGAGGCTCTGCAGCGCGTGCATGGCGAGCTCGGGATCCTGCATCAGGTGGCTCTCGGTGATCTCGAGCTCGATCAGCGCGGCGTCGATGCCGGAGGCGTCGATGACGTCGCGGATCGAGCGGTCGAGGTCGCGGCTCTGGAACTGCCGCGCCGACAGGTTGACCGAGACCGGCACCGGCTCGCGCCCCGCCGCGGCCCAGGCCCGGATGTCGGCGCACACCCGCCGCAGCACCCAGTCGCCGACCGCCACGATGAGGCCGGTCTCCTCGAGCACCGGCACGAATTCGCCCGGCGGAACCAGGCCGCGCTCCGGATGCGCCCAGCGCAGCAGCGCTTCCGCGCCGCGCACCACCCGCGTGCCGAGGGCGACCTTCGGCTGGTAGACCATGCGGAATTCCTCGCGCTCGAGCGCGCGGCGCAGCTCCGCGGCGAGCTGCAACCGGGCGCGCGCGCCTTCGGCGATTCCGGGCGTGAAGGAGCAGTAGCTGTTCCGCCCGGATTCCTTGGCGCGGTACATCGCGGCGTCGGCGGCGCTGATGAGCGCGTCGGCGCTGTCGCCGTCGTCGGGATAGATCGCCATGCCGATGCTCGCGGTGACGAAGGTCTCGCGGCCCGAGAGCGAGAACGGCGCCGCCAGGCGCTCGAGCACCTTCTGCGCGACCGGGGGCGCGCTTTCGGCAGACGCGAGGTCGCCGAGAATGATGACGAACTCGTCGCCGCTGATGCGCGCCACGGTATCGCCGCTGCGCACGCAGGCCGCGAGGCGCCGCGCCACCTCCTTCAGGAGCTCGTCGCCCGCGGCGTGGCCCTGCATGTCGTTCACCAGCTTGAAGTGGTCGAGGTCCACGAACATGACCCCGAGCTTGGAGCCGTGGCGGCTCGAGTGCGCCAGCATCTGCGCGAAGCGGTCGCGCATCAGCGCCCGATTCGGCAGCCCGGTGAGGTTGTCGAACTGCGCGAGATAGGCGAGCCGCTCCTCGCTGTTGATCCGCTGCAGCGCGGCCGAGAGCACGCTTGCGAGCGCGCCGAGGAAGCCGGTCTCGGCCTCGGCATAGGCGCGAGGCCGCGGCGAGAAGGCACACAGCAGGCCGAACGTGCGGCGCTCGCCGCGCACCGGCGTCACGAGCGCGCTGGCGAACCCCTGCGCCCAGCCGCCCGGGAACCCGGCCTGTACCGCCTGCCCGTCCTGCAGCGCGCAGGGCTCGCCGCTGCGGATGGAGCCGCCGATGACGTCGTCGGCGCCAATCTCGACGATGCTGGCGTCGAGGGTCCGGCCGCTGCAGGCGCGCAGCACCACCTTGCGCTCGTCGGCCACGCACTCGAAGAAAGCCAGGGTTTCCGCGCCCAGCGCGTGCGCCGCGCCGCTCACGGCGTCGTCGAGCAGCGCCTGCGGATCGTGCAGCCTCAGCGCGCTGCGGCCGAACTCGGCGATGATCTCCTGGTGGCGCGTATGCGCGACCTGGCTCGCTTCGACGCGCCGCCGCTCGGTGACATCCGTGCCCACGCCGCGGTAGCCGATGAAGCGGCCGCCCGCGAACATCGGCTCGCCGCTGATCGCGATGTGGCGCTCGGTGCCCTCGGAGTCGATGCGCGCGAAGTGGAAATCGCGGAACGGCAGGCGCGCGTCGCGAATCGCCTTGTGCGCGGCCCAGCCCGCGGCATCGGGCCGGATGCTCGGCAGGTCCCACGAGGCCTTGCCGAGCAGGACCTGCGGCGAGTAGATGCGCCGGTAGCCGCCGCCGTGCACCAGCTGGGTCAGGCGGTGCTCCGGGTCGGTCTCCCAGTAGAAGTCCGAGAACATCATGGTCAGGCTGCGGAAGCGCTCCTCGCTCTTTCGCAGCTTCTCCTCGGCCTCCTTGCGGTCGGAGATGTCCTGGATCACCGAGATGACGTGGCTCGGCCTGTCGTCGGCGCCCTTCACCACGTTCACCGCGAGGCTCACCCAGACGATGCTGCCGTCCTTGCGCAGATAGCGCTTCTCGCGCGAATAGGTGGAGACCTCGCCGCGGGTCATGCGCTCGTTGTATTCCATCGCGGCGTCGCGCTCGTCCTGCGGAGTGAGGTCGATGGAGCTCAGCGTCACGAGCTCCTCGCGCGGGTAGCCGAGGATCTCGCACAGCTTCTGGTTCACGCGCAGCCAGCGCCCGTCGAGGCCGCGCAGGGCGATCCCCACCGCGGCGAGGTCGAAGATGGCGCGAAAGCGCGCCTCGCTCTCGCGCAGCGCGTCGCCGGTCTGGGCCTGCAGCGCGGCAAGCCGCAGCAGGCGCCCGAGCTCGGTCGGGTCCATGCCGCGCTTGGAAACCACGTAGTTCGCGCCGCACTCCAGCGCCTGGCGGCGCAGCGTCTCGTCGGCGTCGGCGGCGAGGGCCACCACCATCGCGTCGGTGGCGTGGCGCAGCGTCACCAGCGTGGCGAGGCCCGAGGAATCGGGCAGGTCGAGGTCCGTCATGACCAGCTCGAACTTCGTGCGCGCGACCTGCTTCAGCGCCTGCGCCATGCTGGCGACACGCGTGAGGCGAGGCTCGAGCCGGCGCGAGACGACCAAGCTCCTCGCCACCGCATCGGCGGCGGCGTCGTCCTCCACCAGCAGGACGCTCACGACCACGCGATCGTCGGCCGCGAGCCCTGCACGGAGCGGTAGGTTCAAGGCCCTCCCCTGTGGCGCTGGTTCCCCGGTGAAAGTATCCCCTTTCGGCCTGCCTGCCGCATGGCGAAAATACCCATCGCGCGCAAGGCATTGCCGCCCCGCTTGCGAAAATGTAAGAGTTGGTCATGCCGGCGCGGCCGCCATGCCGCAAAATAGGGCGTCACCCGAGGAGAACCCATGCCGATCACGGAGTTGAACCACTATCTGCTCGTCGCCAAGAACCTCGAGCGGACCCGGGATTTTTATCAGAATGTCCTGGGACTGGAGCTCGCGGAGCGCCCCGACTTCGGCTTTCCCGGCTACTGGCTGAAAACCGGCGAGCACATCTGCGTGCACCTGGCGTCGCAGGACCCGAACAAGACCCGCGACATGTTCCTGCTGAAGAAGCACCCGAAGGGCACCAAGGGCTCGGGCTCGGTGGACCACATCGCGTTCCTGGCGAAAAATCCCGACGAAGTCCGCAGCCGGATCCAGAAAAACAAGGTGGAGATGCACTTCCGCAGCTTCCCGGACGCGAAGCTGTTCCAGATCTTCCTCAAGGACCCCGACGACGTCACGATCGAGCTCAACTTTCTTGGCGAGGTAGTCGATCCGAAGAAATGGGAAGGCAGGGGCTCGGCGTCCGCCGTGACCCTGGAGCGGCCCGGCGGCAAGGCACGCCGGCAGAACTAGCGCATGCGCGGCGCGGTCTTCCTCGGCAATCGCAAGGTCGAGCTGCGCACCTTCCCCGACCCCGCGCCGGGGCCGGGCGAAGTCGTGATCCGGATGAAGGCCTCCGGAATGTGCGGGTCCGATCTCAAGTTCTACCGCTCGCCTCCGGGGGCGGCGCAGGCATCTCTCGGTTTAGGAAATTTGACCGAACCCTTTATCGGAGGCCACGAGCCCTGCGGCGTCGTGGTCGCGCGCGGCTCCGGCGTTTCCGAGCGCGAAGCGCCCGACGGCCAGCGGGTGATGGATCATCACTACGCCGGCTGCGGCAGCTGCGCTCATTGCCGCCTCGGCTGGTCGCAGCTCTGCCGCGCGGGCATCACGGTCTATGGCGTGACCGCGCACGGCGGCCACGCTGACTACCTCAAAGTCCCGCTGCGCACCCTCGTTTCACTTCCAGAAGAATTGAGTTTCGCTGAAGGCGCAGCCGTGGCGTGCGGCACCGGCACCGCGTACGCGGCGCTGCGCCGGATGCGAGTCGCGGGGGGCGACACGCTGGCGGTCTTCGGCCAGGGTCCGGTCGGGCTCTCGGCCACGCTGCTCGGGAACGCGATGGGCGCGCGTGTCATCGCCGTGGAGACCACCCCCGAGCGCCTCAGTCTCGCCCGCGACTTCGGCGCCGACGCGTTCGTCGATGCGTCGAAGCAAGACGCCGTCAAGGCGATCCAGGACCTGACGCGGGGCGAAGGCGTCGCGCTCGCGCTCGAATGCTCGGGCGCCGCGGCCGCACGGCGCGCCGCCGTGCGCTGCGTCAAGACCTGGGGCAGCGCCTGCTACGTCGGCGAGGGCGGCGACGTCACTTTGGACGTCAGCCCCGATCTCCTGCGCCGCCAGGTCACGCTGATCGGCTCGTGGACCTTCAGCGCCATGGGCATGCTCGAATGCGCGCGCTTCATCGCCGACAACAAGATCGACCTCGAGCGCATCTTCACCAACCGCTGGCGCATCGAGCAGGCCGACGAGGCCTACCGCAGCTTCGACACCCAGACGACCGGTAAAGGCGTTTTCCTCTTCTAGGGAATGGAAATTCCAATGCTGTTCGAGCCGATCGAGCTGCGCGGCGTGCGCCTGCGCAACCGCGTCGTCATTTCGCCGATGTGCCAGTACTCGGCGCAGGACGGCCATGTCACCGACTGGCACATGGTGCACCTCGGCAAATTCGCCCAGGGCGGCGCCGGAGCCGTCTTCATGGAAGCCACCGCGGTCGAGCGACGCGGCCGCATCACCCACGGCGACACCGGGATCTGGGATGACTCGCACATAGCCGGGCTGCAGCGAATTTGCAGCTTCGTGAAAAGCCAGGGAGCGGTCCCGGCGCTGCAGCTGGCGCACGCCGGACGCAAGGCGAGCATGGCGCGGCCGTGGTACGGCAACGGGCCGCTCACCCAGGCCGACCTCGACCGCGGCGACAGGCCCTGGAGCATCATCGCGCCGACCGAACAGCCGATCGATGCGAGCTGGATCGCGCCGCGCGCGTTCAAGGAGGGCGACTTCCAGGCCGTGCTCGCGGCCTACCGCAACGCGGTGCGTCGCGCGATCGCCGCCGGCTTCGAGATCCTCGAGCTCCATGCCGCCCACGGCTATCTCCTCCACACGTTTCTTTCTCCGCTCTCCAACGCCCGCCAGGACGAATACGGCGGATCGCTCGAGGGGCGCATGCGCTTTCCGCTGCAGGTCGTCGCGGAGGTGCGCAAAGCATGGCCCGAGTCGAGGCCGCTCTTCGTGCGGCTCTCTTCGATCGACGACGTGGAAGGCGGCTGGAGCATCGAGCACACCGTCGCCCTTGCGAAGGAGCTGAAAAAGCTGGGAGTCGACGTGGTCGATTGCTCGTCGGGCGGAATCCAGGGCTCGGCGACCGCCGCCACCAAGACGCTCGTGAAACGCGTCCCGGGCTTTCAGCTGCCGTTCTCGGACAAAGTGCGCAAGGAAGCCGGTATCGCGACCATGGCGGTCGGCCTGATCCTCACCGCGCAGCAGGCCGAGCAGGCGCTGCAGGAGGGACGCGCCGATCTCATCGCCGTCGGGCGCGAGGCGCTGTTCGATCCCAATTGGCCGCTGCACGCCGCCGCCGCGCTGGGCGCCGATCCGCAATTCGCGCAATGGCCGCACCAGTACGGCTGGTGGCTCACCCGCCGCGAAAGCCTGCTCAAGAGCCTGGGAGTGCGCGGATGAGGTCGATCCGGATATCGAAGAAGCAGATGGAAAAGCGCATCGCCCGCTTCGCCAGGCTGAAACCGCTTCCGATCCAGAACGCGTCGATCCCGCAGAAAGCACGCGACGTCGTCTATGCCCGGAAGCTCCTTTCGGTCATCGGCCTGGAGAGCGAGACGCCGATCAACTCCGGCGCGCCCATCGTCGGCGCGGCAGGGATGACCATGACGCTCGCGGTGTGTCCGCCGGGCCAGGGCCCGGGGCTGCACGCCCACCGCCGGACCTACGAAACGTTCACCGTGCTCCAGGGCGAGTTCGAAGTCTCGTGGAACGACGATGGCGCCGAGCGCGCCCGGCTGCGCCGCTTCGATACCGTGTCGTTCCCGCCGGGCGTGTGCCGAGCGTTCCGCAACGTGGGCCGCGGCCAGGGCATCCTGCAGGTGATCATCACGGGCGGGGTCCACGACATGTCCGACATCGCGTTCTCGCGCAAGGCAAAACGCAGGATCGAGGCCGTGCGGCCGGGCCTGACGCGCTCGTTCGAGAAAGCCGGGTTCCGTTTCGACGCCGCCGCGCGCTAGGGACGTACCCAAAAAAATCGGGGTCGAGCCCCGATTGTTTTCTCCCTGAGCGTTCTCGCGTCAGCGGCCGCGCTTGCGCAGCCGGTCTTCTTCCTTTTCGAATTGCTCCGCTCGCGTGCGGTCGAAATGTTCCGGCAGCGCCGAGATCGCGGGCTTGTCGTCCATCGGCGTGGCAAGCTCCCGCACAGGAGCGCCGCCCGCGGCCGGCTGCTGCGGTTTCTCGCAGGCGGCAAGCGCGGCGAAAAGGCAAGCCACGAGAAAGAGCCTGTCGCGCATCGCAATGCCCACTTTACGCAACCCCGGGCGGCGCGGCTAATGAATTAGTGCGGATTCGCCGGGACGGCGCGCAGCCGCCGTGAAATCAATCACAAAGCCGGAGGCTCAGGCGCGCTTGAAGTAGCGGCAGTAGCCCGGGTCGCCGGTCCAGTTCTGATCGACGACCTTGTTTTCCTGGAAGGTGACGGTGCGCTCGCAGATCGGCGGGTTGACCGTGGTCCCGAACGGAATGCCGACGCCGACGCCGACCCCACCTCCGCCGCCACCGCCGAACACGCCGACGCCGACCGAAGGGCCGGCCGCGCGAACCGGTCCTTCCTGGGAAGTCCAGGTATGGGTCTGCCGGCCGTCGCTCAGCGTGGCGCTGCGGTTCGGCGGGCCCCAGCGCATCACCATGTCATCGAACGTCGCACCCTGCCACGAGCCCTTCGCCTGATCGGCCTCCTGCTCCACCGTGACGCTCGAGCAGCCGGCGAGGAGCGCGAGGACGACGCTGGCTTTTCTCAGCTTGTCGATGCGGCCTCCCTAGGTCGCCTTGGAGACACAGAGCAAGAGGTACACCGTTGCAATGCAGAAGGCCACCGTCGCCGCGATGCAAAACCCCACCGCCAGCGCCGCAGGGACGATGACGAGCGAAGCCTGGGCCGCCATCCCTTCGGCCGGAGCGATGGCGAGGAAAAGCCCGGCCGCGATGAGGAGCCAGCGGCGCAGGTACGGGACGAGCACCCAGCGCATGCCACGGTTGTAGGAGAGGTTGCGCTCGCGCACCATTGCGGTGCCGCGCGAGGCATCCTTGAAAAATGCGAATGGGTCGAGGTAAAGGAGCACCTGCTGCGCCAGGGGCAGCTTGGCGCGCAGCTCACGCCTCAAGAGTTGCTCGACTTCCATACAAACCCTTAGTCAGCAAAACGCAAGCCCAAGTTTCCAGTTTACCGGCTCTCGGGTGCGACTTGGTGACACGTCCCTGCAGCAACCGGTCTAGCTCGGGCTCCCGGCGCTGGACTGCAGCCAGTTCTGCAGCCCCATGCGGTCGACCAGGTCGAGCTGGGTCTCGAGCCAGTCGATGTGCTCCTCCTCCGATTCGAGGATGTCCTCGAAGAGCTCGCGCGAGATGTAGTCCTTGACGTTCTCGCAGTGCGCAATGGCCTCCTGAAGGACCGGCCGCGCCGCGCGCTCGAGCTTGAGGTCGCACTTCAGCGCTTCCGGTGCGTCCTCGCCGATCATGAGCTTGCCCAGGTCCTGCAGGTTGGGCAGCCCTTCGAGAAAGAGGATGCGCTCGATCAACCGATCGGCGTGCTTCATCTCGTCGATCGACTCCTTCTTCTCGTGCTCCTCGAGCTTCTTCAGCCCCCAGTTGCCGAACATGCGCGCGTGGAGAAAGTACTGATTGATCGCCGTGAGCTCGTTGAAGAGCACCTTGTTCAGGTGCTCCAGGACCTTGGCATCGCCTTTCATGGGTTGGGCAGGCTCCTCAAAGCGTTGGATTGTCGCTCGGCAGGCCGAGCGCCACGCGGCCGTGCGTAGTCCCGGCAATATCGGTGTTGAAGGAGAAATGCTGCTTGACCGCGTGCGCGTCGCGGAAGGCGCGCGCGGCGTGGCCCGATTCGTACAGTCCGGCGGCGCCCGACAGGCCGAACATCACGTCGACCGCGCGCACCGCCCACTCCACCGCATAGGCGCCTTCGAGTCGATAGCGCGCCTTCGCTTTCATGTCCGGCGCTTCTCCCCCGGAGACGAGCGCCCATGCCTCGGCGCAGTTGCCGAGCTGCGCGGCGCGCGAGGCGCGCGCGTAGGCGGTCGCCTCGCTGAAGCGGATCTGGGTGCTCTGGATCTCCGCGATGCGCGCCCCGGTCATCTTGCCGGTCTTGGTTCCGATGGCGGAGAACTCCTCGATCATCCCTTCGGCGATGCCGAGCGCCACGCCCGAGAGCATGTAGGGGAAGAGCGCGAACACCGGGATCCTGAAGAGCGGTCCGGGGTTGACCGCGCTGCCGGGCGTCGGCCCGCCCCGCGTGTCGGCCACCGCGAGGGTCCTGTGCTCCGGCACGAACTGCTCGCTTGCCTCGACGTCCTTGCTGCCCGTCCCGCGCAGCCCGCCGGCGTACCAGTTGTCGATGATGCGGTACTGCGAGCGGTGCAGCAGGAACACGCGCTGCTCGGGCGGCGCATTCTCGTCGAGCCAGGCGAGCCCCGCCAGCATGTTCCACTCGCTGGGGTCGACACCGCTCGAGAATGGCCAGCGCCCGGAGATGAGGTAGCCGTCCTTCATCTTTCGCGCCTTAGCGGCCGGGAACACGAACGACGAGGCGATGAGCGCGTCGGGCGACTTGCCCCAGATCTCGTCCTGCGCCTGCGGCGGGAACATCCCGAGCATCAGGTGGTGCGACAGGAAGTTGATGAAGTTCCACGAGCTCGACGCGCACGCGCGCGCGAGCAGCGCACCGAACGTGACCACCGCGGCGAACTCGAGCTCGGCGCCGCCGACGCGCCTGGGCTGGTGGATGCGCAGGAGCTGAGTGTCGTGAAAGTCGCGCAGCGTCTCGTCGGGAAGGCGGCGCAGCTCCTCGCAGCGCGGCGCGCGCTCCCTCAGCCTGGGCAGGAGCTCTGTCGCCCTGCCCCACAGCTCGTCATGGCTTGGCGGCATGCCGGTACCAGTCGAGGATCTGCTCGCCGGTCCACATCTTCACACCCGGCCGCTGCAGGATGTACTCGTAGAGCTTTTCGAGATAGCCGATGCGGTGCGGCACGCCGGTGACATATGGATGCACGCTGATCGCCATCACGCGCATGCTCTTCTCGCCCTCGGCATGGAGACGATCGAACTGGTCGATGCCGCGCCGCAGCCATTCCTCGGACGGATGGTTCTGCAGCACCATCATCGGAATGTCGTTCAGATCCACGGTGTAGGGCACCGAGACGATGGGTCCGGACGTCGTCTGGATTTCGCAGGGCTGGTCGTCGAGCACCCAGTCGGCCACGTACTCGATGCCCGCTTCGGCGAGGTAGTCGATCGTCTCGTAGGTCTCGGTCAGGCCGGGACTCTCCCACCCGCGCGGCTTCTTTCCGGTGAACGACTTGATCGCCTCCACCGCCTTGAAGATCTCTTCCCTCTGGTTCTCCAGGTGGTGCATCGGCCGCTGGATCAGGCCGTGGCCCATGAACTCCCAGCCGGCGTCGAGCGCGGCGCCGGCGACGCGCGGATAGCTCTTGCACACCGAGCCATTGAGGGCCAGCGTCGCCTTTACATTGTATTTCTTGAGGGTGTCGAGAAAGCGCCAAAAGCCCACCCGCATGCCGTATTCGTGCCAGGCCCAGTTCGGCAGGTCGGGCTGCAGCGGCTGTCCGTACGGAGGCGAAAGAACCGTGCGCGGCATGTTTCGCTCGATCGACCACTCCTCGACGTTGACGATCGTCCACACCGCCACGCGCGCGCCGTCCGGCAGCTTGAGCGGCGGCCGGTCGACGATCGCCGAATAGGGAATCCGGTCCTTCGGAAGCTTCATGGTCTCAAAACCCGATTTTCATTCCGGCTGAATGCCGGCGTCGCGCATAAGCTTGCCATAGTACGGAAAATCCGCGCGGATACGTTCGCCGAGCTCTTCGGGCGTGCTCGGCGCAATGTCGATCCCGGCTGGAGCGAACTTCTCCTTAAGCCCGCGCGTGCGCAGGACCTCGCCGACTTCACGGTTCAGGCGCTCGATGATCGGCCGAGGCGTGGCCGCCGGCGCTACCAGGGCGAACCATACGGTGAACTCGAAGTCGGCCACGCCGGCCTCGGCCATCGTCGGAAGCTCCGGCATGGCGTCGGCGCGCCGGCGGCCGGTCGTGGCAAGCGCGCGCAGCTTGCCGCTTCGCACGTGCGGCAGCGAGCTCACGCCGCCCTCGAACATCATGTCGACCTGTCCGCCGAGCAAATCGGTCATGGCGGGCGAGCTTCCCTTGTAAGGCACGTGGACGATGTCGACCTTGGCGCGCGCGCGCAGCATCTCGCCCGCCAGATGCTGCGAGCTGCCGCTTCCGATGGAGGCAAAAGTCAGCTTGCCTGGCTTGGCGCGCGCAAGCGCGATCAGCTCCTTCACCGAATGCGCCGGCACCGACGGATGCACCACCAGGTAGAGCGGCGTGGTGAACAGCATCGTCACGGGTGCGAGGTCCCGCACCGGATCGTACGGCAGCTGCTTGCGCGCGATGGTATTGATCACCAGCCCCGATTGCGTGCCCATGAAGAGGGTGTGTCCGTCGGGAGGGGCCTTTGCGGTGGCCTCGGCGCCGATCGCCTGGCTCGCGCCTGGGCGGTTGTCGATCACGACCGGCTGACCCATGCGCTTCGCAAGTTCCTCGCCGACCGCGCGCGCGAAGCTGTCGCCCAGCCCTCCGGGCGTATACGGCACGATGAAGCGGATCGGACGAGAGGGATAGACCTGCTGCGCCTGAACCGCGGTCGCGGCGGCCAGCAGCAACAAGGCTTTGAGCACAGCGGCGATTGTATGCGCGCTCGCCTCCGCGCAGCCTAGCGGCTCATTTCGGCGGCCGGAAGTTGATCTGGTGGCGCTTGCCGAGGGCCGGAACCTTGGCCAGGTCGCGCGGCATCTCCTTGATCTCACGCTCCGCCTCGCGGAAAAACGACTCGGCGTGCGCCGGCGCGTCGAAGATCAGCACGCGCGCCGGTTCAGCGGAGGCGCCCTGAAAACCATGCAGCGTGCCACCCGGCGCGTAGACGAAATCGCCAGGGCGGAAGAGCTGCTCGCGGCCGTCGAGCTGGAAGCGCACCTCGCCCGCCACGACGTAGTACGCCTCGTCCCAGGGATGATCGTGCGGCGGCGGGCCGGCGCGCTCGGGCAGCTCGACCTCCATCACCGACCAGGCGCGGTCGGTCTTGTCCGCGCCGCACAGAAAGCGCACCGCCGCGCCCATGACGCGGAGCTGCTCGGCGTCGCCACGCTTCACCACCACCGTTCGCTTGCTCATCGACTTGCTCCTTTCACTTGCAATCCGGACCGTTGATGTCATACAGTCTGACATCACGTCATTTTCCATGTCAATCGCCACGCTCGCCCAGCGGCAGACCGATTTCACCCGCCAGGCGATCCTCGATGCCGCGCTCGCGACGCTCGAGCGCGGCTCGCTCGCCGATCTCACCGCGCGCGCGGTGGCGAAGCGCGCCAACATCGCCGAGCGCACGGTGTTCCGCTACTTCCCCTCGCGCGAGGCGTTCCTCGACGCGGTGGCCGCCGCGATGAGCCAGGCGCTCCAGCTGCCCCCGGCGCCGCGCACGCGCGAGGAGCTGCTTGCCGCGGCGCGCGGCCTCTACGAGCGCTTCGAGGCGCGCGCCAGCCTGACGCGCGCCGCGCTGCATACGGATCTTTTCCACCGCATGCGCGAATCGCAGGCGCGCGTGCGCTGGACCGCGGTGCGCAAGCTGATCGACGAGCTCGCGGCGCGCCGCCCGGAGCGCGATCGCCGGCTGGCCGCGGCCAACATCCGCTACCACCTGGCGGCGAGCACATGGCATTACTACCGCTTCTATTTCGGCTTCAGCCTGGAAGACAGCATTGCGGCCGCCGAGGCTGCCGTCCGCAGCATGCTGGACGCAATCACCGGACCGGCCAGACGGAAACCCTGAACTACCGCGGCGCCGTCCCTGCTACCCTATGCGGCGGATCACGGAGGGTCGATGTTCGTCCGCAATGCCTGGTACGTCGCCGCCTGGGACCACGAGCTCAGCCGCAGCATGCTCCGGCGCATCGTCCTGGAGGAGCCCGTCGTTCTGTTCCGCACCACCGAGGGAAAAGCGGTCGCGCTGGAAGACCGCTGCTGCCATCGCCAAGCGCCGCTCTCCATGGGCAGGCTCGCGGGCGATGTCGTCACCTGTCCCTATCACGGCCTGCAGTTCGACACGACCGGCCGCTGTATCAAGGTTCCTTCGCAAGAAAAAATCCCGCCAGGCGCCAGAGTCAGGAGCTACCCGGTGGTCGAGAAGAACCACTGGATCTGGATCTGGACCGGCGACCCGGCCAAGGCGGACCCGGCGCTGATCGAGGATTTCCACTGGCTGGACGATCCGGCCTGGCGCTTCGGCGGCAGCTATCTCCACGTCGACGGGAACTACCTGCTGGTGGTCGAAAACCTGCTCGACACCACGCACCTGCCCTTTCTCCATCCCAATACGCTCGGCACGGATTCGTTCGCACGCTCCGAGTTCGAAGTGAAACGCGAAGGCGACCGCATCACCATCGCGCGCTACCTGATGGACGACCTGCCGGCGCCGTTCCACAAACAAATGGGCGGCTTCGCCGACGGCATGAAGGTCGACCGCTGGCAGATCACGCATTACGGCCCGCCCTCGTTCGTCAAGCTCGACGTCGGGTCGGCGCCGGTCGGGACGCCGGTGCGACAGGGCGAGCGCGGCGAGGGCGTCAACATGTGGAACCTGAACGCGATCACGCCCGAGACCGGTAAAACCGCCCACTACTTCTTTGCCCAGGCCTACAACTTCAAGCTCGATGAGGGCTGGGTCGCGGACACGTTGCGCACCCAGATCCGCAACATCTTCCTCGAGGACATGGCGATAATCCGGGCGCAGCAGCGGAACATGGACCTCGGCCCGAGCCCGGTACAGAACCTCGCCCAGGACAAGGCCTGGGTGGCGATGCGCCAGATCGTTCAGCGCCTGATCCAGGAGGAGCACCAGCGCGCCGCGGCTGCATAGCGGCATGAGTTTTGCTGCCCCTTTACCGACAAGGAGCGCACGATGGCACTACCCCTCTTCAGGCTGGCCCTGATGGCCGGTGCAGGCTACTTCTTCTACAACCGCTACCGCAACCGCGGCCGCTCGCAGACCAACGCGAGCGAAGCGGTGGACGACATCGAGCTCGGGTCCAACCCGCATCCCGAAGAGGTGCTCGACGCCGGGGTGAAGGAGACCTTCCCGGCGAGCGACCCGGTGTCGGTCAGCGCTCAAGGTGAGACCGCGTACGAGAAGAAGAAGCGGGGCGAGCTGAACTGACACGCGGAATAGATGCGGGGGTCAGATCCCGATCTTTCCTGATTCTCCCATCGGCTTGGACACCGGGATAGACTATCGCGCTCTGAACAACAATCGCCTGCCAGGGGAGCGCACATGCATCGATATCTACGCCTTTTCGCGTTGACGGCCATGGGGCTCGGCGCCGCCGCTTCGAACGCCCAGACGCCGCCGCCTGCTATCGACGGTCCGGTCTACGTCGCGACTTATGTCGAGGTTCTGCCGAACGCGGTCAAGGATGCCACCGCGCTTCTCAAGCAGTACCGCGACGCCACGCGCAAGGACGCGGGCAACCAGCGCGCGGAGGTCGTGCATGAAGCGAACCGCCCCACCCGCTTTGTCGTCCTGACGATCTGGGGCGACCAGAAAGCCTTCGATGCGCATGGCAAGGCAGCACATACCGGCCAGTTCCGCGACAAGCTCAAGGCCGTCCACGCCGCGCCGTACGACGAGCGTGTGGGTAACGGCATGGCGGTGGCCGCAAAGGATTCCTTGAAGAACGGATCCGTGGTGGTAGTCACGCACGTCGACGTTCCGCCGCCGTCCAAGGACACGGTGATCCCCATGCTGCAGCAGCTTGCAGAAGCGAGCCGCAAGGACGCCGGCAACGGTCGCTTCGAGGTGCAACAGCAGGCGAGCCGGCCGAATCACTTCACGGTGGTCGAGGCGTGGGCGGACCAGAAGGCGTATGACGGACACGTGCTCGCCGCGCACACGCGCCAGTTCCGCGACAAGCTCGGCCCAATGAGCGGCGCGCTCTACGACGAGCGGCTCTTCAGGCCGGTCGAATAAGACGAGCGCCTGCGGGCGCTAGCGCAGGCGCTCGCCGAAGCGCTCGAGCCGCGGCGCCCAGTGGCCCTTGATGTCGGCCGAGGCCAGGATCGCCACGGCGCGGCCGATCAGCAGCTCGCGCGGCACGAGGCCGAAGTAGCGCGAATCGGCGCTGTCGTCGCGGTTGTCGCCGAGCATGAGATAGCGTCCGGCCGGAAGCACGACCGGGCCGAAGCTGTCGTCCAGCGAGCCGTCGGGCAGGTGAAACCACTGCACGACGTGTTCGCCGGCCTTCGTGATTTCGTTGAAGCGCAGCGCCTGAATCGTCATGCCCGGCGCGGGCTGCTCGACGGCGGTTCCGATCGGAGCGTAGGTGGCCGCCTGTCCGTTCACCACCAGCACCTTGTTGCGCATTGCGACCGTGTCGCCGGGCACCGCGACCAGGCGCTTGATCAGCCGCACGCCATCCCTGGGCGAGGAGAAGGTGACGATGTCGCCGCGCCGCGGCTCGCCCAGGTGGGCGACGACGATGTCGGTCAGCGGGACCTTCAGGTCGAAGGCGAGTCGATTGACCAGCACCACGTCGCCTTCCAGCAGCGTGGGCCGCATCGATCCCGACGGAATGGGGTTCCAGTCCGCCACCGCGGTCCGAAAGAGGCCAAAGAGCACAAGGAAGACGATGAAGCCTTTATTGTTCCGAATCCACTTGGGCATGCCTGGACCCCGCTTGTTGGTTCGTGAGCTCAAGTCACTGTTGCTACAGACCCGGATCGTGCGGTTTGGTTCTAACGACGCGCGATGCCCGGCGGCGTGCGGCGCACGCTGGCGTCAGTTCGGCGGGTACACGGGCCTCAATTCAGCTGAAGTCTCAGCGGCTGGGCGAGCACCGGGTAACCAGGGCGCAGCGGCCCGCTTTGCCCGACAGGCTTGAAACCTTCCTGAGCATAGAGGCGCATTGCCGGAGTATCACCGCAAGTGGCCTTGAGATGTATGGAATGTGCGCGCCGAGCCCTTGCCCACTCGATGGCCGCGCGCAGCAGCATGCGTCCAAGTCCCTGACGACGGAACTCGGGGGCGACCCACATTTGGTAGATGTTCACAAGCGAGGTGTTCGACGCGTCGACCTTCGCCCAAGCGAGACCGGCCGCCTTGCGATCTATTTCGCCGATCAGGGGAAGATCGAGACCTGAGGAGGTGCCGTTGGAAAGGCGGGCAATCCATTCCTCCGCGCTGCTGCCTTGCTCGGCGGCGAGCGTGCTGCCAAAAGCATCGGGAGACTCTGCGAGCGCGCGGAGCCGCAGGTCCCGATAAGTGGGCCACTCGGAAGATTCGAGCGTGCGAACGATCATCGACGCGATGTGGGCCGGTTTTTCAATGGTTCGTAGTCGCCAACCACTGGCTTCACGGCCCCCAGCTAAACGTGGTCCGTCCCTGATTAAGTCTACGTTCTGCGCTTCTTGCGCGTCACGCCCGACTCCTCGATCACGACCGGGATCTCGGCGAAGTTCATGGGCGCCATGACGTGGGCGCCGGCCACGCCCGGAATGTCGGCGAGCTCCCGCAGGACCTCGATGCAGATCCTGCGGCCTTCGCGCTTGGGGTCCGCGGCCTTCTCCAGGCGCGACAGCATCGCGTCGGGGATCAGCGTGCCGAAGAGCTTCTCGCGCATCCAGCGCGCCGAGCGCGCCGAGGGAATCGGCGCCACGCCGATGAGGATGGGAACCTTGATACCGGCCTCGAGCAGCCGGGCGGCGTACCTGCGCACCACGCCGGTGTCCATGCAGAACTGCGTCTGGACGAAGTCGGCGCCCGCGGCGACCTTCGCCCGCAGGCTCCTGGGCTCCCAATCCGGAGCGGGATCGATGGGCATGTCGGCGGCGCCGAGGACGATGTCGAGCTTCCCGGCGATCTCGGTCCCGGAAGGAAGCTGGTGCGTGCGCCGCATGCGGTCGGCCATCGCGAGCAGGTCCCGGCTGCCGAGGTCGAACACCGGCTTCGCATCGGGCTGGTCGCCTGCCTTGGGATCGTCGCCGGCGAGCATCAGCATGTTGCGGATGCCGAGCGCCTCGGCGCCGAGGATGTCGCCCTGCAGCGCGAGGCGGTTGCGGTCGCGGCAAGTCATCTGGACGATCGGCTCGATGCCGTTCTGAACCAGGAAGTGGGCCGCGGCGAGGCTGGAGAGGTGCACCTTCGCGCCGGCCCCGTCGGTGACGTTCACGGCGGTGGCCACGCCCTTGAGCGGCAGCGCGCGGCTCAGGAACTCGGCCGGATCGGTGGACACCGGCGGCGTAATCTCGGCGGTGACGACGAAATCGCCGGCCTGCAGCTTCGCCTGGAGGTGGGTCGCCATCTATGATCGCAGTTTGCCCGAGCTGCCGGATCTTACTGTTTACCTCGAAAGCCTGACGCCGCGGATTGCGAACCGCCGGCTGTTGCGCGTCGCCCTGCTCAACCCGTTCTTCCTGCGCACCGCCGTGCCGCCGATCGCCAGCGCGGAAGGACGCAAGGTGCTGGGGCTGCACCGCCTCGGCAAGCGCATCGTCATCGAGCTCGAAGGCGAGCTGTACATGGTCCTTCACCTGATGATCGCCGGTCGTTTGCGTTGGGATGAAAAACCGCCCAAGCGGATCGCGCTCGCGCGGCTCGAGTTCGAAAGCGGAGCCCTGGCGGTGACCGAAGCCGGGACCAAGAGGCGCGCATCGCTGCACCTCGTGCACGGCAAGGCCGCGCTCGACGCCATGGACCCCGGGGGCATTGAGGTTCTCGAATCCGATGCGACAACCTTCGCACAGGCATTGCTGCGCGAAAATCATACCTTGAAGCGCGCCCTGACCGATCCGCATCTCTTCGCCGGCATCGGCAACGCGTACTCGGACGAGATCCTGCACCGCGCGAAGCTGTCACCGATCGCCATGACGAAGAGCCTTTCCGAAGCGGAGGTGGAGCGCCTTTACGCCGCGACGCGCGAGGTGCTGCGCGAATGGGTGGAGCGGCTGCGCTCCCAGACCGGCGCCGGTTTCCCGGAGAAGGTGACCGCCTTCCGCGAAGAGATGGCGGTGCACGGACGCTACGGCAAGCCCTGCCCCGTCTGCGGCGCGCCGGTCCAGCGGATCGTCTACGCCGAGAACGAAACCAACTATTGCGCGCGCTGCCAGACCGGCGGACGCATCCTCGCCGACCGTGCCCTGTCGCGCCTCCTGAAGAAGAGCTGGCCGCGCTCGATCGACGAGCTGGGATGAAGGCGGTCTTCCAGTTCGAATCCCAGTTGTGGATGTTTCTGGAAAGGGCAAGGCGCGGGCGAGCGTTCGAATACGACTGCGCGCGTGCGGCGACGCTCAAGAATGCGATCGAGGCGCTCGGCGTTCCGCATACCGAGGTCGGGGCGGTACGCGTGAACGGCGAACCGGCGACGCTGCAGCGCGTCGTCCGCGACGGCGACTGCATCGAAGTCGAGGCGACGAAATCGGGCTCTGGCCCCGATTTGCGGTTCGTCGCCGACGCGCATCTCGGCGGCCTGGCGCGCTTTCTGCGCATGCTGGGATGCGACACGCTTCACCGAAACGACTACAGCGACGAAGAAATCCGGCGGCTCGCCGAAACGGAGGGGCGCATCGTGCTCACGCGCGACCGCGAGCTCTTGAAATGCCGCGAGATCGCGCGCGGCGCCTATGTGCGCGCGCTGAAGCCCGAGGCCCAGCTAAGGGAAGTCGTCGAACGCTACAGGCTCGCGCCGCATGCGCGCCCGTTCACCCTCTGCCTGGCGTGCAATCTGCCGCTGCAGCCGGTCGACCGCGACGCCTTCGCGGCGCGCGTACCGCCCGCGGTGCTCGAGTTGCACGACTCCTTCGTGCGTTGCCCGGGCTGCAACGGCGTGTTCTGGCCGGGCTCGCACTATCAGCGGATGCTCAGCGCCCTTCGGTCGTCTTTTGACGTGTCGCGCTGAGAGCGCTCGCGCTCTTTTCGTAGAACGCCGACATCGCGGCGCCGACCGTCGAGGCGGCCTGGAGCTGCGCGTCGAGCACGCTCCGGAAAGCAGTAAGTTGCTGCTTTTGCAAGCGTTCGGCGTTCTGTAGCGAAGCCTGCATCCAGTCGAGGGCGCCCTTGGTGGCGGCGCGGTAGAGCTCGAACATCTCGGGTTGCGGCCGCGGCGGGACGTTACTCGTGACGTTACTCCTTGGCAGGCTGGACCTTGCTCCCTTCGGCATAGCACCTCCGCGTTCGAATTTTGCTTGCGTAACCGAATATACGCCCACGTGCGCTCAATTCGATGTCAATGGAAAACATAGTCCGCCTCGACGAGTACCGCAAAGCGCGCCGCCCCGCGCGGATGCCGAAAGCGCCTGACGCGCCGCGCTTTTTCTGCCTGAGCTGCGACACCGACCAGTTCAAGCTCTACGCTTCGGGCAGCGTGCATTGCGCGGCCTGCGGCGCGCTGATCCGGAATATCGGCGTTTCGGATTCGGTCGCGCGCTAACCGTTAGAATCGGGGGTTTTTGGCGCATCGGGCGCCAAACACTCCCAAGGTGCAGGTACAGCTTCCGACCGGCGACGCCATCGTCATCCGTGGCGCGCGTCAGAACAACCTCAAGAACCTGAGCCTCGCGATTCCCACCGGGGAACTGGTGGTGGTCACGGGCGTGTCCGGCTCGGGCAAATCCTCGCTCGTCTTCGACACGCTTTACGCCGAAGGACAGCGGCGCTACGTCGAGACCTTCAGCCCATACGCGCGGCAGTTCCTCGACCGCATGGACAAGCCGCAGGTCGACTCGATCGAGGGCATTCCGCCGGCGATCGCCATCGACCAGACCAACCCCGTGCGCACCTCGCGCTCGACCGTCGGCACGATGACCGAGCTGAACGACCACCTGAAGCTGCTCTTCGCGCGCGCGGCGACGCTCCACTGCCGCGGCTGCGGCAAAACGGTCCGGCGCGACACGCCCTCGTCGATCTACGAGGCCCTGGAAAAACTGGGAGACACAAAGGGAAACACGACGGGAGACACGAGGCTGGTCATCACCTTCCCGGTGCCGATCCCGAAGAACTTCACCGAGAAGGAAATCGAGGACCTGCTCCAGCGCCAGGGCTACACGCGCCTTCATTCACGCTCGAAAAACCTGCTCGAGGTCACACAGGACCGCATCAAGCTTCCCGCCGAGCGAGCGCGCGTGGTCGAGGCGCTCGAGTCGGCGCTGCGCTTTGGTCAAGGCCGGGTCAACATCTACGCCGAAAAACCGGAAAGCTCCAGGGAAGCCGGTTCCGCCGTCGTTCATCAGTGCTATCGCTATTCCGCCGACCTCCACTGCCCGGACTGCGACATCCACTACTCCGAGCCGACGCCGGCGATGTTCTCCTTCAATTCGCCGCTGGGCGCCTGCGAGGCGTGCCGCGGATTCGGGCGCGTCATCGGCGTGGACTTCGGGCTGGTGGTGCCGGACGAGTCCAAGACGCTGCGCGAAGGCGCGGTGCGTCCGTGGCAGACGGCGAGCTTCAGGGAATGCCAGGACGACCTCGACAAGTACGCCAAGAAGCGTGGAATTCCGCTCGACCAGCCCTGGAAAGACCTGACCGAAAAGGAACGGCAGTGGGTGCTGGAAGGCGAGCCGGAATGGGTGAGCTGGCGCAAGTCGTGGCCGGGCGTTTGGTACGGCGTGCGGCGCTTCTTCAAGTGGCTCGAGAGCAAGGCCTACAAGATGCACATCCGGGTGCTGCTCTCGAAGTACCGTGCGTACACGGAATGCGTGCAATGCCTCGGCACCCGCCTCAAGCCCGACGCGCAGCTCTGGAAGCTCGACGGGACGTCGATCCATGAATTGACGCTTCTCCCGATCAGCCGTACCCGGGATTTTTTCCAAAAGCTCGGCTTGCCCGCGCCGCTCGATGAAGCCACCGATCTGCTGCTAGGCGAGATCCGCACCCGCCTGGGCTACCTCTGCGACGTGGGCCTGGGCTATCTCACGCTCGACCGCCAGTCGCGCACGCTCTCGGGCGGCGAAGTGCAGCGCATCAACCTCACCACCGCGCTCGGCACGTCGCTCGTGAATACGCTCTTCGTGCTGGACGAGCCCTCGATCGGCCTGCACCCGCGCGACATGGGACGCGTCATCACGGTGATGAAGCGGCTGCGCGACGCGGGCAACACGCTGGTGGTGGTCGAGCACGACCCTCAGATCATGTTCGCCGCCGACCGCATCCTCGACATGGGGCCGGGACCGGGCGAGCGCGGCGGCGAGATCGTGTTCTTCGGCGCGCCGGAGAAGCTCAGGTCCGAGAAATCTCTCACCGGCGAATATCTCTCCGGCCGAAAAGTGGCGGCCGATCCTCAATCCCCCAGAAAACCCGGCCAGTTCATTGAACTGCTGGGGGCGAGCGAGCACAACCTGAAGAGCATCGACGCGCGCATCCCGCTCGAGCGGCTGGTGTGCGTGACCGGCGTCTCCGGCTCGGGAAAATCGACCCTGATCCAGGATGTGCTCTATCCAGCGCTGCGCAAGGCGCACGGCAAGCCGACCGAGCTGCCCGGTGCCCACCGCACGCTGCGCGGCGCCGATCGGATCGACGAAGTGGTGATGGTCGACCAGTCGCCGATCGGCAAGACGACGCGCTCCAATCCGGCGAGCTATGTCGGTGCGTTCGACGAGATCCGCAAGCTGTTCGCGAAAACGCCGATGGGGCGAGAGCGCGGCTATACCCCGGGCACCTTCAGCTTCAACTCCGGCAACGGCCGCTGCCCGACCTGCTCGGGCTGCGGCTTCGAGCACGTAGAGATGCAGTTCCTCTCGGACGTGTACCTGCGCTGCCCGGATTGCGACGGGCGGCGCTACCGCGGCGAAGTGCTGGAAGCGAAGATCGAGGGCAAGTCGATCGCCGACGTCCTCGAGATGACGGTGCGCGAGGCAAGCCGCTTCTTCAGGAAGAACGACGAGGTCCAGGCCCGGCTCGCGCCGCTCGTCGACGTGGGCCTCGAGTACCTGCGGCTCGGCCAGCCAGTGCCGACGCTCTCGGGGGGCGAAGCGCAGCGCCTGAAGCTCGCCGGGCACCTCGTCCACAGCAGCGACGAAGGGGCGAAGCTCTTTCTCTTCGACGAGCCGACGACGGGCCTGCACTTCGACGACGTGGCCAAGCTGGTGCGCGCCTTCCGGCAGCTCCTCGCCGCCGGGCATTCCCTGGTCGTGATCGAGCACAACCTCGACGTCATCCGCGCTTGCGACTGGATCATCGACCTTGGCCCCGAGGGCGGCGACGCCGGCGGCGAGATCGTGTTTGCAGGTCCGGCCGCGGAAATCGCCGCTCATCCAGCTTCTCATACAGGAAAAGCGTTGCGTGAATACGCCGAGGCGTTCAAGCAGCCGATCGCCGTGCGTGAGCCGCGCGGCGCCTACCTCGGGAACGCGATCCGCATCCACAAGGCGCGCGAGCACAACCTGAAGAACATCGACGTCGAGATTCCGCGCGGGCGCTTCACCGTGCTGACCGGCGTGTCGGGATCCGGAAAATCGACCCTCGCCTTCGACATCCTGTTCGCCGAGGGCCAGCGCCGCTATCTCGAATCGCTCAACGCGTATGCGCGTCAGTTCGTGCAGGCAGCCTCGCGGCCCGACGTCGACGCCATCTTCGGCATCCCACCCACGGTGGCGATCGAGCAGCGCACCAGCCGCGGCGGCCGCAAGTCCACCGTCGGTACCCTCACTGAGGTGCATCACTTTCTCAGGCTGCTCTTCGTCAAGCTCGGCACGCAGTACTGCCCGGACTGCGATATCCCGATCGAGCCGCAAAGCGAGGACGTGGTCGCGGCGCGCATCCTCAAGGAGTACCGCGGACAGAAGGTGACGCTGCTGGCGCCGCTGGTGGTGAACCGCAAGGGGGTCTACACCGATCTCGCCAAGTGGGCGCTCGCCAAGGGCCACTGGCACCTGCGCGTCGACGGCAAGCTCACGCCGACCCGGCCATTCCCGCGCCTCGACCGGTTCAAAGAGCATACGATCGAGCTCCCCGTCCAGGAACTGAAGGTGGAAGCAAAGGGGGAGAGAGCTCTGCGCGAGGCCCTTGCCAAGACGCTCGACATCGGCAAAGGCGTGATCCATGTCCTCAAGGACAGGGAGCTGCAGGTCTTCTCCACCAAGCGCGCGTGCCGCTCGTGCGGCCGCAGCTTCCCCGAGCTCGACCCCCGGCTCTTCTCCTACAACTCCAAGCACGGCTGGTGCCCCGCCTGCTACGGGACGGGCCTCGCGATCGAGGACGTGGAGTGGACCGACGAGCGCGCCCGCACCGGCGCCGAGGACCACGTGCTCGACTCGTGGATCGAGTGGCTCGAGCTCGAGGAGGCGTGCCCGGAGTGCACCGGACAGCGGCTGAACCGCGAGGCACTCGCGGTGCGCTGGCGCGGCGAGAACATCGCGCAGTACGCTTCCCGACCGATCGAGCTGCTGAAAAAGCTTTTCATGAATGCTTCTCTCGTGGGTCGGGAAGGCGAGATCGCGAAGGACATCCTGGCTGAGCTGAACGCGCGGCTCGGCTTCCTCGAGGAAGTGGGCCTGGGCTATCTCACGCTCGACCGCTCGGCTCCGACGCTCTCCGGCGGCGAGGCGCAGCGCATCCGGCTCGCGGCGCAGCTCGGCTCCAACCTGCGCGGCGTGTGCTACATCCTGGACGAGCCGACCATCGGCCTGCACCACCGCGACAACCGCATCCTGCTCGACGTGCTCGAGAAGCTCGAGGCGAAGGGAAACTCGCTGGTGGTGGTCGAGCACGACGAGGACACGATCCGGCGCGCGCACCACGTCATCGACCTCGGCCCGGGCGCGGGCAAGCTCGGCGGCCAGGTCATCGCCGAGGGCACGGCGGCGGACCTGATGCGACACGCCGACTCGCTGACCGGCCGCTTCCTCAAGTCGCCACTGCTGCATCCGGTGCAGCCGCGGCGCCGCGTGTCGCGCGGACAGCCGTGCATCGAGGTGCAGAAGGCGAAGCTCCACAACCTGAAGGGAATCGACGCGCGCATCCCGCTCGAGCGGTTGACGGTGGTCACCGGGGTGTCGGGCTCGGGCAAGTCGACGCTCGCCCGCGACGTGCTCTACAACAGCCTGAAAGAAAACACCTCCATCGGGTGCAAGGCGATCACCGGCTCAAAGCAGGTCGAGCGCGTGCTGGAAGTCGACCAGACGCCGATCGGCAAGACCCCGCGCTCGTGCCCGGCCACCTACGTCGGGTTCTGGGACGCGATCCGGCGGCTCTTCGCCGACACGAGCGAGGCGCGCATGCGCGGCTGGACCGCTAGCCGCTTCTCGTTCAACACCGCCGGTGGACGCTGCGAGGCCTGCGAGGGACAGGGCATCAAGAAGATCGAGATGTCCTTCCTGCCCGACGTGCGCGTGACCTGCGAAGGCTGCGGCGGCGCGCGCTTCAATCCCGAGACGCTACAGGTGCGGCTGCGCGGCCGGACGGCCGGCGAAGCGCTCGCGATGAGCGTCGACGAGGCGCTCGAATTCTTTGCCGCGCACCCGTCGATCAAGCGCTGCCTGCAGCTCCTGCAGGACGTGGGCCTCGGCTACCTCACGCTAGGACAGCAGAGCCCGACGCTTTCCGGCGGAGAGGCCCAGCGCATCAAGCTGGTCTACGAGCTTTCGAAAACGAACGCGACGAAAACACTCTACGTCCTCGACGAGCCCACCGTCGGCCTGCACATGGCCGACGTGGAAAAGCTGATCCGCGTCCTGCACCGCCTCGTCGACGCCGGCAACACCGCGGTCGTGATCGAGCACAACCTCGACGTCATCGCCGAGGCCGACTGGATCATCGACCTCGGCCCGGAGGGCGGCGGCGGCGGCGGCGCGCTCGTCTACCAGGGCGTCCCCGAGAGCATCAAGCCCGGGCACACCGGCGCCGCGCTGAAAAGCTTCCTCGCCGAGCGCAAGGCGGCATGACGCGCGGCGCGGCGCTCGCGCTGATGGTCGCGGCCCCGGTGCTGTGGAGCAGCGCCGGCGTGGTGACGCGCCACATCGAGCGCGCCGAGCCGATCGAGCAGGTGTTCTGGCGCAGCTTTTTCGCCTTTGCCTTCGTCGCCGCTTATCTGTCTCTTTCCAGGAAAAATCTCCTGCGAGCGGTCCGCGGGTCTGGGCTGCCCGGCGTTTTCTCCGGGGCGATGTGGGCGGTGATGTTCACTGCGTTCATCCTAGCCTTGTCGCTCACCACGACCGCGAACACGCTGGTGGTCATGAGCATCGCGCCGCTGCTCACCGTGGTATGCGCGCGGGTGGTGCTCACCGACCCGATTCCCCTTCGCACCTGGCTGGCGGCGCTTGCGGCCATGGCCGGCATCGCGGTCATGTTCGGTTCATCCGTCGACGACACGCGGCACGTGGGCGGAATGCTGGTAGCGCTGGTGATCCCGGTCGCGTCGGCACTCAACGTGGTAGCGCTACGTAAGCATTCTGCGCAGCTCGATTTAATTCCGGCGGTCATGCTGGGCGGCGTGCTGTCGGCGCTGGTCGCGCTGCCGCTCGCGCTTCCAATCTCGGCGTCCGGGAAAGATCTCGCGCTGCTCGCCTTTCTCGGCGTGTTTCAGCTCGGGCTGCCGTGCATGTTCCTGGTGATGGCGAGCCGCGCGCTGCTCGCGCCCGAGGTTGCGCTCCT
>Ga0075434_100000034_pt1 | contig 63632 bp, 52 predicted proteins | sample RhiMethybrSRZTD3_FD_75298 | JGI IMG/M metagenome (GOLD analysis project Ga0075434, IMG submission 75298) | Populus rhizosphere microbial communities from Tennessee, USA - Rhizosphere MetaG P. TD hybrid SRZTD3 | ecosystem: Host-associated > Plants > Roots > Rhizosphere > Soil | place: USA...
GGCGTGCGGCGTTCCTTGTTGTGGTCGTGGTACGAGACGAGCGTGCCCCGGATGGCGAATCGGCTCAGGAGTCCCTGGGTGTGACGCGTGTCCTCGGCCGCGATCAGATCCACCGAGGACAGGATGCGCTGGGCCCGCGGCGAGAGATCCTCGACGTTCCCGATGGGAGTGCCGACGAGGTAGAGCGTCCCGGGCGACGGTTCGGCGGAAGGGCTCACGAGCGAAGGCTCATCCGGCGAGGACCGAGCGGGCGGCCCCGCGTACGGCCGCGATCGCGCGATCGACGCCCGCGTCGTCCACGTCGAGGTGGGTCACCGCGCGGAAGCGACCGGGTCCGCCCGCCGCCGGCCCGAGTAGGACGCCTTCGAGAGCGGCCGTTCGAAGGAGCTCGTTCCGGCGCTCGACGTCGCCCCCGGTGTCCGCCACGACGATGTTCGTCCGGACCTCGTGACAGAGTCGAAGGCCGGGGATCTCCGAGAACGCCTCGGCGAGGCGTCTCGCGCGGCGGTGATCCTCCACGAGCCGCTCGCGATGATGCTGGATCGCATGGAGCGCCGCGGCCGCGAGGATCCCCGCCTGGCGCATCCCCCCGCCGAACGTCTTGCGCGCGGCCCGCGCTTTCTCGATGAATTCGCGCGGACCCGCGAGGGCCGAGCCCACGGGCGCGCCCAGGCCTTTCGAGTAGCACACCATGACGCTGAGGGCGAACGAAGCGTACCGCTCGAGCGATGTGGCGGTCGCCGCGCTCGCGTTCCAGAGCCGCGCGCCGTCCATGTGGACGGGGACGCCACGCGCCGCGGCACCCCTCGAGACTTCGGCGAGGAAGCTCTCGGGATACACGGCGCCGGACGACCAGTTGTGCGTGTTCTCCACCTCCACGAGACCCATCGCAACGCCGGAGCTCCCGGCGATCCGAAAACCTTCTTCCACGGACGATTCACGCAGCAGTCCGCGGTCGGCGTCCACCGTGACGAACGTGCAGCCCAGGAACTCGGTCACGGCTTTCGCCTCCACCATCCCCACGTGGCTCAGCGGGGCGAGCAGGATTCCCTGACCGGGCCGGGTGTGCACGGCGACCGCGATCTGATTCCCCATGCAACCGCTCGGCACGAACAGCGCGGCTTCCTTTCCGAGCAGGGCGGCGGTCTCCTCCTCGAGTCGCCGGACGGTGGGATCCTCGCCGTAGTTGTCGTCGCCCACCTCGGCCTCGGCCATCGCGCGGCGCATCTCGGGGGTGGGGCGAGTGACCGTGTCGCTTCTCAAATCGACGTAAGTCGTTGTCAGATCATCTCCGGTTTCTTGAATCGTGGGCGGCCCGGTGATAGTCTCAACGGGAGCGGCAAACCGAAACTTTCCGAGGCCGAAGCAGTATAGGGGAGTGACGAGCCGCCCCGAAAGCAAGACCAAGGAGGAGGAATTCGATGTTTTTCCCGTTCTGGGATCCCACGATGCTCTTGCTCGTCCCGGCCATCATCCTGGCCGCCTACGCCCAGGCCAAGGTGCAGTCCACGTACGCCAAATTCAGCGAGGTGCCGTCCGCGAGCAACCGGACGGGGCGAGAGATCGCTCAGGCGATTCTCTCGGCGAACGGACTTCCTGACATCCGGGTCGAGCCGGGCGAGGGGTTCCTCTCGGATCACTACGACCCGATCCAGAAGAAGATCCAGCTCTCGTCCCATAACTACCAGGAGTCTTCGATCGCGGCGATCAGCGTGGCGGCGCACGAATGCGGACACGCCATCCAGCACAAGCTGGGGTACGCGCCTCTCGCCATGCGCACCGCGATCTTCCCGCTCGCCAACATCGGGACGAATCTGGCGTGGGTCTTCATCATCGTGGGCTTCCTCTTCGCGAACCGGTTCTCGGTCTTCGGCGTGGGCCTCCTGGATATCGGAATCTTCCTCTTCACGTTCGGCGTGCTCTTTCAGCTGATCACGCTCCCCGTGGAATTCGACGCCAGCCGGCGCGCGATCGTTCAGCTGAACCAGCTGGGTCTGGTCGCGCCGGACGAGCAGCGGAGCGCCAAGAAGGTCCTCGATGCCGCGGCATTGACCTACGTCGCCGCCGCCGCGGTCGCGGTGCTCCAGCTGGTGCGACTCCTCCTGATCCGCGGCCGGAGATAGGCTCGGCCGAAAAAAATCGGGACGCCTCCGCGAGTCGCGAGGCGTCCCTTTTTCTTTTGGCTGCGTCCGGTCCTCAGACCTGGGCGACGATATCTTTCAATTCCTTCGAGACCTTGAACACGGGCACGCGGCGCGGCGGCACGGGCACCGACTCGCCCGTCCTGGGATTCCGGGCGAGGCGGGACTTCCGATCCTTGACCTTGAACGTCCCGAATCCGCGGATCTCGATGTGCTTGCCGGCGGCCAGGGCCCTGGATACTGCTTCCAGGAACTGGTCCACCGTGTCGGCGACGTCCTTCTTGGTCAGTCCCGTCCGCTCCGCAATCTCGTCGACGATTTCTGCCTTGGTCATCAGCCCCTCCTGAAGAGGTGGTTCTTTCGGCGTTGCCGGCGGGATCATGGATCCCTGTCGCGAAACTTGAGCGAGCGCGTCGCGGAGCGCCTAAGGCGGAGTTGCGATTGAACATAAGCGCCTCGCGGTGCGCGATCAGCGACTATAGGCCGCTCGCGAAAGCTGTCAAGGCTTTTTCCCGCTGAGGGTTCCACGTCCGAAGCCGGATTCCGCACCGCCCCCGGGTGCAGGTCGCCCGCATCCTGAACGGGTGAGCGGGTAATCCCGATGCATGCATGTTGCAAGAAAGTAACCCATTGGCGTACATCCGGATGCCGTCGGAGGCGAAACGCGCCGGATGCCGCCTCGTGGCACGTCCGTTGCGAGTCCTGAATGGATACGGGAGTCGCCTAGCGAAGGTTCCTGATACTGCGTCGCCGGCCTGCCACTACCTTGCGCTAACCGTGCGGCTCCCGTTTCTATTTCCCGCCAGAAGCTATAATCGCGCACTCCCCCATGACACCGCTCGAGCATGTCACCCGGGCCAAGGCCGCCGCGTTCGACCGAATCGACTCGCTCACCGACCCCGTTTCCCTGTCGTCCGTCCTGGGTCCGGTCGCGGGGATCGTGCGCGAGCCCACCCCCGCGGACCCAACGGGTTATTCCAGCTCGCGCCACGAGATCCTCATCGCGGAATACCGCGATGGATCCAGGCTCCGACTGAGACTCAAGCGCACCCACATCGTGGAGGACTGGCTGGCCCGGCTCACCCGGGCCACTCCGCCCGGCCGGGAGGCCGGCCTGCTCGCGGAGCCCTTGCTGGCCGGGGTCTGGGATATCTTCGTCCGCGCGCACCTGGCCTACGCCGTCGAAGGGAGCGAGGTCGCGCTCCTCATGGTGGACCATTCCGACCGGCTGGTCCCCGACGTCCGCGAGCCGATCCCCCGGTCCACCGAGGAAGGCCTCCTGGGCGCGCTCGCGTCGCTCCACGCGAGGTTCTGGGACGCGCCGGTGCTCTCGCTTCCGTGGCTCACGCGGCCCGAGTGCTACGCCGAGATCCTCGACCCGAGCAAGGCGGGTGACGAGGAGGCGCTGCGCGGCGCGCCGCGATCGGTCCGGGACGGTGTCACCCAGGGTTGGCGCGAGGCGCTCCGGCTCCTTCCCGCCGAGGTCGCGTCGCGTCTCACGCTTCCGGCCGAAAACGCATGGCGGGAGTGGGTCGATCTTCCGAAGACGCTCCTCCATGGGGACACGAAGGTGGCGAATTTCGCGTTCCTTCCGGAAGGGCGGGTGGCGGCGTTCGACTGGACCAACATGGGCGCGGCCCCCGCGACGGTGGATCTCGGCTGGTATCTCGCGGTCAACGGCACACGCCTCGCCCGCGGCAAGGACGCTCTGATCGCGCGCTATCGGGAATTCCTGGAGGAGCGCCTGGGGCGCGCGCTCGAGCCCGGGCTCTGGGATCGAATGCTGGACGCCGGGATCTACTGCGGGGCCCGCATGCTCCTCTGGTCGAAGGCCATGGGATTGCGGGAAGACACCGCGTTCCGGCGCGAGGACTGGGCCTGGTGGGTGGAGCGGCTCACGCGCTGGAGCCGGCGGTGACGCTGGAGGACGGCCGGCGCCGCGTCCTTCTCTTCTTCATCGACGGAATCGGTGTCGGGGCCGACGACCCCGGGGAAAACCCGCTCGCCACCGGGCGTTTCCCCACGCTTCGCCTCACGCGCTCCCGCGCGCCCGAAGCCAAAGCCGGGGCTCCCTTTCTCGCGCGCGGGCTCGACGCATCGCTCGGCGTACCCGGCCTGCCCCAGAGCGCCACGGGCCAGACCGCGATCCTGACCGGGAAGAACGCCCCGGCGATCATGGGACATCACCTCTCGGGATTTCCCGGCCCCACGCTCCGGCGGGTGCTGTTCGAGCATTCCCTCCTGAAGCGAATCCGGGTTCAGGGCCGGAGCGCGACCTTCCTGAACGCCTTCCGTCCGGAGTACTTCGAGATGACGCACGCGCAGCGCCGGCTCTCCGCGACCTCGCTCGCCACGCTGGCGTCGGGCGCGCGATTCCGATCCTGGGAGGATCTCCTGGAGGGGCGCGCGGTCACGCACGACCTCACGCACTGGAAGGTCCGGGAGCGAGGATACGATCTTCCCCTCCGGACCCCGGAAGAGGCGGGCTCGATCATCGCGGCGGAAGCGATGCAGAACGACTTCTCGCTCTTCGAGTACTTCGAGACCGACCGGGCGGGGCACGCGCGCGACCGCGAGCGCGCGATGCGATGCCTCGACGACCTGAACCGCGCGCTCGAGACCGTGCTCGCCGGCGTGGATCTCGGGAAGCTCACGGTGATCGTCGTGAGCGATCACGGGAATCTCGAAGATCTCACGGTGGGGACGCACACGTTGAATCCCGCGATCTTCGCGGCGTGGGGACCGTACCAAGCCGAGGAGCCGGCCGCGGTCTCGCCGCGCCGGCTCACCGACATCGCTCCCTTCACGCTCCGCGCGCTGGGGCTGCAAGACGCGGAGACGGACGACGCTACTTCAGACGCTTGATGATGTGCCAGCCGAAGGGACTCGCCGCCGGATCGTAATCCGCGATTCCGATGTTTCCGGGGCTGATCGCGAAGCCGACGTTCCCGAAGGCCGCGACCATGCCGCTCCGCGCGTACTCGCCCGGCGCGGGGGCGACCCCGTTCCCCGCCATCCCGTAGATGCCCGGAGGGGAATCGTCGGTGAACTTCCGGACGAGCTCGTCGAAGTCCTCGCCCTTCCGCGCGCGATCCAGGATCTCGTAGGCGAGCTTCTTCGCCTCTTCCTTCGTGCGCGTGATCCCCTTCCCTGGAACCGATCCGCTGAACCCGATCAAGATGTGCTGCACCTGCACGTGCTGCGGGAGCACGTCCGGCTTGACCGGCATCGTGCCCGCCTTGACTCCGGAATCCACGCTCTTCGTTCCTTTCTCGGCCGCCACCGCCTTGGACTTGTGCGCGTCGGCCTTCGGTTTGCTCTTCTTCGTCCCCTTCTTCGCGCTCGCGGATTTCTCCGCCTTGGCCGAGGACTCCTTGGACTCGGACTGGGTCGAGGACTTGGCCGAGCCCGTGTCCGCGGGCGCCGCTTCGGTCTGCGTCGTCTCCGCGGAGCCGGAAGCCTTGGCGGCGCTCGAGTCCGGGGCCGCCGCGGCGGGGGCGGTGGAATCGGCCGGCGCGGCCGCGGACCACGCGGTCCGGGCCGGCGTGAGGGCCAGGGCGAGGGCGACGGCCAGAATCGAGTTCCAGGTGGCTCGGGACGACATGAGGGTGACTCCGTGAGGTTAGGGGTGGAAGGCTAGAACAGGAAGACCGCGCTCGCGACGACCGTGGTATAGCCCTTGGCGGAGATGACGGCCGACTGGGTCACGTTGAAGGTGCGGACGATCTCGCCCGAGATCTTGAACACCTGCTCCTTCTCGTCCCAGTTCGCGGTCTCGTCGAACTCCACGCCGAGGGTCGAGGCGAGCATGGAAGCGGCCATGTCCTCGGCGAAATCCCCCGCGAACTCGTCCGTCTGCCCGTAGGCGTGGTGCTCGCTCAAGTATCCGTACGTGCTCTTGTCGGAGGGAATGGCGCAGCCGATCGAAGCCGCGATGAGGCGGCGCGTCTCGCTGGAGGCGAGCCGCGCCATCACGCAGAAGGCGATGCTCCCGGGCGCGATGAGCTTCACGCCCTCGTCCTTGGGGATGATCTTGCACTTCGGGGGAAAGATGCTCGAAACGTGGACCAGGTTGAGCTTCTCGATGCCGGCGTCTTTGAGCGCCAGCTCGAAGGAGCGCAGCTCGTCCCGATGGCTCCCCACCCCCTTCGTGAAGAACACGCGGTTCGGCACCAGGCTGAAACCGCCGGTCCTCCGATCGACTGCGGCCGAGGCGAGGGACTCGGCGATCGCGTTCGTGAGGGGAGGATTCGGGTCGGTCGTTCGCTTCATCGTCTTGGGTCTCCTCTCTAGCTTCGTGTCCTACCGGATTCGCGGTCGGTCCGACAAGGAGTCGGATTCCGCCCGAGCGAGTCCGATCGTGACGACGCAGCGACGCGGCTCGAGATTGGCCACGTTCGCGGGCAGAGCGAGCGCGACTTGGCGCTGGATTCTCTCTCGTTCTCCCGTGATGTCAACTGCCACTGTGTACAGCGTGTCGATTCCTTGCACGAGCCGTGCCGGGCCAATCACCCTCACCGACTCGGGCTCGACGCGTGGAGCGGGGTCCAGAACATAGCCTTGCGCCGGGGTCCCCACGATCCTCGCCTTCACGGGAAGGCTCCGGGTGGCTTTGGGCTCGATGGTCAGGTTCACGCTCCGGGGCTCCAGCACCTCCGTGACCGAAACCAGACGGGAGAGCTCGGGCGGAATGGCGCGGCGCGCAATGTCCTCCGCCGTGATCGTGGTCTGGAACGCGCCGGGCTTGGCGGGCGCCAGGTCGAGCGAGAGGAAGGGACGCGTGAGGTTGAGCCGGATCAGGTCCTTCCATTTGCCTCGGACCTTGACCGCGACCCGCGGCGGAAGCTCTCCCACGCTGGTCAGGGAATCCGCCAAACCCACCGCGGCGATCGGGATCAGGACGACCTGCTCTCGCTCCTGATCGGTCACGACGTGGGCGTAGAGGAGGAGCGCCAGGAGGAGCGACGCGATCTTGATACCCAGGTTCTCGAAGAGGATCGCGCGGATTCGGTTCCACATGTGTGCTAGAAGCCCGATGCCTCCGCCGGGCCCAGCTCGATCCAGTACTTCGTGTCCATCGGATCGGCTTCATCCACGGTCCGACCGCTGACCACGGAGAAACGCACGCTCTGGTTCAGAGCGCCGATCGGGAAGTAGATCCATCCCAGCCGGTCCTTGGCGGAGCGCCACGTGAGGGCGAACGTATCGATCTTGATGGGCCCTCCGTTGCCCGCGGTTCCAATGCCTTTGTCCCTCTGCCCCGGGAAGAGCCACAGGAACGGAGAGTGCTCCACGTAGTAGAAATAGCGCAGGGAATCCCTCCCGTCCGTGAAGACTTCGATCGGCATCAAGGCGGCCGATTCCCGGCCGCGGCGAAGGAGCAGGATGTTTCCGGGCTCGAGGCGGAGCCTCAGGTCGTGCACGTCCCCCAGAGCGGTTCGCTCCGAGGCGGGGACTTCCTCCAGCAGTCGGACCAGACGGACCTGAGCTCGGCTCTCGGCGGCCTGCCCGCGAACGCTGTGACCGGCAATCGCCGCGCACGCGACGAGGAGCGAGCCCGCCAAGGCGAGCTTCCAGCTTCTGAATGGTCGTCCGTTCATGAGATCGGGCTGCTGCCTTGGCCGCCCGGCGGGGTGGACTCCCGGACTCAGGGATATCGGAACTTGGAACGCGACCAAATCTTCCCACGCTGTCCGACGGGGGGTCAACGGAAACCGGCCCTGCGAGGAAAGAAATTGACTCGGGTCGGGTCCACGCTGACGCTAAGGCGTGCGCTACGAGCTGCCGATCACGGGACCCATCGACCTCGACCTCACCTTCTCGTGCGGCCAGGCCTTCCGCTGGACGCGGGAGGGTCGGGCGTGGCGCGGGATCGTGGGGCGCGCCGACCTCGAAGTATCCCTCGTCGCGCCCGAGCGACTGTCGGTGCTCGTCCGGGGCCAGGACCCGGGGCCTGAGGCGCTCGTCCGGTACTTCCGCCTGGACCAGGATCCCCGCGACCATCTGGCGCACGCCGAGGAGCTGAGGCACCTGCCCGGAATCCTGCCGCTCTTCGGACTGAGGCTCTTGTGTCAAGACCCCTGGGAGACTCTGGCCTCCTTCATCTCCTCGGCCGCGTCCAACATCCGGAAGATCGGCCGCTGCGTGGAAGGCGTCGCCGACCGTGGGGGCGAGCCGATCCCGGGCTCGCCTCGTAGAACGTTCCCCGACGCGGCCGGCGTGGCCGCGATCGGATCGAAGCGCCTTCGAGCGACGGGACTCGGCTTCCGCGCGCCGTACCTGGCCCACACGGCGCGCATCCTCACCACGAACGGATTCTCCTGGGACGAGCTGCGCGCGGCTCCCTACGATGAGGCGCGCGCGGCGCTGACGGCGCTGCCGGGAGTCGGGCCCAAGATCGCGGACTGCACGCTTCTCTTCGGCCTCGGGCGGCTCGAAGCCTATCCCGTGGATCGCTGGATCCGGCGCGCGACCCTCGAGCTCGCCTCGCGCCGTCGCGCGAAGGACGAGGAGCTCTCCCGGTGGGCGGCGCGATTCGGACCCGGTCGTGGCTACCTCCAACAGATCCTCTTCCACCTGCGGCGAACGCGGGGTCCGCTCCCGCCCCTTCCGGGCGCCGCCCTGCGCGGCAAGAGAATCGCGTGACCGACGTCGCCGGCGCCCTCTTCGCCAAGGCCCCGCTGCCCGGTCACGTGAAGACCCGCCTCGTGCCTCCTCTGACGCTGGAGGACGCCGCCCGGGTCGCCCGCGCGTCCCTCGAGGACACGGTTCGCTTCATCGCCACCAAGGTTCCGGTGCCGTGGACGCTCTTCCTCGACGGCGACGCCGATCCGGCGACCCGCAAGCTCGCCGAGGAGGCGAGTCTCACGATCGCTCCTCAAGAGGGCCCCGAGCTGGGGACGCGGCTCAAGGCCGCCTTCCAGTCGCTGCGCTCCCGGGGGGCGCGGCGCGTGCTCGCCATCGGCTCCGATTCACCCACGCTCGACCCCGAGCGGATCCACGAGGCGTTCGATTCCCTCGCCATGTGCGATCTCACGCTCGGGCCCACGGAGGACGGCGGGTACTACCTCATCGGATCGAGCGGAACCCACGACTTGATCTTCGACGGGATCCCCTGGGGCAGCGCCGCGACCGCGGCGACGACGCTGGACCGGGCGCGCGCGGCGCGTCTCGAGGTGCGTCTGCTGGCTCCGTGGTACGACCTGGACGACGCGGAGTCCCTGCGGCGGGCCTACGAAGCGGCGCCCCGCGCGGGATCGGCGTTGCGGGACGTGCTGGAGGGATTGCGGGAAAAGCTCGAGTTCGTCAGCCGGCCTGCTTCAGCTCCGCGATCTCCTGCCTGACGCTCGACGCGTGCTCTCCCTGAGGATCCAGCTTGAGGTATTGCTCCCACGCCTCGAGCGCGCCGGGACGGTCCCCCAGCTCGCGATTCACGACACCGAGGTTGAGCCAGGCGTTCTTGTGGGTGGGTAGCTCCTTCGTCACGCGGAGGAGCTCCTTCTTGGCGAGGTCGTTCTGCCCGGAGGCGTGATAGGCGATGGCGCGGTCCACGCGCACGTCGGCCAACTTGGGATCGATCTCGAGGGCGCGTGAGTAGTTCTCGATCGCCTTCTCCCACTGTCCGGAATCAAAGTCGAGGTTGCCGAGCCCGATCAGCGCGTCGAGATCCTTGGGATTCTTCGCGAGGGCGGCGCGGAAGCCCTGCACCATCTGCATGACTTGTGGAGGCATCTGCTGCGGTGCGCCCCCCGGCGTCACGCCCTGATCGCCGTCGCCTGCGGCCATGATGTCGGCGGGGCCGGTCGGCATCCCCGCCTCGGAGCGGTGGCCCACGGCGGAGTGGAGCGCGTATCCCACCATGCCGCCCACCGCGAGCCCGACGACCAGAAGGAGCCACGCGATGCCCGGCAAAGGCTCCGCGCGCGCCGGGCTTCGTCCGCGGCTCCGTGCCTGCCCGCGCGCGCCCTTCGCGGGCCGCGGAGGCGGAGGCTCCGCTCGCGAGGCGCCGGCCACAAGGCGGAATCCGCACGCGTCACAAACATCGAATGTGCCGGGAAGCGATTCACCGCAGCGGGGACAGATCACGCGATCGGGGGTCATGCGTGCGGGAAGTGTACCACGAGGCCGCGATCCGTCTTGCCCCTCGCCATCCGTTCGGGTAAACACATTCGATGATCCTCGCGCAGATGTTCGGCCCGAGCGCCACCGTCTGGGACGGCGCTTCCCTCCTTCCCGCCTCCCTCGACCCCAAGCTCAAGAAGGAGACCAGGCGCGGCACGACCGTGCTGGCGGTCGGCGACGAGGTGGAGACCGCGCGCGACGGCGAGGGTGGGCTCTCGATCGTCTCCGTCTCGCCGCGCCGGACGGAGCTCGGACGGTTCGGAGGGGATGGCCGCGACTTCCAGATCATCGCCGCGAACGCCGAGCGCGCGGTCATCGTATCCTCCGCGGCCGAGCCTCCATTCCGTCCCGGGCTCGTGGATCGATGGGCGCTGCTCGCCCATCGGGGCGGACTCTATCCCTTCCTCGTGCTGAACAAGGTCGACCTCGTCACCCAGGAGGAGGCGGAGCGCATGATCGCGGACGCGGCCGTCCCCCTGTCGCACATGACCTCGAGCGCCCTGACAGGCTCGGGAATCGATACGCTGCACGACACGCTCCGTGGAACCACGTCGGTGTTCGTCGGACACTCGGGGGTGGGCAAGTCGTCGATCCTGAGACGCCTCCTACCGGATATCCCGATCGTGACCGGATCGTTGAGCGGTAAATCGGGGAAGGGAAAACACACGACGACGAGTGCCAAGCTCTACCCGCTGCCCGGAGGGGGACACGTCATCGATACGCCCGGCGTGCGCAGCGTGACCCTGGGAGAGACGACCGCCGCCGAGGCGGGCACCCTCTTCCCGGAGATCCGAAACGCGGGGCCGTGCAAGTTCAGCACGTGCACGCACCGGATGGAGCCGGGCTGCGCGGTCCTCGAGGGCGTTCGCGCCGGATCGATTCCCGAGAACGTGTACGCGCGATACCGAAAGCTTCTCCTCGAGGTGGAGGTCGAGTGAACGGCTCCGCGCTGGAATCGAGGCTCGGCGAGCTCATGATCGTCGGGATCCCCGGCACCGACCTCACGCCCGACGTGGACGCGGCGCTTCGCCGGATCCGTCCCTCGGGCGCCATTCTCTTCGCCGCGAATTTCACGGATGCCGATCAGGCGGCCCGGCTCGCGCGCGCGATCCAGGAAACGATCGGGACCCCCGAGCTTCCCGCGCTCGTGAGCGCGGACGAGGAAGGCGGGATGGTCTCCCAGCTCTCCGGCTTCTGGGAGGTGCCGCCCTCCGCCCGGGCTGTCGCATCCTCGGGCGGTGCTCCGCTCGTCAAGGACCTCGCGCACCGGACCGCGCGCCGCTTGCTGGCGCTCGGGATCAACCTCGATTTCGCGCCGGTCCTCGACATCGACTCCAACCCGGCGAACCCCGTGATCGGGATCCGGAGCTTCGGCAGCACCGCGTCACAGGTCACGGCCTGCGGGCGGGCCGCCATCGAGGGTTATCTCGCCGCGGGTGTGATCCCGGTGGTGAAGCACTTTCCCGGGCACGGCGACACCAGCCTGGACTCGCACGTCACGCTCCCGGTGGTGGGCGCCGACGAGAGCCGCATGAATCTCCGGGAGCTTCGCCCGTTCGAAGCGGCGGTGAACTGGGGGGTGCCGGTCGTGATGACCGCGCACGTGCACGTGCCCGCCCTCGAGCCGGATCCCTCGCGCCCCGGAACGATCTCGAGCCGCGTGGTGACCGATCTCCTGCGCGGGAGGCTGAAGTTCATGGGCGTGGTGATCACGGACGCCCTCGAGATGGCGGGCGTCACCTCCATCGCGCCGCACGGCGAGATCGCGGTCCGCGCGATCGAGGCGGGATGCGACCTGCTGCTCTATTCCAAGCTCTCGCCGGGACCCGACGAGGCGCTGACAGCCCTCGGCGAGGCACTGCGCTCGGGAAGGCTGACCGAAGGGCGAGTCCAGATGTCGCTGGACCGGATTCGCGGATTGCGCGCGGCGAGCGCGGCGCGCCCACGACCGTGGACGGACGCCCTGGAGCGCGAGGCACGGCAGCTCATCCCGCCCGAGGAGCTGGAGCGGATCTCCGAGGGTGCGATCCGGATGCTGAAGCAGGGCGCGGGAGGCATTCCGCTCAAGAATCCCGTCGATGTCCTCGAGGTGAATCCGCCGTCATCGCGGGCCGCCATGACGGACCTGCTGCGGGCGCACGGGATGAACGCGCGCACCGTGAGCGCGGATCCGGCTTCGTGGCCCGTGCGGCTCGAGGGGACGGCGCTCCTCACGCTCGCGGCGCGCGCCACGCTCTCCGCCGAGGACGAGGCCACCGCGCGCGCCTGGCTCCGGCGTTTCCCGGAGACGGTCACGGTCGCGTCGCTGAATCCGAACGTCACGGAGGGATGGCAGGAGGTCCGCACCCTCATCGCCACCTTCGACAACATGCCGGCGAGCCGGCGCGCGCTCGCGAAGCGCCTCTCGGGATACACGGAGCCGAAGCCGAAGCGGCCGCCGCCGGCCTAGCGGGCAGCGGGGGGCTGTGTCATGTGGGTATGCGCGCCTCCTCCAGGGCCCGCAGGCATCGCGCCATATCGAGATAGTTCTCGAGGATGTGGCTCGCGCCTTCCATTTCGAGCGCGCGTGAGGTTGGTTCTCCGGCCACCCCGACGAACGGAAGCCCTGACCTCGCCGCCGCACGAACGTCCCAGATTCCGTCGCCCACCGAGACGACCCGATCGAACGATGTCACGCCGTATCGCTTCCGTGCGCGCTCGATGGCGGCGCGAAGGATCGCCTCGCGGGAAGGACCGTCTTCGGCGAACGCCGACGGCAGGTCCGCGATCGGGAGGCCGGAGCGCTGGATCTTGAATGCCGCGGAGCACCGCCAGGACCCCGTCGCCAGCGCGACCCCCCACCCGTCGGACAGGAGTCTCTTCACGAACGCGCCGGCGCCGGGCACCTCGGCGAACTCCGCTCCATTCACGGCACATCGAGCCTCGAAGAGCTGGATCAGGCGATCCCGGATGTTCCCGCGCTCTTCGTCATCGGGGGAACGGCCGAATCGCTCCCGGAAGATCTCGTCGACGATCCCGGTGTCGGTGGCGTGCTCGTAGGTGGACCAGTCGGTTCTCGGATCCCGAACGCCCGCGACCTCGAGGAGCGCCCGCTCGTAGCACTCGCTGTCGACGCGGCTCGTACGGGTGAGCGTGCCGTCCAGATCGAACACCACGAGCTTCATCGAGCTACCTCCGCCGCAATGAAAACGGGCGGCACCGTGAGGCACCGCCCGTGCATGTTGCTATCGTATGGCTACGCGATCAGCTCTTCTTCGGAGCCGGGGTCTCGTTCTCCGCCGCCATGAGCTTCATCAGCTCCGCGCGCGCCTTGCCGCCCTGGGCCCGGGCCTGACAGGTGAAGCCCGCGTCCTTGATCGCCTTGGCGATGGCCTTCTGGTTCATGCTCTTCTCGCCCGCGACGTACGCCATCTTGCTGTGGAGATCGACCTTCGCGCACTGCACGCCCTTCTGGGCCATCGCCGCGCTCTGGATCTTCTCGACGCACGCGCCGCAGTGGGCGTCCTTGACCGCGTAGCTGAACACCGCCGTGTTCGCGTCGAACTTGCACTGCTGGCCGGCCGCCATGGAAGCGCCCTTGACGCCGCTGCAGTGACCTCCCGTCGAGGCTTCCTTCGCCGCGCCTTCACTCTTACCCGAACACGAGCTGCCGCCGGCCCAGGCCGAGGTCGCGAGACACAGGGCGCCGAGGATGGCGGGTACCACTAACGCGCTACGCTTCATGAGGTATCTCCTTCTCACCGGACAGAGTGGGTGCATGAACGCTGAGTCAGGACTTCGGAGCCGTGTGGATTGTACACCTCCGCAATGGGCCCTCTCCAACTAATTGGTCGCGGCGGTCCGGGGGTGATTCCTCATGTACTGGGCCACCCCGTCCGCAAGCCGTTCGGCCATCTTGTTCTGGAACTGCGAGTCTTTGAGCATGGCCGCCTCGCGAGGATTGGTGATGAACGCGGTCTCCACCAGGACCGAGGGGATGTCCGGTGCCTTCAGCACCACGAACCCCGCCTGCTTCACCCCCCGCCCCGTGCTCAGGCGGTCCTCGCCGCGAAGCGCGTCGAGCATGTTCTCGGCCAGCTCGCTGCTCCGGCGCAGGGTGTCGTTCTGGCGCAGGTCGAACAGGATCCCGACCAGGTCGTCGGCCCCCGGCGCGGGACCGCCGCCGATCAGGTCGGCCGCGTTTTCCGATTCGGCCAGCGAGCGCGAAGCCTCGTCCGACGCGCCGGTCAAGGACAGGAAATAGACCTCGGTCCCGGTGGCGTCCCGGTTCCGGCTCGCGTTGCAGTGGAGGCTGATCATCACGTCGGCCTGGTATTTCCGCGCGATCTCCATGCGCTTCCGCAGGGGAACGAAGTAGTCCCCCGAGCGGGTGAGCACGGCGCTCACGCCGGGGATCTGCTCCAGCTCCGCCTTCAGCTTCTTCGCGATGGCCAGCACGATGTCCGCCTCGGGGAGGCGGCGGTAGCCCAAGGCGCCCGTGTCGTCCCCTCCGTGCCCCGGATCGATGGCGACGATGAGCCGCTTCGATTTCTTGGCCTCGGTCACCTGCTGCTGGAGGTTCGCCTCGGCCTGGGGATTGGGAGGCGCCGGGACGTCGATCACGATCCGGTCCGGAACCCCGTCCGCCGACGCCAGCACGAACGCGAGCGGGGTCGTGGCCTGCTTGAGGCCGACCCGCACCACCACGCCTGAATCCGAGACGGCCGGGAAGATGTCCGCGACCAGACTGTCCCCCACGAACTCGGACGTGACCGCGAGCGACTTCACCATCCGCGGCATGAAGACCTCGTAGGTCGTCGGTCCCGTCAGGCGGAAGCGGGGCTCCACGGGGGGCGCACCGGTGAGGTCGAAGACGAGCCGCGTGTGGTCGGGCGCCGTCCAGAAGCGAATGCGGACGAGCTGTGGCGCGGGCTTCGGGGCGCGCGGAGGCGTGCGGGCCGGCGGATTCGCCGCGCCCAGCAGGGCGCAGGCACCCAGAGCCAAAATGGAGAGGCCCGTCCAGCGCCCCCGTCTTCGGGGGGTGAGGCCGGGCCTCGAAATCGCTTTCGAAACAAGCGGTCTCAGGTCGCGATCATCCTTCCGGGTCCACGGCGAGGAATTGAGTCGAATCGCCGCGCTTCACGAGCAAGACGATCGGTTTGTGCGGATTCTTGCTCTTCGCACGATCGATGGCCGCGTTGTAATCGTAAACGTCTTTCACCTTCGTGTCGTTCACTTCCTTGATGATGTCGCCCCGCTGGAGGCCCGCGTCGTCCGCGGGACTGCCCTGGCCGACGTCGGTGACGACCACGCCGCTCTTCTCCTTGACGTTGTTCTCCTTCGCGAAGTCGCCGCTCACCCCTTCCACGGAGAGCCCGAGCAGCTCGGTCTGCGGGACGTTCCTCTGGCCGATGGTCTTCTCGTCGGGACGCTCGCCCATCCGGACCCAGATATCCTGGGGCTGCCCGTTGCGGAGCACGTGCACCCGGACCCGCTTGTGGACCGGCGTGTCCGCCACCAGGAGACGGAAGTTCTGGACGTCCGAGACCTTCCTGCCGTCGAACTCGGTGATCACGTCCTTCACGTGGAAGCCGGCGCTGTCGGCCGGGGTGCTGGGATTGACGCTGCCCACGAGGACGCCGGAGACGTTCCTCAGGCCCCACGAGTCGGCCAGCTCGGGCGTCAGCTCCTGGGGCGCGATGCCCAACCAGCCGCGCGTCACGCGGCCGTGCGCGATGAGCTGTCCCGAGATGTGCTTGGCCATGTTGATCGGAATCGCGAACCCGATCCCCTCGCCCGAGGGGTTGATCGCGGTGTTGATCCCGATCGCCTCGCCGTGAATGTTGAGGAGCGGACCGCCGCTATTTCCAAAGTTGATCGAGGCGTCCGTCTGGATGAAGTCCTGATACGCGGGGGCGCCGCCGACGATCGACAGATTCGTCCGGCCCTTCCCGCTGATGACGCCGACGGTCAGCGTGCCCGAGAGCTCGCCCAGGGCGTTCCCGATCGCGACCGCCCAATCGCCGATCCGGACGTCGTCGGAGTCGCCGAGGGGCACGACCGGAAGATCGCCGTCCGCGTCGATCTTGATAACCGCCACGTCGGTGCTGGGATCGGTGCCCACGACGCGCGCCTTGTACTTGCGCTTGTCGTTCAGGATGACCGTGATATTCGAGGCGTCACGGATCACGTGGTTGTTCGTGAGAATCCGCCCGTCCTTGTCGAAGATGAACCCCGAGCCGCTGCTCGGCACCCGCTGGCGGGGCGACCGAGGCTGGCCCTGCTGGGGCTGGCCCTGCTGGGGCTGGTCCGGGAAGAGGCGCTTGAAGAAGTCCCCGTAGGGACCCTCGAAGTTGAATTGCGGCGAGCCGTCCCCCTCCACGTCACGCTTCGTCTCGATCGTCACGACGGCGGGCAGGGTCTTGTCCGCGATCACCGTAAAGGGGCTGTCGAGCGAGTTCACCGCCGGGATCCCGCCTTCCCGCGCCTGGCTCGTGGGCGAGAGGCTCAGGTTCCCCGAGAGGATGAACCCGACAACGATACCGAGCAGCAAGATCCCGCCCGCGAGCATGAGCACTTTCGCGGCGCGGATGGTCTCTCTTGATTCCATTCCTCCTACCTCCGTCTCGACGTGCGTCCGACTGGACGCGGGGGGTCTTTCTACTGCGTTCGAGCTTCGTCCGACATCCTGGTGCGGATGGACCGGAGCTCCTGTTCCTTGGCGGCGATCAGTCCTTCGATCGATTGAACGAGGCCTTTGAGGCGCAGGGTTTCGGGATCCTCGCCGAGGCTCCCGAGCTTCTCGGCGTTCCAGAGCGAGAGCACCCGTTCGCCCATCATGGCCTGGGTGCGGCTCCGATCGCGTCGAAGGGAGACCAGATCCATCCGTAGAACGCCGGATCGGACGGCACGCTCCGCTTCCTTGCGGGCTTTTCCGGAGGCCGTGCGAAACTCGTCCGAGATGCGTTCCCACAGATTCGAGGTGGTCGTCATAAGCCATCAAATCCCAATGTTTTGCCCTGAGTTCACTCTAGGAAGGGCGGGGTCGATCTGTCAAGCTGGTAGTACCGCGATCCGAAGCGCGTGGTTCCCGCTCGGCGGTCCGCCGAAGCACCCTTGCCCATGAGGCGACTCCCTTTATACTGACGCCGCATGCCCGAGCCCCGATGCGCCTATTTTGTCGCCGACGCCCATCTGGGTCAGGGCTCTCCGGAGTCGAATCGAGCGCGAGAGCGGGACCTCCTCCAGCTCTTCGACGCGGTCCTGGCCGAGCGGGCGGCGCTCTACGTCGCAGGCGACCTGTTCGACTTCTGGTTCGAATACGGCCACGCCATCCCCAAGCGCTACGTCGCTGTGCTGCAGAAGCTGGGCGAGCTGCGCCGCGCGGGTCTCCCTGTTTCCTATGTCGGCGGGAATCACGATTTCTGGATCGGGGATTATCTCCGCCGCGAGCTCGACGTGACCTTCACGGACGAACCCCTGACGCTCCGGATCCAGGGACGGAAGATCCTCCTGGCGCACGGGGACGGGATGGGACCCGGCGACCGCGGCTACAAGCTGCTGAAAGCCGTGCTCCGGAACGGGCTGGCCCGCGGTCTCTTCCGCTGGCTCCATCCGGACCTCGGAATCCCGCTCGCCACGCTCACCTCCCACACGAGCCGCCACCACGCCCCGCGCCCCAGGCGGGGGGAGGACTGGCTCTTCCAGACGATCGCCCGCCCCTTCTTCCACCAGGGCCACGACGCCGTCGTGCTCGCGCACTTCCACGTGCCGGTGCATCGCCGCGAGAGCGACGGCGAGCTCCTGGTGCTGGGGGACTGGATCGAGCGCCGGAGCTTCGCGCGCCTCGAAGGAGGGATCTTCCGCCTCGAGGACTTCCGGGAGTCCGTGGTCACCCGGTGGTCACCGGGAGTCGCCAGGGACCGCTAGCCGAAGCTCGGCTAGATGTGGGCGTTGATGGAGACGAAGTGCGTCGTGCCCAGATTGGAGGAGAAGGGCACGAGGGCGTAGTCGAAGTGGAAACGTTTCTGGATCAGACCGAGCCCGAAGCTCGCCTTCTCGTCGTCGTATCCGAACTTGGCGCCCGCGCGGAGCGCGATGCGCTCCTTGACCAGAAGCTCCCCGCCGAGGTGGAACCGCGAGTCGTCGCCTCGCGCCTGACGCAGCTCGGCGCTCAGCGTTCCCCTCCCCTGGATGCCCGGGATCGCCCGCGTGAACGCGGCGCCGCCGCGGAACGTGCGCGGGAGCGGGAACCCTTCCGAGATGAACTTGGCATCGCCGCCGAGGTTCTGGACGGCGCCGCCGAGCGTGACCCCGGAGCTCCCCAGCGCGACGCGCGCGCCGAGGTCGAAGGCGACCGCGGTCGCGGTCTCCTGGTCGATCATCTCGCGGATGAATTTCACCGCCACGCCGCCCGACGCCTGGTGCGGGAAGCGGTGGGCGAAGGCCCCCGTGAAAGCGAAATCGTTGAAGCCGAAGTGTCCGATGAGATTCCCCACGTCGTCGCGCTTCTCGAACTCGGACGTGTAGAAGCCGGAGATCCCCAGGCCGGCCGCGCTGGTCCCGAAGGAGCGCGAGACGCCCGCGAACTCCTGGCGGAAATCCTGAATCCACTCGTTGTGCATGACCGTGACCTGGGCGCCTTCCGCGGCGCCGAGGCCGGCCGGGTTCCAGTACACGGCCGTGGGATCATCCGCGAGAGCCACGTACGCGCTTCCCATGCCCATGGGCCGCGCTCCGATTCCCAGCTTCAAGAAGGCGAAGCCGGCTTCGCCGGCGGCCGCTCCGGCGCTTCGCGGCGCGAGGACGCTTCCGAGCAGCGCGAGCGACAGGGCGAGTCGAGGCAGCAACCGACGCATGGAATTCTCCTCACGTGGATTCATCGGACGATGGCCAGCTTGGTGAATGATACTTCGGTGCCCCCGGCCGATTCGACCTCGATGCGGCAGAGGTAGACGCCGCTCGCGCTCGAGGCGTGGCTCCAGGGAATCGCGTGCTCGGCCGAGCCGAGCAGGTCGGCGGCGCCCGTCTGAGGCTCCGCGACCACCTTCCCCATCGGATCCATCACCTTCACCCGCACCGCGCGGGCGTTCCCCGAAAGGCGGTAGTGGATGAAGGTCGTACCCGAGTGTGACGGGTTCGGGAAGGCATACACCTGCGACAGGATCGAGGTCCCTGCGGGCGGACCCGCGGGACCCAGGGGGATGAGGCCGGCGCGGGTCGGCCCGAACCGGTACTGCGACCAGGCCGCGGCCGACCTCGGCAAGGTGGTCGTCCGCACGTCGATCTGGACGCGGGGATCGCCGGGCACCTGGTCAAAAGTCTCCACCCACTCCAAGACCCCGTCGTTGTCCAGATCCACCAGCATCGGCGGCGGACCGAACCCCGTGCTCCCCAGCTCCCCGAATCCGGGGATCCGCTTCCCGTCGGCGCGAAACGCGGGACGCGCGCCGTCGGGTAGCACCGGGATCACGTCGAGAATGCCGTCCCCGTCCACGTCCGCGATCAGCGGGGGCCAGGAAGCGGTCGAGTCCGCCGGGGCCAGGGGGTCCCGCGCCGCGATCGGGTACCCGGATCGCGGGGAGCCGCTGTAGTGCACCGCCGCCACCTTGCAGGACCCGCCCGTGTGGATCACCTCCGGGAATCCGTCGTGCTCCAGGTCCGCGATCGAGACCTCGGACAGGGTGCCATGGTCGAGGACCGCCGTGGGCCATCCGGGCAGCTCGGTGGCGCTGATGTACTGCGACGGCAGGTCCCCGGGGATGTGCGGCGCGAAATGGAAGTCGAACGCGTGCAGCGAGCCGTCGTGATCGGAAGCCACCACCTCGAGCTTTCCGTCGCGGTTCAGGTCCGCGAGGATCGGAGCGGAGTATGCCCCGGGCACCACGACGTACGCGCCAAATTCCGAAGCCTCGGGCGGAAGGAGCGGGTCGTTGAAGATCTCCCAGTTCGCGATCGAGAGCGCCTGGAATGTGTTCTCCCCCGCGCCGAGCCGCTGGCTCGCCACCACGATCTCCGGAAGTCCGTCCCCATCCAGATCCCCCGCGGCCGCGGCGGTGATCGTCGCTCCCCCGATCGGGATCGAATAGACCTGGACGCTCCCCCCCGAGATTCGGTACGCGCGAAGGGAAGAGCCGCCGTTGACGCCGAAACTACCCCGGACGATCTCCAGGGCGCCGTCGCCGTCCAGATCCGCGAGGATCGGCTGTCCGCCGGAGGAGCCGGGTCCGGCGAGGACCCCGAGCGTTGCGGGGTTGGAGTCGCCGTCCAGCACCTCGGTGCCGTCGGGATGCAGCGCGTAGATCGACCCGTCCAGGGTCTCGAAGACGATCTCGGGGATCCCGTCCCCGTCGATGTCCCCGACGCACGGACTCGAAGCCACGCCGGTCTGGGTCGTGATGAAAGGATCGCGGGTCGCCGGGTTCGCGTCGAGATCGCGGAAGTCGTTTCCGTTCGGCTCCAGCACGTAGAGCGCGCCGGTGTTGTTGAGCCTCTGGACGGGAACGATCAATTCCAGGACGCCGTCCCCGTTCAGGTCCGCCGCGAGCGGCGCGCCGCCGAGCCGGACCCGGCCTCCGAGGACGACGGGCCAGCCCGCCTTCTGGCGGCTGAACGAGACGTCGAAGCTCATGAGACTGTCCGCCGCGGTGATGCCCGTGACGGAGATGCCGGTCGGGATACGGCCGTACGCCTCCGTGGAGGGATTCGTGGTCGGGGTCCAGGCGTCGCGCCATCCGGCGCGAAAGGCGTCGTCGGGACTCCCCCCGTTGAAGCCGTTGGGCGGATCGTCCAGATCCTGGATGCCGTTCGCCTCCACCAGATCGATGCCCTTGCGATCCCGATCTCCGTTCACGACGTTGGTGGTGAGGCCCAAGGCGAGCTTCGATTCGTCCACGTGATAGGCCAGGAGCCCGGATCCCGTTCCCTCGCCCGGTAGGAAATAGTCGAACTCGGCGCCCTGGTAGCTGTCCGTGTAGAAGTCGAACGAGCCGTCCCCGTTCACGTCGTCGAAATCGAACTTGCCGTTGTGATTCGCGTCCTGGTCCCGGTTCTCCAGGAGGAAGTACTCGCTCTGGGTGACGGGAATCTCGACCAGCCGGGGGTTCGCCCCGATCTGGCGCTCGACTTCGGAGAGGGTGACCGGCTGGTCGTTCAGGACGCGCGCGGAGGTCAGGACCCCCAGGAACGCCTTGCTCCAGGCGCTCGGCTGGGCGGGAACGAAGCCGTTCGCGTTCCAGACTCCGGTCGCCATGATGTCCCACGCGCCCAGCCCCTGCGACGTGCCGTTGATCCCCGGGGTCGTATCGTAGAGATCCGGGATGCCGAGCTGATGCCCGAACTCGTGGCACGTCACGCCGGTCATCCCGAAAACGTAGCCGTCCTGGTTCTCCGTCTCCGGGACCTCCACCGCCTCCTTCACGCGGTAGAAGTTTCCGGGCGAGATCGGGTCGTTGGTCTTGATCCCGACCGCGCCCGTGGAATCGGGTAGGACGGTCTTGAAGTCCTCTTGATTGACGAAGGCGGACCAGATCTCCTGCCGGCTGTCGTCCAGCACGTCGGCTTCCTGGCCCGCTCCCGCGTGGAAGATCACGATGCTCTGGTAGGGGCGGAAATCGATCGTGGAGTCCGCGACCTGGACCAGGTCGCGGATCATGAAGACCACGCGCTCCTGGAAGTGATCGTCGTCCCCGTAGTAAGACATCGGGTGAGGCAGCGTGAACACCGAGTCCCAGAGCGTTGGCGTGAGGGTGACCACGCCCTCCGTGACCTGGCTCCAGTACTGGTTCATGAAGACGAGGAGCCGGTTGTAGTAGGCCGTGGAGGAGTCGATGGGAGTGTCGCTGAACGCCACGCGGACCGCGAGGACGTTGAAGTTCGCCTGCCGTTCGAGCTTGATGTGCTCGCCCCGCCCGGGCAGGAGGGCGAAGTCGGGCCTCAGGCGCGCGGTGGAAGAGCCTTCCTTGGGGCCGGCCGGACCGTGCTTCCCAGGGACGGGCGGCACGGCCGAGGCCGTTTGCGTCAGGAGCGTTAGGGAGATTGCCAGGAGGAACGCGGACGTCCGACTGGGCCGGGGCGTACCGAATCGCACCTCAAGAGTGTAGGCGCGATCCTACGCCCCGGTCAACGGTTCCGGTCTCGGCCCCAGCCGTTCCCCCGGTCCTTGTCACCGCGATCGCCGTGGTCCCCGCGATCGCGGTTACCCTGGTCGTCCTTGTTCCGGCCCTCGTCGCGATGGCGCTCTTCGCGCGGCTGCGGGCGCTCGCGTTCCTTCGTCCCGCGGTCCTCGGGCGGTGGCGAGGGCTGATCCCCGTGATCCTTGCCTCGTCCGCGATCACCGCGGTCGCGATTCCCCTGGTCTCCGCGGTCGCGATTCCCCTGGTCTCCGCGGTCGCGATTCCCCTGGTCGTTGGGCGGGCGTCGCTCGCCTCGCTGCCACCACCAGCCGCGACCTCCGCCCCCACCGTCGCCGCCGCGATCCCCGCGGTCCCGGTTCCGCCATCCGCGGTCGGGTTGCGGCTTCCCCCGCGCGCGATCCCGATCGTCGGGCTGCCCGGCCTGCGGGCGGTTCTCCCTCAGCCTCAGGATCTCATCCCGACCTTTCCAGATCCGCCCTTCGCGGTAGCGCCGGAGATCGCGGAACTCCGGTCGGCTCGGCCGAGCCTGCACCGGCGCTCGCTCGCGCCGGTAGCGGATATCGCGCTCGGGAAGGAACCGGGTGCGCAGGGTGGCCCGCCCATCGAGCGAGGACCACTGCGATTTCCACTGCCGGTAGCGGGTCGGCGCCTGCGGCCGGATCCGATAGATGTACCGCGGCCGCACCGTGCCGTAGCGGATCGGGGCGTAGTGCGCCCAGGTCGCGTCGACCCGGATCTCGAACACCGAGCAGGCGTTCAGGTAGGGATCGAAGTAGAACGGATGGTAGTGGCAATCGGCGCAGACGTAGCGTGGGTACTCCACGCGCCGGTCGATGTAGAAGTAGGTCTCGTTCGTCGCCAGCCGGTCCTCGCGGCCGGGAGGCGCGATGCGACGGATGATGCGATCGATGCCGACGTAGGGATCGCCGGAGATCTGGCCGGAATCGGTGTCGTCATCGTCGTCCTCGAGGTCGGGACGGTCCCCGTCCGCACGGTCCGGAGAGAGGTACCAGGGCAGATTCTGGAACGGGTAGGGGCTCGCGATCGCGACGACGTACTCGATGCCCGGCGGTCCGTCGGCGACGAGATCGTAAGGATCGCTGCGCGAGGGTATCCGGTAGGCGCGGCCTCCGTCGACGAACGGCGGGTCCTCGGGCCCGTACGGGTAGATGAGATGAATATAACCTTCCGTATCCACGTTGAAGACGAGCACGTAGCTGTCGCCCGTCGAGCGGAAGTAGACCCGCATGCTCTCGCCGGGCCGGTACACGCCGCCCTCGTCCTTGTTGATCCAGACATCCACATCGAGCCGGCCCGCGTGGACGATGCGCTGGACCGGGCCCGGATCCGCCGACGGATCGTCCTCGGGGTAGGCTGCCGGAACGTGCTCGGCCGCGGCGGCCAGAGAGGCCGCCGCGACGAGGGTCGTCAAACCTACCAGGAATCCAGCCGGCGCTCGTTTCATTGCGGCCTCTTCCTCACGAGTTCGGGGTTGTTGGGATCGATCTGGTACGCCCAATCCAGGACCATCCCATTCGCGTCACGCGACTTCACCTCGAACTTGGCGTAGTGGTTGTCGCGGGTGAGGACGATGTAGCTGTGGCCGACGATCGCTTCCACCTGGCCGTCCGCCGACCAGCCCGACGGCGGCCCGAAGTCCACGTCGCGCAGCGCCACGAATCCGGCGTCCTGGATGTCGGTATCGCTGGGAACGTAGACCAGATTGTGTCCGCCCTGCGAGCCGTAATACATGTCGGTCAAAGGATCGGTCGAGGCGCGCCGAGCCTGAGCCGAGAAATCCCACCCGCTCGTCGCGTCGGTGGTGAAGGTGTTCGTGAGCGCGACCCCGAATCCCTCGGGACGCGGCGTGTCGAACACGTTCTCGAAGCTGAGCTCCGGGCTCTCCTGCCCGGACAAGTCGACCGCCGAGACGGCGTAGTAGTAGGTCACGCCGTTCGTGACGTTGTGGTCCACGAAGCTCGTGCCCGGCGTGGAGCCGATCAGGCTGAAGGTCCCGGTCGGCGCCGAGTTCCGGTAGACCTTGTAGTAGTCGATGTCGCTTTCCTGGTTCGCGCGCCAGTAGACGGTGACCTGGTTGTCCCCCGTGACACTGTAGACCCCGTCGACCGTGTGCGGCGGGGCGTTCACGTTCACGACCTTGTCCTCGTGGCAGCCGAGCGCCAGGAAGGCGATCGACAGGGCGACTGTTTTCGTCAAGATTCGGATCACGATGGCTCCTCCATGGTTCGAGACGATGCGACGTCGTCGAACCCCCTAACCGCAAGCGACATGCCATCGACCCGCAGACGGTGGGTGCCGTACAAGTCCCTGCGTGGAAACGGAATACAGTGTCCCCTTCAAAGCGGCGATCGCGTTCCTTTCCGTGATGGATCGGGGACACTGTGGCGGATCGGAAACAGAGAGGCGGCGCCGCGATGTTCGCTTGGGCGCGGCCGATCGTTGAAGGTCTGGAGCATTCCGAGTCGCCCGGATTCGATGTCAGGCATAACCGCATATGCGAAAACAATATAACTCTGGACTTTGGGCGTCGTCTGGTGTATCGTACCCGGGCGTTGTCTCCGGGGGGCTCGGCCGTGTGGACCCGGCGTGCGCCTCATCTCGCCCAATCATCCTGATCGGCCCGAGGACATGACCATGTCGCCACGCTCGAGATTTCGCTCCGCGTTCGTTTCCGTGCTGGGCCTCCTCGCCCTCGTCCTCCTGGCGCCCTATTCCGCCGCCCAGGGACTGACGGATTTCACGATCGACCTCACGACCTCGGGTGCCACGTTCAACGACTTCCAGGGTGTCCGTTGGTCGGAAGGCGCGGGTACCGGCGGCGGGACGGGTGTCTTTCACCCATTCCTGCGCCTGCAGGCGGACGGCATCGAGAAGGGCTTCAACACCGACTACACGCCCGTTCCCCTCGACGACAAGGTCGGCTCCTGGACGCACGCGATCACGCTCGGCTCTCTCCAGACCGTCACGGTCAACGACACCGCGTACTACTCGTTCCATCTCGACGCGAACGAGCTGAGCGGCGATCCCAACCAGCTCCTCTGCATGGATGACCTCCGACTCTACAGCTCCACCAATCCGGCGATCCCGGACACCTCGGCCCTCTTCTCGAGCGCGACGCTCCGCTACGGATTGTTCGGTCCGGTGTCGGTGAACCTCAACACGGGCCTGCATCCAGGCGGCGGCACGGCGGACATGACGGTCCTGATTCCCACCCTCTACTTCACGGGAGTGGATCCGGGCGCCTATGTCTACCTCTACTCCTCCTTCGGGGATTGCGACAGCACCGGTCTCAGCGCGAGCGACGGGTTCGAGGAGTGGAGCGCGCTGGCCGCGGCCGACACGGCCCCCACGGTGACCGCTCCGCTGGCGGTGAACGGCGAGGAAGGGGGCACGCTCACCTTCGACGTCAGCGCCTCCGACCCCGACGGCGATCCGATCGGCTCTCTCACGGCAAATCTCACCCCGCTTCCGGAGGGGAACGATGCCTCCTTCGTAGCGCGCGGGGACAACTCGCAGGGGACCTTCCTCTGGCACATGATGCCGGGCAACGCCGGCACCTATAACGTGACCTTCAGCGCCACTTCGAACGATCTCACGGGATCGGCCACGACCCGGATCGACGTGAGGGCGGCCGGGGCCAACATCACCGGCGTCCTGACCTGGACCCCCCAGGCGGGCCAGGAGGGCACCTACCACGTCACCTTCACCGCGACCGATGACGGCGGGTCGACCAGCGCCACGGACACGATCAACGTCTTCGCGCCGATCCTCGCCCCGTCTCCGTCGGCCCCCCTTGCTCCGCACGCGCCCACGCTCCGCTTCGGCGGGTCCCCGGCTCCGCAGGCGCCCCAGGCGGTGCAGAAGGGCCCGATCATCAGCGGAACCGGAACCGTCAATACCACGACGGGCCAAACGGTGACCGTGAGCGTCTCGGCGCAGACCGACCTGAGCAGCGGCTTGAGCTCCCGTCCGCTCCTCTCGGCGCGGATCGAGAGAGCCGCGAGCGCCGCGCAGGCGGCTCCCACGCTTACCGTGAACACTTCGGAGCTGCCGGAGGGCAACGACGCGACCTTCGTGGTCGACCACCAGCCGGTGGTCACGGCGGCCGCGACGGCCACGATCGCGCCCGGAGCGACGCTCATCCTGAATATCACCGCCACCGATCCGGACGGGGAGGCGATCGACGCCCTCACCGCGGATCTCTCGAACCTGCCTTCGGGAAACCCCGGCAGCTTCACGGCCGGCTCGACGAACATGTCGGGAACCCTGACCTGGACGCCCCGGCTCGCCGACGTGGGGAGCTACACCGTGACCTTCAGCGCGTCCAACCGGCTGGTCGGACTGGCTTCGACCACGATCACCGTGAGCCAGCCGGCCGCGGCCCGGATCTTCGTGATGGATCCGGTGCAGTTCAACATCGGCTCGAGCCGCGCCTCGAACTGTATCTTCATCGAGCCTGTCTCCGGCTCGTTCAGTCTTTCGTCCGTGAGCATCTCGACCATCCGGATGGTCTCCACGGGCACCGGAGCCGTGTCCGAGATCGCCCTGCTGCCGGGGAAAACGGCCCTGATCGCGGATCGGGACAACAACCACATCCAGGATCTTGCCGCCTGCTTCGCGAAGTCGGATTTGCGGCTCCTCTTCAGTCTGATCACGGGCAAGCAGACCGTGCCTATCAAGATCCAGGGCCGACTCGACACCGGCGCCTACTTCGTGGGAACGGCCTCCGTGACGGTGATCGCCAACGGCCAGGCGGTCGGGTCCGCGAGCCTGGCTCCGAATCCCCTCAACCCACAGGCGACGCTGAGCCTGAATCTGGGAAAGGGCGGCTGGCTCCGGGTGTCGATCTACGATTTGCAGGGTAGGCTCGTGCGCAAGCTCGTGGATGAGACGAACGCGATCCCGGGTCCGCGGCAAATCCCGATCGACGGGCTGGATTCGCACGGAGCGCTGCTTAGCTCGGGCGTCTACTACTACCGCGTGGAGTCGGCGGACGGAATCCGCAACGGGAAGCTCGCGATCGTGCGATGACACACCGGGCGCGGATGGGTAGAATCCGCGCGTGACGGAGCTGCAACCGGGAATCCTTTTGTCCCACTACCGCCTCGAGGCGAAGCTCGGGGCAGGCGGGATGGGAGAGGTCTACAGGGCGAAGGATACGAAGCTTGATCGCACGGTCGCGATCAAGCTTCTTCCTTTGTCCACGACGAGAGATCCCGAGGCGCGCCAGCGCCTCCTGCACGAAGCGCGCTCCGCCGCTTCCCTGAACCATCCCAACATCGTCACGATCTTCTCGGTCGACGAGGCCCAGGGAAGAGATTTCATCGTGATGGAGTACGTCGAGGGAGACACCCTCCGGGCGCTCGCGCGGGCGGGCGGGGTCGACCTCGAGGACTGGGTGAAGCTCGGGGTCCAGGTGGCCGACGCCCTGGCGGCGGCCCACGCGCTCGGCCTCGTGCATCGCGACATCAAGCCCGCCAACATCGTCGTGACGAAGCAGGGGATCGCCAAGGTCCTGGACTTCGGCCTGGCCAAGACCGTCGCTCCGCTCCTGGATGCCGCGGACCTCGAGGCGACGATGTCCCAGCAAACGGCCCCGGGTCTCGTCATGGGCACGGTCGCCTACATGTCGCCGGAGCAAACGCGCGGCGAGCCGCTGGACGCCCGGTCCGACGTCTTCGCCCTCGGCTCGACGCTGTACGAAGCGCTCACCGGAAGAGCCGCGTTCGCCGGGGAGAGCGCCCTGGAAACGATGCACGCGGTGGCGACACGGGACCCGACTCCGCCGAGCGTGATCCGGCCGGAGCTGCCGGGCGACGTCGACCTGATCCTGGCGCGGGCCATGGCGAAGGGCCGCGACGATCGCTACCCCTCCTGCCGCGACTTCTCCGACGCGCTCCGGGCGCTCCGCGAGAGCGCGGAGCACGTCACCGCGACCATCGCGATTCCGCGCCCGGCCGGCGCGCGCGTCCCCCACAACCTCCCGAGCCAGCTCACGAGCTTCATCGGACGCAGGCGCGAGCGCGTCGAGGTGCGCCGCCTCTTCGGCTCCTCCCGGATCGTGACCCTGACCGGATCCGGGGGCTCGGGGAAGACCCGCCTCGCGATCCAGGTCGCGATGGACATGCTGGGGGACCATCCCGAGGGCGCGTGGCTGGTGGAGCTGGAGAGCCTGGCCGATCCCGCGTTCGTTCCACAGAGCGTGGCGAGCGTCCTCGGGGTTCAGGAGGAGCCCGGGCGTCCGCTGTCCGAGACCCTGGCGGACCACATCGCGGCCAAGCGGATGCTCGTCGTGCTCGACAATTGCGAGCACCTCGCGGAGGCGGTCGCGTCGCTCGCGGAGGGGCTGCTCCGCGAGTGCTCGGAGCTCCGGATCCTCGCCACGAGCCGGGAGCCGCTCGGACTCCGCGGGGAGCTGGTCTGGCGCGTTCCGATGCTGAGCCTGCCCGATGTCCGGACGGCGGCCGTGAAGACCAAGGATATCGTCTCCCGCTACGAGTCGGTCCGGCTCTTCGTGGACCGGGCGGTGGCCGCGCTCCCTTCCTTCCAGCTCACCGACCGGAACGCGACGGCGGTGGCGCAGGTCTGCAACCGGCTGGACGGCATCCCGCTCGCGATCGAGCTTGCCGCGGTGCGGGTGAAGGCGCTGCCGGTGGAGAAGATCCTCGCGCGCCTCTCCGACCGATTCCAGCTCCTCACGGGCGGGAGTCGCACCGCCCTGCCGCGCCAGCAGACGCTCCGCGCGACCGTGGACTGGAGCTACGGGCTTCTCTCCCCCAAGGAGCGCACGCTCCTGAACCGCGCGACGGTCTTCGCCGGCGGGTTCACGCTGGAGGCGGCCGAAGGAGTCTGCCCCAACGGGGACATCGCGGAGCCGGACATCCTGGATCTCGTGAGCGCCCTCGTGGACAAATCGCTCGTCGCCCCCGAGGAGACGGAGGACGGCGGGCGCTACCGTCTGCTCGAGACGATCCGGGACTACGGGAACGAGAAGCTTCAAGCCGACGGCCAGGTGGAGCTCGTCGCCGGCCGGCACGCGGTCTTCTTCACCGACTTCGCCGAAGCCGCGGAGTCGGAGCTACGGGGCCCCGACCAGGGTCTCTGGCTCAAGCGCATCGAGCAAGAGCACGACAATCTGCGGCTCGCCATCCGGACCTGCATGGGACGCAAGGACGGCGCCGGAGCCCTGCGTCTCGCCGGAGCGCTCTGGCGCTTCTGGTACGTGCGCGGATACTGGGAGGAAGGCAGGAAGCGGATCGGCGAGGCCCTCGCGATGCCGGAGAGCCGAGGGGAATCGCCGGAGCGCGCGAAGGCGCTCTACGGAGGCGCGGTCCTGGCGCGGCTGCAGGGAGATTTCCCGGCCGCGGAGTCCTCCCTTCACCAGTGCCTCGCGATCGCGGCCGCACTGGCCGCGGAGGGCACGATCGCCGACGCGCTCTTCGAGCTGGGCAACATCGCCAATCAGAAGGAGGACCTCGTCACGGCGCGGCGATTCTACGAGAAGGCGCTGGCCCTGCGTCGGGAGCTGGACGATCGTCCCGGCATCGCGCTCACCTCGCACGGGCTCGGCGTGGTCGCCTACGCCATGGGCGATCCCGCGACCGCGCGCGCCCTCTACGAGGAGGCGATCGCCATCCAGCGCGAGCGGGGCAACCTGAGATCGGAGGCGGCGGGGCTGAACGGGCTGGGGGACGTCGCGCTCTATCAAGGTGACCTCCGCGCCGCCCGCGAGTACCAGGACCGGAGCCTCGCGATCCAGCGTGAGCTGGGAGACAAGTCCGGGATCGCGTTCTCGCTCCGCCTCCTGGGCCGGGTCGCCGTGCGCGAGGGAGACATCCACAAGGCAGGAAGGCTCCTCGGCGAGAGCCTCGAGGTCGTCAAGGAAGTGGGTGATTCGAGCGGGATCGCCGATGTCATCGAGGCCCTCGCCGAGTTCTGGGCCATGGCGGAGGATTCCGAGCGCGCGTTGCGTCTCGCCGGCGCCGCGGCGGCACTGCGTGAATCGATTCACGTCCCCGTGTCTGCGCCCGACCGGGAAGTGCTCGAGCGGAATCTAGCTCCGGCGCGCGAGGCGCTCGGAGAGGTCGCGGCGGAGGCGGCATTCCGGGCGGGGCGTACTCTCGGATGGGAACAGGCGGTGCGGGAGGCGGTCGGGTCTGAGGAATAGATGGGAAGACAGAAGCAGGTGCTCAGCTTGCGCTGGGCACCTGCGTCCGCAAAAAAATGAGCCCCGGCTTTGCCAGCTCATTTGGGTTACGGCTGCTTCGAACAAGGCCGGTGCTCGATCGGGCAGCTAACCCACCATCAAACGCTGGCGAAACCTGCGGGCTCCTTGGAGGTCCCCCCCTCCGGTTCTCATGTCATTGCACCCTGCATGCCAAGATCTTGATCCGCATGCACATGCGCGAAATTATGCCGTAAGCCGAGACATTCGAACAGACTAACGGACAGGAAAGAGTCGCGAGAGGTCGCCCGGAGGAGCCGGATTATCAAGGAACATTACAGGTCATTTAATAACAGAAGTTGCTGAGGCAGCGATGATGTTGGGGAACAACAGCTTGAGGGAATAAAGAAGCTTTATAGCAAAAACTTAAGACCTTTGCCGAATCGCCTGGCGGCGATCGAGCTGGTAGAGCTTGATCTTCTGCAGAAGGGTCGGGTAGCTGAGGCAAAGCTCGCGGGCGGCCTTGAGCTTGTTCCAGCCGCTCCGCTCCAGCGCCTGCCCGATGAGCTTGCGCTCCACCTTGGCGACCTCGGCCTTCAGGGTGGCCGGAGCGTTGCCGTTCGTCTCTTCTTCCACCCGGAGCAGCTCGCGCGGCACGAGCCTCGTGGAAAGGGGCTCCCCTTCATTCGCCAGCACGACCATCCGCTTCACCACCTTCTCCAGCTCGCGCACGTTCCCCCGCCATGGCAGCTCGGCGAGGAGACGCAGGAGCTCGGGCTCCACGCCATGGATGTCCTTGCTCATCTCCGTGGAGAACCGGCGGCTGTAATGGTCAACGAGGAGCGGGATGTCCTCGGGCCGCTCGCGCAGTGGCGGAACCCGGAAGCAGATATCGTTGAGTCGATAATAGAGATCCTCCAGGAACTCGCCCTTCGCGATCCGTGCCTTGAGGTTCACGTTCGTGGCGCAGAGCACCCGGACGTCCACCTTGGTGGACTTGTTCCCGCCCACCGGCCGGACCTCGCGATTGTCGAGGACGTGGAGGAGCTTCCCCTGGATCGTGATCGTGGTCTTGTCCACCTCGTCCAGGAAGAGCGTCCCGCCGTTCGCCTCGACGAAGAGCCCCGCCTTCTCGCGGACCGCTCCGGTGAAGGCGCCCTGCACATGCCCGAAGAGCTCCGATTCGAGGAGAGGCTCGGGCAGTGCCGCGCAATTGACCTGGATCAGGGGCTTCGACGCGCGATTGCTCGACGCATGGATCGCCCGGGCCAGGAGTCCCTTGCCGCTCCCGGTTTCCCCTTCGATCAGGATCGTCGCGTCGCTCGGTCCCACGCGCTCGAGCAAGGAGAGGATCTCCAGGAGCTCGCTGCTGCGGGTCACGATGCCGTGGTCGTTGGCGGTGCCGAGCAGCCGGCCGCGAAGCGAGTCGTTCTCCCGAGCCAGCTCGCGGCGCTGCGCTTCGAGGATCGCCACCGACACGTAGTTGCTCAGGACCGCGATCAGGTTCACTTCACGCTGCTTGAAGGTGCCGAGCGGTCCCTCGGCCTGACGATCCAGATAGAGGAACCCGACCTGCCCCGAAGGCAGCGACAGGGGCATGATCACGAGACTCGTCCGCGGGCTCAGCGCGTGTGACGCGGGGAAATCGCGGAACCGGGGATCCATCCCGGCACGGCTCGCCACGACGGGACCGGCCGTGAGCCGCTCCACGCCGACCCGAGCCAGAAGCTCCCGGAGGAGGTCCTGCGCCACGCGCATCGAGATGCCCGAGACCGCGAGCACCGTCGCGCTCCCATCCTGAGCCGGCGCCACGACACAGCCTCGCGACGCGCCGGACCGGCGCACGAGTAGGGTCAGGATCTCCTGGACCGACCCGGCGCCTTGCTCGACGCGGAGCGTGCGGCGGATCTCGTCGAAGGCGGCGAATTCGTTGCTCTGCGCCGTGGTCCCTTCGATGAGGCCCTGCTCGATCTCGCGGCGGAGCGCTTCGATCTCCTGCTCCAGCGCGGGCTCCGGATGGTCGGCGAACACCGCCGCCGCGCGGTCCAGATGGATCACCGCCTCGTCGACGAGCCCGCGGAGCATCTCGCTCCGGGCCAGCTCGAGCAGCGCCCCGCCGCTCAACTCCGGCAGGCTGAAGCTCTCGAATCCGGCCGCGGCGCGGCGGAGGAAGCCGATCGACTCGTCGAGGATCACGCGCGACTTGCCGCGGCGCGCGCGCTTCCGCCAGACGAGGCCGGCGGAGAAGCTGAGGCGGGCCAGCTCGTAGCGCTTGCCGATCTGATTCAGGATCTCGCTCGCCTGGTCGAGATACATGCGTCCCTGGTCCAGGTCCCCGTCCTCGGCGCGCGCGAGCCCGATGAGCTTGAGCGAGCAGGCCTCCTCGAGGCGGTCGCCCAGACGGCGCGCGATCTGCAGGGCGCGCTCGGCGATCCGGATCGCGGCGTCCAGCTCGGAGGAGGCGAGGTGCACCTCACCCAGGCGGCGCAGGAGCTCCACCGTGAGATCCGATTCCGGAGCGACCTGATCCGCCATGGCGAGAGCCGTCTCGAATTCCTTGCGCGCTTCGGGGATCGACCCGCGATCCAGGTGGTAGTCGCCCAGCGCCTCGCGCGCGAGAATGGTCTCGCGCGGATAGCCGCGCTCGGCGGCGAGCGCCAGGGACTCGCGGATCAGCTCCTCCGCCTGCGCCCAGTCGCGGCGCTTGCGCTTCAGATTCCCGAGGCAACCCAGCGCGCGGGCGCGGCCCGCGGCGTAGCCCACCTCGGTGTACATCTGGAGCCCGCGGCGATAGTGCTCCTCGGCGAGATCCCAGTCCCCCATCTTGTCGTGGACGATGCCGAGATTGTGCAGGTAGGTCGCGGCGTCGTGGAAATGCCCCGAGCGCTCGCTGATGCGAAGGGCCTGCTCCAGGAATCGCACCGATTCCTTGAACCGGCACTGATTCTTGTGGAGGAGGCCGAGGTTGTTGTAGGCAGCCGCCATCCCACTCTGGTAGTCGGCGCGCCTGTAGGTCGCGATGGCGCTCTCGAAGTGCTCGCGCGCCGAATTCCATTCGCCCGTGCGCAGGGCGATGGCGCCGAGGCACATCTCCGTGTGTCCGAGGTCCAGATTGAGGGTGGTCTCGCGGAGGAGGCGATACGCGAGGGAGGCGGCCCGGTGTGCGGCCCGGTAGCGCCCGCGCTCGAAGAGCAGGATCCCGAGCCTCGAGGAGAGCCGGCCGATCTGCTCCCGGGTGACGTGGGGGCGAAGCTTGCGGTGGAGGTCGTGCAGCGCCTCCACCGCTTCGTTCAGATCGCCGCGGTGCCGGAGGCACTCGACGATTTGGGTTCCGGTCTTGAGAAGCGCTTCCTGATTCGCCGCGTCGCCGCGCCGGTCCTCGATCTCCAGGGCGCGACGGTAGTATTCGAGCGCTACTGCGAAATTGTCCGCTGCGAAATAGAGATCGCCGAGCTCCTGGGCCTTATGGTCTCCGTTCGCAGTCGCTTTGTCTCGCGGCTGGGGTGGGGAGTCCCCCAAGGCACGGTGCTGCTGGCTCGGTCGGTCTTTCGGGTGCAATCCTTCCATGCCGGCCCTCGACTGCTCCGCTGCTTGGATCGGCGAACTGGACTACGCTTACCGCGTCCAGAACAGCCAGTATTGCGATCTCATCGCCGCCAGGACCATCCTCAGCAATACGCTACGATCGTAGCTCGCGATATTCCGCGTCGCCACGTTTCCAGTGCCTGCCGTCGTGGGGGCCGTCGGGAATGCCGCGGCCTTGCCCTTCAGCACGACGCCGTCGTTATCGCCTGGATTGGGCGGGATAGGACCAACGTCATCCCAACCGATCGGTCTGGCGACTGCGACTTTCGTGCTTGCGGGGAGGAGGCAGAGGAAAGTGGTGAGGATTGCCAACGTGGCCAAGCAGCGACCTGGAACCCGGATCCTCATGTAGGACTCCTCGGAGAAGACACCCGGCGAAAAGCGGTCGCCCGAAAACGATTTTTCGGGTTTCCCATCACGCGCGCGACAAGGGATCCGATGCTGTGCCGGATCCGGGAGGGAAGTCCCTGGGGACTAGTCCCGCGCTGATAGGAAGTACCTTTGTAACAGAATATAGTTGGTCGAATCGAGCCCGTCAAGGAAAAACAATGGTCCTTAGGGGTTACGACCTCAATTTCCGACCGGGGCTCCCTGGGACCTCCAGACCTTGCGTGCCTCGCTCAAAACCAGGCCGTACCGGAGCCCCCGCGTGGAGACATACACACCGCCGACGGGGAAGCGGTTCACGAACTCGGAGAGGATGACCGCGCCCGCCGGGATGATGTCTGCCCTGCCGCGGCTGACGCCCGCCAGGTCCCGGCGCTGGGTCAAGGGGATCGAGCAGAGGTGCTTCTCGATGGAGGTGATGCGGTCCCGGGTCAGGAGATGGTTCTCGATCCGGGAAGGATCGTACTTGGTGAGACCCAAATCCAAAGCGCCGAAAGCGGTTACGGTCCCGCCGACGCCCACCGCGCGATCCACGCGGCTCCCGTCGAAGGCCTCCAGCTTCTCGGCGAAGATGTCGCGAACGTGGTTCCGGATCTGGTCCAGCTCTTCTTGGGCCGGGGGATCGCCCTGGACGAGCCTCTCGGTCAGGCGGACGCATCCCAGCTCCAGGCTGATGAGCTGGGTTCCCTTCTCGCCCTCGCCGCAGATGATCTCGGTGCTTCCACCGCCGATGTCCACAACGACCGATCGGCCATGCGGCGCGCTGAGGCCGCTCATCACGGCGAGAAAGACGAGGCGGGCTTCTTCTTCTCCGGTGAGGATGTCTACGGGGTAACCGATGCGCTGCGCATAGCGATCGGCGATGTCGCGGCCGTTCCGGGCGACTCGGAAGGCGTTGGTTCCCGCGACCCGGATCTGGCTCGCGCCGCTGTATTCCGCCTCGTGCACGAAGCGCTCGAGGCAGTCGAGGGTCCGCGCGGCGGCGGCTTCATCGATGACACCGGTCCGGTCGAGGCCCTCGCCGAGACGTGAGATCTCGCCCATCCGGTGGGCTGTCTTGAGGCGTTCTTTCTCGTCTACATCGGCGACCAGGAGACGAACCGAGTTCGTGCCGATGTCGACCGCGCCGATCCTCACCATGCGTTGGGCCAAACCCCCACGATTGACTCTGCCAAGACCGCAACCTTACCATGGGCACGCCATGTTTGTAAAGTCGGAAACCCTTGCAAGCTCGAAAAATGCCGGTACTTCCGGGCCTCGCGAGAATCTCCTCGGGATGACCGCCCCGGAGCTGGAGAAGCTCTTTCACGCCCTCGGGGAGAAGCCCTATCGAGGCCGCCAGGTCGCGGAATGGGTTTACGGCCGCGGGATTTCGGGTTTCGAGGCCATGACCAATCTGCCCGCCCCGCTCCGCTCCAAGCTCGCGCAGCGATTCACGATCGGCTCCCTCCGCGAGCGCTCGAGGCGCGAGACCCCCGACCGGCGAACCCGCAAGATCGCCTACGAGCTTCCGGATGGCGGCATCATCGAGTCGGTCTTCATGTCCACCCCGTCCCGGTACACGTTCTGCCTTTCCTCCCAGCACGGGTGCGCGTTCGGATGCCGTTTCTGCGCCACCGGAAGGATGGGCCGGGGACGTCACCTCACTTCGGCCGAGATCGTGGAGCAGGCGCTCCGGCTTCGCGCCGAGCTCCCGGCCGGGAAGACCGAATTCAACGTGGTCATGATGGGGATGGGTGAGCCGCTCGAGAACTACGACGCGGTCCTCTCGGCCCTGACTTTAATGAGCGATCCGGCCGGCATGGCCGTGCCGCCGAAGCGGATCACCATCTCCACGGTCGGGCTCGCGCCCCAGATCGTGCGCCTCGCGGACCAGGGCCACCGCTTCCGGCTGGCCGTCTCGCTCCACGCGGCGGACGACGCCCAGCGCTCGAAGCTCATGCCGGTGAACCGGCGATTCCCCCTGGAGCAGCTCATGCGCGCCGTGCGCCACCACGTCGAGCGGACCGGGCGGCGGGTCACCTTCGAGTACATCCTGCTCGAGGAGCTGAACGATACGGTGGCGGACGCGGCGAGGCTGGTGAGGCTCGTGGCGCAGCTTCCGTGCAAGATCAACCTGATCCCCTACAACCCGATCGGACCCGGGAAATTCAAGCGGCCGTCCCCGGAGCGGATCGAGCGCTTCGCGGCGTACCTGAAACCCCGCGTTCCCGCCGTGACGGTCCGGTACAGTCAGGGCGTGGAGATCGGCGCGGCGTGCGGGCAGCTGGCGGGCGAGGAGGAATCCGGCCCTGGCTAGAGGCGAGAAAACCGGAACCATCCTCGGCACCCTCCGCCGGCGGCTCCTCATTCTGTTCCTCCTCCTTTCACTCATCCCGTCGCTCGGCCTGACCCTCCTCGTCACGCTCTATCTCTCGCGGAGCATCACCGCGCTCCGGAATCCCGAGACCGAGCACGCGCTCGCGCAATCCCTGGAGGTCATTCGCGAGGGCATCGAGCGGCTGGGCAGCGACGCGCGGCAGCACGCCGAGGTCATGGCCCTTGACCCGACGATCCGCCGCTACCTCGACGGGGGGCGCGGCGCCGACCTCGAGCGCCAGCTTCGCGACGAAGCCAGGAACCGGGGGCTGGACTACATCTGCCTCTACAAGATCGGCCCACCCGTCCAGCGCGTCTTCGGCGCGCGCCTGGGACCCCGGATCACGCTCCCCGAGCCCGAGGAGCAATCGCTCCTCGGCGCGCTGGAGCAAGGCGGGCTCATCACGGGCGGCGACGCGCCGCGGCAGGTGAGCGGCGCCGCAGCGCTGGGCAAGGACTACATGCTCCTCGCCGGATACCAGCTCGATCCCGAGATCTCCAAGGAGATCCTGGCGCTCCAGAAGAACCTGACGATGTACCGGAAGCTCGGCGTGTACACCTGGCTCTCGGAGCGGAGCCTCTGGATCTTCGCGGCGCTCTGGACCGTCATCCTCGGGCTCGGAAGCTTCGTGCTCGCGTACTTCGTCGCGCGCGGCACGGCTCGCCCCATCCTCGAGCTGCGCGGCGCCATGGAGAAGGTCTCCGAGGGGGATCTCGCGCACCGGGTCACCCCTTCGGGAACCGACGAAGTCCGCTTTCTCGGCAACGCCTTCAACCAGATGGTCGAGGAGCTCCAGTCCTCCCGGCGCGCCCTCGTGCGCGCGGAACGGCTCGCGGCGTGGCGCGAGGTCGCGCGCGCGGTGGCGCACGAGATCCGGAATCCGCTCACCCCGATCCAGTTCGCGCTGGAGCGGCTTCGCGAGGAAGCGAGCCGCCCCGAAGCGCCCCGCGGGCCGGTCGTGCAGGAGAACGCGGACCTCATCCTGAACGAGGTCCATTCGCTCCAGGAATTCGTGAACGCGTTCTCGGCCGTGGCGCAGCTTCCGGAGCCCAAGTTCGCGGCATGCGACGTGGGAGGGCTGGTCGAGAGCGTGGCCAAGCTCTACCGCGGCTCGACGCCGATGGAATTCCGCGTTGAGCTTGCCTCCCCCCTGCCCTTAGCCTGGGCGGACGAGGCGCAGATCCAGCGCGTCCTCGTGAATCTCATCAAGAACGCGATGGAGGCCTCGGCCGGAACGGGAACGGTCACGCTGCGCGTGGTCCGGGACGCCCGGTCGGACGGAAACCTCCGGGTCGAAGTCGAGGACACGGGACCCGGCATGGATCCGGCCACGCTCGAACGAGCGGTCACGCCCGGGTTCACCACGAAATCGACGGGGAGCGGATTGGGACTGACGCTGGTGCAGCGGATCGTGGAGCAGCACTCGGGCCGCTTCGGCCTCGAGAGCAATCCGGGGATCGGCACGCACGCCTGGTTCACGCTTCCCGCGGCGCCGCAGGGGGGCGGGTGAGCCAGGGACCCCGCACGCGCGTGCTCGTCGTGGACGACGAGCCCTCGGTGCTCCTCGAGATCTCCGGCGCGCTGAAGCGTCACTACGACGTCGTGACCGCGCAGAGCGCCGAGGAGGCCGAGAGCATCCTGGGAAAGGAGCGGATCGACCTCCTGCTCACCGATCTCCGCCTTCCCGGGAAGGACGGCCTTCATCTCCTGGAGGCCGCGAAAGGCCAGAGCCCCGACCTCCCCGTCGTGATCATGTCCGGCCACGGAACGATCGAGGAGGCGGTCCGCGCGACCCGCATGGGCGCGGCCGACTTCGTGGAAAAGCCCTTCGGTCCCGATCGCTTGAACGTCACGGTGGAGCGGGCCCTCGAGCTGCGCGAGCTGAAGCGCGAGAACGAATCGCTCCGCAGCCAGGCCGGACGGCAGGACGAGATGATCGGCGAGAGCCACGCCATGGAGCAGGTCCGGGCCGAGATCGCCAAGGTCGCGAAGAGCGAGGCCAAGGTTCTCATCACCGGAGAGAGCGGCGCCGGCAAGGAGCTGGTGGCGCGCGCCATCCATCGCCTGAGCGCGCGAAGCCGGGGCCCCTTCGAGAAACTGAACTGCGCGGCCCTGCCCAAGGATCTGGTCGAGAGCGAGCTCTTCGGCTACGAGAAGGGAGCCTTCACCGGCGCCGCGCAGATGAAGCGCGGGCGGCTGGAAGCGTCCGATCGTGGAACGCTGTTCCTCGACGAAGTCGGCGACATGTCCCTGGAGACACAGGCGAAATTCCTCCGCGCGATCGAGACGGGCGAGATCGAGCGCCTCGGCGGCACGCGCACGATCCAGGTGGACGCCCGCATCGTCGCGGCCACGAACAAGAATCTCTCCGAGGAGATCCAGGCCGGGCGGTTCCGCGAGGATCTGTACTACAGGCTGAACGTGGTTCCCGTCCACGTGCAGCCGCTCCGGGCGAGGCGCGAGGACATCCCGCTCCTGGTCCAGCATTTCATGGCGCGCTTCGGACAGGAGCACGGCCGCCCCATGCGCCGCATCAAGCCCGAGGCGGTCGAGACGCTGTCACGTTACGCCTGGCCCGGAAACGTGCGCGAGCTGAAGAACCTGATCGAGCGGCTCCTCATCATGAGCGAAGGGGAATCGATCGGGGTCCCCGAGGTCGAGGCGGCGCTCCCCGCGGGCGCCGGCGAAGAGGAGCCGGTGAGCGAGATCCGGGCCGCGCGGGACCGGGCCGAGCGTGACGCCATCCTCGCCACCCTGCGCCAGTGCTCGTGGAACGTCACCGAGGCCGCGAAGCGGCTCGGGATGGATCGTGGGTACCTGCATCGGAAGATCAAGCGGTACGGGCTGGTGCGGGATGCTCAGGGTCAATAGCGGCGACAGGGTCGCCTTCTTCCTCTCTTCCCTTCTCGCCATCCTTCCGAGTCTCGGTTCCGCGTCCGCGCTCCAGCCTGATTCGTCGTTCGCCCGGGAACCGGCGCCGGCGGCGCAGGTGAAGCGGCCGGCGGAGTGGGAGACGCTCTCCACGGGGCTTCGAGAGGAGGCCCGGTTCCGGAAGATCTTCCGACTCCGCTACAACCGTGTGGACGGGCCCGCGGCCACTGCCGGCGCCGCCTTCCAGACCGGGCGCGGCCCCGCGCCGGAGCTCTTCGCCGAGGGGACCTACGCGGCTTCGCGCGAGAAGGGCCTCTTCGAGGCGGGCTTCACCGCGCCCTTCGGGGATCGTCCGCTCCTCACCTTCGGAGCTTCGGGGTATCGCCGCACCGCGACCGAGGACGACTGGATCGTGCCCGAGGGCGAGAACACCATCTTCGCCCTCCTGGCGCGGACCGACTACCGCGATTACTACGAATCCGAAGGCGGCCAGGCGTTCGCGGCCTGGGCGCCGGGGTCCGACTTCGAGCTGCGCTTGGGGGGCCGCGTCGAGTCCCAGCGTTCCCTCTCCACGCGGACGCGCGTGTCCGCGTTCGGAAAGCATCCCGTGTTTCGGCCAAACCCTCCCATCCAGGACGGGGACGACCAGGCCATGACGATCCGCTTCCGCATCGGTCCCTCCGCCCCGCCCCTGAAGGGGGGTACGCGCGGGGAAGCGCTCTACGAGCGCTCGGGCGACCCGCTCCACGGGGATTTCGAGTACGGGCGGCTTCGCGCCGCGGTGAGGCACCGGGCGCGTCTCTCCCCCACGATGGAATTCCGGGCTCGCGTGATCGCGGGATCGACCCTCACCGGAACCCTCCCCTTCCAGAAGCTCTGGTACGTCGGAGGCATCGGGACGCTGCGCGGCCACGACTTCAAGTCCTTCGCGGGGGACCAGTTCTTCCTCGGGAACGCCGAGCTGTACCGGCGAGCGCGAAAAAACATCTATGCGTTCACGTTCCTGGATACCGGAGCGGCCTGGTTCGGCCGCGACAATCTGGACCGACAGCATCCCGCGCTGGACGCGGGCCTGGGGATCCGGATCGCCGAAGGACCCGCCGCGGTTACGGTGGCCAAGAACCTGCGCGATTCGGGATCGAAGCCGCGGGTGGGCGTGCGACTGGGGGGTACGTTTTGAAGCCGGAGGCTCGGACCCTCGCCTCGATCCTCGTCCTGGCCGGTTCGCTCCTTGGAGCCGGGTCGGCCGCGGCCGACGACCTGGGGCTGAGCGTGGGCCCGGTCGAGCTCCTTCATGGCGTCTACCTCGCCTCCTATCGAGTCGAGAACCCCTGGACCCCGCGTCTCACGGAAACGCTGCTCCGCGGCATGCCGGCGACCGTGACGTACGAGGTGGGCGTGTGGAAGCGGCGCGCGTTCTGGTTCGACAAGCTGGTCCTGGCGATGAAGAGCGAGCACCGCGTCCTCTACGACCCCTGGGACCGCGCGTTCCACGTCCGGTCCGGCACGACACGCGGCAAGTCCCACCTGATTCCCACCCTCGACTCGCTCGACAGCTACCTGTTCTCGGAGAAACATCTGCCGCTCCTGGCGGGATCCGCGCTCGAAGGGAAGGCCAGCTACTACGTCTCGGTCCGCGTCACCATCCGTCCGCTGAGCGCGGAGGACCTGGACGAGGTGGAGGACTGGCTTTCGGGTGAGGTGAAGAACCCCGAGCATCCCGAGCGAGGGGTGCCGAGCTACCTGCTGGGGATCGCCGTGAACGTCTCGGGGCTCGGCGACCGGACCGCGCTCGCGAAGAGCGAGCCGTTCCGGTCCTCGAGCCCCGAGGAGCCCACGCCCTAGCGGGTCGTTTCCTAGGGCGCGTCCGAGGAGCCGCCCTCCGGCGGACGCGCCGGAGGAAGAGGTGCGGCCGGTGGCGGGGGAACCGGGGGAGCCGGTGGCGGCGCGTACCACCCCGCGCCCGGCGCCGGCGCGGGAGCGGGTCCCGCGGTCGCGGTCTGGAGCGTTCCTGTTCCCTTCGCGAAGCGTGTCAGGATGATCGCCCCCATGCCCGCCGTCATGAACACCAGCCCCAGCACGACCGAAGCGATCCCCAGCGCGATGCCGATCGGCATCACGAACACCATCCCCAGGAAGCCCAGCAGATTGCCCAGGATCTTGAGGCCCAGGATCAGGACCACGCCCACGACGATGGCCACGAACGGTTTCACCGACGCGCCCGGATTCTTCCGCTGCAGGATGGCCCGGCCCAGGTACATCGCGCCGTTCAGGTAGCCCACGAACGCGTAGACGATGATCGCCAGCACCGTTCCGATCAGGGCGAACACCAGCGCGATCGCGAGCAGGACGGCGACGGGAATACCGATTATGGTGATCGTGAGGATGACGATGGCGATCACGCCGACGATCACGAGCGCCGGGATCACCACGATCACGCCCATCCAGCCGACAAGGCCCCAGAGGAAGGACTTCCCGAACTGGGATCCCATGCGGTCCACGGCGTGTTCCAGGCGCTCGCGGGCCAGGAGCAGGCAGAGCCAGGCGAGGAGGAGCGTGATGGCGAGCTGCCCGATGGTGGTCAGGATGCCCGCCAGGGCTCCCAGCCCCATGAGGCCCAGGAATGGCAGCATGCCGTGGGCGTGCCCGTGGCCGAAGAACGGAACCCCGCCGGCCACCGAGACGTTGCTCCCCATGACGCGCCCGCCCTGGCTCACGCTCGTCGTGCCGCCCACGCTGACCGCGTCCCCGTGGACGACCGCGCTGTCCTCGACGCTGACGCTTCCCCCCACCGCCGTGCAATCGCCCCGCACGGTTCCCTTCACCACGATGTCCCCGCCGATCGCGACCACGCTCCCGTCGATCACCTTGCCGGCCTCGACCTCGATGTCCTGGCCGAAGCGGACGAGATCGTTGTCATGGTCCGGCGGCTCCGGGGGCTCGGGCGGCTCCGGGACGTCGGGCTTGTCCGGCTCGTCGACCGTCTCCTCGCCCTTGGTCGTCTCGTGCGTGACGCGGACGCGCTTGGTGGTGGTCTTGCCGCCGTCGATGACCCGGACGGAGATCCCCTCGTCGCTCGTGGCCCGCGGGACGGTATCCGCGGCCGCCCTGGAGCGGTGCTTGGCCGTGCTCTGGCCCAGCGCCGAAGGGGCGTGGACGAGCAGCGCCGCCGCCATCAGGAAGAAGAACGAAACCGCCGCGATCCAGGGATGAGTCCAGGACCGCACACTTACCTCAGAGCGAGAGGCAAACATGGCCCACACTCCCTTCGTGGCGACGGGATGGTCGCAGCATGATGTAGAGCGCGAGTCCCAGGGTGATCAGCAGGGCGGCCGCCACCTGGACTTCGGGCGTCCGGAGCATGACGATCGCCGCGCGCGGAATGGTCCGGAGCGCCTGCGTCGCCAGCCAGAGCTGCCGCCCCAGCGGCACGTAGAACGCGATCTCGCCGGCCAGCCACTTGAAGGTCATGCTGACCACGGCGAGCGAGTGATCGACGGCGGACACGATCCAGACGTAGGGGTCCGGGAGCCCGAGCGCCTTCGCGAGGCGCGTCAGGTTGGCCAGGAGCACGACCGTGAGCGCGAAGGAGACCGCTCCCGTGGCCGCGCCGACCCTGCGCCAGCCCGCGATCACGAAGCGGCGCGTTTTCAGGAGCTCGCGCATCACGCGATCCTCGAGGTGGGCCGGAGCGGGAAGGAGTGCCATGCGGCGAAGCAGGAGCGTCTGACGGCGGAAGTCCTCGAGGGCCGCGCCGCACGAGGTGCAGGACTCGACGTGACCCTGGATCACGCGGGCCACCGAGGGCGTCAGCGTGCCCTCGATCAAGGCCACGAGCTCGCGCTCGCATCCTTCGCAGTTGAGATTCTCTTTCATGGCTTTGTTCCTCGCGCTCCTCGCGCGGTCAACTTCCGTCTCAGAATCTCGTGCGCCCGATGGAGCCGCACCTTCACGGTTCCCAGCGGAATGTCGAGCGCGTCGGCGATCTCCTCGTACGCCAGATCCTCGCGGTAGCGCAGGTAGAGGATCGCCTGGTAGTGCTCCGGCATCTCCTGGACCAGCTCGTCGAACCGCTCCACCGAGTGCTGGATATGGAGCTGGGCGTCCGGTCCGGGACTGGGCTCCACCGCCTCCAGCAGCGGCCCCTCGTCCTCTTCGAAGAGGTCCTGGATCGAGACCGGCCTGCGCTTGCGCCTGCGGATCGAGTCCAGGGCCAGATTCGCCGCGATCTTGAAGAGCCAGGTCTTGAGCGGGCGCTCCGGGTCGTACGTGTGAAGCGATCGCAGGACCCGGATGAATGTTTCTTGCGCCACCTCGGCGGCGTCCTCCGGATTGCCGGTGATCCGCCACGCGAGGTTCACGACCGGCGTCTGGTACCGGCGTATCAGCTCTCGGTAGGCACGCTCCTCGCGCGCCAGGCATCGCCGGACCAGGTCCCTTTCGTCGGACAACTCAAACCCTCGAGTCCCCGATGCCTCTCACGGACCCCTACGTCACGGGGCCGTCATAAGTTTCGCCGGCTTGAGGCACCGGGCGCGCACGCTAGGGGCCCTATCCTCTGTCCGTCAAGGCTTTTCCCTTGACGGGTCGCCCCGCCGGACCCTAGCGTCGGCTCGGCCATGACCGAGATCGAATCCGTATACGCCCGGGAGGTCCTGGACTCGCGGGGAATGCCGACCGTGGAGGTCGAAGTGGCCCTCCGGGGCGGGGCCATCGGCCGCGCCGCGGTCCCCTCGGGGGCCTCGACCGGCTCCCGGGAGGCGCTGGAGCTCCGCGACGGCGACCCGAAGCGCTTCCTCGGGAAGGGCGTCGCGAAGGCGGTCGCGAGCGTCAACGAGACGATCGCGGGACACCTGGTCGGCGAGGACGCCGACGATCAGAGCTACATCGATCACCTCCTGATCGAGCTGGACGGAACCCCCAACAAGCGCACCCTCGGGGCCAACGCGATCCTCGGCGTTTCGATGGCGGTCGCGAAGGCCGCGGCCGAGGCGCACGTGCTTCCGCTCTACCGCTACCTCGGCGGCGCGGGCGCGAAGACGCTGCCGGTGCCCTTGATGAACGTGGTGAACGGCGGCGCGCACGCGGACAACAACCTCGACATCCAGGAATTCATGATCGTCCCGGTGGGCGCGGATTCCTTCTCCGAGGCGCTGCGCATGGGATCGGAGGTTTTCCACACGCTGAAAAAGCTCCTGCGCGAGAAAGGCCTCGTGACCGCGGTGGGGGACGAGGGCGGCTTCGCCCCGAATCTGGGCAAGAACGCCGATGCGCTGGAGTTCCTCGTGCGCGCGATCGAGACGGCGGGCTACCGCCCGGGCGAGGACGTCTCGCTCGCGCTCGACGTGGCCTCCTCGGAGCTCTTCAAAGGTGGGAGCTATACCCTGGACGGCCGGAAAGGCCTCGACGCGGCGGCCATGACGCAATACCTCGCCGGACTCGTCGAGCGGTTCCCGATCGTCTCGATCGAGGACGGGCTCGCGGAATCGGACTGGGACGGGTGGAGACATCTGACCGAGGCGCTGGGCGACACGGTCCAGCTCGTCGGCGACGACATCTTCGTGACCAATCCCGAGATCTTGAAGCGAGGGATCGAGGAGCGCGTAGCTAATTCGATCCTGATCAAGCTGAACCAGATCGGCACGGTGACCGAGACGCTCGACACGATCGAGATGGCGAAGCGCGCCGCGTACACCACGGTGATCTCGCACCGCTCCGGCGAGACCGAGGACGTAACCATCGCGGACCTCGCGGTCGCGGTGAACTCGGGCCAGATCAAGACGGGCTCCCTGTCCCGGAGCGATCGGATCGCGAAGTACAATCAGCTCCTTCGCATCGAGGAGCAGCTCGCCGACGACGCCGTTTATCTGGGCGCGGCGGCGTTCCGGAGGCTCTCCGGCGGCTCGCGCGAGCCCGCGGGCACTCGCTGACCATGATGCGCTCTCCCTACCAGAGCCCGAAGGCCGCACCCGCGCGCCGCTACCTGCGCCTGCCCCCCACCGAGATGAAGAAGAAGCGCCGGCGCGTGCTCTTCTGGGGCGCGGGGCTCCTGCTGGGGTACCTCGTCTACTCGTTCGTCGGGGGCGACAGCGGGCTGATCCGGATCCGCGCGCTGCAGCACGAGACGGCGGCGCTCCGGGACCGGAAGGCGGCGCTGGCGCTCCAGGCGGACCGGGTGGACCAGAGCCGCAAGGACACCTCGCGCGATCCCTTGCTCGAGGAGCGCGTGGCGCGCGAGCGGTTCCATATGGTGAAGAAGGACGAGATCTTGTACCGCTACCAGGCGGATGAGGACTCCTCGAGGTAACCCCTTTACAACCCGGCCCCGCTAGGGCAAGATACCCGCGCGGGGTGGAGCAGCCTGGTAGCTCGTCGGGCTCATAACCCGAAGGTCAGAGGTTCAAATCCTCTCCCCGCAACCATGAAAGCCAAAGGGGCCCGGTACGTTGCCGGGCCCCTTTTTTTCACCGGCCTACCGGGACCCGACGAGCTGGGTCAGGTAGGACGCCACAACCTGTCCTTCCCGCTGCCTGAGGCCGGCGCAGTCGCTCACCTGGTCGGCGACCTTCGCCATCTCCAGCTCCCAGCCGGCCACGGTGTGCTGCGGATCGGCGAAGAACTTCTTCGCCGCTTCGAGCCGCTCGCGGTAGCACCCCCGCGCGAAGTTCGGCATGTAGACCAGGTACATTGGCGGGACCTTGGACGAGATCGTCCCGAAGTTCTCGGTCATCCACTGGTACGCCAGGCCCTCGTATTCGATCGCGGCGCCGAGATTCCCCGGGATCGTGAAGATCTCCTGCGGACGCAGCGGTCCTTCCAGCGCGTAGCGCATCGCCTCGTCCTTGATCTTCGGATCGCGGAAGTAGCCGAGGGCGCTCAAATACCGCGCCCGCTCGGCGGGGATCTTGGCGGTCTCGAACCGCTTCTTGTAATCCTCGAAGCGGGCTTCGTCGCCGCGGAGGGCCGAGAGCTCCAGCGAGGCGCCGATCAACGTGGGATCCACGGATCCCGGCGCTGCGATGTGCTGCTTGGCAAGGGAATCGGCATAGGCGAGCACGGCCGGGTCCTTGCCGTAGTCCCCGAGCGTCACGAGCAGATCGGCGCGGGCCGACGAGACTCCGTCCGGTTCCCCCGGCTTCCGCGTCATTCCGATCCTCGCGAGCGCGGGTCCGAGGGTCTTCCGGACATACGCGGCGTAGGGATCCGCCAGGTCCCGAGTCACGAAGATGAAACGGACGAGGTTCACGTTGTCGGCTAGCGCCGATACAACCTCGGGATCCTTGTCGTCCGCGAACTTCCCGTTGAGACGGACGAAATCGTCACCGTGGATGATTCCGGCATCGAGGAGCGCCGAGGCATTCCCGAGATACTCCACGCGCTCGAGCGGTGCGAGGATGTCGCCTCCGCTCTCGGCGAGCTGATGGAGCATCGGGGACGGTATGCTCCAGCGGTAGTACCCGGCTGCGTCCGCGTTGGGGTAGATCCACGTGGGACTCTTGGCCCCGTCGAGCGTGACCGTCATCTCACGGTCGGTCAGGAGCACCCTCTGCGTGCGAACCGTCGTTCCGTCCGAATACTTCAGCGCGACCGGGATTCTCCAGAGCAGCTCCTCGGGCGCCGCGATTCCGTAGCCCAGGAACCGGTGCTGGCTCAGCTTCACGCGCCCGTCCGGAAGCGTCTCCACGGAGACGATGGGAACACCGGGCTGATCGAGAAAGGAGCTCATGGCCGAAGAGGCATCCTTGCCCGAAGCCTTCGAGAGCGCGTTCCAGAGATCGGAGCCGACCGCGTTCCCCCACGCGTGCTCCTTCAAGTACGCGTTCACGCCGGCACGGAAGGTCTCCGGTCCCAGCCACTCCTCGAACATCGTCAGCATCGCCTGGCCCTTCTTGTACGCCAGCTCGTCGGCCGCCTGGAGGAGGTTGTCCATCGCGCTGACCGGGCGGCGTATGGCTCGGGTCGAGAGGCGCGAATCGGTCCGGAGCGCGCCCTGGGTCTCGCGCAGGTCGTGCACGCGCTGCTTGTACTCCGGATAGACCTCGTCCGAGATCTTGTTCCCCATCCACTCCGCGAAGGATTCGTTCAGCCAGAGGTCGTCCCACCAGTCCATGGTCACGAGGTCGCCGAACCACTGATGCGCGAACTCGTGCGCCATGTAGACGGATAGCGTGGAGAGCTGATTCACGCTCACGGTCCTGGGATCCACCAGGAGCACGTCGTCGCGGAACGTGACCGCCCCCGCGTTCTCCATGGCCCCCGGCCAGTATTCCGGCACCGCGATCACGTCGAGCTTCTCGTAGGGAAACTTCCTGGCAAAGTAGCGTTCCAGCGCGGCGACGATCGGCGGCGCCATCTTGGCCGCGGTGGGCGCGAGCTTGGAGGCGCCCTTGACGGTCACCACGTTTCCGGGAATGGACATGCCGGTGATCGGGTAGAGCTCGATGGGGCCGGTCACGAGCGCCAGGATGTACGACGGCACGGGCTTCGTCGCGTGGAAGACGATCGTCTTCGTGGTCTTGCCCGGGATCGTCCGCGCGGCCAGCGTGTTCGCCACGGCCCGGTGGGAGTTCGGGATCACGAGGGTGATCTGGTACGGAATCTTGAAGGACGGCTCGTCCCAGCACGGGAAGGCCTTCCTCGCGTCGTCCGATTCGAATTGCGTGAAGCAGTAGGATTCCCCTCCGGTTTCGAGCCTGTAGATCCCCTGCGCGCGCTCGTTGAAGTCGTTCGTGAACGCGATATCCAGGGAATAGGAGCCCGGCTTAAGCGGCGACCGCGTGTGCACCGTGATCGTGGTCGGGCTGGACTGGGCGTGCGTGGACGGGACGATCGCCTTGGCGTTTCGAAGGACGAGCCTCCCGATCGTGAGCCCCTCCGAATGGAACTGGAAGGAGTCGACCGCCGTCTTCACGGAGATGTCGATGTGGGCCGAGCCTGAGTAGGTCTTCTTCCGGGCGTCCAGGTTCAGCTTCAGCCGCTCGGACGTGGGTAGCACATCGCGAAGGAGCCGCCCGGATCCGGAAGCAAGGGCGGATTTCGCGGCGAGCGTGAACGCGAGGAACACGGCAAGAGCCAGAACTGGCGCGGAGCGCGGGGACGACATGGGGCCTCCTCGACGTACCGGACGGTTGGGGGTTGGCCCGGGGGCCAAGGGATGGTAGTATAGACGGACTCTCCCCCTCGCGCGAGCGGCCACGCCGGACATCCATGCTCGGGAGACACGAGGCCATGATGCGCCGTAGGATTTCAGGGTCCCTCCTCTTCCTCCTGCTCGGTTTGACCACGCCGGCCTTCGCCGAGTTGAAGGCGATTTCGATCTCGCCGGCGGCTCCCAGTACTTGCGACCCGGTCACCGTCACGGTGACGGGCGAGCTTCCGGCCTGCTACGAGATCGTGGGAGCGGTCGTCCGAGGTCCTGCGATCACTCCGTGCATGACGCCGGAGCCTTGCGAGACGTTTTACAGGATCGAGCTCACGGTCCGGGCGCCCGATCCTGCCGCGACCTGCCCGACGGGGGTCTTCCCGTACACCCGCACGTTCGACCTGGGGCGATTGCCGTGGGGGCCTTATAGCCTCGTTGCCCGGGAGCGCATCATCCCCTTTGCCGCGGACTCCACCGATTCCTTCATCAGCGAGAGCTCTGTTGCGCTGAAGTTTGCCGTCACCCAGGACCTGTCCTGCACGCCGGAGCTCGGGTGCTACATCCTGAGCTTCCACAATCCGCTCCGTGATCCGCCGCCCGGACTGTTCTGCGACGCCGGGGCGGCACCCGGAGGAACCGCGTGCCTCCCGGTCAATCTCACGAACTCGAAGGCGGTGGGCGGGCTCCAGACCACGATCGTGGCGACGGCCGCGGATGGAACGACGCCGGCCGATCCCTTCCTGCATCCGGTTTCCGTGGAAGCTACTGGGAGGGCGCCTGGATTCGAGGTGACCTGGGTCGCCGAGGGGTCGCGAGCGAAGGTCATGCTCTACCCCCTGAGGCCAGGCGCCGAGATCGCGCGTGGTGACGGGCCGGTGCTCCAGATCTGCTACTCGGTCGCGCCCGAGACCCCGCCTCAGACCTTCCTGATCCAGGACACGGCGACGATCGTGGCGGATACCGAGGGCGTAGCGCTCCCGATCTGCCCCACCTTCGCGATCGTCGGGCCCGGAAGGATCTGCGTGACCGCCCCCGCCCCGAGCTGCGATCTCAACGGCGACGGCGTCTCCGACGTGCTCGACATCATCCGGCTCGTGCGGTGCGCCCTCGCCTCGACGACCGACACGACTTTAGCGTGTCCCGACTCCGTCGCCGCGCGCGCCGACTGCAACGGGGACGGCTCGATCGACATCCGCGACGTGATCTGCTGCGTGCGGAAGATCATCGCTGGCAGCGGTGGTACGGGGCTCGCACCAGCGCCCGTGCCGGTGCCTGTGGAAACCAACACGATCGGATTCGAGGGTCCGGTTCGCTGGATCGACGCGGCCACCGGCGTTGCGGTCCTTCGCCTCGACGCGAGCACGGATTGGGGAGGGACCCAATTCTCGATCGACCCGGGCGGAGCACCGGTGCGAGTGCATCAGCTGAAGCTCATGACCGCGGACCCCGGCGATCAGCTCGAATGGACGCTCGGCGATGACGGGATTGCCCGGGCGATTCTCTACGCGGCCACCACAAGCCCGCGACCGTCCCGCACTGTCCGGATCGGGATTTCGCTCGCGCGCACGTCCTCGGGCGCGGCGTCGGGCGCTCTCGTGCTCCGGAACGTTCGCGCCGGATACTCGACGGGCGAGGAGTCTCCGGTCGCGGTCACGGGCGCCAGCGCGGCGCTGGAAGGCGCTCCGGTCGCCTCCCCTGCGCTCTTGAGCGCGCGGCCCAACCCGTTCGCGGGGCAGACCGAGATCGCGTTCGTCCTCCCGGTCGACGCGCCGGCGCGTCTCAACATCTACGACGTTCGGGGAAGGCTGGTCCGGAGCCTGGTCCAGGGCCCGACCACGGCTGGAGTTCATCGGATTCCATGGAACGGCATGGATGACCGGGGAAAAGCGGCCCGATCGGGAATCTATTTCGCGAAGCTCATGGTGGGATCGATCAGCCGGACGGAACGGCTCATGTTGTTGCGGTAGACTGGGAGCATGCAGTCGACCGACCCGGTCTCGCAGTACCTGACGTACATTTTCCTGATGCTGGCGCCGCTCTGGCTCATCGGCTGCTGAGCGGCGCCGGCCTCAGTCCCCCAGCGATTCCCACGCGCCCGAGCGGTCGCTCACCCGCGCCGCGTCCAGCACCCGCTGGATCTCCACCGCGTCGTCGAAGTCCGGGCTCACGGGCTTCCCGTCCTGGATGGCCCCGCGAATCATCTCCAGCTTGACCAGGAACGGGGCGAGCAGCCCCACCTCGGGGGTCGGCTGGATCGCGAGGTCCTCGGGGATGGGCACCATCTCGAACGAGCCGTCCTCCTTGGGTCGTCCCAGCCTGTAGCCGTCCAGCACCGTCAGCGCATCGTCCGAGCCGAGGACCTCCATGCTGGAGCCCCGCACGTGCGCCCCTCCGAAGAGATCCACGACGCCCCTCGCCCCGCCCTCGAAGCGGACCACGAGCGTGAACGTGTCATCGGACGTGACGCCCCCGAAGGCGGGCGTCGCGGAGGCGTATTCCGAGGCGAGCGTTCGAAGCGTGCAGAGGACGCTCCGGATCGGCCCTCCCCACAAGATCAGCTGATCGACGTGATGGGATCCCAGGGCTCCGAGGTATCCCCCGCCCCGGCTCTTGTCCGTGAGCCAGCTCAAGCGACGCTTGGGGTTCCGCGCCCACCCTGGAATCCGGTCGCGAATCACCACGTGCTCCACGCGTCCCAAGGCACCCTCGCGGATCTTCCGGGTCAGCGTCTCGCGCGCGGGGTAATGCCGGAACTCGTGGTTCACGACGTTCACGACGCCCTTCGCGTCGGCCAGGGCCTTGAGCTCCCGCGCTTCGGCTACGTTCATCGCGAACGGCTTCTCGCAGAGGACGTGGCGCCCCCGCTCGATGGCGGCGCGCGCCATGGGGTAGTGAAGATCCACCGGGGTCGCGATGGAGACGAGGTCCGCCGGAACCTCGTCGAGCATCCGCTTCCAGTCGTCGGTGGCATGGGGGATCGAGAACTGGGAGGCGACCCGCTCGGCGTTTTCGAGGCTGCCGCTCGCGATCCCGGAGAGGGTGAACGCGGGATGGCGGCTGAACCCGGGCGCGTGCACGAGCGCGCCGAAGCCGGTGCCGAAGATGAGGACGCGGATGGGCGCTCGGTCGGGCATGGGTGGAATGATATCAGGCTGGCCGGAATCGCGCCGCGCAACGATAATGCCCCGATGCCATCCCCCCGCGCGGGCAACGGACGCTTCCTCTGGGGCGCGGGCACGTCCGCTCATCAGGTCGAGGGGGGAAACGACGGCAGCGACTGGTGGGACTGGGAGCAGCTCCCCGACAAGATCCGGAACGGGGACCGCTCGGGCGCGGCGTGCGGAAGCTGGACCCGTTACGAGGAGGACCTCGACCTCCTCACGTCCATGAATCTCGATGCCTATCGCTTCTCGGTGGAGTGGAGCCGCATCGAGCCGCAAGCGGGACGCTATGACGAATCCGCCATCGAGCACTACCGCAAGCTCCTGCTCGCGTGCCGCGCGCGGGGCATCACGCCGATGGTCACGCTCCATCACTTCACCAATCCACGCTGGTTCGCCGCGCTGGGCGGATGGGAGAAGCTCGAGAACCTGTCCCACTTCGTCAGCTTCGCCCGGCTCATGGGCGAGCGCTACGGCGACCTGGTGGATCACTGGATCACGATCAACGAGCCCGAGGTGCTCGCCTTCCGGGGCTACGACGAGGGCGCCTGGCCGCCGGGAGTCAAGGATCGCTCGCGCGCGCTCGTCGTGATCGCGAATCTCCTCGAGGCGCACGGTCTCGCCTCGGCGGCGCTGCGTGAGACCGATCGCGTCGACGCGGACGGGGACGGAGCTCCCGCGCGGATCGGGGCCGCGAAGCACTGGGTCCTGCTCGAGCCGCTTCGAGCGTGGAACCCTCTGGAGCATCTTTCGGCGATGCTCCAGAACGGGGTCTTCAATGTCGCGGTGGTGCGCGCGCTCGCCGGGGGGCCGATCGACCTCTCGATCCCGGGCGCGAAGCCGGTGCGGCGTCACGTCGACGCGCTGCGCGGCTCCTCCGATTTCCTGGGCGTGAACTACTACACGCGATGGCTCGTCAGCATCGGCGGGAAAGAGCCGCGGGTCGCGCGCCCGGGCGCGGCGGTGAGCGATCTCGGATGGGAGTTCTATCCCGCGGGCCTCGAGCGCGCGCTCCTGGCCTCCGCTTCGTTTGGTCTGCCGCTCTACGTCGCGGAGAACGGGATCGCGGACGCCGAGGACCGGTTGAGGCCAGCCTTCATCCGGGAGAGCCTCGCCTCGCTGGACCGCGCGCGCGCGCGCGGCGTGGACGTGAGGGGCTACTTCCACTGGTCCCTGCTCGACAATTTCGAATGGAACGACGGGTACCACGGGAAGTTCGGACTGTGCGCCGTGGATTTCGGGAAGGCGGACGCGCCCCGGACCCCGAGACCCAGCGCCCACGTCTACGCCGAAGAAGTGAAGCGTCGCGTCAGTTCCCGTCCTGCCTGAATTTACATTCCTCCTTCTCCATTCTGGTTGTCCTCGTACGCCGGCCCCGTGCCGTCGCCCCTGTACCGCCTCTACCCTCCATGTCGACAGGAGATTGCGGCAATCTCGGGGCGGCCATGCCGCGGCATGAACGATGCTCCCCTGAAGCGGGAGGGGCGAACCGCTGCAGACCAAGGGAGAAGTACGTAAGAAGGAGGAGCTTTACTCATGAGACGACTGCCCATCTGGATTCTCTGCTTGAGCCTCGCCTATGCGGTGATGGTTCCGGCTCGTCAAGCGGCCGCGCAGGTCGGGTTCACACTTCGAATCGGGGACCGATACCGTGGCCCCGACCTGAGGATCTACAGCGAGCCTAGCGTTGTAGCGATACCAGGCCGGGCCGGCGTGTACTACGTCCAGGACTCCGATTACGACGTCTATCGCTACAACGACACGTGGTATCTGAACTACAACGGCGACTGGTATCGGGCGAATACGTACCGTGGCCCCTGGACGTTCGTGGGCTACCGCTCGGTTCCCGAGGTCGTCTACACGGTTCCGCCCCGCTATCGTCGGGGCTGGACCGACTATCGAGACTCACACTACGACTGGAGCCGGGCCGACACCTATTCGGATAACAACTCGGGTGCGGCGGCCAGCGTGACCCTGCGCATCGGCGACCGGTACCGCGGACCGGATCTCGGGTTCTACGAGGAGCCGGATCTCTATCCCGTTCGCGGACGCTCCGGCGTGTACTACGTCCGAGGCTCCAGCCAGGACGTCTACCGCTACGGCGACAACTGGTACCTGAACTACAACGGCGACTGGTACCGCGCGAGCAGCTATCGCGGGCCGTGGATCTTCGTCGGCTACCGTTCGGTGCCGCGCCAGGTATACACGGTGTCGGGACGCTACCGCCGGAACTGGCGCGACTATCGTGATCGTCACTACGTCTGGCGCGACAGCGATCGCCAAGGGCGGTACAGCGGAACGTTCACCCTGCGGATCGGAGACCGGTATCGCGGCCCGAACCTGGGCTTCTACGACATGCCGGACATGATCCGGATTCCGGGACGCGGCGTGTACTACGTCACGGATTCGAACTACGACGTCTACCGCTACGGGAACTACTGGTACATGAACTACAGCGGCGACTGGTATCGCGCGAGCAGCTATCGCGGCCCGTGGATCTTCGTCGGCTATCGATCCGTGCCGAGTGACGTCTACACCGTCCCGCCGCGCTATCGTCGCGGATGGAGCGACTATCGCGACCAGCACTACTACGGGGGCACCTCGAGCGGCGACACCCGATACTCGAGCTTCACGCTCCGGATCGGTGATCGCTACCGTGGCCCGGATCTCGGGTTCAACGGACAGCCTCGGGTCGTTGCCGTTCCAGGAGGGCGCGGCGTCTACTACGTGGAAGACTCCGACGTCGACGTCTATCGCTACGGCGACACCTGGTACATGAACTACAACGGGGATTGGTACCGGGCGGACGGCTACGACGGTCCGTGGATCTTCGTCGGATACCGCTCCGTTCCTCGAGGCATCCTGTACGTGCCCACCAATTACCGCAACTGGACGGACTACAGAGACAGGCACTACGACTGGGACAGCGGGCGGGATTGACGCCACATCACTGTAGATGGGAAGGGCCCCAACGATACCCGGGGGCCCTTCTTTTTTGTCCCTGGGGACTGTGAACGCGGCTCCACGCTGGCGCGCCGCGTGCCGCACGTCGCACGGCCCGAATAGAACCTGGCCGGGCCTCTAATACCCTCCGATCCAAGGGAATACGGAGGTTGGGAGCTTCGGGGGCCTTGGCATGTGTGTTGCTCCAGTAGGACCCGGAAGTGCCACCCGCTGTGACGTTGGGGGTTTCGCCACAGGAGGACCTATGAACCGAATGTATGGATGGATCGCGTGTTTCGTGATGGCGCTCTCGCTCCTGCTGCCGGCCTCACAGGCGAGCGCGCGCACGGATGTCTCGATCAATCTCAGAATCGGTGATCCGTATCGCGGACCTCGGGTCGTCTTCGAGGACGAGCCCGACGTCGTGGTCGTGCCGGACACCAGGGTCTATTACATCCGCGACTACGACTATGACATGTATCGGTACGGGAGCTTCTGGTACTACAACTACGACGGCGCCTGGTATCGCGCGCGCCGCTACAACGGCCCGTTCGTGTACGTGGGCTTCCGCGCCGTCCCTCGCTCCATCGTGTATCTCCCGGCGCGCTACCGCAGGCACTGGGGCGATCATCCTCAGGGGAACGCGTACGGCCACTACAAGGATCGCGGTGGGTGGCACGACAACGGACGTCATGGCGACCGCGACAGGGATGACCAGGGACGCCACGAGGGCGGCCACAAGGGGCGCGGCCACTGGAAGGACTGAGGACCCAGCGGTTCTGAAACCGAAGCTCGAGGGGGTTCCGAAAGGGACCCCCTCACTGCTTGTTGCTTTGAACGCGGGGGCTCTCGGTAGCACCGCACGGTACGCCGGGCGGGCCCCTACCCGCGGATCAGGAGCCCCAATCCGCTGCGGCGCCAAGGGTTGACTCCCTCCCGCTTCTCAATCATCTGGCATGTGCATTGCTCTTCTCGGGTAACAGCTGCTGCAGTGAAAGGACTGAAACAGGGAGGGGGCCTGGAGTGAGCCCAATCAAGGGAGGTTTTCACATGAGACGCCTTCTGATCTGGATCGCATGTTTGGGTCTCATTCTCTCCTCGGTCGCGGCTTCCAACGCCCAGGCGAGAACCAGCGTGTCGATCGGACTGAATTTCGGGGATCGATATGACGGCCCCGACCTGTATTGGCGAAGCTATCCAGCCGTCGCGGTCGTTCCGGGCACGGACGTCTATTACGTCCAGGGCTATGACTACGACGTGTATCGGTACGGACGCTACTGGTACTGGAACACCGAGGGCAGCTGGTATCGTTCGCGGAGCTACCGTGGTCCGTGGATCTATGTCGGCTATCGTTCGGTGCCCGTCCAGATCAGCTACGTACCGATGAGATATCGTCACCACTGGAGAACCTTCCGGGACGACCGCTACTACCAGACCGGGTATCGTGGTGACCGCTGGCGCTACCGACGAAGAGATCGCAACGGTGACGGCCAGATCGACTGGAGAGATCGCCAGTAGGACGGCGGCCGCCAACCGGGGATGAGCACGGCCTCGGCGCGGCCACCTGCTTGCAGCACGAGGGGGAGCTTCGCAAGAAGCTCCCCCGCTATGTTTCTGCTCGCCTCCGGTTCACGAGCCAGATGCCGAACAGGATGATCGCGCCGCCGATCATCGTGCCCACGCGGATCGGCTCGCGAAGGAGCCACGCCGCCACCGCCACGGTCACGAGGGGCTCGAGATAGAGGAACACGCCCACACGCGAGGCGGGAAGCCGCTCGAGCGCGTCGTACCAGAAGACGTAGGCCACGCCGGAGCAGATCGGTCCGAGAAAGAGAAGGGCCTCGAGGCCGGACGTTGAAAGAGGACCGACTCCACGGAACCCCGACTTCGCGAGGAAGAGGATCGTCGTGAGGATCCAGCCCAGGAGCATGGCGTAGAACATCATCAGGGCGGCCGGGTGCCGCTTCAGCCCGTGGCGCGAGATCACCGAGACCACGGCCCAGTTCACGGCGCTGATGAGGATCAGGACATCCCCCGGCGCGCCGAGCCGGCCGACCATGATGGCGCGGGGGTCGCCGCGGGCCACGACGAGGAGCACGCCGGCGGCGGCGATCAGGATCCCTAGCACGTCGGCCGCCCCCAGCCGCTCGCGCAGGAAGATCCCGCCGAGGACCGCGATGAAGAGCGGAGTCGTGGTGATGATCCATCCGGTGGTGGTGGCCTGGGAGGTCAGGAGCGCGTTCGACTGCAGCCACTGGTGGAACGTGATCGCGAGGAATCCGACGAGCAGGAAGTACCCCAGATCGCGGCCCCGCACCCACCGAAACTGGCGCCTCCCCAGCACGAAGAGCCCCAGCACCGGGATCCCGAGCGCGAAGCGGGTCCAGACCAGGGCGACCGGAGAGAGCTCCCGCAGCGCGATCTTGGTCGCGACGAAGGATCCTCCCCAGGCGGACACCGCGATCAGGGCCTTGAGGAGATTCACCGCCGGGGGCGGATTTCCGCTAGGATCGCGGGTAGAGGGGGGCCTCGACATGACTCAGACGCAGCTACTCAAGAGGATCCAGCGCGCCAACTGGCGCTCGCTCCAGCGGCTCGTCCGCCGGGCGTACCAGGAGGGATTCAACGCCGGGTTGGCCCGGGCCCACGGCGCCGGCCGCCGCGGCCGCACCATCCGCGCGGACGCCCGGGTGGAGGGGCTGGTGCGCCGGATCGAGCGGCACTTCGGGCTCGGCCGGTACGCCTTCGAGGTGCGCGTGGTTCACGCCGCCTCGGGACGAAGGATTCCCGCCCGCGACCCGCTCGTGAAGTACCTCACGGAGGAGCGGAATTCGCGCGATTCAAGAAAACCGTGACGGTGCTGGCGTCACTCGAGGTTCTCCATCACCCACACGTCTCCCCCCTGAGGGCGGCATCGGTCGAACAGGACCCAGCGACCATCCGGAGACCAGACCGGATAATCGATCCGCACGTCAGGATCCTCGAACTCGAAGACCTGTTCCGGGGAGTCACCGTCCACCGGCGAGACCCAGAGCACCTTGTGGTCCACCACGTCCATGATCCGTGAGAAATCCGGCGAGTAGGACATATGCGCGCCGCCTTTCATGTTCCGGATCAGGATCGGCTCCGAGCCGTCGAGCGGAGCCACGACGGTCCGGCCCGGCGTGCGGCAGAGGATCCCATCGGCGGCGCGGTTCCAGCGGAGGAAGTGACCCCCGGAGCCGACGCTCGTGAGCTGGCGTGGATTCCCGCCGTCCTGGTCCATGATCCACACCTCGAGACGGCCGCTGCGATCGGAATGGTAGGCGATGCTCCGTCCATCGGGCGAGTAGCAGGGGTTGATCTCGATGCCGCCCGGAGCGGAAAGCCGGCGGGTCGCGCCCGATTCGAGGTCGAGCGCCCAGATGCCGGCGGTTCCATCGCGGGTCGAAAAAAACGCGAGTCGCCGTCCGTCGGGTGACCAGTTGGCCTGGTAGTCCCCTCCCGGCCCGCGCGTCAGCTGCCGTGTGGTCTGGTCCTCCAGCGTGAAGAGCCAGAGGTTCATGTCCCCGCCGCGATCCGAATTGAAGGCGATCCTCCGCGTGTCGGGCGACCAAGCGCCCCGACTGTCCTCCCTGCTCGTGGCGACCACCTTCACGGGCGCCCCGGTCGGGCGGCCGGAATCCGGGGCCACGGGGAGTTTCCAGAGACTGGCGTTCTGGCGGAGCGTGGTGAACGCCATGCGGGTTCCCTCCGGCGACAGCGCCACCTGGACGTCCTGCCCGGCACCGGTCGTCATCTGCTCCGGGGGGCCGATCGGCGTCCCGTCCTTCGCGACCGGCGTCCTCCAGATGTTCACGCCGCTGCTGCGGTAGAAGCTCGAGAAATAGATGTAGCGCCCGGAAGGGCTCCACGCGGGGTTCACGTCGTTGAAGAGGTCGCTCGTGATCCAGATCATCTCGCGCGTGCGAAGGCGGAGAAGACGGATGTCGAACTTGGTACGCTCGAGATTCAGGAACACGAGCATCGACCCGTCCGGCGCCCAGCGCGGGCGGAGGTGGTCCACGGCCTCGGACGTGTCGGTGCTCACCTGAACGGGGTTCCTCCCGTTCCGGTCCACCAGCCAGATGCGCCGCGGGCCGGCCCAGTCCGCGTCCAGCGCGATGTGCTTGCCGTCAGGCGACAGGGCGGGACTGGCGGCCTCGGAGACGAGAAGCGACTCCTTGCCGGTGCGTAGGTCGAGCGACCAGATGTCGGTGCCGACGTAGATCCCGAACACGTCTCCCGGCTCGAGCCGCGTCTTGGCCTCGCGGCCTCGCGTGAAGAGAACGCTCCTTCCGTCCGGGGCGTAGGTGGGGAGGATGTCGTCGTGGTCTCCGCGCGTCAGCTGCCGCTCGTTCGAGTCCTCGAGCCTCTTCGCGAAGATCTTGCGCACACCTCCCACTTCACGAGCGTAGAGGATCTCGCGGCCATCGGGGGACCAGGCCGGAAAGGACTCCACCTCGTCGGCGAAGGTGAACTGGACGAGCTTGGGATGGGGGCGCGACGCCCGCGCCTCCTGTCTCGCGAAGGCGATGGCCGAGTCGAGCGTCTCCGCGACCCGCGTCGCGCTCGGAACCCGGCGCGAGACGTCGCGAACGAGGCAGTCCCGGATCAGCTGGACGACGTCGGGTGGAGTCGACCCGGGCAGCCCGTTCCACGAGGGCTCGCGTTCGAGCACGGCGGCGATCGTGTCCGAGAAGGTCTCGCCGGGGAACGCGCGCGATCCCGCGAGGAGCTCGTAGAGCACGCACCCCAGGGACCAGACGTCCGTGGGTGGCCCGATGGTCTCTCCGCGCATCTGCTCCGGGCTCATGTAGGCCGGCGTGCCGAGGAAGCGCCCCACGGCGGTCGAGGCCGTTCCGCTGCCCGCCGTGATGACCGTGGCTCCGGCCTGGCCCGCTTCAGCCGAAGCTTCCGGCGCGAGCGCCTTGGCCAGGCCGAAGTCCAGGAGCTTCACCCCTCCGCCCGGAGCCAGCATGATGTTCGCGGGCTTGAGGTCGCGGTGGACGATCCCTTTCGAGTGCGCGGCGGCGAGCGCCTCGGCGATCTGCCGTCCCACACGCAGGGCGTCGAACACGGGGAGCGGGCCCCGGGCGAGAACGGCATCGAGCGGCTCGCCCGGGACGAGCTCCAGGACCAGGAACCGCGAGCCGTCCGCCTCCTCCAGACCGTGGATCACCGCGATGCCCGGGTGATTCAGCGCGGCGAGCGCCCGGGCCTCCCGCTCGATGCGGGCGATCCGCTCGCGATCCTTCGCGAACTCCTGGGGCAGGAACTTCAGCGCCACTTCGCGGCCGAGCTTCGTGTCCCTGGCCCGGTAGACCTCGCCCATGCCGCCGGCGCCGAGCGGACCCAGCACCGTGAAATGGGAGAGCGTGGCTCCGGCGTCCGGCATGGTCAGGGCTTTGTCAGCGCAGGGGACGGAGGATCTGCCCGAAGCGGGGCCAGTTCTTATCCCCGTCCCAGGAGAAGTAGCGGAAGATCGCCTTTCCCTTCACCAGATCGACGGGCAGCGGACCCCAGAATCGGGAATCGAGGCTGTTGTCCCGGTTGTCCCCCATCATGAAGATCTTCCCCTTCGGCACCGTGATCGGGCCGAAATTGTCCCGGGGGCTCAGATCCCGGGCGATGACGCGGTCGTCCTCGTGGATGACATAGGGCTCGTCCTGCTTCTTGCCGTCCACGTAGAGGACCTTGTTCCGGATCGCGACCGTCTGACCCTCCACCGCCACGCATCGTTTGATGAAGTCTTTCCGGAGGTCGACGGGGTAGCGGAAGACGATGATGTCGCCCGGGCGAGGCTTCCGGAAGCCGGGGAACCGGTGGTGGAAGATGTGGTGGCTCCCCACGCCCAGATCGATCTCGGGGCCATAGAGCATCTTGTTGATGTAGATGTAATCGCCGACCAGGAGCGTCTCCTCCATGGACCCGCTCGGGATCTGGTACGCCTGGGCCACCATGCCGCGGAAGATGAGCACCGCGAGGATTCCGATCGTGAGCGACCGGATCCAGTCGCGCAGGTCGGACTTCTTGCTGTCCTTCTTCTGCTTGGCGCTCAACTCAGGACTCCATGACCTTGGCGGCCACCCGCGAATCCGGCGTCGCTTCCCGCCCCTTCTTGGTCTGATCCGAGGATGAGCTCCGGCTCGAGACCTGTGCCACGCCCGAGTGTCCCCCGGCTTCGGACTGCCCTTCCCACCACGCCTCGAATCGCGGCCCCGCCCAGTACGCGAAGACGGTCAGCACGAACCCGGCGAGGATGTCGACGACCCAGTGATGCCTCAAGTATACCGTGCCGATGACGAGTCCGGCAGCGAAGGGAAGCTGCAGCCAGGCGAACCAGCGCTGGTAACGCCACGCCAGCATCACGGCCAGGAGGGCGACCGCGCAATGGAGCGAGGGGAAGGCGCCGTAGGCCGTGAGCGGCACGGCCGCGGTGGCGTTCCGGGTGAAGTCGAGGATCGCCAAGCCGTGGAGTGGTGCCGAATAAGCCGTGGGGATGAAGAGCCTGGGTGCGGAGGCGGGCCAGGCGACGTATCCGATATAGCCGAGATAGAGGCACATCACCACGGCGACCATGGTGCCCCGGAAGGCGTGTCGATCCTTCCTGAGATAGAGGATCAGCCCCAGCACCGGAGCCAGGACGTAGAAGAGCCAGTAGCAGACCGTGAAGAAGTCCGTGAGGGCCGGATGGATGAAGCGCTCGGCCCAGATCGTCGGCTCGACGCCCCCGAACAGGACCAGGTCCCAGCGGTAGAGCGCGGCGGTGATGTCCGGCGCGTGGAACCAGTGGATCAGATCGTGGAGGCTGAAGTAGATGTTCGCGCAGAAGAGAAAGGGCATCACGTCGCGCACGAGCTTCCACTGCGGCTTCAGGCGGACGAGGAGGACGAAGAGTCCCGCCGAGGCGAGGAGGACGGCGAGTCGAGCCAGGGCGCCGGGATAGGTCGCGGCGGGTCCGGTCACGGTCTGGGCCCGCACGCCGGTCATGCGCGCCAGCGTGTACGCCATCGGGACGAAGAGGGCCAGGGTCATCGCTTCCTCGGGGCGGAGCGCGAACAGGGCGCGGCGAAGACGCTCGAGAATCCGGCTCACGCGGTCACCTTCGCCAGGGCCCGCCCCGCGGAAGCCGCCTCATCCGGGGCGCTCTCGCGAGGGGCCGTCGCCGTGAGACGCACCCTCGCGTCCAGGGCCACGCAGGGCGCGTCCCCCTCAAAGACCACGACCGGATTCAGGTCCAGCTCCTGGACCTCCTCCTGCTCGCTCGCGAGCCGCGAGATCCGGTGCAGGAGATCCAGCACGGACGCGACGTTCGCCTTCGGCGCGCCGCGGTAGCCGTCCAGGAGCGGAAACCCGCGGATCTCGTGCACCATCTCCTCCGCGTCGACGTCGGTGAGCGGAGCCACCCGCACCGAGACGTCCCGGAGGAGCTCGGCCGTCACGCCCCCCAGCCCGAAGAGCACGATCGGACCGAACGTGGGATCGCGCGTCACGCCCACGATCGTCTCCAGTCCTCCCTCGATCATGCGCTCCACGGTCACGCCCTCGAACCGGGCGCCGGGCTGGGCCTTGCCGAGCGCCAGGCGGAGCGAGTCGAAGGCCTTCGCGGCCTCCTCGTCGCTGCCCACGTTCAGGCGCACGCCGTTGACCTCGGACTTGTGGAGGACTTCGGGCGAGCGGATCTTCATGGCCACCGGAAAGCCAAGGCTCCTCGCCACCAGCGAAGCCTCCCCGCGGTTCACCGCCGGGCGGGCCGCGTTGGTGCGGACCCCGTAGGCGCGGAGGAGATCCTCGGCGCCCGCCCCGGCGATCCACCGGGATTCTCCCGGCTTCGCGCCTTCCAGCGCTTTCGCGACGGCCTCGCGCGCCCGATCGGAGTCGGCGCCGGAGATCGTCGGGACCTTGCCGGGGGGCTTGTGGCGCCAGGCGCCGTACGAGACCGCGCGGGCGAGCGTTCGCGCCGCCGCCTCCGGAAACGCGTACGAAGGAATGTGCCCCTCTTGCAGGGAGCGGAGGCTCTCGGGAACCCCGTGGCTTCCCATGAAGCACGAAAGCACGGGCTTCTTGCTCCCTTTGGCGCCCGCCAGGATGGCGCGCGCGACCTCCGGGGCGCCGGTCACGAGCGGAGGCACGAAGATCACGATCACCGCGTTCACGTTCTTGTCGTGGAGGAGAAGCTGGAGCGCCTGCTCGTACGAGGGGGCGTCGGCGGAGGCGATCATGTCGACGGGATTCCGGACGCTCGCCTCGTCGGGCAGGAAGGACTTGAGCCCCTTCACCGTCTTCGGCTCGAGCTTCACGACCGTGAGCCCGGCCGACTCGCAGGCGTCCGCGGCCATGATGCCCGGGCCGCCCGCGTTGGTCAGGATCGCGACGCCGGGTCCCGAGGGCACGGGCTGCGAGGCCAGGAGCATGGCCGTGTCGAAGAGCTCCTCGATGGTGTCCGTCCGGATCACGCCGCTCTGACGAAAGAGCGCGTTCACGGCCGCGTCGGAGCCCGCGAGGGCGCCCGTGTGCGAGGAGGCGGCGCGGGAGCCGCCGGGGGTGCGTCCGCTCTTCACCGCGAGGATCGGCTTCGTGCGCGCCACGCGCCGCGCGAGCTG